>ERZ650312.2331-NODE-2331-length-10438-cov-53.217471_pt1 | contig 10438 bp, 9 predicted proteins | sample MGYA00376248_ERZ650312 | MGnify/ENA primary metagenome ERZ650312 (study PRJEB26733, sample SAMN07839316) | wastewater metagenome | biome: urban; feature: wastewater treatment plant; material: waste water | place: USA: North Carolina | collected 2016-07-28 ... | reverse complement strand
GGTGGGTCCAGGTCTTCGATGCGCAGCAGCCACTGGCCGCCCTGGCTGCGTGCGTGCAGATAGCTGCCCACGGCGGTGGTCAGTGAGCCGGCGTGCAACAGGCCGGTGGGGCTGGGAGCAAAGCGCCCGCGGTATGCGCTGGCGGGCAAGTCCTGAAAAGAGGGTGCGTTCATGGGCGTGGTTGTAACCGAATCTGGGCTGTCCTGCCAAGTTCAGCGCAGCAATCGTCACAGGTCGAACACTTCGCCTTCATGTGGCTGTTGCAGCTCGCGCAGGCGATGGCGGTATTCCAGTTCACGCTCGAAAATGGTGCGGTTATGCGCCTCGCGGATGCCACGTATTTTGGCGCGTCCGCGTTTTGGCTGAAAATAAATCTTGCGCGGCATTATCCCCAGGGCGGCTTCGTCGTGCAGTGGGATGCCTTCCTGGCTCAGGTAATTGCGGGTGAACAGCACATTGCGTTCGCCTGGTGCGCCCAGATACAGGCCCTTGAGGATATTGGCGCCGCCATAGAGCAAGGCGGTCAAGCGTTCGCGGCGGGCACCCTGCAGCAGCATGGCGTCGATCAGCGATTCCATGATGTGGCTGGCGTAACGGGCCGGTGCGTGGGTGTCGGTGGCGCCGGCTTCCAGATCCGGCACCATGAAGTGGGCCATGCCGCCTACGGCTGCCACCGGGTCGTGCAGGCACAGCACCACGCAACTGCCTGTCACGGTGACCAGCAGCCAGTCTTCGCGGGTGGCCAGTATTTCTCCTGGCCACAGTTTGGTGGCTTCCAGGCCAAAGTGTTTGTCGAAATACACTTCACGTGGCAGCGGGTTCTGCAAGAAGGAGAGCGGAATGGGCATGATCGGGGCCGTCGCAGGGTCAGGGTTAGCGGTCGAGCAGGATGCTGATGATGGCCAGCAGTTGTTCCGGAGCAAATGGCTTGGCCAGCCAGGCATGTGCCCCGACTTCGCGCGCCAGTGCGCGCAGATAGTTGGTCTCGACGGTAGACATCAGCACCATCGCGGTGTGGGTGGTATCTGGTCGCTGACGCAGAATGTGGATCAGGCAGGCGCCATCCAGATCGGCCATGATGTGGTCAACGATGCAGACTTTGGGCGGACCGGTGCGCTCCAGTTCGCGCAGGGCGGCATCAGCACTGCTGGCTTCTCGCACCTGATGGCCGGCACGACGCAGGGCAAAGCCGATGCTTTGCCGGCAACACATGGAGTCATCCACCAGCAGGATGTCGGCGTGGGCTGCTTGCGGGGATGGCACGTTCGGTCCACTCCTTCGGTCTGTCGGGTTCCGGGAAGATGGCGCGCCGTGGCGTGGGCTGGGCGGTCTGGCGCAAATGACGTCATGCCGACATCCCGTGGTCATGGTGGCGTCATGCCGACAGTATAGAAGCGTTGCCGATTTTTTTCATGTCATTATCGTGGGCAATGAGATATTGATTGCTGAAATCGGCGGTAAACAAGCATCAGCCTTGCCCAGCAGGACGAAAATGGCTCATAAAATGCTGCAGAGCAGCCAAATCCGGCGTGTCGTGGGGCAGTCAGAACCGGCCTGCATGCGGGCAAAACGACGCAAGCTGGCTCTGGCAAGCGGTGTTTCAGTCTGCTGGCTCTTGCGGCATGACCCGGCACGGCAGTTGCAGCCGGAAGCAGGCGCCGCGGGTGCTGGCTTGCAGGGTCAGTTCGCCGCCAGACACCTCGGCCACGCCACGTGCAATTGCCAGACCAAGCCCGGTGCCATCGGCACGAGTGGTGAAAAACGGATCAAAAATCCGGGGCGCCACCTCTGCGCTCACGCCGGGGCCGTCATCCTGCACGGTCAGTTTTAGCACGCCATTGCCCAGTTCGGTGCTGACGCGAATATGGCCTTGCGGTGGAGAGAACACCAGGGCATTTTCCAGTAAATTCACGAATGCGCCCAACAATGCCTTGCCATCACTGTACAATTCGACTTGCGGTGCCTGTGCTGGCCAGTCCAGCACCACCTCGCGCGCCTGTGCCTGCGGAGCAAAAACCTGCTCGGCATCGGCCAGCAGGCGTGGCAGCGCCACCCATTCCCGCGCCTCGACATGGCCGCGCACAAAGCCCAGCATATCGCTGACCAGGCCTTCCAGTGCACGCAGCCGGGTCAGCGCCTTGCCGGCAAATTTCAGCCGGTCGGCGTCGTCGATGCTGGGCCGGTTCAGGTGGGAGGTGTACAGCATGGCGGTGGCCAAAGGTGTGCGCAGCTGGTGCGCCAGCGAGGCAGCCATGCGGCCCATGGCGACAAAACGCTCTTGCTGGGCCAATTGTTGTTGCATTTCCAGCGCACGGCTGACATCTTGCACAAGGATAATGGCGCCATCGTCATCCGGAAGAGGCTGGCGCTGGATCAGCATGTGGCGTAATTCACCTTGTGGCGTGTGGTAACTCACCTGACCATCGTCATGCGCGGCATGGCCAAAGCTGCTGGCGCAGGCTTCCCATGGGCGGTGGGTCCAGTCCTCGCCCAGCAAGGTGGAGGCGGCACGGTTTTGTCGGCTGACACGCCCTTCGGCGTCAATTTCGATCACACCGGCGGGCAGCATATTGAGTAAAAGCGATAAACGCCCTAATAATGCAGTGTTTTCGGCAACCCGGCGCGAAAGTTGCTCGTTGGCCAGTGCCAGTTGCTCGGATAAATGGGAGACCTGCTGCTGAAGCGCCAGATAGGCGTCAATCAGCTGGCCGGACACCTGGGTAAAGCGGTCAAAGGCGTGTTCCAGCCCTGTGGTTTGTGGCGTGGAGCCCGTGGCATCATGAGATCGCATATTTATTTATGACGTTTAGCACGCTTTTTTGTTTATAATAGAGATGGAAAATCGTATCAGACTGCCCCTGGCTTGCCGAGGCACTACCGCTGGCCTGGTCAAGAAAATCACGGCATGTCCGATACAGTTACACAAAACAGCGTCTTGCGGAGCAGACTGTGTCTGAACTTCTGAAAAAAATCGATGCGCGAACCAAGCTCGCCGGCACCAACAAGCTTGAGATCCTGCTGTTCTCGCTGGGAACGGACCAACGCACTGGTCGCCGCGAGACGTTTGGCATCAATGTCTTCAAGGTGCGCGAAGTCATGCGTACCCCGGAAATCACCGCCGCGCCAGAAATGACCGCGTCGGTGGAGGGCATGGTCAGCCTGCGCGGCCAGCTGGTGCCGGTGATTGACCTGGCCAAGTACACCGGGATCGTCACCGAAACTAAACCCGACATCATGATCGTGACCGAGTACAACGGCCACACTCAAGGGTTTCTGGTCGAGGCGGTGGACACCATCCTGCGCCTGGACTGGTCGCTGATGCGCGTGCCGCCGGAGATGATCTCCAACCGTATGGGCGGCCTGGTTACTGCGGTGACCGAGCTGAACGACCAGACGCTGGTGATGATGATTGACGTCGAAAAGGTGCTGGCCGAAACCACCCAGATCGACGACTCTTACCAGTTCGTCAACATTGAGCCGGTTAGCGTGCCGCGCATGGTGTTCTACGCCGACGACTCGGCGGTGGCGCGCAAGCAGATCGAGCGCACGCTCGACGCCATGGGCATCCGCCACGCTGGCGCCATCAATGGCCGCCAGGCTTGGGAAGAGCTGCAACGCCTGGCCACCCAGGCCGAAATGGCCCATCGTCCGCTCAACGAAATGCTGCATCTGGTGCTGACCGATGTGGAAATGCCGGAGATGGACGGCTATATCCTCACCAAGATGATCAAGACCGATATCCGCTTTGCCGGCATCCCGGTGCTGATGCATTCCTCGCTGTCCGGGCATTCCAACCAGAAGCTCGGCCAGTCGGTCGGCGTGGACGAGTATGTCTCGAAGTTCGAGCCGCACAAGCTGGCCCAGAAAGTGCGCCAGCTGCTCAAGCTGGATGCGCCGCAGTCCACGCTGCTGCCGTCCGGACAGGCCACCCTGCCGCGCGACTGACCCCCGTTCACCTGGCTGAAAATAGGTTTAGAAGATGACCGCTTCCGACGCTTCGCTGCTTGCCAACATCGATGCCCGCACCAAGCTGGCAGGCTCCAACAAAATGGAGATCCTGCTGTTCACGCTGGGCACCCGCGAAATCTTCGGCATCAATGTGTTCAAAGTCCGCGAAGTTTCGCAGACTCCGGAAATCACCAAGACGCCCAATATGCCGATGGGTGTGCAAGGGGTGATCTCGCTGCGTGGCAATATCATTCCGGTGATTGCGCTGGACAAGTTCATCGGCCGCAGCAAGCCTGACAATGTGTATGCCTCGATGATCGTCACCGAGTTCAACAAAAGCACCCAGGCTTTTCTGGTGGGCGAAGTAGACCGTATCATCCGCGTGGACTGGGACAAGGTGCGTGTGCCGGAAAACATGGTATCCACCAGCCAGCAGGCCATGATTACCGCTGTGACCGAACTGGAAGACGGCAAACTGGTGTCGATTCTGGACGTCGAACAGATTCTGGCCAGTGTGATTGGTGAAACCCGCATTCCGGATATCCCCAAGGCCAATCTGGATGCGGATCAGTTCATCTTCTTCTGCGACGATTCGGTCGTGGCACGCAAGGAAATCACTGGCGTGCTGGACAAAATGGGCGTCAAGTATCATCAGGCCAACAATGGCCGTGAAGCTTGGGATCGCCTGCAAGCCTTCGCCAACCGTCAGTGGAACGAGGGCGAGAGTCTGCACGACACCCTCAAGCTGATTCTGGTGGATGCCGAAATGCCGGAAATGGACGGCTATGTACTGACCCGCCTGATCAAGAATGATCCACGCTTTGCCGATATCCCGGTGGTGATGCACTCCTCGCTGTCGTCCAACGCCAACCGGGCAATGGGCACCAGCGTGGGCGTCGATGCCTATGTGGCAAAATTCGAACCCGCACTGCTGGCAGAGACCATGCTGCCATTTTTGCAACGATAATTCCATGTGAGCTGATTTAGAATCACGGCTTTCACTTAAACAACATCGGTTCCTCAGGACATCTACAAGCATGGTAGAAGCAGACAAAAACACCCGGTTCCTGATCGTGGACGACTTTTCCACGATGCGCCGCATCCTCCGCAACCTGCTCAAGGAGCTCGGTTTCACCAATGTGGACGAAGCCGAGGATGGCCAGGCCGCCTTGCACAAGCTGCGCACCTCGCACTTCGAATTTGTCGTGTCGGATTGGAACATGCCCAATATGACCGGCATCGAATTGCTCAAGGCCGTGCGTGCCGACAACAACCTGAAGCATTTGCCTTTCCTGATGATCACAGCCGAAGCCAAGCGCGAGAACATCATTGAAGCGGCCACTGCCGGCGCTTCGGGTTACATCGTCAAGCCGTTCACCGCCGCGACGCTGGAAGAAAAGCTGTCCAAGATCTTCGCCAACGTCGGCAAGTAATCGCAGCAGGAGACGCCTCGTGTCCGACCACGTACAGGAAAATGGCGATTCGCCGGAGCTGGAAGCATTGTTCGACACCTTGTCGCATAAGCAGGCGGCTCAGGCCGCAGCCCCGGCAGCGCCGGTGATGCCGCCCCCGGTGGGGGTGGGTGATGGCTCGGGTGATTCAGCTGAGCTGGAAGCATTGTTTGAAAGCGTGGCGCGCACCGCCGCTCTGGAAACCCCGCCGGTTACCGTCAAGCCGTTTGGCGACAATGGTGATTCCGACGAATTGCAGGCACTGTTTGACAGTCTGGCTGCCGCCGCACCCGAGCCGGAAGTGGCGCCGCCGCCTGTCCCCGAAATGCCCAAGCCCGACCCGCAAGTGCTGGAAATGTACACCCGCGTAGGCCAGATGACGCGCAAGCTGCACGATGCACTGCACGAACTGGGCTACGACAAATCGCTGGAGCGCGCTGCCTCCACCATCCCGGACGCCAAGGATCGCCTGGCCTATATCGCCTCGCTGACCGAAAACGCCGCCATGCGTGCGCTGAATGCCACCGACCAGGCTGGCCCGCATCAGGATTCGATCGAAAAAGGCGCCACCGCCTTGTCGTTGGGATGGGACAAGCTCTACGCCGGCCAGCTGTCGGTGGATGAATTCAAGCTGCTGTCACAGCACACCCGTGATTACCTGGCGTCGGTGCCTTCGCATACCCAGGCGACCCGCACGCAACTGATGGAAATCATCATGGCGCAGGATTTCCAGGATCTGACTGGCCAGGTGATCAAGAAAATCGTCGAGATGGTTCAGCATATGGAAAGCGAGCTGCTGGCCTTCCTGATGGAATTCTCCGACAAAAAGATGGAAAGCAAGGACAACGGCCTGCTCAACGGCCCGGTGGTCAACGCGGAAGGCCGCACCGACGTCGTCACCAGCCAACAACAAGTGGATGACCTGCTGGAAAGCCTGGGCTTTTAACGCCCCGCTCGCCCGCATCACAAAGACAAGAGGATAAAGATGAGCGAATTCGGCGGAATGGACGAGCTGCTACAGGACTTTTTGACCGAGTCTTCCGAGCTCTTGTCCGATGTGGACAACAAGCTGGTCGAGCTGGAACGTCGTCCTGACGACAAAAACATGCTGCATGACATTTTCCGGGGCTTTCACACCATCAAGGGTGGCGCCGGTTTCTTGAATGTCAGCCCGCTGGTGACCTTGTGCCACCGCACGGAAAACCTGTTCGACAAGCTGCGCAATAGCGAAATCCAGCTTTCACCGGAAGTCATGGACGTGATTCTCGAGGCCACTGGCGTGGTGCGCGACATGTTCGACGTGCTGCGTCAGGGCCGCATGCCGGAAAGCGCCGACCCGATGCTGCTGGAAGCACTGGATCGTGCACTGAAGGCTGATCAGCCGATCACCGTCGTGCAACTGGATCCGCTGCCGACCCCTGTGGCCCCTCCGCCGCCTCAACCGGTTGCCCCGCCGCCTGCTGCTGCTGCGCCTGCTGCTGCGGCGCCTGCTCCTGCTGCGGCGGGTGCGCCTGACTGGCAAAGCCTGTATCACGCCGTGGTGGTGCCGGCACAAGCCGTGCCTGCTGCCGCCCCCGCCCCGGTGCCAGCAGCAGCTGCGCCGACAGCACCGCTCCCGGTGGCCAAGCCGGCCGCGCCGGCTGCTCCGGCACCACGTCCGGCCAACAAGCCGACTGCCATGGCCCCGGTGCAACAGGAAAACACCATCCGCATCGACACCCAGCGTCTGGATCAGGTGCTGAATCTGTCGGGTGAAATCGGCCTGACCAAGAACCGCCTGACCACGCTGCGCACCGAAATCCTGCAAGGCAACCGCGACACCAACACCCTGCGCTCGCTGGACGAAGCTGTCAGCCAGCTTGATCTGCTGGTGGGCGATCTGCAAAACGCGGTGATGAAAACCCGCATGCAGCCGATTGGCCGCCTGTTCCAGAAGTATCCACGTCTGGCGCGCGATCTGGCCCGCCAACTGGGCAAGGAAGTCGAACTGGTCATCATTGGCGAGGAAACCGAACTCGACAAGACCATGATCGAGGATCTGAACGATCCGCTGGTTCACCTGGTGCGCAATGCTGTCGATCACGGTGTGGAAACCCCGGAAGAGCGCGTGGCGGTGGGCAAAAAGCCACAAAGCGTGATCGAGCTGTCTGCCCAGCAGGTAGGCGACCATATCCTGATCGAGATTACCGACGACGGCAAGGGCATGCGTGCCGAAATGCTGCGTCGCAAGGCCGTTGAAAAAGGCCTGATCGACCTGGAAACCGCCAACAGTCTGGACGACAAGCAAGCGCTGCAACTGATCTTCCTGCCCGGCTTCTCCACCAAGGACCAAATCTCCAATGTGTCCGGCCGTGGCGTGGGCATGGATGTGGTGCGCACCAATATCCAGAAGCTGAATGGCCGCATCGACATCAACTCGGAAGTTGGCGAAGGCACCCGCATCAGCATCTCGCTGCCGCTGACGCTGGCCATTCTGCCAGTGCTGGTGGTCAAGGTGTGCAACCAGCCGTTTGCCGTGCCGCTGGCCATGGTGCGCGAGATCATCCCGATTCAGCAGGACAGCATCCAGGAAGTCTCCGGCCGTCCGACCATCGTGGTCCGCGACGAAATCCTGCCGGTGCGCTCGCTGGCTGATCTCCTGGGCTGGCAGCCCACCCAGGAAGCCCAGTTTGGCGTGCTGATGCAGTCGGCCGAACGCGCCTTCATCCTGGCCATCGACGCCTTTGTCGGCCGCGACGACGTGGTGATCAAGCCGCTGCAGAATATCCGTCCGCGTGGTGTGGCGGGTGCCACGCTGTCTGGTGATGGTTCGGTGGTGCTGGTGCTGGATATGGAAGACCTGCTGTCTGATCCGTCGGCCAACCAGCAGAACGTAACACCTGCGCTGGGCAACAACGCCGCCATGCCGCGCCTGACCGCCGCATGATCCGCGTGAGTTTATCTGCCTGAGCACAAAGCCCCCATTCGGGGGCTTTGTTGCATCTGAATGTCAGGCACGCGCCTTGCATGCTCACAGTATGCCGCAGAAATCCACCCGAATTTGACCTGACGCCGTGCAAGCCGCTTGGCGTGACTGTCCGCAAATGATTTAATTCGCCCCATGAATTCCATGTTCAAGCGTGTGGCGCTGGTCGCCCGACACAGCAAGCCCCAGGTGGTCGCTTCACTGATCTCGCTGGCCGATTTTCTGACTACGCATGGTCTGACCGTGCTGGTGGACCGTGACAGCGTGTCGCATGCCGATGCCGGTCGCTACCCATTGGTTGATCGCGCAGACCTGGGCAAACTGGCCGATCTGGCCATTGTGCTGGGCGGCGATGGCACCATGCTGTCGGTGGCGCGTCTGCTGGCGCCATACAACACGCCCATGGTGGGGGTCAACCAAGGCCGGCTGGGCTTTATGACCGACATCTCACTGCATGAGATGTTCACCACCATCGAGGCCATCCTGCATGGTGAATTCGTGCCGGAAGACCGCATTCTGCTCAATGCCAGCGTGCAGCGCGATGGTGTGGAAGTGGCCAGCACCCTGGCGTTTAATGACGTAGTGTTCAGCCGTGGCGCCACCGGCTCGATGATCGAATTCGAGATTTTTATCGACAAGCAGTTTGTCTACAGCCAGCGCTCGGACGGCCTGATTGTCTCCACCCCCACCGGCTCCACTGCCTATTCACTGGCCGCGGGCGGCCCCATCCTGCATCCCACCATCCCGGCCATCACCCTGGTGCCGATCTGCCCGCAATCGCTGTCCAACCGGCCGATTGCCGTCAACGACAGCTGCCTGGTCGAATTCGTGCTGACCCGTGGAGTGGATAGCCGGGTGCATTTTGACGGCCAATCGCACTGCGACCTGCAAGAAATGGATCGCGTGCTGATTCGCCGCTATCGCAACCCGCTGCGCATCCTGCACCCGGTTGGCTACAACTACTACGATATGCTGCGCCACAAACTGCATTGGGGCGAACGCCTGCTCTGATTTTGCGACCGCAACCCGGATCCCACGCCATGCTGCTCTCGCTCGCCATCCGCGACTTTGTCATTGTTGACACCCTGGAACTGGATTTCACCGCCGGCTTTACCGTGCTCACCGGCGAAACCGGCGCCGGCAAATCCATCATCATCGACGCCTTGTCGCTGCTCTTGGGCGGCCGCGGCGACGGCAGCCTGGTGCGCGCCGGCTGCGAGCGCGCCGAGCTCTCGGCCCGCTTTGACCTGGCCCGACTGCCGGCGCTGGCCGACTGGCTTGCCGAACAAGCGCTGGCCGACGAAGGCGGCGAATTGCTGGTGCGGCGCATGCTGGACGCCAGCGGCCGCTCGCGCTGTTTTCTGAATGGCCGCGCCGCCACCCTGGCGCAACTGAAAACCGCGGGCGAATGGCTGGTGGACATCCACGGCCAGCACGCCCACCAATCGTTGGTCAAACCCGACACCCAGCGCGAACTCCTGGATGCCTACGCCCAGTCGGGTGAATTGGTCGCCAGCGTGGCCGAACGCCATCGCGTCTGGCAGGACGCCCGCCAGGCGCGGCTGGACGCCGAGCAACACGCCGCCGCCTATGCGCTGGAGCGCGAGCGGCTGACCTGGCAAATCAACGAAGTCAACGAACTGAACCCGCAGCCGGGCGAATGGGACACCCTGGGCCAGCAGCACCAGCGACTGGCCAACGCCGCCGAATTGCAAGACGAAGCACGCCATGCGCTGAACGCGCTATCTGACGACGAGGGCAATCTGATTTCCGCCGTGGCGCAGCTGCAAGGCCGTTTGACCCGCTTTGCCGGCGTGGATACCCGGCTGGCGCCGGTGGCGGCGCTGCTGGACTCGGTGGACGCCGAATTGCGCGAGGCGCTGTACGCCCTGCGCGACTATGTGGAAGACATCGAACAAAACCCGGAAGAACTCGCCCAAGTCGAAAAACGCATCGACGCCCTGCACGCCTGCGCGCGCAAATTCCGCCTGCGCCCGGAAGACCTGCCGCAGCGCCTGGCCGACTGGCGTCAGCAATTGGCTGAGCTGGACAATGTCGCCGACCTGGATGGCCT
>ERZ650312.2329-NODE-2329-length-10442-cov-5.709156_pt1 | contig 10442 bp, 10 predicted proteins | sample MGYA00376248_ERZ650312 | MGnify/ENA primary metagenome ERZ650312 (study PRJEB26733, sample SAMN07839316) | wastewater metagenome | biome: urban; feature: wastewater treatment plant; material: waste water | place: USA: North Carolina | collected 2016-07-28 ... | reverse complement strand
CCTGGGCGCAGCGCGGCTGGGCAGCACGCGGCTGATTGATAACCTGGAGTTTTGATCTACCGAGCCCCGCGCAAAAGCCCTTGACGCGGTAAGCAAGGCGATCGAGCGAACGCCGCGCACCCACTAACCCAAGGTTGATTGCTATCGAATCAATAGCACCCCGCGCTTAGTCAGCATGCGCCAGGTCCCTTTTTTGCCCGATTGGCGACCTGCCTCAGACGCCTTATCGTCCCCACCCGTTCTTCGGCGATAGCGCGAAAGCACGTCTGCCGCGCGCCTGGCGGCACTGCGATACCGGCGGCTGATGCGCAGCAAGCAAGGGTCGGTAGCGCCGCCCTTACCTGCCCGTGAACATGAAGTAGGCCAGCACGCACACCGCCAGCGCCACGATCAGCCGGGCAATCCAGGGGGTGACCAGCCACGCACCCAACACTAGCGCCACCCGCCCCCACAGGTGTGGCGAATGCAAGGGACTTTGGCCTGGGGCAGGCGGGGTGCCGGGTGCCGGGTTCTTGGCCTGCAACGGGTAACCGCACGCCGGGCAAGCGGGCGCGTGGGACGACACCTCGCGGCCGCATTCAGGGCAACGCACTAACGCCATCGCTTACCTCCCTTCCTTGGCAGGCACGCCGATGAGGATTTGCACGCGCCGGTTCAGCTGCCGCCCGTCGGGGTCATCCCGACCATCGGGGGTGGTGTTGGGTGCCACGGGGTGGCGCTTGCCTTTGCCTTCGACCCGCGCCTGCCGACCCGTTTGCTGCTGCAGTGCACGCGCTACCGCTTCGGCCCGCCGCAGTGACAGCGCATCGTTGTACGCATCGGCGCCCTTGCTATCGGTGTGACCCAGCACCGACAGCGGCGCCGTGGCATAGCTCTTGATGAGTTCAGCCGCCTTGGTCAGCGAGGCAGTCGCATCGGGACGCAGCTCTGCCTTGTCAAAGTCGAACAGCACGTCTGCGGGCAGATCGATGGAGATGGCCTGCTCAGGCGTGGGCTGCGCCTTGAGCTCCACCAGCAGCGCACGGGTTTGCTCCAGCCGCTGTGGCGGTACCTCGGCTTCGCGCAGCACGGTTTGGGGGCCGGTCTTGCGCTGCAGAGCCGTGTCCTGAGTCCGGCTGGTCAGCGCACCAGACGTTTCTTGCGGCCGCAGCGTAGTGGCTGGCGCCGTCGGCGCCGGGGCCAGCCGCGTGGGCACGTCGGCCAAGGTGCGGCCACTGCGCACCACGTCCAGGGCCTGGGCTGGCCCGCAGGCAGCCAAGCTCACCGCCAACACCCATGCCATCACGCCGAAGCGCGGCGCGCACCGACCGCCGCGCATTGCAGCAAGCTGGTACCGCATCAGCCGCCCTGCAGGGGCAAATCGACCACCAGGCCGGGGGCCACAATGTTGTCGCCCTGGTTGCCTTCGTTGAACACGAGCTTGAGCTTGCGGGCAGAAGGCGCCACCGCGCCCATGAAGACCAGCTGACCATCCAGCGTCTCGCCTTCACGGATGGTGATATCGCGGTTGTTGTCGGGGCGTTTGATGTGCAAGCGCGCCCCACTTTCGTCTTGGAGGTAGGTGTCGGCCAGCGCCAGCATGGTGGTATCGGTGATGCGGTTGGCAAACGAAATGCTCACGTCCAGCACCGTGGCATCGGCACCGATCTCGACAGCCTTGACCCGCACCGTAACCCCAGCGGGCGCCACGCCTTGAACCGCTAGCGGAACGCGCTTGGGCGCAGCAACCGTGGCGGCTGGCGCTGCCGCAGGGGTTGGGGCGGGCACCGCAGCCGCAGGTGCTGCGGCAGGGAAGGTGGCTGGGGCGGTTACCACAGGTACTGCGGGTGCAGGCGGTGGGGCCTCTGGTGACTTGTCCTTGCACGCCACCAGCATCAACGCCACAGCGGCCACAGCAACGGCCGAGCCCTTGCGCAGGGGCGTGGCCGCAAGGTGAAGTGAGTGCGATCTGGTGGTTGCGCAAGAGGGATGTGTGTCGGTCATATTTGCCTGTTGTCTGCTTGTCATTTGCCTGTTGGCTTGTGCGATGGTTGGAATGAAATCGGTGAAAGGCGTCGCCAGCGTCAGCGGATACGGATGCTGTTGGTCTGGCCCGCACTGCCGCCGTGGCGCGGCTCATCAACGTGAGCAGGGCAATCAATGCCATGCACGTCGCGGGCATTGCGGCCCTGCACGATGACGGTTTGGCCCTCCAGTCGTGCCCCTCGGACATCCACGCTGTTGACAGATGCAGAGCCTTGGTCGCCACACCGGACGCCGGAGGCCTTGTTGCCTGTCACCTCAATGCGATTGCCCCGGACCGCGCTGCTGCCTGTGCGAGCTGACGGCGGGGTGGAGTCGGCCGCTCGTAGGGCTGGACCCACAGCGTTGGCGCGAGCGGGCGCACTGGGCTCAGGCCGCCCTGCAGCACCCACCGGCCCCACGGGTCCAACAGGACCCACGGGCTCCGTGGGTCCTGCCGCCTGGGCAGTAAAGCTGGCCAGCGCCCCCACCACCAACGCGGCACCGCAACGCTGGCGCAGCGAATGCAGCCGCCGTTTCAGCGGGGCTGTCGTGCGGCTGCCGGTGTAGTTGTGCAAGGTCAACAAATTCATGGCGCGACCTTTCCGGCGGTGCCGGGCAAAGAGTTGGCGGGGATGGCGCCCGGGCTGGGCGAAGCCGCCCCATTGCGTGGCACGGCCGACATACCGGGCAGTCCAGACCCAGCTCGCACTGGCGCCGCGCCTGCGGGCCGCCCCGGTTCCGCACCGGTGCTCGGTGCTTCGCCACCGGCACTCTGGCGCTCAATGCGGGCCTGAAGCTCTGCAGCAAAGCGCTCGGCCAGTGCAACCTCTTCCACCGCCATTTCCGCGCCCAGTTCGTTGATGACCGACAGTACATTGCGGTGGGCTCCCGTGTCTGGCTGTGCCATGCGCTCCAGCAGGCGGGCGTAGCCCAATGCCCGCACGTTGTCCTTTGGCACCCCTTGCCCCTTGCGGTTCATCTCGGTCAATCGCTGCATGGCGCGGGGGTCACCTCGCACCGCTGCCAGCAGATACCACCGGTAGGCCTGGCCCATGTCGCCCAGGCCCGAGCGGGGGTTCTGGTACGCATCACCCACGAACGACAGGAGTTGGGGGTTTTGTGTGTTCAGCGCCTCGCGCTTCAAACGTTCCAGCTCGTTGCGGTAGATAGGGCCTTGGCAGCCCAGCTCGGCCACTCCGCGCTCCAGGGCTTCGTTGCACGACTCGATGAAACGCGCGCCCGTCGTGGCGCCCGGGGCGGCCTGCGGGGTAGCGCTGGGTGCTGCCGGATTGGGCACCGCGCCTGTCGCGGGCGCGGCTGTGGAAGCAGCCGCTGTAGAAGTAGCCACTGGCGCCGTGGCGGGCGGGATCTGGGCCAGGGCCGCCCCATGCAAGGCCATCCCAGCCAGCCAAGGGGCCCAGCGGCAGAACATGCTGGCGCCATGCATCATGTACCAGCCTCTTTGTGGGCTGGTGCAGCATTTGGGGCCGTTGAGCCGCCCGACACAGCGGGAGCCTGAGCAGGCTCCCAAGCCATGGGCACGCCAAAGAACAGGGGCTCAAAGCCCTGCCATGTCATCACGTCCACCGCGCCCAGCGAAGCAAACCGCTGTGTGTAAACCCGCTCCAGGGCTTTCCGGGTGGGGTCGTCCAGCTGCTGGGTCACCTGCACGGGCTCCCCGTACTTGCGCAGGGTGACCTGGATGAGCCCCAGCTTGAGCTCCGGCGAGAGGCTGGTGTACCCGGCGCGCATGTTCTCCACCACTACCGGGTCTGGCGTGCCATTGGGGATGCAGCGCCAGTACGGGGTGTTGGTGGCCTTGCCCACGAGTTCCAGCACGCTCAGGTCGACCAGCGTGCGGATGGCAGAGTGCCGGCCTTGCAGGTACTTGCCCTCCAGCTTGAAGCCAAACGCATCGCCATAAAACCCCAGGCTGGCGTTGTCTTCCGAACTGAAATTCAGCACCTTCACCACGTTGGATGCCTGCACCTGCGGCACCATCTGCTGTGTGGAAAAGCTCACCAGGTTCAGGTCCAATGCCAATGCTGAGTAGATGGCCGTGCGCTTGGTGTCTCCACCCATGGTGACCTTGCCATTGCCCCCGCCAAACTCGATCCCAGCCGAATTCACGCGCCCTGCGCCGGCAATGGCCCGGTCAAACTCAGTGAGTGCGCCGGTGATCAGGAAGTCGGGCATGGTCACGCCAAACTTGGCCCCCAGCTGTGCCTGAGAGACCAGATAGTCGGGGTGGTAGGGCACATACACCACGCGCGCTCCGATCCGGTTCACGGCGGTGCGCACCATCTCGGTGATGTCGCCAGGAATCTCTGCGCCCACCAGGGGGCTGGAGAGATTGGTAGCGTCGAGGATGCTGCGCGTTTGCATGTAGATGACAGGGTCACCCTCCTTGTAGATATCCAGCATGCGGCCGAAGCGGCCCAGCGCGAGGGCGTAGGGGCTGAGGTTAGTCACCGGCAGCAACTTGTCAGCCTCGCGCTCCTGCATCAGGGTGTTGGCATCCTTGAGTGCATTTTCAGTGGTCGCACAGCCAGCGAGGGCGGCCACTGCCAGCGCCAGCGCCCCCCCAACGCAATGGTTTTCTTTTGGTCATCATGGTTGTTATGTGTGGTGATCTCAACAGCCCGCTCTCTCGGGGCTTTGGCACAAGGCCATTTTTCGTTCAGCGGCCCGAGTTCAAGACGGTGATGTTCTCCACGCCCTTGCCTTCCACATACAAGGTCACGTTACCGTTCACGTTGCCCTGGATCACCGGGCTGGCAATGCGCAGCGTGCCATCGGGCGAGCGTTGCACATCCGAGTAAGAGGTGCGTATCACGATGTTGCGTTGCCCCTCGGGCAGCTTGAGCGTGCCATCGGGCTGCACCAGAGCGCTTTGGTCTACCAGAGCGTTCTGCGCAATCGCTCGGTTGACCCGCGCCTTTGCACTCACCGCCGGGTAGACGCCGTCGTTCAGCCGCACGCCGCTTTGGGCCTGGTCTTTGTAAGCACCCAGTTGTTCGCCGTAGTTGACCAGTTGGGCCTGCGCGCTGGCGCCTGCCAGTGCCACCATGCACGCCCCGCAGTACATGGCCCAGGTTCGACCATTTGGCCAAGGGTCATGGGAATTTCGTGTTTTCATTTGCCGCTCCTTCAGTCACAAAAATTCACACACACATGCTCGCATCGGCAGCAGGCCTACATGCTCAGCAGGTTCATCGCAGGAGTCACCGTGACGGACTGGTTGATTACGCCGACCGAGGGCGTCGTGTAGGTGTAGCCAGGGTTGGCGGCCGAGGGGGTGTTCGCCGTCACGCCCACCATGCCCGTCACGGCACCGCCCACATTGCGAACGCTGCCCGTTGTCATCCCTGCAGCCGCTACAGACAGGTTCCCGACGATGGCCACCGCGCCAGTGATGACGCCCTGGTTGATGACCGAACTGGCGACACCGCCCGCCGCCGCGCGGGCTTGGTTGCCAGCAATCACCACGGTGCCCGACATCACACCTTGGTTGACCAGGGAGTTGGCCGTACCTCCCAGCGTGGCGCTGCCGCGATTGCCCGCAATCAGCACCCGGCCGGACAGACGCCCACGGTTGTCAACGCTGTTGACGGTGCCACCGCCCGTAGCACTGCCCTGGTTACCAGTGATCACAACCTGGGCTCCGGCGAGGGCGCCCCTGTTGTGCACACCATTGACCAGCCCGCCGCCGCTGGCGCGGCCGGTGTTGCCGGCAATCAGAATCTGGCTGCCCCTGATGGAGCCGGAGCCGGACACACTGTTGACCTTGCTGCCCTCTCCTTGCACGCTGGCCTGGTTGCCGAGGATGGTGATGTTCGAGCCGGTCACATTGCCGTCCGCACGCACGCTGTTGGCCAAGCCAGCATGGGCTGAACCGGTATTGCCGACAATGGTGATCTGGCTGCCTGAAATACGGCCATTGCCCACCAGGCTGTTGACGGTACCGCCATCGCGCGCGGAGCCCTGGTTGCCCAAAATGGTGATGCTGCCGCCCTGCAGCGTGCCCGCAACGTCCACACTGTTGGCCACGCCCTGCTGCGCGTTGCCCTGATTGGCTGTCACCGTGACGTTGGAACCGGCCACGCGCCCACGGCCTTGCGCTCGCACGCTGTTGGCCAGCCCGTCGCGCCCCGCGCCACGGGCGCTGCCCTGGTTGCCCACTACCTGCACCGCACTGCCCTGCAAAGCGCCATCGGCCTGAACACTGTTGGCCAATGCCGTGCTGCCCTGCTCGGCCTGTGTCTGCACCGCAGTGTTGCCCGCCAGCAGCACCTGCAGGCCATCCACACGGCCACCAGACGCTTGTGAAAAACTGTTGGCCGCCGCAAGCCCCTCGGCCGCATGCACGCGGCCCGCCGTGTTGCCCATCAGCTGCAAGCTGGCTGCGCGCATATCTCCCAGCACCTGAACGGCGTTGGCATTGGCTTGCCCCACACCCTTGCCAAACGCAGCGAAGCCCGCCACCGTGCCCTCGCTGCCTTCGCTGCGCACATCAGCTGCCGTATTGCCCGCCAAGGTCAGGGTACTGCCCTGCACACGCCCCTGGGCGTTGACCGACAGCGCATTGGCGTTGACGCGCCCCCCGTTGGCGTTCAGCTGCCGGGCAGTGTTTCCGACCACCTGCACACTGCTCTGGGCCAGGGTGGTGGCACCCGATCCGTCCATGTACACACCGTTGGCCGCGAGCACGCCGTTAGAACGGGTGCCCACGCCCAGCGCCTGCGCGCCACTGCCCGCGGCGCGGATGTCCTCGCCCCGGTTGCCCGCGATGACTACGGGTGTGCCGCGCACCTGCGCGCCGCGGTACGCAGACAGTGCATTGACCAGGGCCGTGCCCCCCGTAGCGTGTACTCCGCGCGCACTGTTTCCGGCGATGAGCCAGGGCGACGAGGCATCGACCAAGGCACCGTCATGCAGCACCACCGCGTTCGCGGCCGCCCGCGCGCGGCTTTCGCGCCCGGCCAGCCCGCCCGCTGCCGACACTGCATCGGCCGTGGTGGTCATGTCGCTGGCGGTGTTGCCCGTCATGGCGCCGGTTGCCGACAAGCGCGATGCCGCGCCGGCGCCGCTTTCCAGCGCAACACTGTTGGCAAGCAACGCACCGCCACGCGCGGTGAGCCGCGATGCGGTGTTGTCGGCAATGGCCAACCTGGCGGCGTCCAGTTGAGAGCCTGTCACAGCGAGGCTGTTTGCCAACGCTGCCGATTGCTGCCGGGCCGAGAACAACAGCCCGCCACCCGCCTGCGCTGCGTAGCCACTGGACTGCACTGCGTCTGCGCGGTTGCCAGCCAGGGTGACGGCAGTGCTTTGCACACGCCCCTCACCCAACATGATGGTGTTGGCAGCCGCAAGTCCGCCCGACCCGGTGATCGACGCTCCGCGGTTGCCCGAGAGGACAACGCTGGCACGCTCCAGCGTGGACTGCCGCTCGGCCACCACGGTGTTGGCCAACGCTCGCCCATTGCGCTCCAGTGCCCCCACGGCCCCCCCGCCAATGGAGCCCGAGCCCCCGGCAGTGCGCACCGTCTCGGCCGCATTGCCGGCAATCAAAACGCTGCCCCCGCGCACGGTAGCACCGTCCAGCCACAGGCTGTTGCCCGCCGCGCCACCACCCGTGGCCACCACATCACTGGCCCGGTTGCTGGCCACCTGGTGCACCGAGGCATCTGCAAGGGCTCCGCCCGTCACTGAAATGGTGTTGGCAAGCGCTGACGCAGAGATGCGCACATCAGCCAAAGCACCGCCCAGAATCGAACCCTCTCCGCCCCACGCCTGCACGTTGCGGGCCGTGTTGTCAGAAATGCCTGCCTGATAGCCGGCCGAACTTGCCAGCCGGTGATCGGTAAAACTCACGCTGTTGGCCAGGGCACTGCCGCCCGTGGCAACCACCTGGGCCACCTGGTTGCCCGCCACCACCAGTTGCGCCCCCCGCAGTTCGCTGGAAGCCAGACTGACCGCGTTGGCCGCAGCCACGCCGGTCAAATCCACCTGCGCAATGGTGCCCCGCCCAACGGCGCCAGCGCCACCGCCTGCACGCACATCTTCTGCGCGGTTGCCGGTGTGCAGGATGCGGCTGTCTGCCAAGGTCGATCGGGCAGCCGTCAAGGCATTGGCCAGGGCAGAGCCTCCAATGGACGTGACACGCCGCGCTTCGTTGCCCGACAGCGACACATCAGCGTTGCGCAGTTCGGTGGCGTCCACCAGCACACTGTTGGCCGTCGCACGGCCCGGCATTTGGAGCGAACCCGTTCCCAGCAACACTTCCGTTTTGGCGCCAAAGGCCGCCACATCTGCAGCTCGGTTGCCCCGTACCGACACCCTGCTCGCCGCAAGAGGCTTCACGCCCGTAGCGCTGGCGGTCAGCACCATGTTGGCTGTTGCAGCACCCCCCAGCGCGTGAACAAAACCTGTTACCTGATTGCCCAGAACCTGCACTTGCGACTGGCGCACGTCCATGGCGGCCAAGCCAATGCCATTCGCCTGGGCCGTTGCCGCCAGGTCCACCCGCATCCCCGCGTTGGCCAGGGCCGATCCCTTGCCACCGCTGGACACCACCGGGCCTGCGGACTTGTTGCCCTGAACCTGGACCCGGCTGCCCCCGTCCACCTGGGTGCCTGCACTGTTCTTATGCCAACCCAGGCCCGCAAGCATGGATTCCTGAGCGTTCACGCTCGCTGGGGCCAGCGTCACGGAAACCAGCAGGCCCAGCGCTAGCGCTTCAGGCGGACGCGTTTTGCGCTTTGTATGCACTCACAGCCCCTTCAAAGGTATGCGAGGGTGTAGACGGGCGCCTGCCCATGAGCAGGTCGCCCGCGCCGCAACCCATGAAGATCAGTTGATATTGACGCTATTGACATTGGCCGTGCCGCCAATGGCCTTGATGTCGGTCGCTTCGTTTCCGGTCACGGTGATGTCGGAGTTGCGAATCTTGGAGCCGGTGATGTTGATGCTGTTGACGTTGGCAACACCTTCCATGGACACCTCGGCCACCTTGATGCCAGCCTTGCCGCCGCCTGCGAGAACGTTGGTGGCTTTATTGCCGGACACCGTAATCCGGCTTTGGGTCACTTCAGAACCTGCAGAACCCTTGCCGGAAATCAGACCAGGGATGGCCACATTGCCGCTTTGAGCAAACGCTGCGCCGCATGTGAACGCGAGTGCTGCAACGGTGGTAAATGCAATTTTGCGCATGACAATAATCCTTCGAGGGTTGGGTTAATCCACGGAAAGCCCCGTGTGGCTTGCGAAACGGATTGTTCCGGGCAGCGGCCACCCCGGAAGTAAACAAACGTAGTACCCAGCTTCATTCTGAAATATGTGGTTATCCACAACGCCTGCCGAGCAAAACCATCAACGCAGGCCAATGCCAGAGCGACACGCAATGAAAGTGCTCACGACCCGATCAGGAATATTTCCACAAATTTTCAAAGAACCATTTACTAGAAAACACGCAAACAAAACCAACAAGCATTTACATCTCATTCAACATGAAACGCGTATAAAACAATTGGAAATTATTGGCACCTCGAGAATATTTAAACAACCGCATTAGTTGTCATGAGCATGAAACAAAATACTGCTATTCAGTCTGCCGTTATTGCAGCGTCAATGGTGTTGGCTGCGTGCTCACCATCGGCGCAGAGCGAATACTCCTACCCGACGGACGCGCAGATTGCCTCAGCCCTCGAAACGCAATTCGCTGGTGACCGAAACAGCGCTGCTGCACGCGATCTGGTCCGCACTTTGGGGGGTGAGCAAGGAAAACTGCGCTACCAGGTCCACCACGTGATCTACCGACAGGGAGCGTACGAGGCGCGGTACGACGCGGTGTTGGTGATGGGGCAGTCGGGTGAGCAAACACTGCAGGCGCTGTATGCCCGCATGATTCCCGAAACCGAGCGTTCCAAGCTGGCGCAAGGCAGCCTGGAAGCTTATGAAAGCTGGCTCAGGCAGCAGGCCGAATCGCTGAAGAAGACCTCGCCCCCGCAAGGCCAAGCGCTTCTGGACACGCTGGACCTGCTGGGCAAGTGCTACCGAGGCAAAGAAACAGGGGCAGAAATCACCGTGATGCAGGGTCTGGGTGCGCTGCTTTCCCCTGAGCGCAAGGGGCTCTACGCCGAGAAACTGGCGCTGCCAGACACCACCATGCAGTGCCTACCCACTTGAGAGGCCCGCGCCTGCCGGGGCTGCCTCACATAACGAGGCACGCATTGGTGCCCGCCCCCCTGCGAGCATCGAGTGGATTGCCGTGGCTCAATCCACCACCGTCAGCTTCGCCACACTCAACGCCAGCCACTTGGTGCCGTGGCGGGGGAAGTTGACCTGGGCGCGCGCGTCGTCGCCCGTGCCTTCGATGGCCAGTACCTTGCCTTCGCCAAACTTGGTGTGGAACACGGCGATGCCTGCGCGCAGGCCGT
>ERZ650312.2322-NODE-2322-length-10462-cov-7.192082_pt1 | contig 10462 bp, 10 predicted proteins | sample MGYA00376248_ERZ650312 | MGnify/ENA primary metagenome ERZ650312 (study PRJEB26733, sample SAMN07839316) | wastewater metagenome | biome: urban; feature: wastewater treatment plant; material: waste water | place: USA: North Carolina | collected 2016-07-28 ... | reverse complement strand
GGCTGGGTGTGGAAGCGCAGTAATGCGTTAAGCTAACCAGTACTAATTGCCCGTGCGGCTTGATCCTATAACCTTAAGCAGCAACTCAGTGACCCAAGTCAATCACAACCAAACAAAACCCTTCTTCCCATTTTGCGCATGACAGCTCCTGTCGTGCGGACAAGTTACGCTTGGCGGCCATAGCACTTCGGACCCACCCCTTCCCATCTCGAACAGGACCGTGAAACGAAGCCGCGCCGATGATAGTGCACTTACCGTGTGCGAAAGTAGGTCACCGCCAGGCTCCCCAACACCAAAAGCCCCACATTGAATCAATCAATGCGGGGCTTTCCGCTTTCCGAACCACCACCCAACATCGATAACTTGCGACTGGGTCGTAAGCTTCCGCGGAACTCCTGAGATTTCGTACCTGCCGCTACCGCTGACCGCGGATTTTTCGCCAGGCGACGATGAGTTGCTCGAAGTTGTCGCAGCAGCGCTGAATGAGCGTCTGGTCACTTATCTTGTTGTTGAGCCATTCCCGAGCAGGGTCCTGAAAGATGCTGCGGCCGACAGCAAAGCCGTGGCAGGTGCTGCTGTCGCGAGCTTCCTCGAATGACACGATCAATTGGTCGAGCGGGGCGTTGAGACCGAGCATAAGTACGCCGCGACTGTAGGGGTCGCGTTCCTGGATCAGTTCATCAATCTGCTTCCATTGTTCGGCTGAGGGCGCTGGCAGTTTCCACCAATCCGGATGAATGCCCAAGTTGTAGAAGCGCGTCATCGTCCGGATGGTTGTGTCTTGCTGGAACGGTAGTCCCTTGGCGGGAATCAGTTCAAGCAGAAGTTCGTGGCCGCTCTCATTAGTTGCTTCGCAGAGTGTTCGTACTTGACTTTCCTGTGCAAGGCGTCGATCCAGCGAGTCATCCGGGTGATAGTAGATTAGGCATTTGACGACCTGTTCTTTCGGCCAGTGCTCAAGGACCGAGCCGATCGAGCTGCCAAGTTCAAAGATCACGGGGTTGGATCCCGGTTGTTCAACCGGGCGGCCGAGCCACCAGTTTCGGCCGGTTGCAGCGTGCAGTGCGTCTTCGCCGTAAATGTCGTCGATCAACGCGCCGACCGAGCCATACAGATTCAGTCGAGCTTCGGTATGCGCTACCGTCTCGACGAGCAGGCGCTTGAGCGCGGGCAACCGGCTTTCGGGTGCGCCGACTTGGCGGGCGAGGTCGTAGAGTTGACTACGGTGGTCGAAAGCGAAAACGAAGATGTCGTTCCATGCGCGTCGTTTCGGCGTAACGTGGTGCAACCAGTTCAGCGTACTGTCCACGGCTGGCTCGGTCAGGGTGTCGGTGTGCTCGATGAAGTACTGTAGTTCCTCTTCGGTGGGCATCGCGGGCGCGCACGAGTGTCGCGATACGACGAGGGCGCCGCATGCATTGGCGCGCTGGCAGCAGATGTCATAGTCAAACCCGCGTAGCCATCCGGAAAGGAATCCGGCGAGAAATGCGTCGCCCGCACCAAGTACGTTCAAGACTTCTACGCGCGGGCTGGGAACGGCAAATGCTTCGTCGATATTGTCCGGTATATCGCCTTCGATTACGGCGCAGCCGAGCGCGCCGAGCTTGACGACCAGCGTCGCCGCCGAGCGTTTGCGGACTTCGCGCAAGGACGAGATCAACTCCTGCGTGCCGCCGGCGATTTCGAACTCCTCTTCGGTGCCGACGATGAGATCGAATTCGCACAATATTTCCTGAAATCTCGCTGTGACGTCCGGACTTGGGATGTAGCGCGTCTTGCCGTCGCCTGGGGTGGTCAATCCCCACAGAACGGGCCGGTAGTCGATATCGAGAACTGTGCGGACATTGTGTGCGTGCGCGTATTCGAGTGCCCGCAGGCTGCCTGCACGGACCTGTGGTGTCGAGAAGTGCGTGCCGGTGATGTGCAAAGCCATGCAGTCGGCGATGAACGACTCGTTTACATCATCCGGGCAGAATGCCATGTCGGCACAGTTATCCCGGTAGAACAGCAGCGGGAAGGTCTGGCGATCCTTGATGCCGAGAATTGCCAAAGCGGTCATGTGCTCCGGGTCTACCTTGATCTGGGATACATCACAGCCTTCATCCGACAGTGTCTTGATGAGGAAGCGGCCCATCTGTTCGTTGCCGACGCGCGTGATCATCGCGCTACGCAGTCCCAAACGCGCGCAGCCGAAAGCGACGTTGCCCGATGAGCCGCCGAGGTACTTTGCGAACGTGGAAACGTCTTCGAGATCGCAGCCGTACTGATTGGCGTACAGATCGACCGCCAGACGGCCGATGGAAGCGACCTCGTGCTTACGGTCGGTCGCGAATACAGTTGTGTTCTTCATTTCTTCACTTGCGTCGCTCGAATGCCCGCGCGCCGTGTCAAGTAGAGTGTGGTCAATCCTCGCCGGCCCGTTCTGCCTTGCGTTCCATGTTGAGTTCGAGCCGGTAGGCGAGGGCGATGAATAGAGCCTGCGCCAAGCTCATGGTGCCGGCGAGCGAGCGGAAGAAGTAGGCTTCCGACTCATGGACCGTGAGCGAAACGGCCGCCGCTCGCGAAATCGGTGACAGCGAACTGTCGGTGATCGCGACCACCGTTGCTTCCCGCTCGACCGCCAGGTCTGTGCAGTAGCGCGTTTCGGTTCCGTACGGTGCCATGCTGATCGAGATCAGCACATCACCCTTGGAGAGGCCAGCCATCTGTTCCTTGTACAGCCCGCCAACGCCATCGACCATGATCACGCGCTTGCGTGTTTGTGAGAGCGAATAAGTCAGGTAGCTGGCAACAGGGAACATCCGGCGCACGCCCATGATGTAGATGTGTTCGGCGTTCTGCAGAATGGTGACGGCCTTTTCGAAGGCACGATCGTCGAGATCCGATTTGACGTTGGCGATACCTGCCTGGCAGGTATCGAGAAAGCTGCGAGCGAGTTCCGAGCTCTGCATCTGCGCCGGATGGTCGCTGATGACGGCCTGCAGACGCTGGTGGTAGTTTCCCGCTGTCGTACCGCTGGCGTAGGCGTCGCGAAAGACGGCCTGTAGGTCCGAGTAGCCCGAAAATCCGAAATGCTGGGCGAATCGGACGACGGCCGAAGGTTGCACGCCGCAGGCGTCGGCGACGTCGCGTATGCGCACGACGACCATCTGCTGGCGATGCTCGGTGATGTATTGCGCGATGAGTTTGAGTTGCTTGGAGAGATCGTCGTATTCGCGGGCGACCCGCTGAATCAGATCCTCAACCCGGTTGTCCTGAGCCATGTGATTAGATACCCGCCGCTGGATAAGTTACGAGCGATTGTAGCTCAGCATGACTTCGGAATCCCCCTCGCCTGAGCGACGAAACAGCTGACGGCCACCGAAGCACGATGACCGTCAGCGATCGGCACTTAACCGAGGCGGACGATGCGGCCTTCGCGCCAAGAGGTAGTCGCGGCATCGGCAAGTTCGAGTGCCTTGACGCCGTCGGCGATACCGACGCGCAGTTTTTCCTGTCCGGCGAGTACCGCGACGAAGTGATCGAGCTCGTTCCGGTACGCTCTCTCATAGCGCTGCAGGAAGAAATGCTCGGGCTTGTCGATCGAAACGACGTCCGGACCGGAAGCGACGACTTCGGTCGGGCGGTGGTTGCCGGCTTGCAGCATGCCCTTCGAGCCGAGCACTTCGAAGCGCTGGTCGTAGCCGTAGGCGGCACGGCGCGAGGTGTGGATCTGCGCCAGCTTGCCGCTGGTTGTGCGCAGCGTCACCGCGGTTGTGTCGGCGTCGTTCGCCTTCGTGGCGATCGTCGGATCGGTCAGGGCACTGGCGGTCGCATAAACCGTCTCGGCTTCTTCGCCGAGGATCCAGCGGAAGATGTCGAAGTCGTGAATCAGCATGTCCTTGAAGATGCCGCCGGAGCGCTGCAGGTATTCGACCGGTGGCGCGCCCGGGTCGCGGCTGATCACTGACAACGCTTCGAGCTCGCCGATTTCACCCTTCTCGATGCGCGCCTTGAGCGCGGCGAAGGTCGGGTCGAAGCGGCGTTGGAAGCCGATCAGACAGGCTTTGCCGGAGGCATTGACGACCTTTTCACACTCGCGCGCACGGCCGAGATCGAGATCGACCGGCTTTTCGCAGAAGATGTGCTTGCCCGCGGCGGCGGCACGCTGGATGAGATCGGCGTGCGTGTCGGTCGACGAGCCGATCAGTACAGCGTCGATGCTGCGATCGGCGAAGATCTGGTCGACGGTGACGACTTTTGTGCCGAGCGCAGCGGCCAACTTGGCGGCCGGTTCAGCGATCGCGTCGGCGACGCCCGCCAGTGTCACGCCGGGGTTGCGGGCGGCGTTTGTTGCATGAATCTGGCCGATGCGACCAGCGCCGATGACTGCCAAACTGATGGTCATGGTGTCTCTCCGATTGGTTTTAGATATTTGCGTAAGTCCGGTTCTTGATGCGGCGCGCGTGGTTGCGGAACGCACCGTCGCCCCGCGGATATTCTAGGATGAAACGCCTGAAATAGAAATCAAATTCTACAAAAAACAAACAACAGAAAAGCGTTTTCTGTCGTGGCTCGTGCCGAACAAGCAGCGTCAGCGCACGATCGAACGCCAGCGGCTGATGACCAGCGCGCACAGGATCAGCGCGCTGCCCACGACCTGCTGCGGACGCATCCGTTCGCCCAGCCAGACCAAGGCCAGGATTGCCGTCCACACCGGCTCGAGCGTCATGATGAATGCCGCGTGACTGAGCGGGGTACGTCCTTGCGCGCTCACTTGCAGGTAAAAGCGCAGGCAGGTGGCGATCAGGATGCTGGTGACGACCCACAGCCAGGTCGTGGTGGAAACGTGATCCGGCCACGACTCGATCGCAGCCGAGATGGCGAGCGTTACCAGACCGACAACGCTCAGCTGAATCGCCGTCAGCGGTAGCGCCGGAATCTTTCCGGCAAAACGCGAATTCAGGTTGAATTGAACCGAGAAGGCCAGCGCGCTGGCGAGGAAGAAAAGGTCGGCGGTGTGGATGGTCATGCCGGGCTGCAAGGCAAGACAAGCCATGCCGACCGTCGCGACGAGCGCGGCGACCCAGGTTGACCGCGCAATGCGGGCGTGGAAAAGCACGCCGGCCATGATCGGCGCCATGATCACGCCGAGGCTGCTGATGAACGCGCCCGGACCCATCGCCGTGGTCAGTTGCAGACCCATGATCCAGCACATCATCGCCACCGAAAGGACGAGGCCGGTTTGCAGACACTGGCGCAATGCGCCGGCGTTCTTTCGCACCTCGGTGATTCCCTGCAAGCCGAAGGCGCCCAGAATCAGGCCGCCACTGAGAAAACGGATGCCGATGAAGAGCAAGGGCGGCAGGCCTTGCAGCGAATGGAAAGAGAAGATCCAGCCGAGTGCGGCGATTAGCGTAACCGCCACCAGCACTGCATCGGCCTTGAGCGATTGGCGGGTTGTTTCAGCGTGGTGCACGCAACGGTTTCCTGTACGGCAAAGGCGAGGCCTTGGTTCGGTTCCGGACGAATGTCCGGTTTCCGTGAAGGCGGGGATGATAACGCCGATTGCGTTTCTTTCGAAAAGCACGCAGTCGCCGATGCGTTCGTACGCACAGGCGGCTGCGTTCATTGCCGGTCAGTCGGGTTGCCAGCCCGCAGTCAGTTCGACGACCTTGCCGGTTTGCATCGACACTATCGCCGCCTCGGCCAGCCGCTGCGCTTCCAGTCCGTCCGCCATGCCGGCGAGCGGCTCGGCGCCGGTTTTCAGCATTTCGACGAAAGCAACCATCTCTGCGCGGTAGGCATCGGCAAAGCGCTCGATGAAGTAGTTCATCGGCGGCGCTGATGTAAAGCCTTGGGCGCTGCCGATCATCACCGAGTCTTTCGGGCGATTTTCGACGTAGAGGACTTCCTTCGCGCAGAGTGCTTCGAGGCGCTGATCGTAACCGAAGGGCGCACGGCGGCAGTTGTTCATCTGAACGAAGCGCCCCGACTTCGACGTCAGGGTGATCATCGCCGTGTCGATGTCGCCGGCCTGGCCGATTCCCGGGTCGATCAGGCAACCGCCGAACGCATACACCGTGCGGATTTCCTCACCGAGCAGGTAGCGCGCCATGTCGAAGTCGTGGATCGCCTGGTCGCGGAACATGCCGCCGGAACGCTTCACGTACTCGACCGGCGGCGGCGACGGATCGCGTGTGTGCATCACCAGTTGCTCCAGCCGTCCAGTCACGCCGCTTTGAATGCGCTCCCGCACCAACCGGAAGTTGGGGTCGTAGCGGCGTTGGAAACCGAGCATGCAAGGCGTTTTGGCTTTGGCGACAGCCTCGGCGACTTCCGTGACGAGCTTGAAATTGAGGCTGATCGGTTTTTCGCAGAACATCGATTTCCCCGCCGCGACTGCTTTCAGGATCAGTTCCGCGTGCGTGTCGGTCGAACTCGCGATGATGACGCCGTCGATCGACGGATCGGCGAATACGGTGTCGGCCTCGACGACCCGCGCCCCGGTTTTTGTTGCCAGATCGTCAAGGTGCGCGGAAGGGATGGGGTCGACGATGTACTCAAGTCTTACCGAAGGCAGTGAGGCGGCGTTCAATGCGTGCACGTAGCCGATGCGACCGGCACCGAATACAGCGAGTTTGATCATTTCTGGAGTCCTTTTTCGAGTTCTTCAATGGCAACCCAGCGCCGCTCCTTCTGCGATAGCAGGACCGAGTCAACCACCAGCGCTGTATGCATGGCATCGCGGAACGACGGCCAGAGCGGCTGATCCGCGGCGATGCCTTCGATCAGGTCCTTCATCTCGACGGTGATCATGTCGTTGTAGCCGAAACCGTGGCCGGCGCCGATGCAGAAGTTGCCATAGTCCGGGTGATCCGGGCCGATCAGCAGCGTGCGATAACCGCGTCGCCCGGCCGGATCGGCGGCGTTGTAATACAGCAGCTCGGCCAAGTGTTCCTGATCGAAATAGAGGCTGCCCTTGGTGCCGATAACCTCGTAGGTCAGGCCCATCTTGCGGCCGGCGGCGACGCGGCTGGCCTCGAACGAGCCGAGCACGCCGCTCTTGAACTTGACGAGGAAATTCGTCTGGTCGTCGTTCTCGACGTCTTCCAGCGCACCGCTGTCGCCGGGACGCCGGGCATGCACGATCTGGCTTTCGCCGACAACTTCGGTGATCGGGCCGCACAGGTAATGCGCCAGATTGATGATGTGCGAGGCGAGGTCGCCGAGCGCGCCCGCCTTGCTGGCGAATTGCTCCTTGAGGCGCCAGCCGCCGCCGGCGGCCGGGTCCATCAGGTAATCCTCGTTGTGCGTGGCGCGGAAATGTACGATGTCGCCGATTTCGCCGGCCTCGATCATCTGTTTGGCCAAGCGCGTCGCGGGGTTCTTGATGTAGTTGTAGCCGACCAGCGTCTTGACGCCGGCCTGTTCGGCCGCTTGCGCCATCTCGTGCGCCTCTGCCGCAGACAACGCGAGCGGCTTTTCGCAGAGCACGTGCTTGCCGGCGGCGATCGCGGCGAGCGCCATTTCCTTGTGCACGAAGGTCGGCGAGCAAATGCCGACGACGTCGACATCCCGATCGGCGACCAGCGCCTGCCAGGAGCCGGTCGCGCGATTGAAGCCGAAGGCCTCAGCCTTCTTCGCCGCGCCGTCCTCCGAGCTGGTGGCAATCAGTTCCAGCACCGGCCTGGCCGAAAGCGAATACACCGAGGCGACCGTATTGAGGGCGATGGCGTAGGCCTTGCCCATGTAGCCGGCGCCGATCACGCCGAATTTCAACGTCTTGCTCATATCGAGCCTCCTTGTTACTTGGCGACCTTTTCCCACGCCCGTGTCTCGAGCGAACGTTCCATCGCCGCGATGATGCGCTCGTTTTCCAGCCCGAAGTCGAACGCTGGGAAGCAGTCCTGCGTCCCAGCGATGCCGGCGATCAGGTCATGCACTTCGATCACCTTGACGTCGAAGTAGCCCAGCCCGCCGCCGGCGAAATCGAAGCCGAAGAAGGCCGAGAACTGCGGTACCTGCGAGCCGGCGTAAATGGTCTTGAAACCACGGTCCGGCTTCGGATCGTTGAAGCGGGAGATCTTCAGCTCGTTGAAGCGCTCACCGTCCATGATGATCGTGCCCTCGGTGCCGGAGACTTCCCAATAAACGCCGAACACCTTGCCGGCTGAGATGCGCGAGGCTTCGATGGTGCCGCCGGCTCCAGAGGAAAAGCGCACGAGGCACTGGATCTGGTCCTCGTTTTCCACCTCGGCCATCGTCGCGTCGGTGCCGGCTTTGGCGCCGTAGCCCGAACCGCCCTGCGGCACCGGACGCTTGGGGAAGAAGGTCTGTGCCTGTGCGGCGACTTCGTCGATACCACCCATCAGGAACTGGCCGACGCCGATGACGTGCGATCCGAGATCGCCGAGTGCGCCTGAACCCGCATCCTTGCGCGAGCAGCGCCAGCTCCAGGGCAGCGTCGGGTCGTTGAAGAAGCCCTGGTCGAACCAGGCACGGAAGCGCGTCGGCGTGCCGATGTCGCCGCGCTCGATCAGCTGCTTGGCGAGCAGTGCCGCCGGTGTCTTGATGTTGTTGAAGGCGACCAGCGTCTTCACGCCCTTGCGTTCGGCGGCCGCGGCCATGCGCTCGGCTTCTTCGAGCGTCACCGCCAGCGGCTTCTCGCAATAGACGTGCTTGCCGGCTTCAATCGCCGCCAGCGCCATTTCGCAGTGCAGATGGTTTGGCGAGGTGATGTCGACCACGTCAACCTTTGGATCGTTGATCATCTTGCGCCAGTCACCGGTCGACGTTTCGAAACCGAAGCGGGCGGCGGCTTTCGCCGCAAGTTCGTCATTGGCGTCGGCGAGGCAGTAGAGGTGCGGCACCATCGGCAGATTCGGGTACAGCATGCGCGCGCGGCGGAAGGCGTCGGCGTGGGCCTGGCCCATGAAGCCCGATCCGATCAGGCCGATGTTCAGGGTGGGTTTGGTCATGGTTTTTCCTCTGAGATTGAGTGGAGTGGGTCAGGCGAGCAGGGCTTTGATGAACTGGCGGGCGCGGGTGACGGTGGCGAGCGGAGGTGCCTTGCCCGGGTCTTGCTCGGCCTCGACGACGATCCAGCCGGTGTAACCGGTTTGGCGCACGAAATCGGCGATGCCCGAGTAATCGACGGAGCCATCGCCAGGAACCGTAAACATCCCATTGAGCACGCCGGTGTTGAAGCTGAGATCGCCGGTACGCACGTCGCGCATCACATCGGCGCGCACGTCCTTGAGGTGAATGTGCACGATGCGATCGCCGTAATGCTTGATCAGCTCGCGGTAGTCGAAGCCGGCCGCCGCGCAGTGGCCGGTGTCGAGCAGCAGGCCGACGGCTAGCGTCGTGCGGTCGAACAGCGCGCAGATCTCGTCGAGCGTTTCGGCGACCATCATCAGATGGTGGTGGTAGGCGAGATGCAGGCCATAGGTGGCGAGCAGCTGCGCGGCGAAGGCGATGCCGAAGCCACGCGCATCTATGGCGAGGCCTTTGGCAAGGACCCGCAGTTCGCCGAGTTCTACCGCAGCCTCGACGCCTACAAGGCCAGCATCGGCAAGAAGGGCGACGTGCTGGTGATCGACCCGGCGTCGTCGGACTTCTTCAAGAACATGCGCGTCGCGCCGACCCGCCGCTGAACACCGTGGACGGCAGCACTTGGCTGGCCGCGCTGGGCCTGGCGCTGATCCTTGAAGGCCTGCTGCCCTTCATCGCGCCCAGCGCTTGGCGCCAGGCCTTCACTCAGCTGATGCAGATGGCGGACGGCCAATTGCGCTTCTTCGGGCTGCTGGCGTTGGGTGGCGGGTTGTTGCTGTTGTGGCTTGCATGACGCGCCTTCGGCGCATGAGCTTGGCCTGCGGCCATCGATGACGCGCCCTGCGGGCGCATGACCAATGACCACACGCGTCGTTCAACACAGGCGCTTTGTCATTTGTCATGGCGCGCCAGCGCCGGTCATTGAGCGAAGCGAGGTCATGTTTAACCCGCCGCGCGCCTCGCCATTGCGCCCTGCCGGACAATCGGCCGATGACCAACCAGCAGACTTTTGATTTCGACCTTTTCGTCATCGGCGGCGGCTCCGGCGGCGTGCGCGCGGCGCGCATGGCGGCAACGCGCGGCGTGCGCGTGGGCATGGCCGAGAGCGGGCGCATGGGCGGCACCTGCGTCAACGTCGGCTGCATCCCGAAGCACTGCTGTCCTGCGAGAGCAGCTTCTGTTTGTATAGCACGCGCCGGCACGGCTGCCACGCCGCCAGCGCCGATGCGGGCGCTGTGGATCACGCCATCTTCAACCTGCAAGGCCACCGCCAGGCAGACGGCGGAGATGTCGTCTTCAAAGCGCTTGCTGATCTTGTCGGCGCGCAGCCATTCGTGCGGCGTGGGCTCGGGCACCTCGATGCGCGCCAGCACTTCGTCCGGCGCCAGCGCGGTTTTTCGATAGGCGAGGTAGAAGTCCTCAATCG
>ERZ650312.2320-NODE-2320-length-10475-cov-9.073992_pt1 | contig 10475 bp, 13 predicted proteins | sample MGYA00376248_ERZ650312 | MGnify/ENA primary metagenome ERZ650312 (study PRJEB26733, sample SAMN07839316) | wastewater metagenome | biome: urban; feature: wastewater treatment plant; material: waste water | place: USA: North Carolina | collected 2016-07-28 ... | reverse complement strand
CAAATACTGAAATAAGGTCCTTACAAATGTTATCTACCATCTCGATATCCTCAGCATTGAAGCTGTGGTAGATCTTAGCGAATTGTGAGTCATCCTCAGAAATTGCCTTATTATCGAAGTTAAAGATAACTGTTCTAGCTTTCTCCTCGTCAGATAAGTTAGCAAATGCCATAGACTTACCTGAGCCTGTTTCTGAAGCTAGTAATACAGGGAAGTGACTAGTTAGCTTCTTTCTATCTGCTAATGCGATGTTCTCTAAAGTCATTTGCTGTCCCTTGTAAGTACTGTACCAGTTAAGAATACAATGATACCGAATAATGCTGAGTTAGTAGATCCAGTTAAAGCTGACACTGCAGCCACACCAAGAACTGCTAAGTCGAAGTACTTGTTGATGTTTGTTAATCTGGGTAAATTCATATGTGTTTCCTTTGTGATTTGATAAATTGGATTACTCTACGCTGTATTTCATCCTGAGATTTGGGGATTAAGAATCTGCTATTAACATAATTAATAACTCGTTCCAACTGTTCGTCTGTGAGTCCGTAATCAAGGCACTTGTAGGCTGCGTGTAACAAGTTACGAGTCCGCCTGCCTTTGGTTGCCGATTGATAGGAATCAAATTCGTGTAAGATATCTGTAACATCTGCTGATGGGTCAAGTAGCCTAAGACTCGGTGATTGTGGGTCAACAATGTAATCATCAACTGCTAGAGTAGAGCCTATAAAGTTGGATACAATTACTGAATTAGCATAGGCATAGAACTTCTGAGCTGGACGAGTTGATACTGGATCCATATCACTGATTAATCCGTTAGATTGGATACCAGTAACTAACAAACGATACTCGTATGAAGTTACAGGTCGGTTCAATGGAATTAATACACGATACTTATGTAACTTAGCTGAATCGCTAGTAGTAGCAATAATACACTGCAGTCCCTCATCAGTAAGTTGCTGGAGACGATCATGCAGATTGATTGATGTATGGTCAACATCAATAACTACAAATAACGCTTCACTACAAATGTTGGCAGTTAGCTGTGTGTATCCAAGATAATTCCAAGGGCTAAATATATAGTCCTTGTTAAGCATGTGTACAAGTGCTGAGAACTCACATTCAACAAATCTGGAGTAATACTTGATATCTGCACGATCGGACTTAGAAAGTCCTGTAACGTCACGTACTGATAAGGTTACTAGCATGATATACTACAAATTGTTAAAAGGTTCAATAAGATATTGTTCCTTGATGTGCTCAGGAATTGACTTAATAAGTGAGCTATTTATAGAGTCCACTATGTCTACTACCTTCTGCTTATCAACTCCATGCACGTACATATCATAAACTACAGAAGCAAATAACAGGATTGGATTAGAACTAGCGTCCAGCATTTCTATTAGGATTTGCTTGTGGGCTAATATATCATCCTTAACATACTTCTGAACAGTGGCTGGTGCAGGTTTAACTGCCGGCTTAGTTGCCAATAATGGGATATCTGCTCCAGATGCAAGGTTGCCCAAGATCCCACTAACATCAAATAATGTAGCACCATCAGTTGCTGATAATACAATTGAGTTTGCGTAGCCGTAAGTTATGTGGTCAAATTCACAATGCTCTGGTAATACCTTAAGCATTAGCTGATTTGCAATAGACATAGTTACATACTTATACTCGGCTTTGCTAATGACTGTGTTAATAGGCAGAACGATTGTGAATGCATGCATGTTGTTCGAGTCCGTAGACGTAGCAATATAATGATGTGTGTTAGCTAGGTACTTGTTGATCATTTGCATAGACAAGAATGATTCGTTAACAGTAAATGTAACAAATTTGGCTGTGTCATGTGCGAATGGGTTAAATGAACACTGAATAGACAATAATTGACTAAGTGCTGACATTGGTTTATCAACAGCTATGTTGCTGATTGGCCTAGTCGTAACATGCCCTTGGCAAGCTCTGTATGTATAAGATGTGTCAAGGTTCTTAACTGCTGGCACAAATATGAATGCATTGGCTTTGTCGTTGTACGATACCGTAGCAACTCCCTCAAGTTTGCTGTTAACTGGCTTCAAGAAGTTAGTTAAAGATTGGTTAGTGATTTGTTTAACGTTGATATAGCCCTTAGTGATAGCTTTATCAATTGGTAATACATTATCAAAGAATCCCTGCTGCCAGTCGTTGATGAATAACTCATAATCTTTCAGTTCCAGTGTGTTAGCAAACCTAGTCAAGTGCTGTGCTGTGTAGTCACAGAAGTAGATTGCTGCTTTCAAAGTGTCAGCATCAATGATTCTAGAATTAGATGCAATTGCCCAAGTAGCTGCTATACGAGCCATCTTAAATGCTCTACCAGACATCTCAATACCTTCAACAGAATCGCCATCCTTAAGTAATAAGAATTTACTAAGTTCCTGAGTGTATGACTTATAATCATCATAGATTACTGCTGCGTCCTCATCAAACATGATAGATGAGTCAAAGTGTAATGCTTTGGCACATTCCAATAATTGCTTGTTGATAGACTCAGTGTACTCCTTCAGGATAACACGTTGTTCAGCTTGGATTTGACGTTTCTCTGCAGGAGATTCAGGTATGTATTCATTCTCGAATTCCTCCTGAGCATTGCTGAATACAACTGTGATACGTCTGGCTAATGATGTTGTTAGCATAGGCACAAGTAATTTACGTACATTACCTTCAGTATAGAATGGTGCTGGAGAACTAATACCTAATAAATTAGGAAACATCCCTTCAACAGATTCCTCCTTGGCATCCTCAGTCTTGAACTCAGGTGCAACAGATTGTCCCATGTCGTATAGAATTGAGAATAGTTCAAGAACATCAACAATAGCTGAGTTAGATTGAATTGCTAACATTATCTTCAAGTGGAGTCGTTAGTTCCACCCCGAGCTTTTAACTCGCTTACAGTCTCCTGTAAGATGAGATCATATCTTAAACTAAGATTTACAGTTACATTTTTTACATTTTCTCATAGGCCTTCCTATAAGATTTTGTTTCTTCCATATTGTTTGCTTTCCACATAACATACACGTACAATCCAGCATTTGTTGACCCTCTTCAAAGAAGTAGTCACTTATTAGCCAGTGATCTTTCTGTGTATTTTTAAGAGCTTCCAAGGTTTTAAGAGTACGCTCTTCACCCGCTTGTGCAGTTCTGCATTTTAAACATCCTAAAGATTTACCAGCTAGAAGTAAATTTTTGTCTACTTCAGAAGTAGTATTACATCCAGTACAAGTCACATTTAGATTAAATCTAAACATTCCTTGTGAGCCAATTGGTACTTTATTTGCAAATGAATCAACTCTCCAAAGACCGTACTGTTGTCCGATCATTGAATTTACTTGTTCGTCGATTTGCTCATAGACTTTAGCTGTTGCTGCTTTACCACCTTTAGATTGGGCTACAAATAACCTGCCTTGATTTTGGGCGTGTTGTAAGTTTTCACTATAAGTACACCATTCAAGATTGCTTATATGATTATTGCTGCCGTTATTATCTATGTGATTTACACAGGGCTTTAATTCAGGATTAGGTATGAAATATTCTGCTACTAGTCTGTGAACTAAGTGGCGCTCAATTCTACCATTATCTTGAAAAACTGCTCTTAAATATGTTGTTTGTGGTTGAACTGATTTATCTAACGTTAAATATATACTATTACGTTTAGAGTAAATTCGTCCAAAATTTGTTATAGAGTATAAATCTTCATACCCTTTTATGTCTTTATGGATTTCTTCCATACTATCTCCTATAATGTTTTAATAATGACATTATAGTAGAAAATACTTATTTGTAACTGAAATAGATATTAGTCTATTCCTATTTCTTCCTCTTTTTATAACTAGAGGTTCTACTCCCAAAAGGGATGATCGTTGAACGCTTATCGGTAAATTAATACTGCGATACTTCGCTGCTGATTGTCCATAGCTTATAGATTTTCAGGGGTCGTTACGTCATTTCTGTGTAATATCCTACTATAAGATTAACTGGAGTTTCCAGCAATTAAAGAATTTTGCTACATACTTTCACAAGTATGAGGGGCTTACAATTAACCCAACTCCGATGCAAATAATGACTTGATACCAAATGATGATTTGGCCATTCTGTTAAGTGAGCTGGTCAATCCTCCACGTGTACTGGCAAGTGAAGTGATTGGCATCTCAGGCTTCTTAGCTAAATCTGCATAGTCGTCACGTTGGATTGCTGATTGGTCAAAGTCCTTGTTCAGTTTGAGCATTTCCTTGATGTACTGCACTCTGGCAACTTCCTCGGCTTCGAGCTTAGCTTGCTGATCAATATACTCCATAGCAGATTGTGTTGCTTTGGTAATTGCTTGATATGTGCTGTCCTTACCTCCACCAGAACGTGCTAAGATGATTGCGTATGTGTTAATACCAATCGCATCATCTGAGTAGATTGGGTCATTAATAACTGGTCTAAGTTGGCCGAATGTGTGGCTTAATACAAAGTTTGCTACTGCTGTTGCAGATACGTTACTGAATGAAGGCGACTTAGCAGTTGCTAATTTGATGATGTCCTGCACTATTTGTGGTAGTACAGTAGTGTCAAACCTAGTCATGCTACGATTATGCAGAAAGTCCAGTTCGTTTTTGTACTGTGCTATAAGATTGTCTAGCGAGGCTAGGATTTTGTCTTCTGGTTTACTCATAAGTTGCCTTTCTCTAAATAACATTTGCCATTTACTTTAATTGGTTTATAAAGTCCCTTCTTCTGCAAGCTAACTCTGTATGCCTTTAGTTTAGAACTGTCCTCAAATTGTACTTTATAGTTAAACGTAGCTGATAAGTGTTTAAGAAAACTAAGAACAGATAAATCTGAATCAGTTAGGGTAGGTTTGGCTAATGAGTTATACATAACAACAAAGTCTGTTGGTGAGCTGATGCATAAAGATTCGTTAACTACTCTGAATGGAGTTTCGATCTTGATGTTGTCATATGCACCCTGCTTAAGTCGTGTTTCGGCTTCGTCAAGTTTCTTCTTAAGTGCTAGATTAGTTTCCCTAAGTAGTTCGTCAGGTTTAGTTTGCACAGTAAGTAGTGCTTGATATTCTTCTTCAGTGAGTACGATTTGTTTAGTCATTTTGTTAGTCCTTATTAAATAGATTTATGAAATCCAAATAGCTTCTTAGCAGAAGTTACTGGAAGATGTTGTTTGCAAATATCACAAACTGCATTATGTACTGTACAAACTCCGTCATACGGTTTGCTGGTTCTATGTTTCTTAGCACATTCAAAACAAGACCATTTGATGATTCCTGCTTCCACTTTATCTGAAACTGATTGGTAAGTCATTATAAGTCCTTTAAAAATTGTTTACTTAGTAGTAGATCCAAATTAGATTTACTAATAAATAAACTATGACACTATTTAAGTGTCGATAGTTTGTCTATAATAGTTGCTAAATCAGCGTTGTTGGGTAACGTTACTGTTTCAGCAAGGTTTGGTCCGATGTCGATTTCGGCTTTAAGAGTTAAAGCTTGATCATGTACGAATGGCCTACACATGATTGGTGGTAAAGTATCATTAATGTATTTAATAACATTAATGTCATCAGTTACTTCATAATAAAGACAATCGTGGACAATATTAATTAGCTTAATATCATCTACATACTGAGATTGCTTATACACTCTATCAAATTCAACTCCGGAGATTTGGGTTACGTTAGAATATCCCTGCATGGTTGAGTTATTTAAAGTTCGTATATCCTTCTTAGCATTATCAGAGAATAACTTAAGTCCATAGTTAAGATGAATCCAACCATGAGTTGCTACTTGAGGCATAACATACTTCTCTCTATACTCTGTAACTCCAGGGTATAGCAAGTTATGAAAATTGTCAAAGATTGTAGTTGCTTCTGCTAATGAACAACCGATAGACTTAGCCACTTTAGGTGGATAGGCCCCGTACGAAAGTCCAAATGAAACTCCTTTAGAGTTAGTTCTAAGTGTCTTAGCTCGAGGGTTAGTATCACACAATGCTTTATACTGCTTATTAACTTCAAGTGATGTTTTATCAAATTTAATACCTGATAATTCCTCCCATTCAGGTGTCCAATAGGCTGCTGAATGAAGTACATGAGTATCGAAATCCTGTTTAAGATTACGTACTGATGTCTCATCGTGGGTTAAAATAGCTCCTACATTACCTTCCAAGTTAGAGTAGTCGATTTGTACTAAGAGTTTACCTTTAGGTGCTTTAAATAGTTTCTTAACAGGTTTAGCAAATGCTGAAGATGAAGCTGGTTGAGTTACTAGATTAATTCCAGTCATATGCTTCTCAGGACCGTCCATCTTAGCTGCTTTACCAGATAATCTACCAGAAATAGTACCCATTAGTCTAATAGACCCAAATACACGATTATTAATAGTTGATCCGAAGTACTTAGGGATATACTGTGTAATCATGTTCTTAGATTCTGCGATTTCCAAATACAATTTGATAATAGACTTAACATCACCTTCAGGGATAGTTTTAGCAAGAGACTTAAGTACAGTGCTTGAAAATGATTGTTCTCCAGTTGTTTTAGATACTTCATCAGATTCAAGCCCAAAGTCAATCCACATCTTTGCTAGTTGTTGGTAATTGTAAGGATTAAATCCAATCTGAACATAGTTTTGCGGATTGTTTACTTTATCAACACGGTTCATATTCTCGTTCTGTCTAAGTGCTTCTGCTTCGTGGTATGCGTTGCATGCAGCTACGATATCAGGATGGTCAAACTGCTTGTCAATTAATGGCTGAAGTAATGGATTAGCTAAGTCCTTCAATTGCTTGTCAGATAATGTATCAAAAGTTGAGCCTGTTATGTGATTAACTACATAGGCTCGCATCTTCGGGTTGGATTGATAGCCCTTAGAATAGTCTGGATGCTTCCATGCCTTCAAGACTGGTTCAAGGAACTTATCAATACGAGCTTGGTCAATAGGTGCTTGAAATTGCTTAATTAAATCAAATTCATTTATCTTATCAAGACATTGCTGCTTAATAGTTTCTACCTTATCAGATAGTTCTTTAACTTGCTCAAGATCAATAGGTTGACCGTTATTAAGCATTTCTACAATTACTGGAATAGCAGGTTTAAGAATGAAATCATAGTAGTAACGCTGATTGAATTGCTCGGTGTTATACCTAGGCTCACTAGTTTGGAATATCCAATGATCAGGATAAGCTGGTTCAGTACTGAATTTATCCCACACGAACTTAGTTGCCATTGAATCGATTGAGGCATAGTAGATTAATGGTAAATTATACATCCACGGAGTTGGATTAGATCCAACATAGTGTAAATTAGGATTAACATAGCTTGATGAATCTACATACAGCTCAAATGATGACTTGTCTGAAGCCCAGTCCTTGTAAGGGTACTTTGCTAGTTCCTTAAGTCCAGATTTACGTTTAGATTCGTCAACATGATTCTTATAAACTGCTACTAATAGCTGAGAATCCTCGATGTGTTTAGGTAATTTACCTGTATAATAATGAATTAAACGAGTGTCATATAGTGCATTATGATAAACCTGTCTACATTCTGTTGTTACTAACCAGTTAAGCACATAGTTAGTGATTTCCTCATCCTTAAATACAATAACAATAGACTTAGTTAAATTCCAACCAATAGTTACCATAGTCAGCTTATTAAACTGAGGAATAGTAAGGTCTTTAGCTTCAAAGTCAACTGCAATAGTGTCATAAGTAGATTCAATTCCAGTTAACCATTGCTTAGCGATTGATAAGTCATCCGTCCAAGTACCGACAGGTTGAATGTAATCAGATGCAATAACGTCACCAATCAAGGATACATCAGTAATGTCGTCAATGTATTCTGCTACGTCCTTAAGAGGATAGTAGTCGGTTATACATCGTTCATTCAAATGGTGTAATGTATATCCATCAGCATCACGTGGCAAGTCCCTAATGAATCGAGTAGAGATTGATGCATTTGTGATGTTATACTTAGTCAACAAATAGTCGTTAAGCTTAGTGATTAAGTTAGGATGGTGATCGAGTAATAGTACTATAGCCAATTAATCCTCCTTATCAAACTCTGTTAGATAGTAAGCCATAATAGCTTTAAACTCATGTTCACCAATAGCCATAATAATATCATTATGTGACATGTTATAGATGATGTTATGGAATAGTGAAGTTGTTAGTTCCTCCGAGTTGGAAGATAATACAATTTCCAAATCACCATTCTGCTTAGATTCTAATTGAATCTGTGAATACTTATATGGTATGGTTAATGTCATGCTAATTCCTTAAGTTCATTGTAAGTGAAATAGTCCGATGCCAATACATCAAATTCGATTTCAACTTCGTGTTGTTCAGCGTACAGGTAGATAGTGTACTCATTACGGCCTGGTTCGTACATGAATTCAAGCTGAGCTCGGATTTCATCACGGTCAGATGGTTCGAGTTCACCACAATACTGCAGTTGTCCTCGATTGCCATCTGCGTCGGCTCCGTAGATTTCAGTATGGACTAACATGCGCTAAACTTGTAGTGTATAGATTCCATTAGGGTTCTCCTCTATTTGTTTGAATATAAACAGTTCTTCTAAAGTTGGGTGATATACTTTAGAATATTTGGTTTTGTTAAGGTACCTTCCAACATTTGTTAAAGGTGGTTTAGAATACTTTTTATCAAATGCGTCATAGTATGCTTTTGGGTCTATTTCAAGATATGTATCAGGATATGTCTTAATAACTATCCCAATATGATAATATCTGGCACTTTCTGCAAATCTCTGATAGACTATATAATCACCAACTTGCATAGGTTATTCCTGTGTGCAGATTGATGAATAGTTACAGTAGTTACATAACGTGTACTTGGCATCCTGGATTTGTTCTACATCTCCGGGTTTCCCCGATTTAATTATAAATTCCCTGAACTTAGTGTAGTTGTCAAATTTGCTTCCTCTAACAGTTGTTAATTGACCATTAGTAGGTGATACCCTTTGAAGTTTATATTCAGCTGGAGAATATCCTCTTTCGGCGTCTGAGCAAAGTGGTAAAGTTCCGTCTGCTAGATGCTGTTTAAGTTCCGTTAAATGATTTACAACAAACTCCTCTATCTCCTCATCTAATAATAAAGGAAATCTATGAAAGTTATCAATAGGATATCTCTCCATTCCTCCTCCATCGTTAAGTGAGAATATGATATCTCCATAAGGATTTAAATTTAATTCAGGATTTAGCCATTTATACATAGACATTTGTAATTGAAACTTAGTATAAGTAGGAATATATTCAAGTCTCTCTTTAATAGACATAGAATTATCCATATCCTTAATTTTTTCAATGTCAAGCATTAATTTCTTATAAGTATAAGATGACACGTGTTTAAGATCCTTTAAAGTGTTTGTTTCAAGATCAATAAGGTCAAATTTGCCTGAAACAACAACTCCATCAATAACTTTCTGAGATCTGATTTCCTGTTTATATCCTCCATACCATGCTAAAGCTGCTTCTAATCCAGAATGCATTGCTGTTCCTTTAGCAGATTTCATAATATAAGAAACATCAGTTAATTCTGTTATTTCAGGACTTTGAATCTTATAAATAAGCTTACGCATAGGTGTTAAGAAATCAGATACAGATAAATTAGTATCTGTAGTCGGCTTACCATCGTATTGAGCTGCGTGGTAAATTGCAAAAATAGCTAATTCTTTAGGTATCCCTGAATTATTAGTGAACTTAGTGCCATTAGGGCTGGTAAGAGTTAGTTGGTTATTAGATGCTATAGTAGCTATTGTGCTCATAAAAAGTCCTTAAAAGGTAGATTGGGTTTGTGTTCTTGGAGAGTTAACTCCATAAATGCGTCAGTTACAAGTTCGTTTGAGAATACTTCGTAATGGATTCTTCTTCCTGCTCGTAAATGATATTGAATTCTGTTGTCGTGTAACTTTGGATCAGGAGAATGTATAAGCAATTCGCTTAATGTGTCTATTCTACGTGCACAGCTGTCACAAAAATGCCTGAATTCCTCTGCTTGTCGTTGACAAGTGAATGACTTAGCAATCCATTCAATACGACCCGTTGATCCCATAATAGTGTAAATAGTCATTTGCTATCCTCATATTTGCCGGAACTTCTTAATGTATGTAATTTAATATATGTATCTGGTACTTTTACTCTATCTTTAATTTTTATGCTGCCACAAAAGGCACACCATTGCATATCCTCATTTACTTTAACTAAAAAATGCTCGTGTTTCATACATTTTTCAGTTGCTTCTTCATATGTCATTTAATATCCTTATTAGTTAATACAGATTCCATAAAAGAGTCTGTTGTAAGTTCAATTGACTTAATTCTATAGCACTCTGTAGTGTTAATGAGATTGTAACTATCACATTCATGCTGTGCTAATGCCAAATCGGTATAAATTGATTCTATGCTGTTAATATCGTCACCTACCATAGAATCAT
>ERZ650312.2313-NODE-2313-length-10487-cov-5.986484_pt1 | contig 10487 bp, 4 predicted proteins | sample MGYA00376248_ERZ650312 | MGnify/ENA primary metagenome ERZ650312 (study PRJEB26733, sample SAMN07839316) | wastewater metagenome | biome: urban; feature: wastewater treatment plant; material: waste water | place: USA: North Carolina | collected 2016-07-28 ... | reverse complement strand
TCAGTCAATCTATTACACAAATCAGTTCAAGCTTATCAGGTCGTCCAGCCCGTGGACTGCTGGGCACATGGCACACCCAGATTGATGCACCCAACCGCCCAGCATTACCTGAGTATCCATATACCTATGACTTAACCAAGCAATTGATCAGTGTTGCCAGTCAGCACAATGATCCTAGTTATGGTGCATTCTGGGCTGGCATGAATGTGGGACAGATTCGGGAACTGGAAGCAGCCGACCTGATTAATCAACTGGTTTTAGAAATAAAAACCCATTAAAACGTTTTAATTAAAAAACCCGTTCAATTGAACGGGTTTTCCACTTTATGCTTTAAATTTTACCAACCAAAACCAACGCCTACACCACCCGAACTTTCTTCCTTGGTAAATGCGCCACCAATGGTGAGTGAGGTATTATCATTAATAATCCGTTGATAGCCAATTGACACCGCCTGTTCCTGTCCCTGAAAGCCAGCACCCACACCGACACGATTTTGTCCTTTGACACTGGCAGCACTACTTGACATATTCATCATCGCAGCAGTCATGGCACCTTGGCGGTTAAAACGTTCATCCACTTTATGGAAGCGCTGTTCTGTTTCCATACGATAATCATTGAATGCGCTGTTTAAGGCATTTACACGCTCATTGGTATAGTTATTGGTCGATTTTTCTGCTGCTTTTAGCTGTTGATAGTTCACTGCATCGGTATCTTCAACGGCATCCGCCACATGGATGATTTGGCGTTCTTTGCCTTTTGCTCCAACTGATACCGTATTATCACGATCCGATGCAGAATCATTACCCAATACCACTGCATTTTTGGCTTGAGTATCGACATTATTGCCCAGCACAAAGGTATTATCACCCGTGACTTTATTGTCATTACCCACAACATAACTACCGTTTCCAGATACCGTGTTTGGATCACCAAAGGCACCAGAACCATTACCTGAAACCTGATTACCCACACCTACAGCAGTTGAGCGATGACCTGTCACTACGGTATTTGTTCCAATCGCAACCGAGTTTTCACCTGTTGCCGAAGCAGCTTGGGCATCAGTTACTCCATTCACCTGAACAAACTGGTTACTGGCTATAATTTGAGTTTGCACATCTGCGATTTTGCCATCGGTATAGCTATTCGCACTGGAAAGTGCCGATGCCGTTTGCTGGTCGGTATAATCTTTTGCGCCACTTAAAGAAGATGCCGCTTTTTGATCTGTGTAGCTTTTTGCATCATTAAGTACAGATGCAGTTTGTTGATCAGTATAGGCTTTGCCATCGGCAGCTTTCTGGTCTGCATAATTTTTTGCGCTGTTTAGTGTCGATGCAGTTTGCTGATCTGTGTAGGCTTTACCATCAGCAGCTTTTTGGTCTGCATAGCTTTTTGCATCATTTAAGGTTGAGGTGGTTTTCTGGTCGGTATAGCCTTTTGCATTATTTAATGCAGTGGTTGTTTGTTGATCTGCATAATTTTTTGCATCATTTAAATTAGATACAGCTTGCTGGTCTGTATGTGTTTTTAAATCTGATACAGAGGTTTTAATTGCACCTAATTGTTGATCAACTGCAATGAATGCATCACTCACTGTATTTTTAGCTTTTCCTTGGATTGTAAAAGTTGGATTTGTGAATACACCATTGTTCCATGCCGCACCACCACCTAATGCCTGAACCAACGCAGTATTAGTCGTATCAACACGTGTATTTAAGGTAGTGACTTCATTGCCAATTCGGGTATCCACACCATCTATACGGGTGTTAATCGTATTTGCGCTGGTTGTGATTGCTGTATTTAAAGTATCAACTTCTGTTGTCACCCGATCACTCAATGTTGTGACACTGGTATTGGTCGCATGTAACTGTTTACCTGTCACTGCATCTTTAGACGTTGCATCTAATGTTGCATCTTGCAGACCTGTAAGTTTCGTACCGTTTGTACCTGCCAAAGTAATTGTGTCTTTGGTTGCTGAATCATAGATCACTGCATTTGCTGCAAGATTCCCTGTATTGGTTTTTAACAGTGCAATGTCATTTGTGTTAGTCGTGACTCGTCCATCAATTCCTGAAATTGTGCTGTTCAACGTTCCAACTTCATTGCTAATTCGCGTATTCAGTGTTCCAACTTCTGTACCAAGTTTAGTATCCAGTTTACCAACTTCCACATCGGTATAACCTTTCGCATCAGTTAAGGTATTCGCCAATCCTGTGGTTAGCGCGGTTTGATCTGCTTTTAAAGCTAAGCCCGTGTCTGCATAGGTTTTAGCATCTGCCAATGTATTAGACAAACCTGTGGTTAGCGCGGTTTGATCTGCTTTTAAAGCTAAGCCCGTGTCTGCGTAAGTTTTAGCATCTGCCAATGTATTAGACAAACCTGTGGTTAATGCAGTCTGGTCGGCTTTTAAGGCTAAACCATCTGTTAAGGCCGTATTGGTTGCATGTAACTGCTTGCCTGTCACTGCATCTTTAGAGTTTGCGTCTAAAGTAGCATCTTGCAGATTGGTGATTTTTGTACCGCCTGTACCTGCAAGGGTTAAAGTCGCTTTATTTGAGCCTGTATCGTATAAAACTGTATCGGCATTAGCTGTAAAATTACTTAATGCAGTATCCACATAAGCTTTATTGGTGGCATCAGTCGCATTTACTGGTGTTGCCACATTGGTAATCCGTTTTGTTGCACCTGCACGACCAACCGAAACCGTATTGGCTTCATCAGCCACTGAATTTAAACCAATAGCGGTAGCGCCTGCAGCAACGGCTTTACTGTTAATGCCGAATACGCTGCTTCGGTTAGACAACGCCAGGTTACCGCCCTGTTTGAAGTTATTGATAATATCGGTTGCCTGTGCTGCTGTGAGGCTCTGTCCATTGACTTCGGTCAACAAGCTTGGATTGGCAGATAATGCCGCCCAATCTGCTGCGCTGGTTTTTATCACCACACCATCCAGTGTGGTGACCCCACCGACACTGCTAAACGTTGGTGTGTAGCTGACGGGCGTTAAAAGAGCCTGTGGACCTAAATTACCTGCATAGTCGGCCAAACCGGAGCCGACCGCAGCACCATTTTGCCCAATCACGGTATTACCGGTACCTATGGCGTTGGCATATCCGCCTGTTACTATATTATTTAGACCTATGGCATTACCTCCAACCACAGTGACGGTATTTTTTGTGCCGATGGCTGAACCATACAGATTACTTACGTTATTGCTATAACCTAACGCATTGGTGCCCCAGCCTGTAGTATCAATTATGTTGCCAATACCAACCGCGGTATTTTTGGTAGCGCCATTGTTTGTATTATAGGCACCCAAAGCGTTATTGAGGTCTCCATTCGATGTCGTATTACTATAGCCAACGGCAGTATTATAGGCACCTGATGCGCTATTATTAGTACCTACCGCAGTACTGGAAATCCCTGATGCCGTATTATTAAAACCCACTGCACTGCTCGTATTACCCGATGCAGTATTGTTATAACCCACCGCACTGCTATACCAACCCGATGCAATATTTGCTGTACCTACTGCACTACTATGAGAACCCACCGCAATATTTCCGCCTTTCTTGGCTGCATTGATAAAGGCTGCTACTTTAGCTGGGTCGGCTGCTTTGGTTGTCGTAACACCATTGGCTGTAAAGGAGTCAATATCATCCAGACTTGTGCCTGCGCCCGTTGTAGTAACTGTGATGCCACCGACTGCGGTAATTTTTCCTGATGTGGGTGTAGTTGTATGTGCTGTACCTCTCGCTGAACCTAAAGCCGTTTCGGTTGTAGAACTAGCGTAGTTGTCAGTGGCGACTGTGCCACCTGTTACACTCGCAAATTTAGTATCTACATAACCTTTATTGGCTGCATCCGTCGCTTTGGTTGGGGTTGCAACATTGGTAATCCGTTTTTCTGCGCCTGCACGACCAACCGAAATTGTATTGGCTTCATCAGCTAAAGAGTCAAAACCAATCGCTGTTGCATTTAATGCTGTCGCTTGGCTGCCTACACCGAACACGCTGCTACGGTCAGCCGTTGCAGTCACACCTGCACCAATAGCAACTGAGCTTACCCCTGTCGCTGCTGCGGTTTCCGATGCGGTTAAACTTGCATCATCAATTTTATTATCAGCATTTTGGTCATACCAACCAGCAAAGGCGATTGCTCCTGTTTGATTGGCAGTTGCACCTGTACCAAATGCACTACTGACCACACCTGATGCAGTATTTTTTAAACCGACTGCGGTTGCTCCTGCACCAGTTACATTATTGACACTACCAAAGGCATTGGCTGTCGTTCTACCAAAACCATCACTGATAAAGGGACTTGTGCCTGATCCATGATCTACGGTATTTTGAATACCAAAAGCATTATCAGCATTCCCTTTTGCTTGGTTACTATGACCCACCGCACTGCTATAATTACCCGATGCGTTATTCTGACTACCCACCGCACTGCTAGAAAAACCCGATGCAATATTTGCTGTACCTACTGCACTACTATAAGAACCAACCGCTATATTTCCGCCTTTTTTGGCTGCATTGATAAACGCTGCAACTGCGGTTGGGTTGGCTGCTTTGGTTGTCGTAACACCATTGGCTGTAAAGGAGTCAATATCATTCAGACTTGTGCCTGCGCCCGTTGTAGTAACTGTGATGCCACCCACTGCGGTAATTTTTCCTGCCGTGGTTGTCGTTGTATGTTCTGTACCTTCCGCTGAACCTAAAGCCGTTTCGGTTGTAGAACGAGCGTAGTTGTCATCCGCCTGAGTATTGCTTCCCAAAATCATAGCTACGCTTAACGCCAGACTTTGTAAAACAAAAGGTTTAAAGGAAAAAACTCCGCTTTTGCCTCGTTCATCATCATGAACATTGCTTAGGCTATTTTGTTGTATACCTGTCGTGTTATCGGTCTTACCTGCACTTTTGGCATGCTCCGAAACAACAACCATACGCCCCAAAGATTTATTCCAGATTTTTTTAAAGATGTGGTTCATATCTGTACCTGTAATTTTTAAACATTTGGTACAATTACACAACATTACATACAAAGTTGTATATCACTGAAAACTGGTATTTTGACGAATGGTGATTATTTTTAAACAAAGATTATATAGGTAATCACTAAAATTTTATGGGAAATAAATACGCTCAAAATGACAAATTTTGTCAAAATAAAACCTAAAATACCAAATTACAGTGATAGCCAAAACCCTGTATTGTGCCTATGCTAGAAACTGGGAATCACTTTTTAAGTCTTATTATGATTCACGTATCTCAAACTGAGCTGATCTTGCCTGTACCTGTCTTTATTCTGGAAGACGATGCAATCATGCAACAACGTTTAAAAAGAATACTGTTAGAAATTGGCTATGCAGAAGACGCGCTTATTTTTGCCCAGACCCTATCTCAGGCAATAGACATGCTTCAAGAGTACCCGATTTCCTTTTCACTGGTTGACCTCGGTTTACCCGATGGCAATGGTATTGATTTTATAGAAAATTTAAGACAGACCGATGAGGTCTCACCTATTTTGGTCATCTCGGCATGGAGTACGCAGGAAACCATTTTAAAAGCGATACAGGCGGGTGCAACGGGTTATCTTTTAAAAGAACGGGATGATTTCGAAATCATGTTATCAATTCGTAGTATATTACGTGGTGGAGCACCCATTGACCCATTTATTGCCCAACAAATTTTGTCAAAAATTCCATTTGAACAAAAAGTAAAAGATGTGGCGGTGGCAGAACAAAATAATTTACTCTCAACTCGGGAATTTGAAATCCTGCAACTGGTTGCTCAGGGAATGTCGAACCGAGAAATCGCTGATTTTCTTCATTTATCAAAATATACAATCGAATGCCATATCAAACATATTTACCGAAAACTTTCGGTCAGCAGCAGATCAAAAGCCATCAATACCGCACGTTCACTGGGTATTTTATAAAATATCTATGCTTATGCTGGCTCGTTATTCTGGCGCAAACTTCCTTTGCAAAAGCTTCCGCATCTGAGCAAGTCAATTGCACCGCAAACATTCAGTCGATCCAAATGGCAAAAGCCATTGGACAAGACGGTACTCAACGTCCTGAAACAGGCTGGCAAAATGTAAAATTGCCCGATCAATGGGATAAGCGTAAATTCTACTATACGGGCAGTACATGGTATAAAATCGTGTGGGATTATCAGTGTCCAACCACAACAAAAACCCCAATCACCATTGTGATCAGCTATATCAATATGACTGGTCAGGTTTTTATTAATAATGACTTGTTATGGCAAGATCAGTCTTTGGTTGAACCGCTTTCCCGTAGCTGGAATATGCCACGCTACTGGAATTTACCCGTATCCAGCCTAAAACAGGGCGAAAATATTCTCTGGGTACGTGTGATTGGGGTAAAAACTCAAAATTCAGGTCTGGGTCAGGTCCTAGTGGGCAATGCTGATCAGGTCAGACCAAAATTTCAGATGTTTTGGAATCAACAACGTGTGTTGGTGTTTTTAAATTTAATCACGTCACTCACTTTAGGTGTAATTGCTTTCCTAGTATGGATTTTTCATCGTAAAGATCAGATTTTTGGCTGGTTTACCTTGGCAGCGCTCATGTGGAGCATGGTGATGTTTAATACCATTATGCTTGAAGCACCTTTTGGTTTAACCACATTACAAATCGCTCGTATCAGTATCGTGTGTTTTTTTGCTTATAGCTTATTTTCCTGTTTTTACGCATGGCGTTTGGCACAACGCAAATTCCCACGTTTAGAAAAAATTTTATTGTTGATGCTATTCATTGCGATTGGCATGGCCATACTGTTACCTGATACCGCGCTATACAATTTTATCTCGGGTACTTTTTTCCTTGGCCTATTGGTTCTATTAATAAATTTTATCAGTTATCAATGGATTGCCTATCGTTCCAAATTATTGGAAGCCTATTTACTGGCAGCAGTATTTTTGTTTTTTATCATTGTGTGTATTCATGATACATTCCAGATCATGCAATCCAATAATAGCTTTTTATGGATGCCTTATACAGCACCCTTAACAAGCTTATTAATTGCGATTATTTTGGCATTACGTTTAGCCAAAAATTTAAGAGAAATTGAAAACTTTAACCACACCCTCAAACAAAACATTCTTGAAGCCAAAAATGAACTAACACTTTCTCTCAATACCCAGCATCAACTTGAACTGGACAACGCAAAACTACAGGAACGTTTACAACTTGCCCATGATTTACATGACGGTTTGGGGGGTTCCCTCGTCCGTTCAATGGTCACAGTAGACCAAAGCCAGATCAATCTAAGCAATCAGCAGTTTTTATCCATGCTCAAAATATTAAGGGACGACTTACGGCAGGTGATTGACAGTGGTTCAAGTACAGGTGCCAAAGTGCCTGACACACCCATTTTATGGGGAGCACCTTTACGCTATCGTTTCACCCAACTGTTTGATGAGCTGGACATCACAACAAAATGGTCTTTTCCAGAATCATGGCAAAAACAGCCAACCCCGCTGGTGTGTTTAACATTGCTTCGGGTCGCAGAAGAAGCCCTGACCAATATTCTGAAACATAGTCAGGCAACATCGGTAAAGTGCGCCCTGTTTTTCTCCAAGGGGCAACTGGTACTGGACATTGAAGATAATGGTATTGGCTTTGATGTAGAAGCGGTTCAGAATGCAGGAATGAGTGTTGGACTAAGAAGTATGCAAACACGTCTGGAACGGCTGGGTGGACATCTTACGGTTCAATCCGAGGCTGGAAGAACCTGTTTAAAGGCCTGCTTGCCTGTTTAATTGCAGAATGTTCCAGCACACCAAAATGGTATGCTGGAATAACACGATCCATTATTTAATTGCATCCAACAACGTCTGTTGGGCATTATGGGGTTCTTCACCAGCGGCAGGTTTGTCTCGTTCCCATACACCATCGCTCTGTAACAACCATGCCTGTTGATTATCCTTGAGATAATTAAGTAAACCAAGTTGATAAATACGTTTTTTCGATGCTGGGTCTTCAATTGGGAAACATGCCTCAACACGATTAAACAGGTTGCGATCCATCCAGTCTGCACTTGAGCAATAAATACGTGGATTGCCATTGTTGCTAAAGTAATAAACACGGGTATGTTCAAGAAAACGGCCAACAATCGAACGGACACGGATATTTTCAGACAAATTTGGCAAGCCTGGACGTAGACAACAGATTGAGCGAATAATCAGGTCAATCTGCACACCAGCCTGAGAGGCTTCATACAGTTTATTGATCAGTTGTACTTCGGTTAGGGCATTGACCTTGACAATAATTTGCGCTGGCTTACCTGCCTTAGCATTGGCAATTTCTTCATCAATATAATTGATCAATTGTGCATGCAAGGTAAAGGGTGCATGGAGAAGCTTTTTCGGCTTCGCCATTTTGCCCATTCCCGTGAGTTCCTGAAAGATACGGTGTACATCTTCGCAGATATCTTTATCTGTGGTCATCAAGCCATAATCGGTATAGATACGGGCATTGGTGGCATGGTAGTTACCCGTTCCCAAGTGCACGTAACGCACCAGTTTATTGTTTTCACGGCGTACAACAAGGATCATTTTGGCATGGGTTTTATAACCAACAATGCCGTAAACCACGACAGCACCCGCCTCTTGCAGCACATTTGCAACTTCAATATTGGATTCTTCATCAAAACGAGCACGTAACTCAATCACAGCCGTGACTTCTTTACCGTTGCGTGCCGCTTCTGCCAAAACCTGTACAATTTCCGAATCCGCACCACTACGATACAGCGTTTGTTTAATTGCCAACACTTGTGGATCACGCGCAGCTTCACGTAACAGCTGAATCACAGGTGCAAAGGATTCAAACGGATGATGTAGCAAGATGTCCTGTTTCTGCATGGCAGAGAAAATACTTTCAGTCTTCTTAAAGACTTTGGGAATCACAGGGGTATGTGAGTCATAACGCAAGTGCGGACGTTTAAAATTGGAGAGTAAACGTGCCAGATTGACAGGACCATCAACTCGATACAGTTGTTCTTCGTTCAGATCAAATTCATCCAGCAAATATTCATAAATATGTTTTGGACAGTTATGTGTGACTTCCAGACGTACCGCACGACCAAAACGGCGTGAACTTAATTCGCCTTTTAAGGCTTTTGCTAGATCTTCGACATCTTCGTTTAATGCCAAGTCTGCATTACGGGTGACGCGGAATTGGTAACATCCCGTTGCAGTCATGCCAGGGAACAGGTCAGACACATGCTCATGGATGATTGCGGACAACATCACATGATGCTCTTTACCACCTGTCAATTCATCAGGTAAACGCACCACACGCGGTAAAGAACGTGGTGCAGGCACAACCGCCAAGTCAATCTGACGACCAAAAGCATCTTTACCTTCCAGCGTCACAATAAAGTTCAGGCTTTTATTCACCAAACGTGGGAATGGATGTGCAGGATCAAGGCTGATTGGTGTTAAAACAGGTGCGACCTGTTCCTGAAAATACTTTTTAATCCATGCCGATTGTGCAGGTGTCAGTTCACCACGGCGCAGGAAACAGATATCTTCCTCACGCAGCTTCGGTAGAATTTCTTCATTCAGGATACGGTATTGACGCTCAATAGCCGCATGTGCCGTTTTAGAAATCTGTTCAAGCACTTGTTTAGGGGTTAGACCATCTGGGCTACGGCTCTCATTGCCCAGCGTCAGTTGTTCCATCATCCCCGCAACACGGATTTCAAAGAACTCATCAAGGTTGCGTGAAAAAATCAGCAGGAAGTTCATCCGCTCCAATAATGGATGAAGTGGATCGACTGCCTGTTCCAAAACGCGCAGATGGAAATCGAGAATCGAAAGTTCACGATTAATATAGCGGTCATTATAGCTGTATTCTATTGGGGTCGTTGTAGCCACTGCCGTATTCATACCAAACCTTGTTGATTTATCATTGATCAAGACATGGTTTAAGTATGCTGCAAAATTATTTCAATTTGGTAAAAAAACCCAAAAATATTGGGCTTTTTTCACTTCATCACACTTTAAGATGGGCTTACTCTGGAATCTGGGTTGCATTCATATATTTCAGGATGCTTCTTTTACGGTACTGAAGTTTTCGGTCATCCCTATGATCCTGATAATATTTTGGGTTAGGTAATAATGCAGCAAGAAAAGCAGCCTGTTCACGGGTCAGGCTTTTTGAACTTTTACCATAATAAAACTGTGCTGCCGCCTCAACCCCATAGATATTCTGGCCGAATTCCACTGCGTTCATATACACTTCAAGAATACGACGTTTTGACCACATTCGCTCCATCATCCAGGTCGCAACAACTTCCTGTCCTTTTCGAATAAAGGAACGCTTATTATAGAGGAACAGATTTTTTGACAGTTGCTGCGAAATGGTGGAACCACCCGCTACAATTTTGCCCTTTTCATTGTTTCGTTCCAAAGCATCCTGAATCCCTTCAATGTCAAAGCCATGATGATGGATAAACT
>ERZ650312.2305-NODE-2305-length-10506-cov-4.180270_pt1 | contig 10506 bp, 10 predicted proteins | sample MGYA00376248_ERZ650312 | MGnify/ENA primary metagenome ERZ650312 (study PRJEB26733, sample SAMN07839316) | wastewater metagenome | biome: urban; feature: wastewater treatment plant; material: waste water | place: USA: North Carolina | collected 2016-07-28 ... | reverse complement strand
GGAGCGGATGAGCCGCGCCACGGTTGAGCGCCGTGCGGAAGTTCACCGCCCGGGGCAGGCTCCAGGCCGGCACCATTTTTTTGACGTGACGGACGACGAAGTTCACCAGCATCGACTTCGGGAAGCCGAGCATGTCGCCGAGCCCCGTCACCACCACGTGGCGCAGCGCGCCGACCTGCCCTGCGACCTCCTGCAGCGTATGGGCGAAGTTCTCGACGATGACGATCGCCTCGCAGCCGGCGTCGTGCAGCTGATGCTCGAGCTCCCGGGCGGTGTAGAGCGGGTTGACGTTCACCACCGTGTAGCCGGCGCGCAGGACCCCGAACATGGCGATCGGATACTGCAGGCAGTTGGGCATCATCAGGGCGACGCGGGCGCCAGGGGCGAGCTTCAGCTCACCCTGCAGGTAGCCGGCAAACTGCGCGGACAACACCTCCAGCTCGCGATAGCTGAGGGACTTGCCCATGTTGATGTAGGCCGTCCGCTCGGCAAACCGGCCCACCCCCTTGTCGAACAGGTCGACGAGGGAGCTGAACTCCGTGACGTCGATCTCGGCGGGCACGCCCGGGGGGTAGCTGTTCAGCCAGATCTTGTCCATTGCGTCTCCTTTGGTGTCGGCGGTTCACCTCAGCGACCGGAGCCGGCACATCCGGCGCCTCGCCCTCCGCGGACGGTCCGGCACCGGAGATGTCTGCCTCCAGCGTCTTCGACCGGCGTTTGATACGCCGTGTTCTCTTGATACGCCTTGCCATCGGGCCGCCGCACGGAACGGCCCGTCATCCGTCTGCCTCCTCCAGGCGGACGCCCGGAGCTGCAATCAGGCCGCGTCGTCCTCGGCGGGCCAGTTGCGGATGTAGTTCTTGAGCATGCGGTTCTCGAAGCTCTGCTCTTCGAGCACGGCCTTGGCCACGTCGTGGAAGGACACCACGCCCATCAGGGTCGTGTCGTCCATCACCGGCAGGTAGCGCTGGTGATTCTCGACCATCAGGCGGCGCAGTTCGTCCATCTGCATGTTCACGCCGGCAGCCACGGGGTTCTTGATCATGGCGTCCTCGACCGGCATCGACTGCCAGTCGGCGCCGGCCTTCTGGGTGGCGACGAGCACTTCGCGGAAGGTCAGGAGGCCGGTCATGCGACCCTTGTCGAAGACCACCAGGGAACCGACGTCCTGCTCCGTCATGACGGCGACGGCTTCGGAGAGGGTCCGGTTGGACGAAACCGTGAACAGCACCTTGCCCTTGATCGCCAGAATTTCACTAACCAGCATTTTGGAGTCCTTTGGGTGGCGTCGAGCGCCCGAAACAATATCGGCAACCATGTTATTCGATTGCCAGCGTGGCGAGAAGCCGCCGGAGATAGGGATTTACCCCAGTCTGCACGGTTCTCCACTGACAGGCGGCAAGGCACGACACACCGGCCGCCCCGACCACCGGGTCTCGACCGCCTCCCGGTGGCGCTCGCAATGCGGGTGGCCGTCGGCCGGCAGACGCCCGGGCACGACCAAGCCGGCCGACGACGGGCCCCAGGGGCGGGTGCTGCCGCGCACAGATGGCCGGCGCAAAAAAATCGCCCCCGGGCGGGGGGCGATCAAGGTCGGCGGCTCGGTTGGCCGTGGCGACGGGCCGTGGCCCGCTGCTGGCTCAGCGCTAGGAACTTCAGCTTGTCCTTCACGCCGCGCCACTCGTCGGCGTCGGCCGGCGGGTCCTTGCGCTCGACGATGGGCTTCCAGTTGGCGGCCAGCTCGGCGTTGAGGGCGATGAAGGCCTCCTGGCCGGCCGGCACGTCATCTTCGGCGAAGATCGCCTCCGCCGGGCATTCGGCCACGCAGAGGGTGCAGTCGATGCACTCCTCCGGATCGATCACCAGGAAGTTCGGCCCTTCCCGGAAGCAGTCCACCGGGCAGACATCGACACAGTCGGTGTACTTGCAGCGGATGCAGTTTTCGGTGACGACGTAGGTCATGGCGTGCTCCTGTCTCTGTTTTATGGGGCAACCGGGGCAGCGCCCGGCCGCATAGTGTGTTGAGGGGGGGTTTATGGCGCCGAATATACCCCATCCGCCGGTCCGCCGCTCCACCCCGGCGCCCGGACGGAACGGCCGGCGAACGCCCGCCGGGTGTGCCATGGCTACCACAGATCGTGACGCATGGCGAGCGCGCACCATGAAAAGCGCTTTTCTTGCCGGAGATTATTGGATAGCATCCGCAAATCCGTATCTGGTTGTGCGGGTCATCTCCTTTCCGGCCCCTCCGGAAACGCACCCTTCCCCACAACAACTCCGAACATCCCTGAACGCGAGGAATCATGAGCGAACATATCCATTACGTCACCGACGCGAACTTCGAAGCCGAGGTTCTGCAGTCTTCGAGCCCCGTGCTGGTCGATTACTGGGCCGAGTGGTGCGGTCCGTGCAAGATGATTGCACCGATCCTCGACGAAGTGGCCAAGGAATACACCGGCAAGCTCAAGGTGGCCAAGCTCAACATCGACGAGAACCAGGACACCCCGGCCAAGTACGGCATCCGCGGCATCCCGACCCTGATGCTGTTCAAGGGCGGCAACATCGAAGCCACCAAGGTCGGCGCGCTGTCCAAGTCGCAACTGGCGGCTTTCATCGACAGCCACCTGTAATACCGGCGGGCCGGCTTCACGGCCGGCCACCTGCATTTCCCTGCCGCAACGCCGGCCCGGCCCCACGCCGGGCGGCGAGCCAGGGCAAAACCCATACAGTCCGAGCACTTCTGCTGCTGTATCCGCTGTAGCGAATCCGCGCCAGCCCTGAGCCCGTTTCCCCACCGCCTCCTTCCCTTCTTCCCCCACCCCCGCCCACCATGCAACTCTCGGAGCTCAAGTCTCTCCACGTCGGCCAATTGCTCGAAATGGCCATTGCCAACGAAATCGAAGGCGCCAACCGCCTGCGCAAGCAGGAACTGGTCTTCGCGCTACTCAAGAACCGCGCCAAGAAAGGCGAGCCGATCTTCGGCGATGGCGTCATGGAGGTGCTGCCCGACGGCTTCGGCTTCCTGCGCGCACCCGACACCTCCTACCTGGCAGGCACCGACGACATCTATGTGTCGCCGAGCCAGATCCGCCGCTTCAACCTGCACACCGGCGACACGGTCGAGGGCGAGATCCGCACCCCCAAAGAGGGCGAGCGCTACTTCGCGCTGGTGAAGGTGGACAAGGTCAACCACGAACCGCCCGAGGCCGCCAAGCACAAGATCCTCTTCGAGAACCTCACGCCGCTGCACCCCAACCAGTGCCTCAAGCTCGAGCGTGACATCCGCGGCGAGGAGAACATCACCTCCCGCGTGATCGACATGATCTCGCCGATCGGCAAGGGCCAGCGCGGCCTGCTGGTGGCGCCGCCGAAGAGCGGCAAGACGGTGATGCTGCAGCACATCGCCCACTCGATCACCTCCAACCACCCCGACGTGGTGGTGATCGTGCTGCTGATCGACGAGCGTCCCGAGGAAGTCACCGAAATGCAGCGCTCGGTGAAGGGCGAGGTGGTTGCCTCCACCTTCGACGAGCCGGCGATCCGCCACGTGCAGGTGGCCGAGATGGTCATCGAGAAGGCCAAGCGCCTGGTCGAGCACAAGAAGGACGTGGTGATCCTGCTCGACTCCCTGACCCGCCTGGCCCGCGCCTACAACACCGTGATCCCGGCCTCCGGCAAGGTGCTCACCGGTGGCGTGGACGCCAACGCCCTGCAGAAGCCCAAGCGCTTCTTCGGCGCCGCCCGTAACGTCGAAGAGGGTGGCTCGCTGACCATCATCGCCACCGCGCTGATCGACACCGGCAGCCGCATGGACGACGTGATCTACGAAGAATTCAAGGGCACCGGCAACATGGAGATCCACCTGGATCGCCGCATGGCCGAGAAGCGCGTGTACCCCGCCATCAACGTCAACCGCTCCGGCACCCGCCGCGAGGAGCTGCTGCTCAAGTCCGACGTGCTGCAGAAGGTGTGGGTGCTGCGCAAGCTGCTCTACGGCATGGACGACATCGATGCGATGGAGTTCCTGCTCGACAAGATCAAGGCGACGAAGAGCAACGGAGAATTCTTCGACGCCATGCGCCGCGGCTGACCGGGCCCGCGCATCACGGAGGGCGGCTGCGGGCCGCCCTCCGCCGTTCACGGCGCCGGCGCCCGCCCGGCGCGCACCTAGCCTATAATCTGGCCTCTTCTCCATCTGGGCCGCCCATGATGCCTTCCATGCACTTCGACGCTTACGCCTGCGCGCTTCAAGACGCGGGCCGTCGGGTGCCCGGCAGGCGGCACGCCCCGTCCCCCCAGCTCGGCGTCGGGCTGACGCAGGCCTTCAAGGTTACAGGGTCCCCGGCCGTGCTTTCCCAGGCCGTGCGGGGCCGGAACCGGGACTGATCCCAGGCCACCCCGCACGGCACCTTGCCCAGGGCGCGTCCTGCGTGCCCTGTTCAACGTGCAGCCCATGCGGGGAAGGCCCCACCCCCTCCTTTTCGCCTCCCGGCGCCCTCGCGCCGACCCGGCTCCCGGCCACTCCCGGAGCGCGAAAACATCTCCCTTCGGAGCCCTCCCCGCCCGGGCTGCAGAGCGCCACGCCAGGCGTGGCACGGCTGTCTGCTGATGATGGGTGATGTGATGGTTCTTACAAAAAGCTTCGTCCGGGCCAAGCGCCCGTGCACCAATGGATTCCGCTGGTTCGTGCGCCAGTTCGACGAGGGCGGCAACTACCAGGAGCTGATCGACACGATGGTCGCCGCCGGCCGGGTCGGCGACGCCTGCTGGCTGCTCGAACAGTTCGGCCCCACCGGCGAGCTGCGGGTCGTGGACGAGATCGGGGCGGACGCCCTCGTGTTTGCGGGCACGCTGCACGTGCGCGGCAACGTGGACGTGGAAGGCAAGCTGCACGTCGGGGGCGACCTGCGCGTGGAGGGCGGCCTGAAGAGCGGCGGCGAGCTGATCGTCGGCGGAAACCTGCGGGTCGAAGGCCAGCTGAGGGCCGGCGGCCGCATGACGGTGGCCGGCGACCTGCGGACCGGCTGGGGCGTGGAAGCGGCCAGCGACCTGCGCTGCGGCGGCGAGCTGCGCACCGGCTGGGGCCTGCACTGCGCCGGGCGGCTGCGCCTCGACGGCAACGCCTTCATCGGCCTCGACCTGCACAGCGAAGGCGACCTGCGCTGCACCAAGGGGCTGCAGGTGGGCGGCGAGCTCTCGGCCCAGGCCCAGCTGCGGGCCGGCCAGGGCATCGCCGTCGGCGGTTCGATCCACTGCGCCATGCACATCGAGGCCGGCTGGGGCATCCGGGCCGGCGGACTGATCCAGGCCGATGGCGCCATCCGGGCCGGCGAGAGCCTGTGGGCCGGCGAGGGCATCCGCGCCGGCGACGGCTACGGCGTGTTCGCCGGCCTCGACGTGCAGGTGGATGCCTGGGAGAGCAGCGCCCGCGTCAGCGCGCCGGAGAAACCCGCGGGCCTGATGAGCGGCTGGTGGGCCGGCCCCGCCGTGGCGTGAGGAGTCCGCCCATGCCTGCCCTGACCCTTCCCTCCCTGCCCCGCCTGGGCGACCTGTTCGCCTGCCTGCCCCCGTGGATGGCGCTGCGCATCGACGTGCAGCGCCCCGACGAGAGCATCGAAAGCGAACTCGACACCCTCTACCGGCGCCTCCACACCGCCGCCGCCCCCCTCGCCGCCTGCACCGCGCGGCCGGGCCCCCGGCCCGGGCTGGTGTGGCGCCATCGGGAGGCCGACGGCGAGCACTATGTGTATGTCGAGGACACCGCCCGCGGCTGCCTGGCCGGCTACACCGTGTTCAACCGCCTGATCGAGGTCGACCGCCGCACCGACCCCCATGTGCGGGCGCCCCACTCCCGCTACGCCCCCGCCTACCAGCGGCGCGGCATCGCCACGGCGGTGTACGAATGGGGCCTGGGGCAAGGCCTGTGCCTCGTCAGCGGCGCCCGCCAGTCGGCGGGTGCCCACGCCCTGTGGCTGGCCCTGGGGCGCCGCTTTCAGCTCGGCTATGTCGCGCTGCGTCAGCGGCGGATGCACTACCTGGGCCCCGAGCCGGCCCCCGCCCTGCGCGACGACCTCAACACCCGCCTGATCCTGCTTGGCGGGGACTGGAGCCTGGAGCGGCTGCAGGCCAGGGGACTGCTGCGGATGCCCTAGCCGGCTACCCGTGCGCGGGGCACGGGTGGCGGGTGCGCGCCGGGCTCCGCGCGCCCGGGGGCGGCCTCTGGCCATCCCCGCGGCGGGCCCGGCGCCTCCCCGTGCCCCGGGCTGCGGCAACGCAGCAAGGCCTTGTATAATCGCGCCCTTTCCCGCTTTCCACCGCGCCCGCCCATGACCGCCGCCGTCCAGCAAATCGCCCGCCGTCGCACCTTCGCGATCATCTCCCACCCCGACGCGGGCAAGACCACGCTGACCGAGAAGCTGCTGTGGTTCGGCGGCGCGATCCAGGTGGCCGGCGAGATCCGCGCCCGCAAGGCCGCCCGCCACGCCACCTCCGACTGGATGGAGCTCGAGAAGCAGCGCGGCATCTCGGTGACCTCGTCGGTGATGCAGTTTCCCTACCGCGACTGCGTCATCAACCTGCTCGACACCCCGGGCCACGAGGACTTCTCGGAAGACACCTACCGCACCCTCACCGCCGTCGACTCGGCGGTGATGGTGATCGACTCGGTGAACGGCGTCGAAGCCCAGACCATCAAGCTGCTCAACGTGTGCCGCCTGCGCGCCACGCCCATCGTCACCTTCATCAACAAGCTCGACCGCGAGGGCCGCGAGCCCATCGAGCTACTCGACGAGATCGAGTCGGTGCTGGGCATCCAGTGCGCCCCGATGACCTGGCCGATCGGCATGGGCAAGCGCTTCCGCGGCGTCTATCACCTCTACACCGACACCATCCAGTTCTTCGACCCGCAGGCCGAGAAGGGCACCTCCGAGATCATCCAGGGCCTCGACAACCCGCGCCTCGACGAGGTGATCGGCGAGCAGGCCGACGAGCTGCGGATGGACATCGAGCTCGTCCGTGGCGCCTCCCACACCTTCAACCGCGAGGCCTACCTCGAGGGCAAGCAGTGCCCGGTGTTCTTCGGGTCGGCGGTGAACAACTTCGGCGTGCAGAGCCTGCTCGACGCGGTGGTGGACCTCTCCCCCGCCCCGCTGCCCCGACCGGCCAAGACCCGCATGGTCGAGCCCATCGAGCCCAAGTTCTCGGGCTTCGTGTTCAAGATCCAGGCCAACATGGACCCGAAGCACCGCGACCGCATCGCCTTCATCCGCGTCTGCGCCGGCCGCTTCGAGCGCGGCGGCAAGCTCAAGCAGGTGAGCACCGGCAAGAGCCTCGCCATCAACAACGCCATCACCTTCATGGCGCAGGACCGCAACACCACCGACGAAGCCTGGGCCGGCGACATCATCGGCATCCCCAACCACGGCACCATCCACCTGGGCGACACCTTCACCGAGGGCGAGGACCTGCAGTTCACCGGCATCCCGAGCTTCGCGCCGGAATACTTCCGCCGCGCCCAGATCAAGAACCCGCTCAAGATGAAGCAGCTGCAGAAGGGCCTCGAGCAGCTCGCCCAGGAGGGCGCCACCCAGCTCTTCCGCCCCACCACCACCAACGAGCTGATCCTCGGCGCCGTCGGCACCCTGCAGTTCGACGTGGTGGCCCACCGCCTCGAGTTCGAGTATGGCGTGGACGTGATGTTCGAGTCCTGCAGCTACGCGACCGCCCGCTGGCTGCGCGGCAGCGACGCCGACCTCAAGGCGCTGGCCGACAAATCCCCCGCCAACATGGCCCTCGACGGCAACGGCGACTATGTTTATCTGGCGCCCAACCGGGTCAACCTGCAGATGGCCCAGGAACGCTTCCCGGACATCAAGTTCCTGGAGACGCGGGAGATCTACTGAGGCCGAGGCGCGCTACGCGACCGGGGGAACACCTCCCCCGGGTCGCAATGCCTGATTCGGACCAATGGCAGAAGCCGATCCGGCACGCGATGGCCTTGTGAAGCGGCGCAAAGATGATTGCAGGCCTGCAATCATCGTTTGCAACGCTGCCTTGGTTCTCATCATAGTAAAAACCCTTGATCGCACTTCTGCGACCAAGGGTTTTTACTATGATGAAGGCTTACGCAGGCATGCAAACAGTCTCCACACGCGTCACATCATTTTCGGCACGCGCGTCGAGAATCTTTCCATGCATCACGAAGCCCTCGGCGCGGGTATCGAGAAGCCTTGCACGCCGTGCGAAACCTTCGACACCGGTGCAAACCTTCATGCGGCGCGTGCGGGAACGCTCCTCCGGTCGGCAAACGGCCTCGGCACGCCTGCCATCGACCTTCACCAGCAGGCGGCCACCGTCCCGGTGCCGGTGATGGTCTTGGTGCCGGCCTGGCTGAGGCCGAGGGTGCCGCACTGGGTGTCGGCGGTGGCCTGGGCGCCCTGGGGCGTAGCCTTGAGCGCGAAGGCGTTGGCGCTGACGCTGGCGATCGACAGCACGTAGCGGCCGTTGAGGTCCTGGATGCAGGCCGTGGTGGGCAGGCTCACGGCGATGGACGTGGTGGCGGTCTGGTCGTAGCGCAGGTTGGTGGTGTAGAAGCGCTCCATGTACTGGGCGGCCTCCTGCAGGCAGGCGGTGGCCTGGGCGCGCCGGCTCTTGACGAGGTGGCTGGTGTAGCTGGGATAGGCAATCATGCCCAGGATGCCGACGATGACGACGGCCACCAGCAGTTCGATGAGCGTCACGCCGCGCTGGCGCCGCCGCAAGGGATCACGCATGGTCGGGTCTTCCTTCATGGACGGCCTCACTCGGTGACGATCTCGCGCCACGAGATGCGCCCGGTGAGCGCACGCAGGTTGAGGTTGGGCAGGCCCTTGCAGGCGCCGGTGGTGTCGCAGGTCTGGGCGGTGGATTGGTCGCTGCTGACCTTCTTGACGTTGAGCTCGCCGATCATGCCGGTGGTGCGGATCGAACCGGCGGACACCAGCTTGCCGCCCTCCGACTTCTTGTCGGCGTCGGTGAAGAGCTTGTCGTTGTTGATGTCGAAGAAGGGCTTGCTCAGGCTGGCGCCGCTGAAGGCATCGACCGCATTCACGAAGCCGCTGCCGCCCGAGGCGCACACGTCGGAGCTCGGGACGACGCTGCTCACGTAGATGACGCCCGCCGAGTACTGGCTGCGCGAGACGATCCGCTCGCCGCTCGCCACGCCGGCGGGGGTGAGGTCGATGTACCAGCCGCGCTTGCCGGCCATGTCGTTGGCGCTGGCCACCGAGATGGTCCGCGTGAGGTAGTTGCCCTGGGCCGAGGCGGCGCTGAGGGTACGCTGGGTGAGCGAGGCGCGGGAGGTGATCACGGTACCGTCGTCGATCAGGCCGTACCAGCTCTGGACAGCGGTGCTGGAGACGTCGGAGTTCGACAGGTAGCGACCGGTTCCGCCAAAGATCCAGCGCTTGTTGGTCTTGGGGTCGATGGCGATGGAGAGGCCGCCAGTGATGGGCTGGACGTTGTTGCTGGCATCCTTGGCGACGAAGATCGAGGTGGCGGTCCAGGCGGAGCTGGCGCCGGTAAGGTCGAACTTCCAGAAGTTGCCCAGCAGGTCGCCCGCATAGACCAGGTCCACCTTGCCGTCGCCGTTCTGGTCGAAGCCCACCGGCGTGGCCAGGCCGTTGCTGGCGGACGACGAGCCGGCGCCGGTGTCGATCTTCTTGATCAGCGCGCCGGTGTTGAGGTTGATGACGAACAGGAAGGCCCGCTCGCTGGTGCTGTTGTAGCCGTTGCCGATGATCACCGCCCAGTCGCCGGTGTTGAGCTTGACGATGACCGGCTTGCCGAGGGTGTTGCCGAGGTCGGTGTCGGTGAACTCCCACAACACGTTGTTGCCGCCGAAGCTGGAGGGGGTGGTGACGTCGAGGGCATAGACCGTCTTGCCGCCGCGGCCGAGGGAACCCACCAGGATGTTCTTGCCGGTGGCGGCGAGGTCGGAGACGGCGATCTCGCCGTCGTTGATGAACTTGTGGGAATAGGTCGGGACGGAGAGGGCCTTGAGGTCGGCAAAGTTGACCCCGCCCGGGATGTAGGCAAACAGCTCGGCGCCGGTCGAGGCGTTGAAGGCGTGCAGCATGCCGTCGTTGGCCGCCGCGAACACCGTGTTCGAGGCCTTCACGTACACCGGCGCGGGGTTGGCGATGTCGCCCAGCAGGGAGCTGCGGTTGCGCAGGGTGCCACCGCTGGCCACCGACTTGCTCGTCACGCCGCGCACGAAATCGACCACGTCGGAACCTCCGATGGCAGTCTGCTTGGCGTTGCTGAGGTTGCTGTAGGTGAAGGCGATGCCGCCGCCGCCGTTGTCCTTCCAGGTGAAGATCTTGCGGTCGGCCGCGGCCGGCAGTTGCGCGGAGGCCTTCCAGACCGGGATCGGCGTGCCGTCGGCGGTGGTGTTCATGTTGCCCTCGGTGTTGTAGCCCACGGCCCACAGGTCGCCGCCCCAGCTGCCGTCATAGCGGGCCACGAAGA
>ERZ650312.2303-NODE-2303-length-10518-cov-6.068145_pt1 | contig 10518 bp, 8 predicted proteins | sample MGYA00376248_ERZ650312 | MGnify/ENA primary metagenome ERZ650312 (study PRJEB26733, sample SAMN07839316) | wastewater metagenome | biome: urban; feature: wastewater treatment plant; material: waste water | place: USA: North Carolina | collected 2016-07-28 ... | reverse complement strand
CAGAGAAGGAATCAGAGGTAGAATAATAACAATCATCAACGATGGAAGTTCAACATTAGAGCTAAGCTGTGCAGAAAACATGTTTATGGATAGGCCGAATTGTTTTAGCAAAAAAGAATTTGATTACCATCGAACCTCAGCCAGTTTTAATAACCGAGCAGGCATCGCTGGCGTATCAATGCAATCGTTCAATAATTGCGTAACCATGCCTTCCAAGTCATATCTTCGATTAAATTTGTAGCAAAACTCTCCGAGATATCTGGGCAGGTGTTTCCTTCGGATCGCATGATAGGTGCCATGCATTGCATTCTTCACGTTGCTCAGCATCGTATTCACCCAGATAAAATAAGGCAGTTCAACGCTTTGTGCTCCGCCTCCGGTGACTATTTTTAAATGATGCTGATCCGCTGTCTCTACAGCCTTGAAACAAGCTAAACCGTCTGAAATCACTAATGATTTAGGCTCTATATGATGTTCGGCCCATGTCTTAATTTCTGTGTTACTAAAGCCCTTTACCATGCTGAATCTCATTCGCATGGGATGGCCTTCTTCATTCATGGCTACTGCCGCAACAAAAGGACTTTTATTACCTGCACCACGACCTCGTTTTCCCTTTTTGACGCCACCCCAGTAGGCATCATCTAACTGGACGAAGCCAAATAACTGATGTTCGTCATCGCGGGTTTTCATCGCCTGCATGATTTTATGCTTCATGCGCCAGGTAGCATTATAAGAAATGCCTAACTGACGTGATAACTCCAGCGCTGAGATCCCATTTTTTTCTTGAGTGATGAGGTAGATGGCAAGGAACCAAAGGCGAAGCGGTAATTTGGTTCCTTCAAAAAGCGTTCCTGCAACCAACGAGCTTTGATGATGACATTGGTTACATTGATAAAGTGCTCTGGATTTTAACTGGCAATATTGGTCATGACCGCAATAAGGACAATGGAATCCGTTAGGCCATCGCAATGCAAAGAGGTGTTCTCTGCATTGTTGTTCTGAGCCAAACTTTTCAATAAATGAATGAATACTCATACTTTTTTGAAACTGGACCTTATTTCTGGACATGAGTGATGCCCTCAACTGACCGGCTTATTTTAAGTATAGTATTCAGGCTGAGAGTCGAGGGTAATCAAAATATTTTATGCTTTCTTCTGTATGAATAAACATTGATGGTTTATTCATCTCAGCCCATAAACACATGGCTTTGGCATTTCCTAAATCAGCAGCTTTTTTTATATATTCATCCGCAGCAGGTTGCCACTGCTCGCTTAATAACACACCTTTTTGATATAACTCTTCTGCTGTTTCTGTCGCGTATGTTTGTGTAATCATCAAACAACTAAAAAATACAGAAAGTGCAGTCGCCACTAAATCTTTTTTCATATCAATGCCATCCCACTTGCTTTAGATAACCAGACTCACCGATCTCAGATTTCGGCACTAAATTATCCCAACTGCGAATATGATTGCTTAGTTGTTGTTTGGCTAACTCATATTGTTGTAATAATTTAGGATGTTCTGATAAACCACCATTCCGATCAGACATAAATTGATTTAGTACATCTAAATTCAGTTTATAACTCCCTTTTTGATCTGCAGGCTTCGGTGTTTGCATTCGGCTAATCGCTTCCTGATAGCGGTGTTGATCAGGTATGGCATTCGCACTAGTTTGACCACAGCGTTGATTGTCATACAGCCAGATAATCAGGCGTGCGATGGATAATTGTTGCATCAATAATATTCTTTCTTCTAAATAAAGAATATTATTTATTCTCTTTTCTTCAGGTGAGCAAATTAATGTTCTAAGTAATGAACCTAGAGCTTCCGGTGATAACCCTCTGGCCCATTGTTTTAACGCTGCATCTTTTTTAGCATTCTCTGCCGCTTCCCGACTATTCGATGCAGTTACCAATATATGACCTGAGATCGTAAAGGCCACCAGACCCGCATTCTTACCTTCATTGAGTTTGTTATACACCCGTTCAATAAAGCTCGCTTCTTGTGCCAGGATCAGCCCGACATCAACACAAAGCAATAACGCCAATTGCGTGACTTTGCTGTAGGCTTTGAAGGTCTCGTCATCCGCAAATATATTCAATTCACCCGTGTACCCACAGCGGTGTAATGCATCTTGCATTAACCGTATAAAATGACCCATTGCCCGATAATCTAATGCGAAGTCGACATCCTGCTCTGCACTTAATCCGGGGGCACAGAGTAGTTTTGCAGCCACACTGATTTTAAATACCCCGTTCCGATATTTCAGTTTTATCGGGCATACGCCGCCGATCCCCGCTTCGGCTTTCACTGCATACTCAAAGGCAGCAATGCTGAATGGTAGAGATGATGCCTGTATTTTTTGCGCCGTGCAGAATGATTGCGGAGGTGTCCATAGCAGAGCACCAGAGAGTGAGCACCCCGCTTCCAGACCGGCAAATGCGGTTACATCAGCCAGTTCCATTTTTTTTGTGGCTTTCCCCATCTCGATACCGCTCAGCCCAACGCGACGGCCTTCAACATTCATTTCGATAGAGCGGCCGATTTTGAATGAAGCTCCGACTCTTCCCCATGCTTTCGCATGAAAATGTGCTTGCCAGGTGCCAATTTCTAACGGAACAACGATGTCATTACGTCCTTTCAGTTGTATCGGTGCAAACGGTTGTGCGTGCTCGGGTAACCGGATATCGAATAAATCGATCTCTCCTCTCAGTGGCATCAGTTCTCCCGATACTTCTGCACTGGCGAGCGTTGCTTCTGCTGTAAACTGCTTATTGGGTCGCAAATAATTCAGTTTTTCTAACTTTGGCGTAACCGCCTTATTGGTTTCTATTTTACCGCACCAGTCGTTGTAACTGACCATTCGCACCATTTGAGCCTGAGGGGTTTCATCCACCGGGCCTAACCATTCTGCAATCGATTTTCTGACCAGGATCGTTTCCAGATGCGCAAGCCAGCGAGATCGATGCGAATTCAAGCTATTGATTTTATAGCCTTGAGCATCCAGCCAGCTCTCGAATGCTTTGCTCTGAAATGCGCCTTCATCATTGAACCATTTATCGATATTTCCTTGGATCGGCAAGGCGACAATACCATCGTTTTTCAGGCAGGTACTGAGGGCGGCATCTTTTTTCAAACGGCTGATGTTCCCTTGTAATACCTCCGGGTTATCCGTCTTGATGCTGTGTAAACTGAAGTAGCTGTATACTTCTTTTGACAGTGCAGCAGAACAGATTTCCCTTAGTGGGTAGCGGGTGTTCACAACATCGCTGGCTACTCTGGGCGGGTAATCTCCTGGTGCCCAAACCAATAAACGAGGTGGCTTCATGGCCGCGGCGGCAGACTTCAGTTGTTTTTTAATTTTGTCTGCGTCTTGCTGCAGTCTGCTGATTTCATCGAAATATTTATAAAAAACCTGATCGGGGGGTAAACCCGCATGGGCGGATGCCGACGTAAACGCCTCTAGTGCTCCGGTTAAATCCTGCTCCGCTCTGGTTTTATCCGTCATATACTGGTGCCACTGACTGAATAACGTCCCTTCACAGGCAAAATCAGGCATGGCGATACCCAAGGCCGCAAGTTTGGCCACGGCTTCAGCCAGTTTTTTCTCAGCTTCCTGCATGTTTTTCAGTTTTGCCGCCAGCTCCGCAATGGCGATCCCCGCTTCTGGCCGGTAGGCGTTGATGGTCTGACCATAGGCTGTGCGCAATTGCTGATACCAGGCTTCCAGCGCCTTAATTTGTGCATAAGTTGGTTTTTGTGCATCAAATTGTGTGCGGGCTTCCTGATATTGTTTCAGGTACTTCTGAATTTCTGACTCACGCGGGTCATAATACCGCCCTTTTTCGTCAACGGTATAATGAAATTCCTGAGCTATCTTTAATGCTTTTTGCTTCAGCTCATTTTTTAGTTTTTCGTAAGTCTCAATTTCTTTTCTTATTTTTTGATGCTGTGCGCTGCGGCTTGAACGCCCCTGATTTCGGACGTGAGCTGCTTTTAATTCTGTATCAGTCGGAACCGCCACCGGCACACCTGCTTGTTGCGATTTTTTCTGTGTTTCCTGCTTATAAGCCGCATCTTCATCAGACAGGGCCAAGTCTTGCTGTTTCAGCGCGGCTATTTTTTCCTGATAGGAATCCCAGAGTTTTTTGTCTTCCGGCGATTTCTGAGCGAGAAACGTGGCGTAGGAGGGAGTCAGAAATAAATCATCAACCTGAAACTGAGGGTCTGACATCGCAATTAAGCGGTTAGTTCCTTCTTTTTTCAAAACCTTCGCTTCAAATAACGCTGTCGCCTCTTTGATTTTTTTAAACGCGCCTTTTTTTACTAACCAGAAACAATCAGAGCCTGAGACATAAAAGATATCTTCAAATTCACGCTCACTATTGCAGGTATGTCCATCTTTTTTCAGGCTATCCGCACTGGTTTTTTTTGATGGTTCTGTACACATTAATTGCACCGGATTCTCTGGTATCGATTGTGCTGCGATGCGTTTTTTATCTGTTTTACTCATCATTCCTTCCCGTTACATCTCATCAGCATACTGACGTTCAGTGAGGAGTTCTTGTAATCGTTCACGCCCCAAAAATGACACATCACAAGTGGCCAAATATTCAGTAAGCCATGCCGCACCCAAACACTCCGGAGCAGACACCAGGATCGGGAGCCAGAATTCTAACTCCCAGATATCGGTGACATCCCGCGCTACCAGCTTCAATAAAACATCAAACAGTTCCTGAAACTCGTTCATCATCCAATCTTGCCCTTGCAGGGTTTCATGCTGCCCAACCCAATAAAGCAGCCTGGTTCTGATAGCGATATCATCGAATTCATCACCGGTATTGAGGTTTTTACCACTGGTTAATTCTTTGGGTTGATGACCAGAGTTCACAGACTCACTCTGGTCACTGACCCAGAGTGCCGTCTCTGTTTTCAGCCAATGTGGAAATATCACTTGTGTGATGACATCAGCCTTGATGAGGTTGTGTTGCTGCAAAAGCAGTAATGCCAGCCAAACAGCCGGGTCGTAAAAGCGCAGGTAACTTTCTCCGCCATCATCAGGGACGACCAGATAACGGCGCAGATGGTCAGCCAGTTGCTGATGCGGCAAGTGGCTTTCGATGATGAGCCCTGCACGTTCTGCACGCAGTTCAGCAATGACTTCTGCATACAACCAAGGTTCGTGAGTGCACTCAATCAGCACCGGGCTGACTTCCAGCAAATGCTGGCTGTCGGTTTTTAAATAGAGATATTCATATTCAGGTAAATCACAGGCCATGAAGACTTTACGCATGCACTGGTCAAGACGACACTGATCGATGAGTAAGTAGCAGTAACAGGTATCGTCGGTGTCGGTATTCAGGAGCGATTGCCACTCTTGTGCCTGAGGCAACTCATTCAGTGCGTACCAGTTTATTTCAGACATGTACAATCACTCCTGGAACATTTACCTCCACTTTGATAGCCGCATTTTTTCACTTTCGGCAAACCGGCTTTCCCAAAAGCTGCCATAGCGGCTCCCACAGGCTTCATCACTTCCAGCAAGTTCAGATCAGAGCCAATTAAGGGGGCAGCCCCGCCGTTCAGAGCAATCGCCGGGGCGACCAGCTGTACGCCACCGGGGCTGATGGTGACATAGCTACCGCCGGCTTTGAGAGTAATGCCGGAACCCGCTTCCATGTTGATTTTCACTGCGGCGTTCTGGTGTAGTTCGTCGCCGACGCTGAGATAAAACGACTGGTCGACCTGAATTTGCTGGATGCCTTTGAGTTTGAGCTGATCATCGGCATTGAGTTCTTCAAAGCTGGATTTTTTCACGCTTTCACTGCGGTCATGTCTGACCCGCTCAATGGCATTGCCGTGGGTCAGCCGGTGGCTGTCGCCGTCGATAGTAGCGTAGGCGTTGGCTTTAACCATCAGCTCCCAGTTGCGCTGGGCATGCAGGAAGATCTGTTCGCTGCCTTTTTTGTCCTCGAAACGCAGTTCGTTAAAACCGCCACCATCGGGGGTAGAGAGGGTTTTGAATACGGTGCGGGTTTTGTGGTCCGGTAACGGATAAGGATGCGCATTGGCGCCATTATAGACACAGCCTAGTACCAGCGGGCGATCGGGATTGCCATGCTCAAAACTGACCACGACTTCCTGCCCGACCCGCGGGATCCAGTGACTGCCGTAGCGGTCACCAGCCCAGCCTTGCGCCACACGCAGCCAGCAGGAGGTTTTCTCATCGGCCTGCCCTTCCTTATCCCAGTGAAACTGCACTTTGATGCGGCCATAGCAGTCAGTATGAATTTCTTCCCCTTTCGGGCCGGTGACAATGGCCGTCTGATAGCCGGGCAGATTGGGCCGTTTATGCCACCAGCACGGCACAAACAGAACCTGCCAGGGAATGGCGATAAAGCGGTTATGGTAACTGGCCTGCCCGCCACTGGTCTCTTCCAGCACTTGCGGCTGTTCACCTTCATGGTGAACCTGTCGCACCAGCCACAGTGGCTCAAATTCACTGCGTGGCAATTCGCTAAAGCTGGTGAACTTTCCTGCCATGAGGCCGCCATGATCGGTGGCGCCGGCCAGCTCAATCGCTGCCTGCAGATGCCGTGCCTGCGCCAGCTTACTCTGCCGTAAATTTTCAGCTTCTGTACTGCTGAGGTTCGGCCAGCGGTACTCTTCCAGTTTGTCAGACGGTTTAGCCTGAGCCGCTGGTTTGCCTTTTGCTGACAGTTGTGTCTGATTATTCTGCGCCGCCGGAGGAGGCGTAACTTCGGCATGCAACGGCGTATCGGGCCGCAGGAAGGTGTGATCCCGGGCAGACACTTTCCCGGATACCGTACGCCAGAAAGTCTGACATTCGCGCAGCGCCGGTTGATCCGGGTTCAGGCCACTGGCGGGCAGATAAGCCATGCTAACGCCTTTGCTGAACGCAGCATTGGCATCACCAAACACCATACAGTTCTGACCATTTAAGGTCTCATGATGATAGTGGATACCCTCTTCAGAGAGGATACGGTGGATAAAGTCATAATCCGACTCGGCATACTGCACGCAATATTCCCGCGCCTGATGCGCTTGTGTCAGACGCCAGCGGTAATCCAGCGAGGTGAAACCAGCTTCCTGTAGAAGCTGTTCGACGATTTGCTGCACGGTGAGTTGCTGATAAATGCGGTAGTTGACGCGATATTGCAGCAGAGTAAAGCGGGGTTTGAGCGTGATGTGATATTCGGTCAGGCGTAAGCCGGTGTCGCCCTGACTGATGTCATGCACGATGCCGGCGATCTCATGATGGCCATCCGGCGATTTCATTTTCAGCAGGCCGGGCTGATAGAGAAACGCGGCCAAATCAAGTTGGTCGTCTTCGCAAACCAGTGTAAGACGAAATTCAAAGCTTTTGCTGATGTACTCTTCACCACTGAACCGCAAAACCTGAAATACAGCTGATTGCCTCGGTACGGAAAAAAGAAACCGGGCTTCATTGGCTTCGAAAAACATAGTTTTATCCCGTTTTTATTAGATATAGCCGTCATAGCTTTAGATATGACGGTAAGCGGCGAACGCCGGTATGAACGGGAGTGTAGAATGGAAAATAACCAGACTAAAGCTGTCGGAAGTGACGGCATTAGGCTGGTTTTTACATAAAATCAGGTAATTACTATTGCAGTGTTTTCTTTGCCGTCCAGATTTTCCGCACATCAACGACAGCCATACCGGCAGCTTGAGCGGCCTTGATGCCAGCATCGGCGTCTTCAAATACCAGACAACGCTCGGGTCTGACACCCAGTTTTTCTGCCGCCAGCAGGAAGGTATCCGGAGCTGGTTTCGGATGGCTCACCTGATCCGCACCCACCACGACGGGCAGATAATGATCGAGTGATAAGCCGGCCAGAATGCGTCTGGCCATTTCAGTATGACAACCAGTACCCACTGCCATCGGCTTTTCACCAAGGAAAGGCAGCACGACACCCGCCACCAGTGGTGTGGGCGATAAGGTGGTGGGCAGTAATTCGTAGAAACGCTGATCCCTTACGCTGACCACAGCGGGCACATCGACGTGCATCCCCGCCTCTTTCGCCAGAATTTGCACCGTATCCGGGATTGGTACTCCGCCCAGCTGCGTCATTCGCTCGGCGGTAAACGGAATAGAAAACTGCGTCAGCGCATGTGCCCACGCCAGATCGTGCGCCTGCAGAGAGTTAGAAATCGTGCCGTCGAGATCAAAAATCCAGGCAGCATATTTCTGGTAGGAATCGGTATCGAACATTTACTTCTCCTGACCCCGGGGATCGAGCAGCAGTTTGCCTCGGGTACGTCCGCTTTCAATCGCCTGATGGGCTTTGGCACCATCCGCTAAAGGATAGATCCGGCTGACATGCACCTGCAACTTGCCTGCAGCACACAGCGCCAGTAACTTTGCCAGACTCTCCGTATCCGGGTGTACCAGCATGCCGGTCACATTTTTACCCTGTGTTTCAGCAACCTCTTTGATCGCCGGCACCGCCACAGTCGGCACCGTCACCTGACGCCCCCCCGCCTTCAGTAAGGCTAACGCCGCCAGCCCGCTGTCAAAACCAACCAGATCAAACACCAGGTCGATCTGGCCCGCCAGTGCAGACATCGCGGCCTCATCGTGATAATCCACGACCTTATCGGCACCGAGTGTTAACAGGAAATCATGATTAGCTTCGGAGGCGGTCGCAATCACCGTAGCTCCGGCCTGTTTCGCCAGCTGAACCGCGATATGACCGACACCACCCGCAGCGGCGGAAATCAGTACAGTTTCACCGGATTGCAGCTGACCATGCTCAAACAGCCCCTGCCACGCCGTCAAACCAGCCAATGGTAGGGCTGCTGCCTGTGCATGGGTCATTTTGGCGGGCACGGGTAACAGATCGCTGGCATTAACCAGCACTGATGAGGCATACGCTCCACCCGCAAAGGTCATACCGCAGACACGATCCCCTACCTGCAGATTTGTTACACCCTCACCCGTGGCCTGAACAATACCGGCGACATCAAAGCCGGGTGTCCACGGTAATTCATCCTTAAATTTTTGCGCAGCCCAGCCTAAGCCTGCCCGAGTCTTGGCATCAACCGGGTTGACACTGGCGAACAAAACCTCCAGTAAAACCTGATCGTCAGCCGGTGGCGGCAGTTGCTTTTCCGTCAGTTGTAACACATCCACCCCGCCAAAACGGGTGATTTGCAGTTGAGCCATCGCTGATCCCCTACTACCATCATTGTTATGTGCAGCATAACAAGAGACTCGTCATGGCGCGATTGTTCCTGCTTCCCTTTTTACTGGCTCTCGGCTGGAGTATCTGGTTACTCTACCGACATATCCCATTATATGAAGGGCGCAAAGGCTTTTACTGGATCATCGGCGGTAGTGGAGTACTGGTGATGTTTCTGGGCGCAATGCTGCTGGTGACGCATTAGTTTGCAAAGTAGTCAGCCTTACCTTAAGCTACGCCCGTTTGATGCGTTGTTTGCACGTTTTCACCTTTCTCCTTGCCGTTTGAGCCTCACTCAAACGTTGCGGCCTGAAACCGGTACAAATTTCTCCGACACTCGTTAGCTCTTTGTGGCGATGTCCTGCGTCCGACACCCGTTTCGCCTGTCTGGCGGTCTTGTTATTGGTTTACTTCAGGATAGTTATGTCTGATCAACATTCTGCTGCAACTGCGGCTTCGTCTGCTTTTGCCCAACTTTCATTACACCCGGCTCTGCTGGAAAATCTGCAATCGCTGGAATACCACGCGATGACGCCAATTCAGGCGCAGAGCCTGCCCGCTATTCTGGAGGGCAAGGATGTGCTGGCGCAGGCCAAAACCGGCAGTGGTAAAACCGCCGCCTTCGCCCTTGGCCTGCTACAGAAGCTGGATGTGAGATCGCTGGCGGTACAGGGGCTGGTGCTCTGCCCGACCCGCGAACTGGCTGATCAGGTGGCCGGGGAAATCCGCCGTCTGGCCCGTCTCATTCCAAACGTAAAAGTGCAGACCTTGTGCGGCGGCATGCCGATCAATCCACAATTCAGTTCGCTGGAACAGGGCGCGCATATCGTGGTCGGTACGCCAGGCCGGGTGCAAAAACATCTGGATAAAGAAAGTCTGAGCCTCGACAGCCTGAAAATCTGGGTACTGGACGAAGCCGATCGTATGCTCGACATGGGCTTTGCCGATGCGATGCGCGAGATTGCTAAAGTCTGTCCGCGTCAGCGCCAGACTCTGCTGTTTTCGGCGACCTACCCGGACGATATTCAAAAACTAAGCGCCGAATTCCAGCGCAGCCCCTTGAGTGTGCGAGTGGAATCAACCCACAGCGCCCACCAGATTGAACAACGTTTCTTTGAGTTGCCGAATCAGGAAGCCAAGTTCCCGGCGCTGATTAAATTGCTGCAACACTATCAGCCTCGCTCCGCCGTGATTTTCTGCAACATGAAGCAGCAGACCCAGCAGGTCGCCGACCAGCTGAAAGCCAAAGGCTACAGTGCGCTGGCTCTGCATGGCGATCTGGAACAGCGCGAAC
>ERZ650312.2302-NODE-2302-length-10519-cov-3.633028_pt1 | contig 10519 bp, 13 predicted proteins | sample MGYA00376248_ERZ650312 | MGnify/ENA primary metagenome ERZ650312 (study PRJEB26733, sample SAMN07839316) | wastewater metagenome | biome: urban; feature: wastewater treatment plant; material: waste water | place: USA: North Carolina | collected 2016-07-28 ... | reverse complement strand
TATGGGCTGGTTTGCCATTTATGCCAACAGGAAGAAGTCCATTGGATATTAACCGTATGTCGAGCTTTTTGGGATTGATGACCCAATCTGATAATGCCAGTGTGGAAATTACACCGCCAGAGGGTGATCTGGAAACGGCTCGAAAGTTTGGCAAATATTTGGCGGGGCTGAGATTAAAACATATTGCTGTTTAATCTGAGCGATAAAAAACCTCCAATAAATGGAGGTTTTTTTATTATGGCTATTCCGAACCACATTGTTGATTTCTACCCGATGCGCGAGCTGCTTGTAAACGATCTCGTGCATCGGGGTATTACCGCAGCGCGCAGCCCAAATAGTGCGGCTGCGCGCTGGGCGGATTTGTTCGCTGGTATTGGTGTCTACGCTAATGCCGGCAATCTTGTTGCGCTGCGCGAAGGTTATCTATCCACCGCGCAGCGCAAGACTTCCGTGCTGGTCGGTGCGAAGAGTCTGGGTGTGCGGCTTCGTCGCAAAATTCCTGCTAAGGTAGAGGTTGCGTTGGAGCGTCTTGGCACTTCTACTGTCGAAACCATTCCGGCGTATTCTCAGTTCATTATCGACGGGTCGCCGTTCTTCAGTCGTCACGACATCACGTTTCCCTTGGGTGCAAGAAACATTGGTGGCGTAGACTCGAACCTGTTCTTGTATTCTGGAGAAGTGTTTCTCGTTGAAGCTGGACTACCTGATAGCTCGAACTTTGAAACGCTGGAATTGAACGTTCCAGCGTTCAACGTTTCTGACGTTGACGTGGCAGTGTACGTCAACGGCAAGGCTTGGAGTCGCGTTTCGGACTCCCTGTTTTTGCACGATGCTAACGACGAAGTTTTTCTGGATGAGACGACTTACGCTGGCAAGTTCCAGGTGATTTTCGGCAACGGTCTGAATGGGAAGAAGCCTACTTCGCTGGATTATATCCAAGTCATGTACGTGAAAACGCGAGGTGCTGCGGACAACGCAGTCGCTAAGGGTTTGGACGTTGCTGTACCCGGTAGGTCTGACATTTCAGGTGTTGCTGTAACTGATGCTTACGGCGGACAGGACGAGCCGGACTACCGACAATACAAGTTCATTGCCCCTCAACTAGCACGTATTGGGAAGACCGATAGCGGTGCGGCAACCGCATCGACATCGACTGAACACGAAAGCAATCTTTACGATTACCCCAATGTGGCGGATGTTGTTGTGCTTGGTCAGCAGGAACTTATTGCTATTGATGGGAAGTATAATCACCCAGGGTATATGAACCATCTGGAGGTGATCGTGCTTCCGGCAAAAGGTTATGTTTTCTCCAAGGCGGACAAGAACGAGATTTGCGCCCTGACTACCAGAATCAGTAAGGTTGCGCGCATGGTGGCAATGACCTACGACGCAACTCCAGTAGCAGTAGACATCTCGGTTAGCCTGTATATCTCAGCAGACGCACAAAAGGGTGAGGTAGAGGCCGCAGGAAACGCGGCTGTTGTTGCGTTGTTTGAGCGTAGAAAGGGGCGCTTGTGGAACACCATTACTGCTGGTGATGTTGAACAGACAACGGCAAAGATTCCTGCTGTCGTTCGTGCAATTGCAACGATCAATTCGCCAGAAACACTTTTGCCTTGGGAATTCCTTGAATTGAAGTCGCTAAAGGTTGAAGCCTTCCCAGCCAAGTCACGGGGTGCTTGACATGCGAGAAGAATGGCAAGAGCTTGTCGAAGAAGCTGTCGGCGCACAAGAAAGTTTCACGTTCGTTACACCAAACTTTGCGAAATTCAACGTAGGTAATTGGTTGCCGCAGCGTATGCAGGATGGTTCTCCGGCGCTCCAGCAAACCGCAGACTACGTAGCATTGCGCTGCGCAGAACAGGCGACTTCTTTGCGCTTACGGTTTGCGATACCGCCGTCAACTGATTACTCCAGCTTCATCAGCAAGGCAGTAGCACAGATTGGACACCCATACGAAGCTGATCTGACGGAGTACGCAGTTAGCATGTTGTCACTGACAGGTGAGCTTACTCGTTACCGTCATGTTGCTGGCACTGACCGCTGGTATAAGTTCGTATCTTTTTTCTTCGGTGCGGAAGTTCGGTGCAGTAATCTATACACGGACAATTATATCCGATTCGAGAAAAAGCCGCTGGGTGAGCTGTTGCACTTGGGCGGTTCGTGGTACAAAACCACACACGTAGCCTTGGTAATCAACTACCGACAATTGCGCTTCAACTTGAAACCACGCCTAGGTCAAACGTACATGGAGCGCGTCATTGAGGTGCTGAATCAGTACAAGCCCGTGAACCTGGTTTTGCACGAAGTACAGTTGATGGAAGGTTTGGATTCCGCACAAATCCAGTATAAGACGTTATCTGGTATTGATTACCATCATAGCGCAACTGCTGATCTAGGACGTTTTAATTATGAGGGGTAACTGATGGCTGTTGCAAACGCATTAAATGTGACCAAAGAGGGTGCGCTGGCTCTTAGCGCGATTACTACTGGGAAGGTCAATGTTTCTCGTGCGTACTTCGGCACGTCTAAGGTTGAAGCTAACCGAGATGTCAACGGCTTGGTAGAGCCTGGCTGGGAAGGTTCTGTAGAAAGCGTGTCGCTTGTTGATGCGTACACCTGCGTGTTTCGGGTGCGCATCAAAAGCAGTCAGGTTGCGCAGTCAACGGACTATTACGAATGTGTTTTGAAAACTAACCAAGGCGTAACGTTTGCAACGGCTGTTATGAACCCGCCGGTTCGTTTTACAGCCGGAGTAGATTGTGTCGTGGAGATGCCGCTGAACTTCGAGGCACCAATTGCGTCAAAAGTAGATTCGCTAAGTGTTCCCCAGTACACGACTATTCCAGCGGTTTCTGACTTGGAGTTTCTGCCTCCACCGGCTGGTGCTGGGTGTACCTGTGTTGTCGTGCATAATGTTTACGGTGACGGTGAGCCGGTGGTAGCTACGAAGACCGGCAACGCGCTGACGCGCTGGTCTTTCTCAGGTCACTACAATTTAGGCACCGTGGCTTTACAAGCCGCTTACGAACCCGAGAAGTTCACGGAGTTGAAAGCGTCCATCGGGTGGGAAGGCGAGCGGTTGTTGCTGTACGTATGTGCCGGTGTTGGTTACGGAAACGCTTGTGTAGCAACGCAGGAAGCCGGAGTGCTGTTGTTAAGCCGTGAGCTGACGCTGAACCAGAACTCTTCCATTATTGCGTACCGTCAGTATCGGAACCTTTTGCCGACTTACACTGGAGAAGGTGGCGATTTTTTGACGGCGAAAAAAGTTGAATCAAGAAACGCCGGATTGAGACTGGATTTGCTGCGCGTAGCAGTAGAGCCGAACGCCACGAGCTTTGCAATTCCGAACTACTCAGAGAAGTACCGTGAACTGCAAAACAAGCACCTGGTGTTTGACGTCAACGGGTTATTGAACCCAACGCAGTCGCTGTGCCTTGGTGGAAAAGTTCAGCTTGCGGTAACGCACCCAGTTCGTCGTGATGTTATCGTGGGGCTATTCTACTACGACGTTACACCAGGTTCTCTTGCGTTGTTCGCAGTTAGTAACACCTCTTCAGTTACGGAAGTCGTCCCGGCAGATAATCAGGTTACGCTGGACAAAAACGTGGTTGCGCTGGATTCAGTCAGCGGAAAACCCGCCGTCGCTTTCACTTATGCGGCTGGACGCTTTGTTCCACTAGGCAACGTATCAAACCCGTATTGTCTTATCGGTCAGAGTTTTGTTGAAGGTGATGCAAAATCCACGGTGTACCGCGCAGATGTTGTGGCTACCACGTTGGTGGTAACTGGTGTGAAACTGACCAGTGCTGTGTTCTTCCTGAACGGCGTGCCTTCTGTTGAACCTAATCTGAACGCGGATGGTTCTGTAAGCGTTCCTACTGAACACGTAGGCAAAGCGTTGACCATCATCGGTACTGCCACCGGGTTTCACACTCCGCTGCCGGAGGTTCTAGGGCTTAGTTGGTCGCGCAATAGTTACGTGACTGGCGGCAACAGTTTGCAGTGTGTAGAGTCCAGTAGCAACGTCATCGTGAACGCTGCTGACGAAGTGCTGTGTGCGTTTGCTAATGGCGTGTATCTGTCACCTAACGAGTACACTTTCGACGGCACGAAATATTCCACCGAGATCACGGGCGAGCATTCCGTGGTGTTCCTTAGCCGGGACGACCATTCCGAAACAACTGATGTCATCACGAAACACAAGTTCAAGTCCGCGCCTAGCGTAAGTGTTACCTTGGCTCAGTCCTCATCTAGCTATTTGCTGTTTGTCGGCTTTTCGTGCCAACCTGTAGCGGATATTTTGACGTCGGTAAGTAACGGGGTGTTGAACTTCTCGTTCCCTGAACACTTACGTAACATCGACTGTACGCTAGTGGAGTTTAAGCGTACTAAGTTGGAAGCAGATCATAGCGGTACGCTGACGCGCCGGGGTTTCACGTCAAGCTACCGTCCGATTAATTCAATCGTGTCTTACGATGACACACTGGTTTTCGCTGGTGGTGCGTATGTGCAAGACTTCTCGATTTCCAACCAAAGTGGTTCTAGCGTCGTTGTCGCGCAGCTTGGTTCGGTTGCTTCTTACGTTGTGTCTTTGCGTAGTGATAAGCGTTCTGTTGAAGTAACCCGAACAGAGCTTGATCGTCTGTTGAACTCCACTGTGTTTTGAAAGGTAGGTTATGAAACTAGACGCTTCGTTGTTTAAACAATCTTTGGTGACAACGGTTTCAGTGGATGGTGGGAAGTTGGTCGTGCAGTACGCAAACGCGCCCACCCAAGAGTTTCCGTTGTACCCGGCACCTACTGTGGATAGTAACACCGCTACGGTTGGCGACCGCGTGAAGTTCTTCAGCATTTTGTCCACTGTAGTGGTAGCAGAGAATAGCTTTGCTATTCAGTTTCTTCGAGAGCCTGGTTACGTAAAGCCCATTGACGTGAAGGTGTCCTTCAGTACCGATGAAGACCCCGTGGTTGCGAAAGTGACCGGGACTTGCTTACTCATCGAAAAGTCAGGCACTTTCTCAATTACAGTAGAGGCAGTGACGCCAGACCGAACTCGCACAGCAACCTTGAGCGTGAAGTAACATGCGCGGCTTTCTTACTGCACAAGTCAGTGATGCTGCTGGAGAACTCTACGCTCAGTGGAAATCCTCGAAGGCTAACGCGAAGCTGAATGTTCTCTTGGACAACCTGTACTTGAACTACCCAAAACTTACGTTGTCGTATAATCAAACCGACTTCATCAAAGCTATGGCGGAGTTAGGTGCGAAGTACGCCGTTGAGATTCGTTCAGGTGTAGTCTATGTAGTAGCCACGCTGCCGACGTGTAAGCTCGGTTCGATTGTTGCGCAGACCTTTGGACACGAATTGGTTCGCATCGGCTTAGTGGACGAAGCATCCAAGATTTGGGCGCTGGAAAACAAGCCATTACGACTGTTTGTGTTCTGCCGTTCGGATGGCTTCGTTATTCGTAACGAGCATGATGTTTTCGACGTGAAGATGGTTCTTAAACTGGGGGTTTTATGAACGGTACACCTTGGATGGATTTTGCGAAGGCTCTGATCGGAGTAAAGGAGATTCCTGGAACGAAACATAACCCAGAAATCCTACAGATGTGGAAGGACATCAAGCGCTCAGGTATCAAGGACGATGAAACGCCTTGGTGCGCTGGTTTTGTTGGTGCCTGTCTGGAGCGTGCAGGTATTAAGAGTTCGAGGCTGGAGTCAGCGCGATCTTACGAGAACTTCGGCGTGAAGCTAGACAAACCTGCTTACGGTGCTATTGCCGTGTATAGCAGAAAGTCAAGTAACGGGTGGGGAGGTCACGTAGGATTCGTGGTAGGTGTGAACCTTGACGGTTCTTTGCGTGTGCTTGGTGGAAACCAACAAGATAGCGTGAACGTCAGTTCTTTTCGAGGGTCGCCGACTTTGCGGCTTATTGCGCTGCGTTACCCAGAAGGCTACGCTGCGCAAGAATTGCTTGCGAACGATACGCAGGTAGCTCCAGATAGCACAAAGCAGGTATAAAAACCCCTAGTGGCAGATGCCACTAGGGGTTTTTTACTTATTGCGCGCCACGTACAGAAACACGTTGGCGCTGACACATTGCACTTTCATAGTGCCGTGCGTCTTGATTTTATCCACGAAGGATTCACAGTCTTTCTTCTCGGAGAAGCGCTCGATTACTTGCGGTGCTCCGGCGTCACTCGCCGCGCTGATGTCGGGTAATGCCATCGCCAGGTATAGTAACGCAGAAACAATTTCCATTGGGTTTTTTCCTCAGTGAATTTTTGCCGGGCGTCTAGCGAAGCCCCTGCGGCTACGCCGGACTTCTCCACGCAGTTTCATATGCGCCTTCTCAAATACCGCTGCGAAGTTCTCGATTTCCTGTAGTTCCCGCGTTAGCTGTTTGATCGTTCTCCTGAGCTTTTCGTTATCACGCTCAAGCAACGCATACCTGCGTGCCAGCTTACGGTACTCCTCTGCTTGTTGATCTTCCCGTTCTTGTACGTCGTAACCTAGCCAGTTTAGTAGCAGTTCAACGATTACTTTTTTGAGTTCTTCCATTCTAACCTCCGTGAAAAAAGCGGTGTGCCGAAGCACACCGCTTAGTTATCGCTTGAAACGTTCTTGCGCTGCTGCCAGCATTTCTGCGCGGCGCTCTTCTGCCGCCTCCTTGCGAACCTTTTCGATGTACTCCGTGAAACAACGATGCTGAAGAACGCGGCACTCTGCTAGGTGATCCCAGAGCAAAGCGGGTTCGTCATCAGGCCCGTTGAACTGGATCGGCAAGATGATACCTAATTGCACAATAGTTCCTTGCGTGCAGTTCACTCCTACACCTGAGTACACTCCCGGCGGGTCACGTCTGCCGTCAAGATACGCTTGAAGAGTTTCTCCTGTTGCGTAGAAGGACAGCTTTTCTGGTGGCCGCGTAAGCGACGTTAGAACCACGTCGAGACGCTGAGTATTGAAGTCTCGGATTGACGTGGTTCTTGGCAGCGGAATGTCGTACCACTTTCCCAGCATCTTTACTGCGGTAGCTACGTTGTCCTCGTACCTCACGCAGTCCTCTTCCCGCACAATTGGCATTGGTTTCTCCTAGATTAGTCGGATTGACAATTAACCCTGTAGTTGCGTATGCTTTCAACAGCCACGGGTGCGTTATCATAGCGCTGGCGATGCCGATAACTCCGCCAGTTAAGTACAGCGCAACATCTGGCACGCTGTGCCAATCTAACGCACCAGCACCACGAATGACCATCAGGTTTGCTGTACCAATTGCCAAGCTAGTAAGCATCGCCAGCAGTACGTGGTTTCCCTGCACGTTCAGTTGTTGCACACCAAGAAGATACACAAGACTGAACGTTGACAAAAACAGTTCCCACTTCATGCCGCGCCTCGCAGTAGAGACGCCAGACTGACGGCTACCGTTGGGTCTGTAACCCGTGACGGGTACACAGTTTCAGGTGCTACTGGCACACGCCCCAGCGTTCCGCGCTGGAAGAACACGTACCACGCCAGCGCGTCTCGGGAAGCATCTTCTTGCATAAGTTGGCGCATCAGCGTGCTGGACAGCGGCTTGTCCAAGTTCTGCCGGATCACTTCGGATGTAGTAATCTGTGGTGATTCCACGTCAAAGACGCCGACGCGGTAACGACGGATAAGCCGGCGCAGCGGAACTGGCGGAAGTTCCCGACTCCCGTGAAAGTTCAGCCCAACCCCGGACTTATACAGAGTGTGAATCAGATTGATTTCCGTCTCCACCATGTGATCGTCTTTGAACGAAGCTCCGTAGTAGAAACCGTCGCTTGGGTTTCGGGTTTGATCTTCGCCAATCAGGTCGATGATGTACGTGAACCATTCTTCGTCAGTATCGGCATCGTAAAGCGGATCAGGCACGACGTGAAAACCTTCGCTCTCTACGGACGCTTTAACTTCGTTGAAGCTGTGCGGGTACTTCTTCGGGTTGGCAGTAGTTGGTCGTCCGAGAATTACTCGCACTGGAGCGCCTGCGGCGTCTTCTGCCCGGTGCAGAAAATCAACATGAGCCATGTGCAGCAGTTGAAACCTGCCAATAACGTATACGCACGCATCCATTGTTATGTCCTTTCGATTCGGTTGTTCGACAATAGGTACGACTCAGATGCGAACTCTAACGGAATATCCGTCAGAGTTACGCCTGTCAGGATCATGTTGTTGGTTCGCAAATAGTTGACTTCATCCGCAGTCATGTCTGTGATTCGGGTGCAGAACGCCCACTCAAGCATTGCTTGCAGATGCCTAGCGCTACTGTGTTTGCTGTACACCTGGTTTGGAAGTTTGCCTACGTATTCGATGTAATCCAGAAACATTTCAAGCTCTTCCTCTGTGTAGTCGCGCGCCACAAGCTCACTATTGCGTCTAGCGACTACGTAAGGTTCAGACAAGCGGTGTTTGCCTTTGCTATAAAGCTCCCAGTAGCGAACAGTCAGTTTTCCGTTATCACAAACTACGTAGACATCACCTAGCTGCTTGTGTACAGGCACGCCGGAAATCAATACCATGTTCGTAGGAAGCGCTACGCATGGTGCTACCCAGGAATCTTCGGGCGGCTTGATCTCCATGTGTTGGATGGTTGTCAATGTGCGAGTCAGCGTTGAATTGCCAATGTGGCGCAGATCACAGTAACCGTCGCACTGCGACAGGAACAGTAACGGCCACCCTGCGTTCAGCGCGTGAACGGGCGGAACAACACCTGAATCAAGCGTAGGCAGTTTTGACAAGGCAACCTTGAACTTTTCGTTCAGTTCTAGGATTGCAGCGCTAACGAAAGCCGCGCATTCTTCGCTGTTGTCCGCAGCCTTGAAAGTAGCAGGTTGGTTGCGCGGATGCTCTTCCAACACAAAAGTGTGATTACTTTTCAGGCTAGTAGACAGCGGCAAAGCGTTACCTTCCCCGTCTACAAAGACTTTTTGGTGTTCCAGCGAAATGGTTTGGTGCAGCTTCACAGTATCTTGGGAATCGCACGCAAACACGTAGGTGAGTCCGTATTCACAGACAAGAACCGCTACTCGGTAGCATTCAGCATCTACGTAAAGAGTAGGCAGACGCTGTGTTTCTGCGTGACGCAGAATTGTTTCGATGTAAGGTGCGTAGGCAAGCGCGTCCGCGCTCTTGAGCAACTCTTGGTTGACTTTCACACTTACCTGACGCGAGTGGTAGTGATTCATATGAAACCCTTTCTATTTGTTTTGCGCAGTGGGGTTATTGTTCCAGCAGGTGTAGTCAGCGGTTGCAATAACATTCGGTAACTCGGGAGCCTCGTAGCTCCGGTTGCTGCGGTCAAGAAACACGGCGAACGCCGCGCTAACCAGGCCAATGAATACTCCGTACACAACGTTTTTGATCGAAATCTGCATTGTTTAGTCCTTGTTGGTAATAAAAAGCGCTTCCCTTGCAGCTTGTGTGATCCCGTCAACAGGTGACGTTGAGCAGTACAGCCGACCCAACGACCAGGCTGCTGTGGAAGCACAATGGTGCATGTAAGGCAGACCCGAGAACTTCCGGGTGTCGTTCTGATGAATCTTGGCTGCAACTGCCGCAGCCTTTTGGATGTCTGATTCAATTAACACGGTAACGCCTTGTAGTGTCAGCGAATACCTGCGTGCAGCTTCTTGTTGAGGTTATACACCTGTTGTTCAAGTTGGGCGATGCGAGCGCGTAACGGCTCTAAGTGTCGTTGCAAGACACGTTCTGTTTTTGAGTCCGGTCTGAACTCCCCCTTTGTGCAGCCAAGGCAAGTTCCATTGCTAGTCAACCTAGCCTCGCGGTGTCCGCGCTTACACAGTTTTCCGGTGTAGTAGTAGCGGCTTTCTTCTGCGAGAGCTTGCTTTCTACTTCGGGGTAGGTCGTCCTTTTTTAGGGTGTGAAAGTAATCGTTCAATTAGCTGTAACTCCTTTTCGATGCGCTCTACGCGCTGTAGTTCTTTTTGAACCTCGTTGGCAATTGCTGACCAAGTGCTTTTCTCGGCGTACTTGCCTCGGCGCTTTGTGCGTGTTTCAGGAGGACGGCTGCGTCGCTTGGTACACGCAACACAGCCGTTATTCGACCTGTAGAACAACGTACTGCCGCACCGCTTGCACGGTTTTTCACGGCAGTACGTTTTGGGACTTACGTCAGGCACCTTCGTTACCTTCATACGCAGTACGCACACCCGGCAGAGCATACGCAACTGGGTGCGGAGCCAACATACTCAAGGGTACGCCGGGTTCACTCAGCGTCAGGATGTTGGTTAGCGCGTGCATTTCGTCGTTAGAATACACGGTGCGAATATCAAGAAGTTTCTGCGCAAGTTTGAACTCTGCTGCGCACTTTTGATACACTGCGAACACAACAGGTTCAGGGTTGAGGTCGCGTGACCTCAGAAGTTCCTTCAAGTAAAAGTTCAGCGCGTGAAGGTCGATGTCCTCGGTAACTTCAAACCGATCCGAAGTCATTACGAATAGGCAGCCTTCTTTGTGTGGTTCGTAGTCGG
>ERZ650312.2292-NODE-2292-length-10543-cov-3.709382_pt1 | contig 10543 bp, 10 predicted proteins | sample MGYA00376248_ERZ650312 | MGnify/ENA primary metagenome ERZ650312 (study PRJEB26733, sample SAMN07839316) | wastewater metagenome | biome: urban; feature: wastewater treatment plant; material: waste water | place: USA: North Carolina | collected 2016-07-28 ... | reverse complement strand
TTGAGTTTGAGATTGGTGTCGAGAGTAGGTCGCTGGTTCGTGCAAAGGTCTCTATTGATATAGACAGGAAATAAAACAAAGACTTAAGAAAAAAATTTGATCAGGTAAAATCCGGCAGCTGTGGCAAGTAATGTCAAAATTACATGAGAACCAATCAATATCAAAGCTGCTATGACACGCCCACTATTAAATAGTTGAAACGTTTCTGCACTAAAGGTACTAAAAGTGGTTAACCCACCCAAAAAACCCGTGGTAATAAACCAACGTGCATTGGGGTGTAAGCGCTCACTGTAGGCCAATACCACCCCCATCAATAAACCACCCAAAACATTAGCGGTTAAGGTACCAAACGGAAACCAATGATGTAATGCATTAAACCGCGAGAGATAGCCGCGTAATATTGCGCCAATCGCAGCACCAAGCCCAATCATTAACCACTGCATTACGCACCATGCGTCATTGTATCTGAAGTTTTCAGGTTATTTGGTACTGCCGGTAAACTGGTCATGTCCCAACGCGGCAAACAGCAGACCGCCAATTCGTCACCTTGTCCGGCATTGAGGCGCTGAAACCCCGCATAGGCAATCATCGCACCGTTATCCGTACAAAGCGCTGGGGGTGCATAGTGCACCGTTGCACCGATTTTGGCTAACTGCTCTTCAAGAATACGGCGCAGTTCAAGATTGGCGCTGACGCCACCTGCAATCACCAAGCGCTTCATGCCGGTTTGTTGCAATGCTTTGACGCATTTTCTCGCTAAGGTATCAACCACCGCATATTGGAAACTGGCGGCGATATCCGCGCGAGTTTGGACATGGTCAGGGTTGTCCGCATCGGTTGGGTTGTCTTTGATTAAGTTATGTACCGCGGTTTTCATCCCACTAAAGGAAAAGTCCAAGCCGCGACCCAACATTGGGCGTGGTAATTCAAAGGCATTCGGATTGCCGGTTAAGGCAAGTTTGGCGATATTAGGGCCACCTGGGTATGGCAACTGTAGCATTTTGGCGGCTTTGTCAAAGCACTCGCCTGCGGCATCATCAATCGACTCACCCAAGATTTGGTACTGACCAATACCTTCGACCGCCACCAACATGGTGTGACCACCGGAGACGAGTAACGCCACAAAGGGAAATTCAGGGGCATTTTCACCCAATAATGGCGCGAGCAAATGCCCTTCCATGTGATGCACACCAATCGCCGGAATACCCAAACCCATCGCCAAACTACGGCCAAATAATGCACCTGTCATTAAGGCACCTACTAAGCCTGGGCCTTTGGTAAAGGCTATGGCATCGATATCGGTTTTTTTAAGGCCCGATTGCTCAAGTAATTGATTTAACAAAGGCACTAATTTACGGATATGGTCGCGACTGGCAAGCTCTGGCACCACACCGCCATAAGTGGCATGCAGTTCAATTTGGCTATATAGCACTTGGGCGATGATACCTCGATTTTCACTATTAGCGGCCTCGCTGTCATAGATAGCTAAACCGGTTTCATCACAAGAGGTTTCAAGCCCGAGCACGCGCATAAGCGACATTTCCTTTCAATCAATAGAGATAAACAAAGCTAATAAATGGCGAAAGATAGCCCTTTATGTGCATTGGTTTGGGCAAAATCAAGGGTTAATCTTGTAGCCAATCACAAGTGCACCATCAGAACAAGTGGCATCCGATAAGCAAAAAATAGACTCTCGGCTATAGCGTTACTTATGGACGGTTAATAGGGCATGGTTTGGGTATCGACCGGGTCTTTCACGCGTTGGTTATTGCGGTTGATATAAAACGTTTCACCCTGTTGCTCAACCAAAAAACGATTATCGCCTGCCACATCCATATAATCATACTCGAGTGGAATCACGCGGCGGTTGCGTTGGTTAATCACCCCGTATTTGTCACCTTGTTTGACAATCGCTAACCCATCGACAAAGTCCCAAACATCGTCATAGTCTAGCGGTATCGCAAGCTTGCCGTTTTTGCTGATATAGCCCCATTTGCCGTCTTTTTTGACCGGGGCGAAACCTTCGACAAAGTCATAGGCATCATCGTATTGTGGGGTGACCAAAAACTTGCCTTGACGATTTAGATAGCCGTATTGCCGCGCTTGTTGCTGTCCCTTGCCGACAACCGCATATTGGCCGCGAAAATCGGTTAAGTAATCATATTGGAGTGGAATGATGACACGATTTTGGGCATCGATAAAGCCGTATTGCATGTGATTTTGGCTATCAGCTTGCCCCACAATGGCAATGCCATTACGAAATTGACCCACGTAATCATACATCAGCGGTATGGCTACCTGACCCCGACTGTCCATAAAGCCGTTCTTATTTGCCAAGCTTACGGGCATCAGGTTTTCAGAAGGTTCATCGATGAGGTCATATTCGAGTGCAACGGCCAATTTGCCTTGTTTGTCAATCAAGCCATATTTTTGTTTTAGCCCAACCACGGCAAAGCCTGCATCATTAAACGTCTGTGCTTCATCATAGATAAAGGGGACTTTGAGCACACCATCGCTATCAACATAACCCCAGCGCTTGCCTTGTTTGACAGCCACTAGACCGGATGTTAGACAATAATCAACTTGGTCAAATTGCTCAAATAGTGCATCGGGAACTGGCTCACAGTCCGCCCAAGCGACTTGGGTCACGCCCAATAATAGACCAACAGCCAACGTGTAATATCGTGATGCCATGCTAAAATCACCTTATCCTTGAGGTGCAGTTAGTATAGCGTAATTTTTGTTGACTGCTGCTATTTTTTGCCGTCGTTGATAATTTGTACAGGAATACTCAAGCCATGCGCGAATGGTTCAGCAAATACGTAAGTATGCTCACTGGGCACAATCTGTTTGGTGGTATGGATGATAAACTTGCTGTTTTTACCGGCCGTCAGTTCGTGTGAGACATACGAGGTGTCGATCTGGTCAAGCACTTTATTTAAGACTTCATTGACCGCCATGCCAACAGTTAGATTATAACGCGCGGTTTTGGCATCGACTTGATACGCGTCCATATAGGCTTTGACGGGCGCGCTATCAAGGGTGAAGGGATACTTAAACGTGTCTGCATCCACTGGCTTGACACCCGAATCGACTTTCGCCCAATCAACAGCGCGTGGTTTACCATCCCATACTGGCGTGATCGCAGTGGTAGTAGCCGCACTAGCAGGTGTACCGAGTTGTGCATGGGCAGCTTGTGCCGCAGCCAGTTCAGCTTGGCTAAACGTTTGGCTAGCTGCATGCCCATCAATGACCGCAGCGGCCGTTGCTGGGTCATTATTTGCATTTTTTTCTGCATCACTTGCTTTATTGATAGGTTGGCAAGCACTCAGAAGAACAGCAAATGCCAATGTGCCAAAGCTTACAACTGATTTCATCCGCTTCACTCCTCGTTGCAACTGACTTTCAACGCCTTGATGAACTTAATCTTGCCAACTAAGCGGTGACTTCCGCTTGGCTAACCGGTGTATAGCTTAAATGGCGATTAATACGTTTTTCCAAGAAGCGGAAGGTACCAATCAATACCCAAGAAATTAATAGATACAACACGCCCGCCGCGAAGAATAACTCCAACACGGTATAGGTTTTTTGCATCAAGGTATTGGCAACACCGGTAATATCCATCAAGGTGATGGTTGAGGCAAGCGCACTCCCCTTCAACATAAAAATCACTTCATTACCATACGCAGGTAACATGATACCAAAGGCACGCGGAAAAATAATCCGGCGCAGTTTTTGCGTGTATGACATACCAATCGCATCGGCCGCTTCGTTTTCACCCTTTGGAATCGACTTAATTGCACCACGAATAATCTCGGCAATATAAGCAGCGGTATTCAGGGTAAAGGCGATAATCGCACACCAAAATGGACTTGATAATACGCCCACTTTCCATAGCCAAGAGTTCGTCACCCAATCAAACTGCGATAGGCCATAATAAATCAAGAAAATCTGTACGAGAAGTGGCGTACCGCGAAAGAAGAAAATGTACGCAAAAGGCAAAGCCTGCACCCACCAGCGTTTTGATAAGCGAGCCAAGGCTAGTGGCACCGCAAGCACAAAACCCAAAAATCCTGACAATAGCACCAATTCGATGGTCAGAATGCTGCCTTCTAATAGCTTTGGGATACTATCAAAGATAATTTGCCAATTCCAATTCATTGATATGCTCCCTTACTTTGCCACGCCAAGTTTGTCACGATAACCGATTTTTGATAAACGCTTGGCGTAGCGCTCGGCTGGATTGTTCCACCACTCAAGCAGCATAATCGCCCCAGTGATAATCACGGTCAATGACAAATAAATCAACGCCGCCGCCATATAAAAAGTAAATGGGCTTTGGGTTGAAGTCGCTGCGGTCTTAGCATGACGCATAATATCTTCCAAACCAACGACTGACACCAAGGCGGTATCTTTTAGCAAGACCAAGAATAGATTACCCAAACCCGGTAACGCAATACGCCAAACTTGCGGCAAAATAATGCGCCACAAAATTTGAAAGTTATTGAGTCCAATCGCTTGACCGGCCTCTTTTTGTCCTTTTGGGATTTCTTGGAATGCCATACGAAAGGTTTCGGTGGCATATGCACCAAAGGCAATCGACAAGGCAGCCACACCCGCCCAAAATGGGCTAACATCGACATACTCGTCATAGCCAAACCACGGCAAGACCGCGCCTAGCAGCAACGTACCACCAAAGTAAATAAACATCACGGATAACAGCTCAGGGATACCGCGAATGATAGTGGTGTAAGCGGTCGCCAAAGCATTAAATAGCTTCAAGCGCGACATCTTGGCCGTTGCGCCCAACAAGCCAAATACCAAGCCCAAGACTAGACTGGTCAAAGCAAGCTTGATGGTCACCACCGCCCCGCTTAATAATAAATGCCCAAAACCTTGTAAATCCAACACGCTGTGCTTACCTTTTGTTGGTGATGACGCCATGGTCGTGAATAATCGAATCGGGTGCTAATCATAATGTAACAGCTGACCCAATTTACGGCTGCAATTTTACGTGATTGTCCTAGCGAACACCACAAAAAAAACCGCCTTACATAATAAAAATTGATAGTGTAAACAACTACAAGGAATTAGCCTTAAAATGCAAAAACTGGATGATAGCCTCACCCAGTTTTTGTTTATTGATTAAGATAATCGCTTATTTGCTAGCAGAGGCGGCACTAACGGTCGTCGTGACACTGCTTGCCGCAGCATTGGTGGTTCCCATATTGCCAAAGTACGATTGATAAATCTTATCGTAAGTACCATTTTCTTTGACCGCAGCGATGGCTTTATTAAAGTCTTCACGTAGGGGCGAATTTTTTTGCAAGGCAATTGCCATCTTGTCATCGACATCGATTTCTTTGCCTTTGACTTCAAAGCCTTGACCTTCTGGGGTCGTTAGCCAGTAGTAGGCAGGCGCTTTATCCGAGATCATCATGGTTGAGCGACCAGCCGCCAAGTCCATAAAGGCTTGGTCTAAGTTTTCATAAAGATTTAGCTTGGCTTTTGGATGCGTATTCTCCATCCATTGGGTAGACAAAGTTGAGCGTTGTGCGGCGACTTTATTGCTTTCAATTTGTGCCGGGTCATCAGGATTGATGGTGCTACCTTTTTTGGTCACAAATACCAAGGTATTGGTAAAGTATGGGTCGGTAAAATCAACCTGTGCTTGACGCTCTTTGGTAATCGAAATCGCATCAATAACCGCATCGTATTTTTTGGCGATTAAGCCTGGTAGCAAGCCATCCCAATCTTGTGGCTTAATCTCACATTTGGCTTTCATCTCATCACATAACGCACGCATCAGTTCAACATCAAACCCAGACAAACTACCGTCTGCTTTGGTCGTGCTAAATGGCTTATAAGTGCCTTCTGTTGCGATATGAATGGTTTTGCCTGCCACACTAGTATAGGAAGCGGTTGAAGCTGTGCCTGAGGCTGCTGCTGTTTCTGCGCTTTTTTCGGCAGGTTTTTGACAACCGACTAACGCCAAGCTCGCAACCGTCATTGCGCCTAATAAAGTAATATTTGCTTTCACCCGATTCTCCTTATCAATTATCTATTCGTTATCGTTATCACGATGGTTAAGGCCGAAGTTTGTGGCCACAGATTAGCCAATACGTTAGGTTTATGGCTAACGGCCAATTCTTAGCATTGACCATCAACCACTTAATGAGATTTAACGAGGCGTCTCAGCAAAGTATTTTTGGCTGATTTTGTCGTAGGTGCCATTTGATTTTAGGGTTGCCAATGCCGTGTTGAATTTGCCGATGAGTGGGTCATTCTTACGGAAGGCAATCGCGATTTGGTCATCGATATTAATCGGTTGGCCTTTCACTTCAAAGTTTTGACCTTTTGGCGTCATTAACCATGATAACGCAGGCGCACTGTCTGATAGCATCAAGTCAGCACGACCAGATTCCAAGTCAAGATAAGCATTGTCTTGGGTATCGTAGACTTTAGCATTCGCTTTCGGGAAAGTTTTGGTTAGGTAGTCGGCGGCCACAGTTGAGCGTTGCACGGCAACGTTCTTACCGGCTAAGTCATCAGCGCCTTTGTCCACGCCTTTTTTACCCAAAACTACTAAGTTATTTTGGAAGTATGAATCACTAAAATCCACCACTTGACGACGCTCAGCGGTATTTGACATACCAGCCATAATCGCGTTGTACTTTTGCGCTTGTAGGCCTGGAATTAGACCATCCCAGTCTTGTGAGATAATTTCACACTTAAGCTTGGCTTCGGCACACATGGCATTGGCAAGGTCAATCTCAAAGCCGACCAATTTGCCGTTCGCGTCTTTGTAGCTAAATGGCACAAAACTTGACTCGGTGGCAATGCGCACATTTTGCATGTCACCATTGGCGGCTGCACTCTCGGTAGTCGCTGACGCGCTACCGGCCGCTGCTTTATCCGCAGGCTTTTGACAGGCAGTTAGACCCAAACCAACAGTAAGCAGTACGCCTGCCATTGATAGTTTAGACACAGAAAAGTTAGATGCTGTAAGTTGTTTCATATGACATATCCTATACGTCGTGCCAACACATTAGCCTAACTAAGTGGCTGGCACATGGCAGCTTGTTATTGACCAAAATATTGTTTTTGTAGTTTTGCCAACTCACCGTTACTTTGTAGAGTGGTCAATGCTTTGTCAAACTCAGCTTTTAGTGGGTCGCCTTTACGCACGGCAATCGCGATATTGTCATTATTGTCAATCTCATCGCCAATCACAGCAAACTTATCGCCATTTTGTTTTAGCCATTCGGTGGCGGTCACTTTTTCTGATAGTACGGTATCAATACGACCTGACTTTAAGTCAATATAGGCGTTGTCATAGTTGTCATACAGCTTGATGTCATTGGTTTTACCCAATTTATCTTGTAAGTACTGTGCCAAGCTTGTTGAACGTTGGGTACCCAATTTTAGACCGGTTGGGTTTTGTGGGCTGAATTTACCGTCTTTGGCAGCGACCCATACCATGGTATTTTTGAAGTAAGGTTGGGTAAAGTCAACTTGGGCAGAACGCTCTGGGGTAATCGACATACCCGCGGCAATCGCGTCGTATTTTTTGGCCATCAAACCTGGCAAGATACCATCCCAGTCTTGAGCGATAACTTCACAATCGGCTTTCATCTGCGCACACGCGGCTTTGACCACATCAACGTCATAACCTGACAAGCTGCCATCGGCATTGGTAAAGTTAAATGGCTTATACGCGCCTTCAGTCGCGATACGGATTTTTTTGCCGGTTGCCGCACTGGCTGCTGGGGCACTTGCGGTGTCAGTCTTGGCTTGCTCAGCTGGTTTGCTACAGGCAGCTAGGCCTAAGCTCATTGCACATACGGTTGCCATCAACACTGATGACTGATTGAATCGATTAAACAATGCCATACATTATCCTTAAAAAACCCAATTAATTGCATAGGTTGGTGATGATTGTTAAACAAGTAGATTAAACATTGATGGAATCTTACCCAGCGCCATCCGTTTGCGCCTGCGGTAACCCTTACGTGTATGCAAATCGTTCATCCTGATTGAACACAATACACTCATGACAAATGAATTAAAATTAACATAAAAAAACATAATTGCAAGTTAAAAAACGTAGCCTACCTAATTTCATATCTAATGTTTCGTGTCTAGTGTTTCATGCCTAGTTTCATTAACCTATTTTATGCAAAAATCATTCATCCGACCTAACTGCTAAACATTGGTTAAGTCATCATTAGGCTTACAGGGCAAAAAACCGCCTACAAAGGCGGTTTTTACAACACAAGGTTAAACCATTATTTTTGATGGCTTGCCATAAAGTCTTTCACACGCTGAGATTGTGGGTTATCAAACACTTGTTGGGGTGTACCCATCTCTTCAATACGGCCTTCATGCAAGAACACCACTTGGCTTGAAACATCACGGGCAAAGCGCATTTCGTGGGTGACGATTAACATAGTGCGACCTTCTTCCGCCAGTGATTTCATCACCGCCAATACTTCGTTCACCAACTCAGGGTCAAGCGCAGAGGTCGGCTCATCGAACAACAATACTTGTGGTTTCATCGCAAGCGCACGCGCAATGGCGATACGTTGGCGTTGACCACCTGACAAGTTTTCTGGATAAGCGTCACGCTTGTCTAGTAGACCAACTTTTTTGAGTAGCGCTTCGGCTTCTGCAATGGCTTGGGCTTTTGGCACCTTTAGGACTTGGGTTGGCCCTTCAATGATATTTTGTAAAATAGTACGATGTGGCCATAGGTTAAAGTTTTGGAACACAAAGCCCATTTTTGAGCGGAATTTTTCAAGTTGCTTTTGGCTGCCAGCGACTAAGTCACCATCTTTGCCAGGGCGTAACTGTAATGGCTCGTCACCCAAGTAAATCTCACCTTTCGATGGATTTTCAAGCAAATTAATACAGCGTAATAAGGTCGATTTTCCCGAACCACTTGAACCCAAAATCGAGATAACATCACCGTCATGGGCAGTTAATGACACGCCTTTTAGCACTTCAAGCGAGCCAAAATTCTTGTGTATATTGTCAAGTTTTAACGCAATGGGACTGGTCGGTGGAACTTGGGCGTGCATAAAAAATCCAGTGAGTAAGGTCTGTAATAAGGCATTAATAGGCGGCAAATGTTCTGAGCCGATTTATCCTATTAAAACAGCAGAATTAAACGCGGTATTTTCGCTTAAAACACCATTAAAGGCAAATGTTTCTCACCGGTTTATCAATCGACCTATCATTTTTTGATTGAGATATTTTGCTATCTTGTTATGATGATAGCCATTCTATGATTTGCGCCACGATTTACTTGAACACCCCTTTATTTGAATGCTTGAAAGGAATTGACCATGACCAGCGAACTAACGGATACCAAAGCGTATATGCAGTCAGTCGGTAAAAATGCCCGTGCGGCTGCGGCTGCGCTTGCCCGTGCCACTACCAACACCAAAAACCAAGCCTTACTTGCTATCCGTGATGCGTTGCAAGCTGCCAAGGCAGATATTTTAGCGGCAAACGCCAAAGACATGGCTAATGGCAAAGAAAAAGGCCTTGATAGCGCCTTACTTGACCGCTTGGAGCTTAATAACAGCCGCTTTGCCGGTATGCTGCAAGGTCTGACCGATGTGGTCGCGCTACCAGACCCAATCGGCGAAGTTAGCGATATGACTTTTCGCCCATCAGGCATCCAACTTGGCAAAATGCGCGTGCCACTGGGTGTGGTCGGTATGATTTATGAATCACGCCCAAACGTTACTATCGAAGCGGCCAGCCTTGCGCTAAAATCCAGTAATGCGATTATCCTACGCGGTGGCTCTGAGGCATTTAATTCAAATCAAGCATTGGCGCAATGCGTCAAGCAAGGTTTGGCTGCGGCAGGTCTGCCAGAAACTGCGGTACAAGTCGTTGAAACCACGGATCGTAGCGCGGTGGGCGAACTGATTACTATGAAAGACTATGTCGACGTGATTATCCCACGCGGTGGCAAAGGCTTAATTGAACGCATCAGCAACGAAGCCACCATTCCCGTGATTAAACATTTAGACGGTAACTGTCATACCTTTATTGACCGCGACGCCAATCGCGACATGGCCATTGATATCAGCGTCAATGCCAAAACCAGCCGTTATGGCACGTGTAATACTATGGAAACCTTACTCATTGACGCGCCTGTTAGCGATTGGTTAGCGGATATTCTAACTGCGATGGTCAATGCTGATAACGCCATGCAATTTCGCTTAAGCCAAGACGCGTTGGACTTGGTCAAAGACACGGCTGCCTTAAGTGGTCATCTTAGCTTAGCGGACGATAGCGACTGGGACACCGAGTATCTTGCGCCAGTATTGGCGGTCAAAATCGTTGATGACATCGATGCCGCAATCGCCCATATCAACCGTCACGGCTCACATCACACCGATGCGATTATCACGGACAACTACACCAAATCATTGCAGTTCCTACGTGAAGTCGACTCAAGTAGCGTGATGGTCAACGCGTCAACGCGCTTTGCCGATGGTTTTGAATACGGCTTGGGTGCAGATCGGAA
>ERZ650312.2287-NODE-2287-length-10555-cov-4.399810_pt1 | contig 10555 bp, 7 predicted proteins | sample MGYA00376248_ERZ650312 | MGnify/ENA primary metagenome ERZ650312 (study PRJEB26733, sample SAMN07839316) | wastewater metagenome | biome: urban; feature: wastewater treatment plant; material: waste water | place: USA: North Carolina | collected 2016-07-28 ... | reverse complement strand
AACAAATATTTTTAAGCAAGGCGAGGTGGCTAACTTCATTATAGAACTTTCATTTCCTGTAAAATCACCCTTATTCTGTGCTATTTAATGATACAATTCCTGTCAGCAAGACTTTTCCCGCTTCCTTAACTTTCTTTTTCCTCCAAATCGTGATATAGTATAGAAGATTGTAAAAATGAAGTACATAAAGGAATTAAGATGAAAGAAAGTTGGATAAAGGCTGTTACAGCCTTTCGCACGCGCACTCAAAAAATCAACCATACTATCCGTCAATCAACCATCTCACAATGGCTAACCAAACAAATTTGGTTCAATTGGATTAGCTCTCAAAGAACAGCGATTTTTACTATTCTCGCTATTTTTGCTTTTGCTGGCTATGCCTTTCTCATCCGAAATGAACTGACAGTTGGGGAAAATCAGGGCAATATCAAATTTGTAGCCATCAAGTCAAAAGACACCCAATCCAATGGTTACAAGCAAAATATTCGCTCCAACCTAACCATCAATGGCAGTATTCCTGATAAGGAAGCTTTTTTACGCAAGGAATGGGGTGAATATGGTGGTGGAATTCCTATCCCTATCTACATCGCTGATGCAGCAACGACGGAAAACCAAACATTGGAAATCCAGAATGATGGCCCAATTAAAAGCCTGCAATTTGAATACAGTAGTTATGATATTGGCGGGATTCTTCAAATTTACCTAGATGATGTCCTCTATACACAAATCAATACATACAATAGCAAGGAACTGGTTTACAAACCCATTACTCTGACCTTTGATCAGCATTTAGCCATCAACAAGTCTAATAGCATTTGGTGGGGACAGTTAGCGGTATTTGGTCTCAGTTTGATTCTCTTTATCAGGTACAATCTCTCCAAAAAAGTGAAAAAGAGGACTATTTTTGGCGGTTTGGCCCTTATCCTAGCCACTGCCTACGGTCTCAAAATAATTTTGAGCGTGGCATCGTCTCCGACATTTGTTTTGTCCAACACTTCCTATCATTTCTCCAGCGCCCTCACAACCTTTGGCTTCTTTATTGTTAATCTAATCGTGGCCTCAACTGTTTTGGCCCATCTGGCTAAGGCCAAGTTGCGTGTTTTAGGACAACTAATCTACGTAACTCTCCTGATGCCTGTGCCCTTTTTGGCCCACTATTTACTGGAGACACCCGTATCAACTGACTCCTACTTGGATGCGGCAACGACACCTACCAACCTCTTGATTTTGATTATCGTCTGGTTCTGCTTCTCTTTTGTCTTGACATCCTTCAAGCTAGGTGGTGCTCTCTTTATCATCACAACTCTCATCATGGGGATTGTCAACAAAATCCTCATCCATCTGCGAGCGACACCTCTGCTGGCTTACTTTTTCCTACAAATCTTTGATGGCCTCAAGATTGCAGAAAATACTGCCTTTACGCTGGCTTCAAACATTCCTCCACTGGTGCTGCTAGCCTGCGCCTACATCAGCGTTCTCTTTTTGCTTCCATCCTTCAGAACCATCTTCAAAACAGAAGCAATGACAGCAAAAATCAATGAGAAGTGGCCAAAGTTAGCCCCATACAGCCATCGTCTGGTCATCAAAACCCTGACTGCTGTTTCCGGACTTCTCTTTACACTCTATATTGCTAGACCCCTGGTTTATCAGATTGCAAATAAGGTAGATATGGAACTTCGCTTCTTCTCCATGCAAAAAACGTACTATCAGTACGGCTTTGCCCTATCCTTTGTTCGATTTGAAGAAGTTTCTCACGTCACTAAGCCTGAAGGATACTCCACTCAAAAAGTTGAAGATATTTTAGCTCAATTTCCTAAAAAAGATTCCTCAGCTACTACCTATCCAAATATCATCGTTATCCAAAACGAAGCATTGACAGATTACTCTCAACTGACCAACCTGACTTTCAATACCGATCCAATGGCCTTTATCCATTCCCTCAGCGATAACGCTATTACGGGAACTACCTATATGTCGGTTTTGGGTGGGGCCACCGCTAATTCGGAATATGAAGTATTGACAGGAAACAGTCTGGGCATCCTACCGCCGAATTCTTTCCCTTATCAGCAACTCATTCAGGGAGAAAGAAATAGTTTGACCCGCACCCTCAACAGCTATGGCTATAAGACGATCGGAACCCATCCCTATACACAAAATTTTTATCGCAGAAACCTTGTGTATAAGTATCTAGGCTTCGATGAAGCTTACTTCAACGATTCCAAGCCATCTATTTCTGATTTGATTGAGGTGGAAACATCAAGAACCTTTGTCAGCGATAAAAGCTTATATGATTTGAGTCAAAAGTTCATCAAGGAATCCGAAGAACCCGTCTTCAACTTCATTGTCACCATGCAGGGACATGAAACCTATGGTATCTCTGAAGAGCAGAGTCCAAGAACTGTCACAACTACCAACGCCGAGGCCAATTCGGCTATGACAGACTACCTATCTAATGTCAAGGTATCTGACCAGGCTTTCAAAGAATTGGTCAAATCCCTTCAACAGACTGACGAGCCAACCATTGTTGTGATGTACGGGGATCACCAACCCAATATTACACCGACCTATTTTGCTCCTTACTTGGACAGTTCCGACCCAAGTTCGCAGTACCAAACACCATTTGTTCTCTGGGCAAACTTTGATATTGAGGAATCTTCAGAGGTTCGGATGAGTGCTAATTATATTGCTCCTTATCTCATGAACACCCTCTCCCAGACAGATTATGCCTTACCACAATCTTCCTACTACCAATTCTTGTCCAAGGTTCAGTCCGAAATTCCTATTTTGACAACTTGGGGCCACTATGACAGCAATGGCACCTACTCTGAAAATGCTCCTACATCGGAACTCTATCAGCAGTACCAGTACATCGAGTACAACAATGTTGTCGACAAGAACTCTATTGACTTGACAGAATATTACCAGTAGGTATGCCAAACCCTCCCTAGATGAACTCTAAGGAGGGCTTTGTCTTTATTCACTTAGCACTTTTTCTAGAACCTCTAAAACACCCGAGGCATCATTGGAGGGGGCTTGATGGCGGGCCACCGCCACTACACTTGCTGGACTTCCTGCCATGGCGTAAGATTCGCCGACATAGGCCAGCATGTCCAGATCATTGTCGCTGTCTCCGAAGGCCACCATCTCCACAGGCTCAATCCCCCATCTTTGGCCTAAAAAGGCCAGGGCTGTTCCCTTGTTGACCTTGGGCTGCACCATGTCGATAAAGTCAAAACCACTGGATACGGCCTTGATTTGACCCTGGCCTAGCTGATTGATGTCATCCACCAGAGCAGCGATATCCTGACCAGGCAGGTCCAGGGTCAGGATGGTAAAGTGGTCATCCGGAAGCTCCAGCAAGCTGTCGATTTCCTTCCAGGCAAAATTATGTTTGGTAATGGTCTTCTTAAAGTCTGGCTGAGCCCCTTTTTCAAAATAAAGCCCCTCCAAGCCCGACACTGAGCAGCGATCCAAGAGCCCCTTACCTGCCAGCATTCCAAGGACATCCGCCACCACTGCATCGTCAAAATGATGAAAATCTATCAACTGACCCCGCTCATGAATCTGGGCGCCGATTTCTGACACGATGACCAGGTCATCCAGATAAGGTTCAAAGAAGGAGGCGATTTGCTGGTATTGGTTGCCAGAGTTGGCTACCAGCCGAATCCCCTTTTCTTTAGCTGCCTGAAAAATCTTGTCAAATCTGGCCCGATCATAGTCGTTTTGCGAGTTCAAAAAGGTGCCATCCATATCAAAGGCAATCAATTTTATCATGTTTTTCCTACCTTGTTTCCGAAAGAAGGACACGCTCCAAATAGAGCGAAACCCCATTGTGATGGTTATCCGCCGTCACCTCGTCCGCCGCCTCCTGGACAGCTTGAGGTGCATTGCCCATGGCCACACCAACCCCAGCCGCTTCCAACATGGACAGGTCATTGAAATGGTCCCCGAAAGCCAGGGTTTCCCTAATGGGCAGGCCCTGCATTTCCGCCAAGAGAGCCAAGGCATGCCCCTTGGAAACGGACCGATGGGTGATTTCCAAGTAATTGGCCTTGGACAGATAAAAGCTCGTCTCTGGAAAATCCTGTTCCTGCAAAAAGGCCAAGAGTTGGGTGATATCTGCCTCTTCACCAATCAGCAGAAACTTGTGGACGACTGGTTTTTGGGCCAAGAAGGCCTCAAAATCCGTAACCAGAGGGTCTTCCCCTGTGATGCTGGCTTCCAGCTCCACCCACTGATTCCTCTGAGCCACGTACCAATCCTTACCCGCATAAAGACCGATAGAGACCGCAGGGAAAGATTGCTCCATCAAGGCAATTAAGGCCACCACATCCGCTGCCACAATGGGAATGTCCTGCAAGACCCTAAATTCCCCCTCCTGCCACTGACCAATCAAGGCTCCGTTATAGGCAACCAAGGGGGCATCCAGACCTAGGGCCTCCTGAATGGGGCGGATGCCCTGGGGTGAGCGGGCAGAGGCCAGGCAAAATGGTATCCCCTGCTGGGCCAAGATGGCTAGATTCTCCTTGAGCCGACTGTCCAGCTGGTGGTTCTGGTCCAAAATCGTCCCATCAATATCACTGATGACCAAGCCTATTTTTGCCATAACAAGTCTCCCTTGTCCAAGTAGTCTTCGATACTGGTCAAGACCGAGGCCTGACTGTGGTGAGGGATGTGAAACTTGGCCGCAGCCTTGGCAGCAGGGCTGGCATTGTCCACCGCAAAGGAATAGCGGGCCAAATCCAGCATCTCAATGTCATTGTCATTGTCCCCGAAGGCCATGACCTGACTAGGGTCAATCCCCAAAGGGTCCATGACCCTCTGCAAGCCCCAGGCCTTATGAATCCCTGCTGGCATCAGATCAATACTGCCATAGCCACTGGTCACAGCGGTCAACTTGCCAGAAAAGGCCTGGTTAAAGGTCGTCACCAGCTGGGGCACCCTTGGTTCAGGTACCCAGAGGCCCATCTTATAGAAGACCTCCTGCTCGGGAAAGGCTGTGATGTCAGGCAGGTAGGTCAGTCTCTTCAGAAAAGCTGCCATTTGGGCGGGCTCTATGGCTTCCAAATCTGCGAAGGGTTGCCGAGCTCCCTGAGCCATGTAGATTCGCTGGTCATGGGCCAGCATAAAACAAGCCTCCTTGACCCCCTCCTGCAGATAGTCCATAACCTCCCGAATAAGAGGAACTGGCATGACATTTCGATAGAGGGTCTGCCCATCTTGATAGATATGGCTGCCATTTTCAGCCACGAAGGTCAAACGGCCCTCAAAACCCTGAAAAATCCGCAAGAGCCGCCCCATGCCATTGCCACTGGCCACGACAAAAGGAATCTTGCGCCCTTCCAACTCCGTCAAGACTCGTTCGAAACGCTGGCGATCAAAACGTCCCCTTTCATCCAAAAAAGTGCCATCCATATCCGTTGCGATTAGTTTAATGGTCATGGTGTTCCTTTCTAATCCCTACCATTTCAGATTCATCAATTCCGTCATTTCCTGATAGGCCGTGTCAATCCGAGCCTTGGTAGCTTCGTCCAGCTGATCCCGATATTGTCCACCTTCAATAAAGTCTTCCAAGATATAGGTCTGGTAGCGATAGAGTTCCTGTCCGTTTTCATGATAGGTCCCCTTGGCCACTCGACTGACCCAGGTTGGGCGGGCTTGGGCAGTTTGGATGCTGGTCACCCCGTCTTTTTTCTCAATGGTCACATCCATGAGGACACCCCGTTCGGTCCACTGGGCATTGGGAACACCCTCCATGGTCTCGATCCGCTGGTTGGAGATAAAATTGCCCATGGAGTAGATAATGAGCTTGCGCTGGCCATCTTTTTCAACGATTTCGGATGGTTCTGCAACGTGGGGATGTCCGCCAAAAACCAAATCCGCTCCCCAGTCCACCATCTGACGGTAAAGGGTTTGTTGTTCCTCTGTCGGCTCCAACTGGTACTCCACTCCCATCTGGGGCATCACAATTGTAATATCCGCCTCTTTTTCAGCCTGCTCAATTTCGGCCTGCATGTTTTCCAAATTGAAGTCAGACAAATAGCCAGCCTGTTCTTCCGCAGATAAATTGCCCTCCATGCCATTAAAGCCATAGGCATAGGCCAAGATCGCCACCTTGATGCCATTGATGTCCCGAATCTGCAAGGGAGCCGTTCCTCGATTGCCCTCAGGATAGACACCAACTGTACCAATCCCTGCATCCGTAAAAGCCTTAGAAGTAGAAATCAGCCCGGAAAGTTGGGAGTCCAGAATATGATTATGGGCTAAGTCCACCATATCATAGCCTGTATCCTTAATAGCTGACACCACTTCAGCAGGTGCATTAAACAAAGGATAGCCTGCTAAAGGAAAATCTGGGGAAATCGTCCCTTCAAAATCGGCTATAGCCAAATCAGCCTGCTCAATCCAGGGCTTAACATAGGTAAAGTTCTCACTGAAATTGTAGGAACCATCCTCCTGCTTGGCACTCATGTAGAGCAAATCATGGTAAAGTAGATCACCGTGCGCCATGATACGAGCCGTAGATACTCCACCCTTTTTTTCCACCTGACTAGATGAAGGACTGGTTTGATTTGGTGAACTAGGTTGACTCTGCTTTTTTTGCTGAGTATTGGTGGCCAAGAGGTATAAAGGCCAGATCAAGCCGATAGCTAGAAGACCACCAGCCACCCATAAGACCCACTGCCGTTTTTGATGGCGTTTTCTCTTTCCGATACGATCTTTTCTTCTTCTCATAATATCCTCCTTGCTTCTTATAGTATAAACTTTTTCGGGCAGAAAATCCATGGTCTTGGGCAAAAAAAGAATCCGCTTTCGCAGATTCTTTCCTAGTCAGTGATATACTGCAATTTGCCACGGAAATCATCCAGACACTCGTAGCCTTTTTCTTCCATAATGGCCTTGAGTTCATTGGTAATCCTCTCAAAAGCTGACAAACCTTCTTTTTGAAGAGTGGTTCCAATTTGGACCATGCTGGCCCCACAGAGGATATGCTCAAAAGCATCCCGGCCCGTCAGGACACCGCCAGTCCCCACGATTTGAATCTCAGGCTTGAGCCGTTGGTAAAAGGCATGAACATTGGCCAGAGCTGTCGGTTTGATATACTCGCCGCCAATGCCCCCAAAGCCATTTTTAGGCTTGATGACCACAGTCTCATCATCAATATAGAGACCATTTCCAATGGAATTGACACAGTTGACAAAGCGCAGCGGAAATTGGTTGAAGATAGCCGCAGCCTGATCAAAGTGAACGATGTCAAAGTATGGAGGTAGCTTGATTCCCAAAGGCTTAGTAAAGTAGGTGAAAACCTCTGTGAGAATCTTTTCCGTCATCTCGAAATCATAGGCAATCTGCGGCTTGCCAGGTACATTTGGGCAGGACAAATTAAGCTCAGTCAGTCCCTTGAAGTCACTGGCCTCCACCTTTTTGAGGATGGTATGGGTCTCATCAGGCGACATTCCCACCAAAGATAAAACAAAGGGCCGTTCTGGCTCACGCGCCTGCAGCTCCAAGAGGTAATCCAAATAATAATCCAGACCCTGATTGGGCAAGCCCATTGAATTGATAGAGCCCAAAGGCACATTTTGGTAGCGAGGCTCTGGATTACCAGCCCGATAGTCCAAGGTCGCTGTCTTGGTCACAAAGGTCCCCGCAGCAGAGTCCTTGACCCCTTCCAACTCTTCCTTGGTCATGCACCAGACCCCCGCCGCATTCATGAGACAGTTGTCAAATTCAAAACCTCCCAGAACTGTTTTCGTCGAAACCATCGTCTTCCTCCATTTTTTTCTTTCTATTATAGCATATTTTCCGAAAACTGTTTCCAATTCCGAACTTTGTCGCTTTTTCCATAAAAATTTATCCAATATTAAAATTTTTCTGAACATTTTGCATTTTTTGCTTTACATTTGATTTTGATGGTGCTATAATAATCAGCAGATAAATTAAATTGTCAGACAATTTAATAAATAAAATCAAAAAGAGGTGCTCTTATGACAACAGCAAAAGCCTATATCCAAGCTTCTTTTGAAGCAGTAAAAGCTCGCAACCCACATGAAACAGAATTCCTCCAAGCCGTTGAAGAACTCTTCGCAACCTTGGAGCCAGTCTTTGAAGCCCATCCAGAATATATCACTGAAAACATCCTGGCCCGCATCGTTGAGCCAGAACGTGTCATCAGCTTCCGTGTGCCATGGACGGATAAGGACGGAAATGTTCAAGTCAACCGCGGCTACCGCGTCCAGTTCAACTCAGCAGTCGGACCATACAAAGGCGGTCTTCGCTTCCACCCAACCGTTAACCAATCCATCTTGAAGTTCCTCGGTTTTGAACAAATCTTCAAGAATGTCTTGACTGGCCTGCCAATCGGTGGTGGTAAAGGTGGTTCAGACTTTGACCCTAAAGGAAAAACGGATGCGGAAGTCATGCGTTTCTGCCAAAGCTTCATGACCGAGCTGCAAAAACACATTGGACCTTCGCTGGATGTTCCAGCTGGTGACATCGGAGTTGGGGGCCGTGAAATTGGCTACATGTATGGCCAATACAAACGCCTCCGCCAATTTGATGCAGGAGTCTTGACTGGTAAACCCCTTGGTTTCGGTGGTTCCCTCATCCGTCCAGAAGCGACTGGCTACGGCTTGGTCTACTTCGCTGACAACATGTTAGCTGCCAATGGCAAGTCCTTCAAGGACCAGACTGTCCTCATCTCCGGTTCTGGTAACGTTGCCCAATTTGCGGTACAAAAGGCCACTGAACTGGGTGCAAAAGTCATCTCTGTATCGGATTCAAATGGTTATGTCATTGACGAAACCGGTATCGACTTTGATCTCTTGGTTGATGTCAAAGAAAAACGCCGCGCTCGTTTGACCGAGTATGCTGCTGAAAAAGCAACTGCCAAATACTTTGAAGGCTCTGTATGGGACTACGATGGTCATGTAGACATCGCCCTTCCATGTGCAACTCAAAATGAAATTGACGCTGACAAGGCTGCTCGTTTGGTGAAAAATGGCGTTTACTGTGTGGCTGAAGGTGCCAACATGCCATCAAACCTGGACGCTATCAAGACCTACAAGGAAAATGGCGTTCTCTATGGTCTTGCAAAAGCTGCCAACGCCGGTGGTGTAGCCGTATCTGCCCTTGAAATGAGTCAAAATAGCCTGCGCCTCTCATGGACTCGTGAAGAAGTAGACGGCCGCCTCAAGGACATCATGGCCAACATCTTTGACACCGCCAAAACAACCGCAGAAAAATACAACCTGGGTACAGACTACCTAGCAGGTGCCAACATCGCTGCCTTTGAAAAAATCGCAGACACCATGATTGCCCAAGGCTTGGTGTAACATATCAAAAAGAGCTGGAAGTTCCAGCTCTTTTCGTTTACAAATCTTTTAACCTCGTCTGTTCCAGCTCAGTCAGATGTTTTTTGCGCTGCTCCTTGTTCCACCAATCATTTCTTGAAACTTTATCTCCTGAATCCAACCAGTTTGCTATATTATCACCTATATTGGGACACCATTACTTTACTCTACTGTATCGGAAAGTAAAGATGATAAAAACTAAATGTCCCAGCATTAAAAATATGTATAGGTAGCTGAAAATCGCTGAAACTTCTATCCCTTCTGTGATAAACAAATTTGCAAAGAGTAAATTTACCAAAAAAATAAATAGAGAAAAATAGAATTGAACTTTTTTCATGGTAATCTTTTTAACCTCATTGTCTTTCTAACATTTTTCCAAAAAGAAAACTTACAATACCCCATTGGCTACTCCCAGGGCACCAACTACTAAGCCCCAATTTCCTGAGATAAAGTCAATGTTTCTTAATGGACATGTTTATCAGTAAGAGTGCAAAGAAGATAATATAGGCAACCATTTCCACCCTTCCGATATCAAAACCCAATCGGTATATAAATAGGCCGATGAGGATGACCATTAGAAATAGATTCACCGCCCCCTTTAACCTGCCTTACCTTTTAAAATCCAATTTGTTGACCTCCTCATCCGCTTTTTCATAGACTAAGCAGGAATTATGCTCTCATCAGATCAAACTCTTTTTTCTTAAGAAAAGGAAGGGTGAAATGAGAGAAAAGCATCATGACTGCAAAGAGAAATGGACTTCCTGCAAAGACTAAGGTATAAACTAATAGGATATAGACGAAAATATCTGCAACAATTAACCTACTTAGATAGGTTAAGAGCGGTTGATTTGAAATAAATAACAGAACCAATAAAACTCTTACCCAACTATCTACCAAAAATTTTACAAATAATATAGGGAACAGGAGTGTAAGATTTGTATCATAGATGACAATAGGTAAGATCGAAAGGACAAAACTAGCCTTGGAAAGCCAAGCAATAATGGGTTTTGTCTCCATCCTTGATTCAAATTTCGAACTCTCTTCTACTTTCTTTTCAAAGATTTTTTCATCCTCATCTCCGACTAATCGATAGATAATGAATTGAGATAAAGAAAGCAGGACTAGGATAATCAACCAGATCGTTCGATAATGGGTAATCAACAATTGAAAGAACTGACTGCTAAAACTGATGGCCGAAAGCA
>ERZ650312.2285-NODE-2285-length-10555-cov-8.171429_pt1 | contig 10555 bp, 9 predicted proteins | sample MGYA00376248_ERZ650312 | MGnify/ENA primary metagenome ERZ650312 (study PRJEB26733, sample SAMN07839316) | wastewater metagenome | biome: urban; feature: wastewater treatment plant; material: waste water | place: USA: North Carolina | collected 2016-07-28 ... | reverse complement strand
GCTATCTCCAGAGATGATTTCACCATTGAAGCGCTGGGCCAATTCGATGCCCAGGGCAGATTTTCCAACGGCCGTTGGACCAACCAGGACAATTATTTTAGTTTTCATCGTTTTTCCTTGAAAATTTCTGATTTTTTCGCTAGTATTATTATAACATAAAAAAAATGATTCCGATCTTCAGACTGATTTTCTGGCCCTTGGAAGCATTGAACCTTGATTTGGCTTTTTGCCCGCATTTAGGAAAGAAAGGAAAACGACTATGGCTAAAGGATTTGGAAAAGGATTCCTGACCGGAGTTCTCTCAACTGTTGCTGCTACTGCTGGTGCAATTTACGCGATTCAAAAAATCATCATTGAACCAGAAGAAAAGAAGGAAGCCTTCATTGAAGAAAACCGCAAGAAGGCTGCCCGCCGCCGCATTGCCCACTAAGATTAAGAAAATCCCTGATTCAGATGAGTCAGGGATTTTTCTCTGTAAAAAATATATTTTGAAAGGTCATTAGATGAAGAGCTGCATGTTGGCCTTTTCGCTGTCGCCGATGAAGGTTGCAACGCCTCCATACTCGACAAAATCAAAGAGCTCTTCTTTTTCGATGCCCATCAGGTCCATACTCATGGTACAGGCCACGAATTTGACACCCAGCTTGTGGGCTTGCTCAATCATATCTGGCAGGGAATCCACATTCTTCTCTTTCATGATATGCTTGATCATGGCTGACCCCATACCCCCCATATTCATATTAGAAAGAGGCAGCTTCTTGGCAGAACTTGGCAGCATGAGATCAAACATCTTAGCTAGACCAGATTTCTTGACCTTCTTCTTCTTGAGAATAGAGAGACCCCAGAAGGTGAAGAAGAGGGTCACTTTCTTGCCATAGGCAGCTGCCCCAGAAGCGATAATCATAGAGGCGATAGCCTTGTCCAAATCTCCGCTAAAGACCACCATGGTCGCCCCATTCTTGGTCTCAGTCAGCACTCCTTGCCCAGGAAGCTGGCTTGGGTGTGCCTTCTGGGCTGACTGAACTGCCCCTGAGCCCTTTGCTAGGGTGGCAATGACCTTGTTGCCCTCGATTTTATGGTCCAGCAAAGTATTGCCTGTGTTTTTGCTCCAAGCTTCAATATCTGCGTAAAAACCAAAGTCGCTGGCTGTGACAATCAGGGTCTGGCCCTCTGCCATTTGGTCCAGATTTTCCTTGACCTTGAGAATCGGTCCGGGACACTGGAGACCGCAGGCATCTAACTCGATATTTTCAAGAGGACGGTCCTCAGCTATCTGGGGGCTGTTGGTTTTCTCAGGTTTCTTCAATGAAATCTCCTTCAGTTGATACTGGGCATTCTTGTAGGTCTTGTAACCACCATCCAGATTTTTGGCGGTAAAACCTGCCTGTTGCAGGATACGCACAGCGTTATAGCCACGGTGACCAACTTGGCAGTAGACGTAGATGGTCTCATCCTTGGGGAATTCCTCCAAGTGCTGACGGAGCTGGTTGAGTGGAATGTTCTTGCTGCCTTGGATTTGTCCAGTAGCCAGTTCAAAATCTTCTCGTACATCCAGGAAATAAGCTCCCTGAGCCTGCAAGTCTTCCACTTGATGCCATTGGAAGTTGTCAAATTGGCCGGCCAGCAGATTATCAGCCACATAACCCAGCATATTGACAGGATCCTTGGCAGACGAATACGGGGGTGCATAAGCCAACTCAATGCTGGCTAGCTGATCTGCCTTAGCCCCAAAGCGCATAGCTGTCGCAATGACATCAATCCGCTTCTCCACCCCTTCTGTACCAATGGCTTGTGCCCCATAAATCTTGCCATCAGGAGCAAAAAGCAATTTCAAGGCAATGGGTGATGCCCCTGGGTAGTATCCGGCATGGGAATTGGGATGAATATGGATGGCTTGGTAGTCTAAGCCTAAGCCTTTCAGTTGGCGATCGTTGTTGCCCGTGCTGGCAGCGGTCAGCTCAAAAACTTTGGCGACGGCTGTTCCCTGCGTCCCCTGATAGGCAGCCTCCAGCCCATTGATTACATCTGCCACCAGGCGACCTTGACGATTGGCCGGCCAGGCCAGAGGAATGTTAGTCGCCCCTCCTGTTACAGCATCGACGACCTCAATGACATCCCCAATCGCGAAAATATCCGCTTGGCTAGTCCGCATCTGTGCATCCACTTTGATTCCGCCCTTGAAGCCCAGTTCCAAACCAGCTTCCGTGGCCAGGGTATTTTCAGGTAGGACACCGATGGCCAGGATGGTCAGGTCAGATTCCAGCTTACGGCCACTTGTGAGGATGAGTTCATGTCCCTCTTGGCGACATTCCTTTAGTCCGTCTTCCAAAATCAGATTCACACCGTGCATGTTGATTTGGGCATGGAGCATCTGAGCCATCTCAAAGTCCATATTTGGCATGACTTGGGGCGCCATTTCCACCAACTGGACCTGAATCCCCAACTCAACCAGGTTTTCCATCATTTCCAGACCGATGAAGCCACCGCCGATAACAGTCGCTCGCTGCACCTGATGCTCCGAAATATAGGCCTTAATTTGGTCCATATCAGGAATGTTGCGGAGACTAAAGACATTCTTTGCCTCCTCCAAACCTGGAATAGCTGGCAGGATGGGCTTGGCTCCTGTTGAAATAATTAGCTGGTCGTAGCTTTCCTCATAGGTTTCTCCAGTCGGATGATGAAGGACTGTGACAGATTTTTGCTCAGGATTGATCTTGGTAACCTCTGAGAAATTGCGGACATCCAGCCCATACTGACTGTTCATCCCTTCCACTGTCTGCAAGAGCAGGTCCTGTCTCTCCTTGATGACTCCTCCGACATGGTAGGGCAGGCCACAGTTGGCAAAGGAGATATACTCCCCTTTTTCAAAGAGAATAATGTGATCCTCTTCATTTAGACGACGCAGGCGGGTTGCAGCAGTTGCCCCACCAGCAACTCCACCAATGATGATTATTTTTTTAGACATAAGAATCTCCTATCTTGATGTTTCTTATTATATACCCGCAGGGGTATACTTGTCAAGAACCATTTCCTAAGAAAAAAAGCTAGCACTGGCTAGAAAAATCTTGCTGTTTCAAGTCTGAAAAATACCCTATGTTTTTTAAAGCAAAAAAAAGCCAAAATTGGCTTTTACAAGATTGTATCGTGCTTCTCAATGGAAAAAATGCAGGCAATCATGACGATGGTCACTACCAGAAGGGTATAAATCAGAGGCTGCCAGCTTCCAAAAACGGGGAAACTGTACCCTAAAAGGACTGGACCGACAGAGGCCAAGAGATAGCCCCCTGACTGCACCATGCCTGACAGGCGGGCAGTTGCTTGACCATCGCTGGTTTTAAGGGTAAAGCTCAGCATCATATAAGGAAAAAGGGAGCTGACAGAGAGACCTAGCATGAGACTGATGACCAGCCATAGGCTAAAATTGGCTGGGGCAAAGGCCATCAGGACTAGGCCAAGAACAGTTAACAGAGAAAGGCCAGACATAAACCAGGCCCGTTGTCGATTGGTCAACCGGGAAATCAGGGGCGGGATGACCATGGAAACAGGAATAGAAATGAGATTGAACATTCCTGCCAAGAGTCCCCCTTCTGCTTTTGATAGTCCAGCAGTCTGGGCGATGGTCGGTAACCAGGTCATCTCTGTATAGAAAAGCAGGGATTGCAAGCCACCAAAGAGAAGAAAAATCAGGGCAGCCCTGTTTTTCAAAAGTGATCCTTGCTTGGTCGTTTTGGAACTTTGTTCAAAACGATGATTGTAGCGCCAGTTTGGCAACCAGATGAGGGCCGCTAGGCCAACAAAGAGGGTCAAGAGGATAACAAAGGTCTGCCAGGAGCTAGCTTCTACAATCGGTACAGCCACCATTGAACCGACCGTTCCCGCTAAGCCCATCATGGTGATATAGACGGTGGTATAGAGTCCAACCTTAAGGGGGAAATGCACGGAGACCAGACTGGGCAGGAGGACATTGATAATGGCCACTGAAATACCGATTAGGACGGTTCCAAGGAAGAGTCCTGCTACACCTACAATCCGAAGCAGGGAGCCAGCTGTCATGACCAAGAGGGCCAGCCCCAAGAGTTTTTCCAGACCCAATCGAGCCGCCCAGCCAGGAGCCAGGGAAGAACAAAGGGCAAACATGACGAGGGGCAGAGAAGTCAAAATGCCCAAGTCACTGACTGAAACACCCAGGCCAGCCGCAATATCCGTCAAAACAGCTGGAATCGCAGTAAATGGGACCCGCATCACGGCCCCCATCATCATCACACCAATCAATAAAAAGAATGATTTTTTCTTGTTACTAGAGTTTTTCATACACCTAGTATAGCATAAGTTTTGCTAGGGAGTAAATAATTGAATGGTTCAAAGATTTTTTTTGAAAGGAGGCTACTCCTGCTCCCGCTTTTCTATCAGATGTTGCCCAATCATCTGAAGTTGAGACTTCTTTACTCGTAAGGTATAGAAGAATAGATTCTCCAAAACCATGTAAAGTGACAAGGCAGAAAGAAGGAAGCAAGAAGTTCCGATGACTTGTTCAATCTGAGTTAGGGTAGCAATCCCTTCTCGTAGCATTTTATAGAGAGGCGCATTTTCCTTTAAACTGGTCCAAGAGGCTTTCAGGGTCGCTTCGATGTTCCCAAGGCTTTGTAAACTAAGGCTCCGCAGCTTCTCTATTATCTGTTCAACAGTCGCTTGAACATCATACTGTCCAAGCTCGCCAGATAGCTGGTAAATCTGCCATCCCTGGACGAAAAGGACAAACAGGACAGCCAAGATAGCACCAACCATCAACCAGATGAGCCCGTAATAGGCCCAGGTCAGGCGCTTCAAGGAAGGACTAAGCCCTCTTTCTCTCTTCAAAATGCCCAGCAGGTGCATATTTCCCCAAAAGTAGAGGAAGAGCTGACCCAGAAAGGCAAGAATCAAGAAAACTCCCATCCAAATTAGTTTTTGGCTGATAAAGGTGCCGAATTCACCTGCCAAAAGGGCATCCAGATAGGCCATGGAGGGAGTCAGGCTGGCTTTGATGATTCCCTGGTAGATGGCCGGCTGGAGCATGAGCAGGACAAGGATAAGCAAAGCCCAAGAACCATGGAGCAAGCGACTGAAATTAGGCTTCACCATGAACTCTTCCTGCTTTCACTTTTATACCCATCCACCGTAAAATGAAGATGAGGATGAGGGCAATGGGCCAGAGTTTGATTGGGAAAAAGAGGGAGATGAAGATACCTGCCAGCCACTCCTTTTGCAGCAAGGTGACCGCCAAAGAAAGGCTGACAACCAGAACAACAAAGAGTGAATCGTATCCTGGCAGCAATTGGGCCACTGCAAAGCCCTGCAGGATACTGGCAAAGGTGATGGGAAAAATATCTCCGCCTGTCCAGCCTGTTTCCAGACAGATTTCCAAAAAGAGAAGTTTGAGGAGGGACAGACCAAACAAAACCAAGACTGGTAGCTCCAGACCCATCTCCACAACTGAGTGCATGGCATGCTTACCTGAAAAGAGCAGGCTGGGCGCAAAAACCGCAATTCCAAAGATGGCAATTGCACCAAGCATGACTCTAGCAAAGAGAGGCAAGAAATACGTCTTCAAGACAGCTTTTATCTTTTTCATCAGCCAATGGTAGACCTTACCAAAGAGGAAGCCATAGAGTATGAGGGGCAAAATCAAAACCAAGTCCGCCATCTGCCACTGGCTGTCACCCAGTTTGGTAATAAAGGAAGGCTGCTCTGTCATCCGCATCAGCAGGACAAAAATAATCAGGCCGTTGACAATGAAAAACAAGCGCTTCTTCTTATCCGTCCCCTTCTGGCTGGCTGGATAGGTCAGCAGGTATTGACTGGGATGGAAAAGTCTGACTAACCTATCTTTGAGAGGGAGTTGCTTCAGCTGCTTTCTATTAGCTTCCAGATAACGGAGCTTGTCCGCCTGCCAGATGGAGTAGGCAATGACCGCCCCCAGCAAGGGAGCCGCTGGCCCAACTCCTGCTCCTAGAACAAGGATAATCAGGGCCAAGACCAAGCTGCGCCAAGTATGGCGGTAGTTGACCGTCTGCTGCTCTTTCAGCTCCTCCATCAGCTCATGGCTGGTTTTTGGCAGACTCCCCCACTTTCGTTTGAGGGCAAAGACCAAGAAGCTACCCACCAAGAGCAAGAGACCTTTATAAAGGTTGGGAAAGGGCACGGAATGCCCCCAGCTTTCCCACAATAGATGGCTGCCAAATTTTTCAGCCATCAGAAAGAGAAAGGCGACTAGGGCAATCAGACTGCTCAAGCAGAAGCCCGAAAGCAGGATCCTAAGATTTAGTTTCTTCATCACTTTTGGTCCTCCTCCTGAGGCAAGAGCTTGTTCATCTCCATGTAGTAGGTCACCACAATCCCTGACAGACAGCCGAAAAAGAGGAGGCCATAGAGAGACAGGATAACACTGACAATCCTGCCGATGGCTGTTGTCACCACAATATCTCCATAGCCCGTAGTAGTCGAGGTCACAAAACAGTACCAAATACTATCTCCGAAGGTCTTGATGGCAGGCTCAGTAAACAACAAGATCAGGGCTGCCAGAAAGAGATAACAGACAAAGGACAGGATGAACTTGGAAAAATGGGTTACCTTGACAATATGCCACAAAACCTGCAGGGGTTTCTTTTTTCTAAGATTCGCTTTCATGGTATTTCCTCCTAAAAGAGCGGACTCAAAACTCTCAAGACAGCCTGACTTGTCCGCTTCAGCAGTCCTTCTCCCAGCTCCTTCAAATGCACTTCTTCACTGACCGCAAAGGTTTCGAGATAGTCCTGTTTCAAGTCATTGAGCGCGTCAACCTCATAAAGGAAGGTACCGCATTCAAAGTGCAGATAGAGACTGCGGTAGTCCATGTTGATGGTCCCAACGACGCCAACCTTATCATCTGCCAGATAGCTCTTGGCATGGATAAAACCTGGCGTGTAGCGATACAAGCGAACGCCTGCTTCCAGAAGCGGACGGAAATAGGATTCGGTCAGGGTATAGACAGCCTTCTTATCTGGAATCTTCGGCACTACGATGCGGACATCTACCCCTCTTTTGGCCGCCATGGTCAAAGCCAGTGTCATTTCATGGTCGATAATCAGATAAGGGGTAAAGATGTAAACATAGTCCTTGGCATTCCAGAGAATATCCATATAGAGGTTCTCTGAAATCAGCTCCTCATCCAGAGGCGAATCGGAGAACGGCTGAACATAACCCTTGGCCCTTACGGACTTCTTAGGCAGATAGGCCGCAATATCGGTCTGCTCCTTACGGCAGGCATCCCAAACCGAGAGGAACATGAGGGTCAGATTGGCAACGCCATCCCCCTCCAAGCGCAGACCGGTATCCTTCCAGTGGCCCAATTTGCTGTCCACATTGATGTACTCATCCGCGATATTGATGCCCCCGTTGTAGGCCACATCGCCATCAATGACTAAGATCTTGCGATGGTCGCGATTGTTCATCCCCAGGGCTAGATAAGGGACCATCGGGTTAAAGGTTACCACCTTGACGCCCTGACTTTCCAGCTCGGACTTTAATCCCTTTGGCAAGACCATCAGAGAACCCAAATCATCATACATGACACGGACATCCAGACCTTCCTGAGCCTTGCGGATCAGAATTTCCTTCATCCCATCCCACATCTGCCCTTGGCCGACGATGAAGTATTCAAAGAAGATAAAGGACTGGGCCTGCGCCATATCCTTGAGCATGGAAGCATACATATCCTCACCCAGTTTAAAATAGGCCACATCCGTATTGCCATGGCGGGCATAGGTTCCCTGACTGGCAACGTAGTCCGAAATCCCTTTGACCTGGTCTGCAATTGGGACATCTTGGGAAGAATAGTTAGTTTGCTCTAAGGCTTGCTCAATGCGGGCTTCCGACTCTTGAATGGCCTTTCTCAGCTTCTTAGCTGGTTGCTTGTTGGCAGAGATTAAGTAAAGAAAGGTTCCAAACATGGGCATGAGGCCAATCAGGATGAGCCAGCCAATCTTGTAGACCGGATTATCCTTGGAGCTGACAATGGCCAACATCATCAGGATGCTGACAAGCCCCAAAATAGCTGTAATCACCGTGGAATAGCTGCTTAATTGGTAGAAAAAGAGCAGGAGCCAGGCCAGTTGTACAAAGAGCAGGATGGCCCCGATGGTGACCTTGTTAAAGAGGATATTTTTCAGCTTCTCCATATTGAAACCCTTTCTAACTTATGCTTTTTTAGATTTGAAATAGAGAACGATAGCCGCAATCCCTTGGTAGATAAAGACAAAGGCCACGGTATAGGTCACTACAACCCCTGTCATGAGCGGATGTCCCATCATGATGATTCCTGCGATGATACCTAAGATACCCGTCCAAAGAAGGGTGCTGCCCAACTTCTTGTCCACTTTTTTTACTTCAAAACTCATGATCGTCTTGGAAACACCAGTAAAGAGAGCCCAGAAAGCAAAGATGAAGGGAATGAAGGTCACTTTTTCAAAGAAGGTTCCTGAGAAGAGCCAGATAGACAAGAGAACCGTCATAACACCGTTGAAGAGGTCCCATCCGCTTTTCTCATCAGCTGAGAAGTATTTGATGATGTCAGAAATACCGTTGACCATGAAAATCAGGGCAAACAAGAAGGCAAAGGACAGAAGGCTGAGGGCTGGATTGGCCATCAGATAAAAACCTGCAAGAATGGATAAAACACCCGCTACGATTGACAACCATGATAATTTTTTAGACATAAGTAATCTCCTATAATTCATTTTTTTATTTTTGTGTTGATTTCGAGGACAGGCCTCATACTGGACTTCTAATCATGCATCCCTCCTTTTCACTTTTCATCCTTTAAAATGCCATAAATCATGAGATGAAGGACCTTTTGGAGGTTATTTTCATATTGGCTGGCCAAACTGCTGGTTTCTTGAGATCCGCTGGCCGCCAGATAATAACTCCGAAAGAGTTGCTGGATAAAGGTCAGATAGTATAGGGCCTCTTCTTGGCTGATATGGTCTTTGAGGGTTGACTCAACCAATAATTTTTCCGAAACCTGGCGATTTAGGTCCTCAAAAACAGCCTTTTCCTGTGCCACTTCATCTGCAATTTCTGCCGGAGCTGTCAGCCAAGCTTCAAAGAAGACATGGCTGTGGTGAGGAAAATCCTTGGAAAAGCGATGCCGCCGTTCCATATACTCCACCAGACTGGAAATGCCACCTGACTCCCCACGGATGATGGACACCGCCTTCTGGAAACTTTCTCTGACACAGGCCAGATAAATCTCGCTCTTGCCAGAAAAGTTATGATAAAGAATCCCCTTTGAAATCTTGTGATTTTTGCAGAGTTCATTGATTCCGAAGGCCTTATAGCCCTTTTGAGAAAACTCGATTAGGGCCGCTTCAATGATGCGCTCCCGAGTTAGCTGGGTTTTCAACTCTTTTTTCATCCTACTGCTCCTAAGCTTTTTTAACATTGTAGACCACTCGGTCTATAATGTCAACCCCTATGCACTAAAAAAAGACTGAATCCTTTATCAGTCTTTTCTTATCACTAGAGCACTTCTTGCGCAAAGGAGATGGTATGGCCATCAGGATCCTCTATCTGACAGGTCAAGACGACCTCCCAATCCATAATGTCAGTCGGCTCCAAACCCTAAGTATTCACACTCTTAAAAACGCCTTCTGATTTTCTGGCTGAATTCCTTAAAGCGTCCTTTTTCCTCCGGCCAAATCTTGGTCACCCGGTCTACGGCTATGATAAAGACAATAACAGCTGTGTAATCTTTGGCGTTAGCAATCAGGCCGAGATTTTCTGCGATGATGAGCAAGAGGTAAAAGGCAAATAAGATGGTCCGCTTGGGCAAGGCCATCAGGCACTCAATCCCCACCTTGTAGCCTAAATAGATTTGGTGATTGAGGCCGCTTGATTTTTCCAAACGCCTGTTAAGAAAGGCCCTGATCCGACCATAAAACCAGTCAGAGGTAAAAATGAGTGATTGAACTGCAATGACAAGCCACTCCATATTGCTGGCATACTTTTCCTCAAGACCCATCAGGCGGGCTGCCAAATAGGCCCAGGCCCCATTGTCCAAGCAAATATAGATAGACAAAAAAATAAAGGCCCCTGCAATCAGAATCAGGGGCAAGGCTTTGATGATTTTCAAGATCTGCATCTCCTGCTCCATTTCATGTTTTCACCACTATTATAAGCTCTTTGAAAAGTCAAAGCAAGGGGACAGGAAGCAAAACCATCTGTTTTTTTCCTATTTTTTGGAAAAATCCAAAACCATGACAAAGTCCTCAGGGTTTTCACGAAGGGTACGAAAACCGAATTTTCGGTAGAGAAAATAAGCGGGATTGGTTTTTGAGACGGACAGGGAAACGCCCTTTACTTTTTTCTTTCTCAGAGCAGCAAGGAGGCCATCCAAAAGCTGACTGCCAATCCCTTGACCACGGTAGGCATCCAAGAGGGAGATGGTCAGCGATGGCATCTCATCCTCTACATAGCCATAATCATGGATATGCCGTACCCAGGCAGCCCCGACAACTTGACCCTCATCTTCTGCCACAAA
>ERZ650312.2282-NODE-2282-length-10584-cov-6.039700_pt1 | contig 10584 bp, 7 predicted proteins | sample MGYA00376248_ERZ650312 | MGnify/ENA primary metagenome ERZ650312 (study PRJEB26733, sample SAMN07839316) | wastewater metagenome | biome: urban; feature: wastewater treatment plant; material: waste water | place: USA: North Carolina | collected 2016-07-28 ... | reverse complement strand
GATACTGGCCCACGCCGATGGATTTCGGGTCGATCTTCACCAGCTCGGCCAGCGGATCTTGCAGGCGGCGGGCAATCGACACGGCGCCGCGGATCGACACGTCGAGGTCCGGGAATTCCTTGGCCGCCAGCTCGGAGGCGGAATAGACCGAGGCACCGGCTTCCGACACCACGATCTTGGTCAGCCGCGCTTCCGGGTATTTCTTCATCACATCCTGGACCAGCTTGTCGGTTTCGCGGCTGGCCGTGCCGTTGCCGATGGCGACCAGCGACACGCCGTGCGCCGAGGCCAGGCGGGCGATGGTCGAAATCGAACCGGCCCAGTCGCAGCGCGGCTCGTGCGGGTAGATGGTGGCGGTGTCGAGGAGCTTGCCGGTGGCGTCGACGACGGCGATCTTGCAGCCGGTGCGGATGCCGGGGTCGATGCCCATCGTTGCGCGTGGGCCGGCCGGTGCCGCGAGCAACAGGTCGTGCAGGTTGGTGCCGAAGACGCGGATCGCTTCTTCCTCGGCGCGTTCGCGCAGGGCGTTCATCAGATCGAGTTCGAGGTGCATGAACACCTTGATGCGCCACGTCCAGCGCACGGTGTCGGCGAGCCACTTGTCGGCAGCGCGGCCCTGGTCGGTGATGCCGAAGTGCTTGGCGATACGTGCTTCGCAGGGATTGTGGCCGATCGGCTTGTTGGCCCCATCGAGTTCGGAATCGAGCACCAGCGCGACTTGTAGCGCGCCTTCGTTGCGGCCGCGGAAGAGGGCGAGCGCGCGGTGCGATGGCACGGTGCTGACGGCTTCCGAGTAGTCGAAATAGTCGCGGAACTTGGCGCCTTCGGTTTCCTTGCCTTCGACGACGGTCGATTTGACGATGCCGTGTTCTTCCAGATATTCCCGCAGCTTGCCGAGCAGCGCGGCATCTTCCGAGAACTGTTCCATGAGAATCTGGCGCGCGCCGTCTAGCACCGCTTTCACGTCGGCAAAGCCGGCCTCGGCGTTGATGAACTTCGCGGCTTCGTCTTCCGGCTTGAGCGTCGGGTCAGCCAGAAGCGCTTCGGCCAGTGGCGCGATGCCGGCTTCGCGGGCGATCTGCGCCTTGGTGCGACGCTTCTGCTTGTACGGCAGATAGAGGTCTTCAAGGCTCTGCTTGGTCTCGGCGGCGTCGATCTGCGCAGCGAGTTCCGGCGTGAGCTTGCCCTGTTCGTCGATCGAGGCGAGGATCGCGGCGCGGCGCTCCTCCAGTTCACGCAGATAGGACAGGCGCTCGTCGAGCGTTCGCAGCTGTGTGTCGTCGAGGCCGCCGGTCACTTCCTTGCGGTAACGCGCTACGAACGGCACGGTCGCGCCTTCGTCGAGCAAGCCGACAGCGGCGACGACCTGGTGCAGGGTGCTGCCGATTTCTTCGGCGATCTTCTGGGTGATGCGGAGTTCTGCGGAGGAGGCCATCAGGGATCAGGGGGTTAAAAAAGGGCGAACTATGCGCAATCAGGGCGCAAAACTCAAGTACGCGGGCTGCGGCTTTGCGATGCGTCAGGCGGAATGACAAATGCGCGTTGCGTTGTTGCAGGCTGTATACGATTCGGGTTAAATGGGCCTGCCGCACTTTCTGTGCCTACATCGTGGTGCTTACGTCTTACGGGGGATTCAGCATGAAAATTGATATCGAACGGCTTGGCCTGACGAATGTTCCGATTGATCCGGAAACTTTGTTTACTTTTCCCGAAGGCATCGCGGGCTTCGAGGAGTGCAAGCGCTTCAAGCTGTTCCACGAAGAAGGCAAGGCGACGGTGTTCTGGCTGCAGTCACTCGACGATACGAGCGTGATGTTCCCGATCGTCGCGCCGGAGGCATTCGACATCGAATACCAGATCGAGCTTTCGGACGCCGATTGTGCGCTGATCGATCTGCAGGGAGCGGAAGACGTCGCCGTCGTGGTGATCGTCTATCGCAACGAAGCCGAAGGCGGCAAGATCGCCGCAAACACGCGCTCGCCGGTGATTCTCAACCTGCGTAGCCGCAAAGGCATGCAGAAGGTGCTGCACGAAGTCCATCCGACGCTGCTCTACCGCGCACGCTGATTCTTCCCGCCGGACCCGATCGGGTCCGACTGCGTCACAAAGCAACGCTGGAAAAAGCCGGGGGCTCTCTGTAGACTCCCGGCTTTCTCTATGAACCGCTCGCAATAACAAGTTGGCAGGTTGGCGAGTGGGTGAGTTGTCTTTCATACGGGTTTTCCCCAGTTACCTCTCCTTTTCCCCTCTGTTGGCACTGATTATGGTTTCTTTGCATCGCGGCCTGACGAACGCCGCATTCGGCAGGTTGAAGCATGGCTATTGACGAACAATCCCTCGTGGATGCTGCACCCGCGCTGCAGTTGCTCCCAGTCGGCGATACGGCGTGGACCGTTGAATTCGGCAAGCGCATCGACCCGGCGCTGCATGCCCGTGTGCTCGGACTGGCGGGCGCACTCGATGCGGCGCGCAAGGATGGCGCGAACAAGGATCTCGCAGCGATCGTCGACGTGGTTCCGACCTTCCGTTCGCTGACCGTTCATTACAACCCGCTCGCTTGCGACGGCGAACGGCTCGGCGAGGCCCTTGCGCTGATGGCGGAATCCTCGGGCGCCGCGACGCAGAAAGGCCGGCACTGGCTGATTCCGGTCTGCTTCGACGACGACTTTGCGCCCGATCTCAACGATCTGTGCGAAACCAAGAACATGAGCCGCGACGCCGTGATCGCGTTGATGACCGAGGCGACCTTTCAGGTCTACATGATCGGTTTCATGCCGGGCTACCCGTACATGGGCGGCTTGCCGGCAGCGCTCGAAATGCCACGCCTCGCGTCGCCGCGCAAAGCCGTTCCGGCGCGCTCGCTGGCCGTCGCCGGTTCGATGTGCGCAGTCTATCCGTGGGAAAGCCCGGGCGGCTGGCGTTTGCTTGGTCGCACGCCGATCCCGATGTTCTCTGCGCAGGAGGTCGATGCGCCATCGTTGCTCGCCTCGGGCGATCGCGTGCGCTGGCAGTCGATCGATCGGGCGGCCTACGCCGAGATGGAGAATGCGGTTGCGGCCGGAGCGTTCGACCGGAAGAGCCTGCTCGTCGGCAAGGAGGGCAAGTGATGCGTGCGCTGATTGAAGTGATCGATGGCGGTATCGGCAACAGCATCCAGGATCGCGGCCGCCTCGGCTTCCGGCACATGGGGATCACGGTGTCCGGCTGGATCGACCCGATGCTGGCGCGCTGTGCGAATGCACTCGTCGGTAACGAGGCGGATTGCGCCTGCATCGAAATCCGCGGCGCCGGTCCGACGCTCATCGCGCGCGAAGGGCGCTTCCGCGTTGTTTTGACTGGCGACGTTTCCGCGTTGCTGACGAAGGAAAACGGCGCAACGCGTGAAGTTCCTGCATGGACAAGCTTCACGCTGGAAGCGAACGATACGCTGGAAGTCGGCTATATCGCCGGCGGAACGGCTTACCTCGCGGTTGGCGGCGGCATTGATACACCGCTCCAGTTGGGCAGCCGGTCGACCTATCAGCGCGCCTTGATCGGCGGCGTTGACGGCCGGCCGCTGGCGACGGGCAACCGGCTCGCGGCCAAACCGATTCGCGACCCCAAGTTCCAGGAGTACCGCGCCGAACCGTGGTTGCACGATGCGGGACCAATCCGTGTCGTGCTCGGCCCGCAGGAAGATCACTTCGATCCGGCGTCGGTCAAGGCCTTCGTCGAAAACGAATACCAGGTGACGACGCAGCTCGACCGCATGGGCGTGCGCCTTGAAGGTCAGGCGCTCGCGCACGTCTCGAAGGCCGCGGCCGACATCGTTTCGGACGGCGTCACGCCCGGTTCGATTCAGGTGCCGGGCAACGGGCAGCCGATCATTCTGCTCGCCGACGCACAGACCGTCGGCGGCTATCCGAAGATCGCGACGGTCATTTCAGCCGATCTGCCGCGCCTCGGGCAAGCGAAGCCAGGCGATACGATCCGGTTTGCTGCCGTGAGCGTCCGCGAAGCGCGTGAGGCGCTCGTCGCCCGCGAAAAGCGCTGGAGCGAGTGGGCGGCCGGCGTCAAATTCGGCCTGCCGGCGCCGTGCTCGATGTCCGACGATATGGGTTACGGCTGGCTGGGCGGCGAAGATTACTGAATCTCTGGAGCAAACATGAGCAAGAAACTGAATCTGAATTCCGATCTGGGCGAGAGCTTTGGCGCCTGGGACATGGGCAGCGACGACGCGATGCTGCGCATCGTCAATTCCGCCAACGTCGCCTGTGGCTACCACGCCGGCGATCCGCTCGTGATGTGCAAAACCACCAAACTCGCGAAAGAGTGCGGCGTCAGCATCGGCGCGCATCCGGGCTACCCCGATCTGCAAGGTTTCGGCCGTCGGCGCATGGACATCCCGCTGGCCGAACTCGAAGCCATGCTCATCTACCAGATCGGCGCGCTCGATGCCTGCGCCCGGTCGCAGGGTGGGCGGGTGACGCACGTCAAGCCGCACGGCGCGCTCTCCAATATCGCCTGCGCCGACCGCAAGGTGGCCGATGCCGTCGCGCGCGCGGTGGCGAAGCTCGATCCGTCGCTCGTATTGCTGGCACCCTCAGCGTCGCAGCTCGTCCTTGCCGGACGTGAGTTGAACCTGCCCATCGTCGAGGAGATCTTCGCCGACCGCGCCTACACGGACGACGGCAACCTCGTCCCGCGCAGCCAGCCGGGCGCCATGATCCACGGCGCGGAAGCCAGCCTGCAGCACGTCATGCGCATGGTCGAGGAAAGCGCGCTGATCTCGATCAACGGAAAGCGTATCCCGGTCAATCCGCAGAGCATCTGCGTGCATGGCGACAACGCCGATGCCGTGGCGACGGCGCGGGCGATCCGCGACGGTCTGCTGAAGGCGGGCTACGAGCTGGCGACAATCCCCGAACTGGCCTGATCCCTGACACAGGAGCGAATCATGACGCTGCGCATCATCATCACCGGCGGTACCTTCGATAAACAGTACGACGCGATCCGCGGCCAGCTGACCTTCAAGGACACGCACCTGCCCGACATCATCAAGCAGGTGCGCAGCAGCGTGCCGATCGAGCTGGAAATCAACCAGATGGTCGACAGCCTCGACATGCAGGACGAAAACCGCCAGCGCGTGCTCGGTGCCTGCCGTAAGGCGCACGAGAAGATGATCGTCGTTACACATGGCACCGACACCATGCCGGAGACGGCGGCCGTGCTCGGTCAGGCCGTCAAGGCCGGCGATCCGGCGCTGGTCGGCAAGAAAATCGTGCTGACGGGGGCGATGGTGCCGTACTCGGTGTCCGGCAGCGATGCGCTCTTTAACCTCGGCGGTGCCGTACTCGCCGCCCAGCTGATGCAGCCGGGCGTCTACATCGTGATGAACGGGCGCTGCTTCCACTGGGAAAACATCCGCAAAAACAAGGAAGTTGGCGTGTTCGAGGGCGACGCGCTGTAGGTTTCCGGCGCAGCAAGAAAACAACGGGCCGCGCGGCGATGTTTGCGCGGCCCGTTGCCATTCAGGTCGCCGTTGCGGGGACGTTCAGAACCCGGCTTCGCGGACCAGTATCGCGATCGCCCGTTGCACCTGCAGCGCTAGCCAGCTGCGGCGTTCGCCTGCGATGGTGACAATGCCCGGTTCGCGCAGCTGCAGGTGGTTGGTCGCGCGGTCATTGGTCGAGAAGGTGACTGGATAGCGCGCGCCTTCCGGGACGAGGCGCGTTTCGGCAACCCGGCGGACCGGCACCTGGCCGCCGTGCGTCGATGCGAGTTCGGGATAGGGCAGGGCGTAGACGGCGCCAATGTCGATGCCGTCGAGCCGGACATCGAGGCGCGGCCCGTCGCCACGGCTGGCGATGAAGACGCCGGTTTGCCCCACCGCCAGCGAGCGCAGGCTGGGCTCGTCGGCGAGGCCGGTAATCTTCAGTGAGTTCGGGGCGACGAGGGTCATCAAAGGCATCGACGGATGAATCCAGCGACCGGCATGCAATTGCTCGCGCCCACGAATCTGACCGCTGAACGGCGCTGTGACGGTCAGCCGTGCGGCGCGTTCGCGCAACCCCGCCTCGCGTTGCGCCAGACGGTCGATCTGGCTCGCGGTAACGCCAAGCAAAGCCTTGTCCTGTGCCGACGATGCGGCGCGTGACAGGTGCAACCGGGCGAGGCGCAGTTCCTCGCCTACGTCTGCAAGTGCGCGCTCGAGTTGGGGGGAGCGCAGTTTCAACAGGATCGTGCCGGCCGCCACCCGGTCGCCGTCTTGCACCGGTGCGCTTTCGATCACCGCGGCTTCGGGCGCGAAAAGGCTTTGTACCGCGGCGGCCTGAAGTACCGCGGGCACTTGCACGTCCGAACGCAGCGGCAATATCGCTGACAGCGCGGCCATTCCGGCCAGAAGCCAGACGAGACCACGGCCGAAACTGAAACGAAAGCCTTGCCGGCGCTTGCGCCATTCGGTGACCTCGTGCCAGATCGGCAACAGCACGAACCAGGCGATCTCCACGCCGAACAGGAAGATGCCGAGCACCTTGAAGAAGAAGTGGTACACCAGCAGCGCGATGCCGAGAAAGAGGAAGAAGCGGTAGATCCAGGTACCCCAGGCGTAGCCGATCAGCAACCTGGCGCGGTGGCGGGGCAGCGGTTCGGGCACCGGATCGTCAAGGCCGAACAGCGTCCTGCGCAGCTGCCAGCGCCCGAGCGCGAAGGCGCGCTGCTGCAGGTTTTCCACGCCGATCGCGTCGGAAAACGCGTAGTAGCCGTCAAAGCGCATGAACGGGCTGATGTTGACCAGCAAGGACGCCAGCCAGCTCGTCGTGGCCAGGAAGAAGGCCGCGCTTTTCAGCGGGCCGTCGGGCAGCACGTTCCAGAAAAAAGTCGCGAGCAGCGCAATGTAGAGTTCCGTGCGTACGCCGGCGGTGACGATGCTCAGGCGGTTTCTGCGCGAGCGCAGCTTCCACGCGTCGGTGGCGTCGGTATAGAGCACCGGGAACATGACGAGGAAGGCGACGCCGATCGACGCGACGCGACAGCCTCGGCGCTTGGCGACGAAGGCGTGGCCGAGTTCGTGCGCGCTTTTCACAGCCGCCAGCGCCAGGCCGTACCAGATCATTCCTTCCCAATTGAAGAAATGCAGGAAGGTCGCCAGAAAACGGTCCCAGTCGCGCAGAACCAGAATGCCACCGATCGCGCCGAGCGCCAGGATCAGGTAGTGCGCCTGCGGACTGAACAGCCAGCCGAGGCGCGGTGTCCAGTGCGTCAGCCAGGCGTCGGGCCGAAAGAGCGGGATGCGGAAGAACAGGTAGTTATGCAGGAGCCACTGCCACACGCCGGGTTGCCCTGCGGCGTAGCGGTGCTGGATGCGCGCGCTGGCTTCGCTGCCGTGGGCCTCGATGAGATCGTTGGCGGTGAGGAAGTCGAGCAGCGCGGCGACTTCTTCGGGCTCGACGGCAATGCCGTGTTGCGCGAGATTGGCGACGAAGGCGTCGAGTTCGGTTCCCGGACGCCAGTGCTGGATCAGGTCGAGCGTCGTGCGCGAGATGGTGTAGTAGCGGTTGCGCACCACGTCGAACAGCAGCCAGCGCGGTGCGCCATCCTCGTCAGGCGAGCCGGGGCGCAACTGCAGGTTCTGGCGCAGCGGCGGCAGGGTGATCGCGGCAGCGGAATTCATGCTTGACTCACCAACCGAGCCACTGGCGCAGGCTGGTGATCGGTCGACGGAATAGATAGAAGAACAGGCTGACCTCTTCGCCATAAACGCGCGCCGTGCCGCGCATGCCGATACGCGGCGTCGCCGCGCCGTCGTTTGCGGCGAAGGTGGCAACCAGTCGGTAGGCGAGCACGTCTTCCGGCGTGCGCTGGGGTTCGTAGGCGGCGTGGCGCAGCGTCGCCGTGCGCGCGGCGAGCGGATCGCTGTCGAAAAAGACCTTCAGCCCGGCGCCTTCGTGCAGCGCGATCGAATCCTTGACGGCCAGCATGACCTGCAGCTCGACCTTCTCCGGCTGCGCGACGAGCAGGATGCGTTCGCCGACGCGCACGGGCCGGCCTTTCCAGTCGTTCGGGTCGCCAAGCACCGCCACACCGTCGCCCGATGCCCGGATCGTCGCGCGATCGAGGCGCTCCTGCGCGTAGTCGAGTTCGGCCTTGCGCAAAAGGGCCTGCGCTTCGAGTTCGGCGATACGGCCCTTCTGTTTGGGATCGAAGAACCCGCTCTGCTGCGTCGTGCGCAGTTCGGCCTGGGCGACGAACAGGGCGCGGCGGGCGACTTCGAGCTGGTTCGACAACTCGCTGTCTTCGAGCACTGCCAACACATCGCCTTTGGCGACTGGCTGGTTCGGCAACACCTTGATCTCGCGCACGGCGCCATCCATCGGTGCGCTGATCACCATTGGATCTTGCGCAATGACTTCGACCGGCGCCAGTGCGCTCAGCCGCACCTGCCAGGCCATCGCCACGAGCACCGCCAGTGCCGCGAAGATGCCTGCGCGCCGACTGCGCAGGCGGCGCCAGACGCGCTCCAGCGGTGCGTGCCGGCTCAGGGCAAAAAGCGCATGCCCCATGCTGCCGGCGAGGTGCGTGCAGACACCCTGTTCAGACGGGTTCCACGCCACGTCGCGGAAGAGCAGCAGCACGCCGATCGTCTCGCCGTCGCGAGCTTCAACATGCAATGGCTGCCAGAGCAGATGCGCGGGGGCCATCTCGGCCCAGTCGGCCTGCAACGCGTTGTCGAAGTCCTGCGGGCCGAGAACACGCTGCGTCGGCGTTGCGTCGAGCGCTGCGCACGCCCGGGCGATTCGCTCGATCCAGGCCACGTAAGGCGACGTGTGATCGACGCCGGCGATATCCGACGCGGCGACGACGCGCAGCGTTTGGCCGCCGCCGCGCAGCAGTACCGCCTGCGTGTAGGGGATGCAGCTGCGGGTCTGGTTGACGATGGCGAAGCCCAACTGCGCCAGCGTGCCGGCCTGGCGCAGTTGTCGTTCCAGCCCGAGGAGGGCGGCGAGCGGTTCTGACATGCCTTTTATCCTACGCGGCTTCGAGCAATGCGATCAGCCGTTCTCCATAGCCATCGCGGGCAGCGATCTCGGCTGCCACCTGCTCGGCCAGCGGAACAAACGCGACGGGCTGTGCCGAGCCGCCGCTGTCAGGCTGCTCGCCGTCCGGCGGGTTCTGCTGCCCGCCTTCAAGCAAGTCGGAGAGCTTCAGTGCGGTATCGAGCATCCGCACCTTGCCGTCGGTGCCGATGGCCTTGACGCGAACGGTGATCTCGTTGACGTCCGGCGGCGGGTTCTCGATCGTGATCTCGCCGGTTGTCTCGTTGACCTTGATCCAGGGTGGCAATGGTTCGCCATTGTCGAGTTCGCCCGCGTAGGTCTGCTGGTCCTGATCGCGCGCCGCGTCGGCAATGCTCACGCTCAGGCGCCCGCCGTCGCTGCTGATCGACGCCACGCTGAGACCGACAATCGAGAAGGCTTCACGCTGGATGTCGTTGAAGACGACCTGTCCATTGTTATCGACCTCGACCTGAACAGACGCACGTACCGACGTCACCCGGCCATCGGGGCTGACGACTTCGCTGACGCGTGTTTCGCCCTCGACCAGCAGGATGCGTTCGGTGCCGGTAGCGCCTTCGGTTCTTCCTTCGGCCGGTGTGGCGTCGGGCGCCATCCCTTCAACGTTGCCGTTCTGGCTGTCGGGCGCAGTCTGCGCGGGTTCGGCGATTGGTTCTCCCGACGGCATGTAACCCGAGTCCTGCACCGGGTCGCCCTGGAGTCCGGACCCCAGGGTGCCGGTGGGCAGGGGCGTCGTGTCGTTGGTCACCGGGGTGGTGTCGATCGATGTCGGGGCTTGCGGCATTGGTGCTTCGGCAACCGGTGGCGTGGCCGGCGCTTGCGGCGGGGCCAGCACTTCAAGCGTGAACTGGCGGATGATCGACGCGCCGGCGGCATCGCGTGCCGTCAGGGTGATGACGAACTTGCCGATATCGCTCGGTGTGCCCGAAATCGTGCCGGTCGCCGCGTCGTAGGTCAGGCCGTCGGGCAGTCCGCTGATCGTGAAGTCGAGGCGTTCGCCGTTGGCCGCGCCGTCAACATCGCTGAAGCGCGACGAGATGTCGAGCGAATAGCGCTTGCCGAACGGCCAGGTGTGGTCGATGTTGACCGCATCGGCCACCGGCGTGTCGTTGCGCCCGTCGATCGTGATTGTGATCGTCGCCAGGTCGGTGAGTCCGCCGGTATCGGTGACTGTGTAGGTGAAGCGATCCTGCAGCGTCTGGCCGGACGCCCGCAGCGCCTGGACGTCGATATTGGCTTCGTCGATGACGTAGGTGAAGCTGCCGTCGCCGTTCAACGTGAGCGAGCCATAGGTACCGCTGAGCGCCGACCCGACGGTGCCGGCCGTACCGCTGCCGGCTTCGGCGCCGGTGCGCACGGCGGTGACGGTCTTCGTCTCGCCGTTGGCGACGGTGTCCACATCGGTGTCATTGGCGAGCACGTCGCCGGTCGCATCGGCACCGGTCGTTGCGTTGAAGACGCCGCCGGCTTCGATGGCGGTGGCCGCGTCATCGACGGCGACCGGATTGTCGCTGCGCCCGTCGATCGT
>ERZ650312.2281-NODE-2281-length-10589-cov-5.598823_pt1 | contig 10589 bp, 13 predicted proteins | sample MGYA00376248_ERZ650312 | MGnify/ENA primary metagenome ERZ650312 (study PRJEB26733, sample SAMN07839316) | wastewater metagenome | biome: urban; feature: wastewater treatment plant; material: waste water | place: USA: North Carolina | collected 2016-07-28 ... | reverse complement strand
GGAATGGCAGGCGTGCCGCGCCCTCCCCTCGGCCGGTCAGGAGTCGGCTGTAGGGAGCCAGGCGCTGGCCGTACTGGATCACCGTGCCGAACGCATCCAGCACGAGCGCCTTAGTTGCGTGGTTACGTGTTGCCATATCTACGCTAATACGTATTTAGCTACTCGAACAGCTCGCGGTCGAATTCGACCCCGGCCACCACCAGCGGCTCGCCGCTGGGCCAGCGCGTGGGCGGCGCGTGATCGAGCACCACCTGCACGTCGGTGTCGTCGCTGATGACAGCCACGTCTGCCTCGGCCAGGGCGGCACGCCCTACCCGGTCGAACCGGCAGGTGTCAGCGTTGAAGCTCCAGACTCTCATAGTGGATCTCCTGGTTTCTTGCCTGCGCGGCGCATGGCCTCGTCATAGCGGTCGTGTTCCGGCGTGCCGGGCGGGTGGAAATTCGGCAGCCAGCGCGTCTGGCCGCCGTCATCGACTTCGATGATCGTGAGGGCGCGCGGGCGGCCACGCGGGCGCGTCGGCCGCTCGATCCCGGCCTTCTTGAGGCGCTTCGAGAAGGCGTCCAGCAGCTCCCACAGCTCTTCGCCGTCTGACTCGGTGTAGGTGACGACGGCCTTGTCCAGCGCGTGGCAGGCGTTGCGAAGCGTGTCGGCCAGGCTCTCCCCGGCCAGTCGGTAGACGGCCAGGTCGGTGTCCTGACGCTCTTCCTTGTCGTGCTTGGCCTTCCAGGCTTTCCATTCGGCCAGCTCTTGCGCCGTCAGCGGGCCGTCCTTGCACCGGGCCATGACCTCGGGCGGAATCTCCCAGCCGTTGACCAGCTCGCTCAGCTTCACCGACAGCACGAGCTTGTTGGCGCGCAGGAACTGAAAGCTGTTCACGTAGGTCGGGATGCCCGTTTTTCGGGTTCTAGCCACATTTATCGGCCGCTTGTATTGCATGCGCTCTCGGTGCTTTGGTTGTCGTCAGATAAAAGTCATTGTACGCAACCCCGGCGACTTGTGCTAGACTGGCGTCATCTGTGGATACGTACTCACGTGCCACAGCACGTAAGTCTCTATGGAGGTATAGACATGGCAATGAAGGTTCTGGCGCTGTGCTCGCAAAAGGGCGGCGTGGGCAAGACGACGATCTGCGGTCACTTGAGCGTCGAGGCTGAGCGCACGGGCTTTGGCCCGGTTGCCTTGATCGACACCGACCCGCAGGGCTCCCTGGCCTCGTGGTGGAACGAGCGGCAAGCGGCCGAGCCGCAATTCGCCAAGGTGGACATCACCAAGCTGGCCGAACACCTCAAGCAGCTCGATGAGGCGGGTTTCGCCCTCGCGGTGATCGACACCCCGCCCGCTGTCACGGCCATGATCGAGCAGGTCATGCGGGTGGCCGACCTGATCCTGATTCCGACCAGGCCGAGCCCTCACGACCTGCGCGCCGTGGGCTCCACCGTCGAGATCGCCGAGAGGTGCGGCAAGCGGATGGTGTTCGTGGTCAACGGGGCAGCGCAGCGCGCCCGCATCACGGGGGAGGCGGCCATTGCCTTGTCGCAGCACGGCACCGTGGCCCCCGTGACGCTCTACCAGCGCACGGACTTCGCCTCTTCGATGATCGACGGCCGCACCGTCCAGGAACTGGATGCGTCCAGCAAGTCAGCCGGGGAGGTTGCTGAGCTGTGGACGTATGTAGAAAAGCAGATTCGTAAGCACTGATGTACGTATCTAATACGTATGCAAGGAGATACAGATGTCTAAACCAAAGCCCGGATCGCTCAGTGCTGGCCTGATCGCAGTCAGGGGTCAGGCAACGCCTGCCACCACTACGGTCGAGCCGCCGATTCCTGCGCCCGCTGCGCCGGTTGTCGCTGTGGAGCCGAGTCCATCCCCGGCCGTCGCCAGTGTGGAGCCGGTTGCCGACGCCCAGGACGAGACGAAAGAGAAGCGGATCGCGATGACCGTCAAGCTCGAAGAGTCGCTGTACTGGCGACTCCAGGACATCGTGAAGGCGGAAACCCGCGCGAAGGGCATCCGCAGCACGTCGTCACAGCAGATTTTCGTCAAGGCGCTCAAGGAGTACCTAGACCGGCACTACGGCCAGTCTTGACGGCTGCTTGAGGTGCCTCGGTTGTATGGACTGGAGTCCATACGTTCAAAATTCAGCAGTCAGTATGCAAAGGTCTTTGCAGCATATTGAATCTCTTGCATACTAGCTGCATCTGGGGAATAATGATGATGGTTGAGAGCCTACAAGAGGTGTCTGCCAAGGTGATGCGCGAGTTCGTGGCCGCTGGCGGCGTGCGCGACGTGCGCGTCGAGCAGGCCGACAAGGGCCTTGTCATCCTGTTCAATGTGGGTAGCGGAATGAATGAGCGAGTGCTGGGTCAGGCTCGCGGTGGTGTCCGGTACTTCCAGAGCTTCGATGGCGCGGCCTCGGTGCTGCAAAGCATGGGCATCATGGAGTTCATCGCGCGCAGCGCCAACTGGGTGCCGCGCACGGCAAAGAGCGTTTCGGCGCAGGAATGACAAAGGAGATCGCTGATCTGGTAGCAGCGCACAGATAGACGATCAGAAAGCAAAAAGCCCTCGTTTGGCGACGAGGGCTCTTGCTAGTTTGATCGGGTTGCCTTGGAAGGCGGCGAGATCGGTTTGGCGACCGGTCACACCGTACCCGTAGATGTCGATGTGGTAGTCACATTCTACGTTCCCGGCTCCCGATGGGCAAGTGTTTTTTTACGCAGCTACGTACATACAAACGTGGCGCACGGGAACGGAGCGTGGATGGGAAAGGCCGTACAACTGCGGCTTGACCTGCGAACCAGCGCCGATCACTACGATTGGCTGGCCGCAAGTCAGCAGCGGGACATGATCGCTTGGACGCCCTCGGCAGAGGGGCGGAAGTGGCACGCGCTCGACTTGGAGCGTGCCCGCGATCAGCTCTCGCGCTGGACTGGCGAGCCTGACATCTACCTCACCCCCAACGAGTTCAACCACTGGCGGCTCATCAAGCTCGGCCACGGCCTCAACGCGCTGTATGTGGACATCGACGCCCACGGCGAGGCAGAGCCTGACCTGATGCGCATGGCGGCCACCGCCATCGGCCGCGTGGACGCAATGGCGCTGCCATCGCCCAATTTCATCGTCTACACGGGCCGGGGCATCCACCTCTATTGGCTGATCCACCGCGTGCCGTTTGCCGCCTTGCCGCGCTGGCAAGCCTGCCAGCGCGTCCTCGTGAAGGCGCTCCAGGGCGACAAGATGAGCGCCGACGCCACCCGCGTGCTGCGCGTGATCGGCACCGTCAACAGCAAGACGAAATCGGTGGTCAAAGCCGAGATGCTGAACCCACAGCGCTACGACTTCGACTGGCTTTGCGATCAAATCCTCCCCGTCGAGCGGGCCAAGCTGCGCGACCTGCGCGCCGAGCGCGCCAGGCGCGGCGGCGAGCTGGCCAGCGCGCCCCGGCGCATCGTCGGCACGATCTACGACCGTTGGTATCTCGTCTATCGCGACCTGTGCCAGATTTGCGACTACCACTGGTTTGGTGGCGTCGAGGCTGGCCAGCGCGACACGATGCTGCACCTGATGGCCACGTCGCTGTCTTGGTTCACCCAGGGCGACGCGCTGGAGGCTGAAATCCAGCAGACCGCGCGCCGCTTCATGCCGTCGCTGACGCCGCAGGAGGTGCGTAGCTACACGGGCAGCGTGCTCACGCGCGCCAGGCACGATGCCGACAACGAGGTCGGCCCGGCCGAGTGGGAATGGGGCAAAAGCCGCTATCGCTACAAGCGCGAGACGATCTACAACCTGCTGGAGTCGTGGATCGCGCCGCATCCCGACCTGGCCGAGAAGCTACGGGCCATCGTCACCGATGAGGTGATCCGCGAGCGCAAGACCGAGCGCGAGAAGGCCCGAAAACACGCCGCAGGCGAGCGCAAGCAGACGCGCGAGGCATACCTGGCCCCGGCGCAAGAACGGCGCTCACAGGCCCTGGCGCTGCGCGCCGAGGGTCTGTCCGTGCGCAAGATCGCCGAGCGTCTGGCCGTCTCGGTGAGCACCGTGTCGAGCTACTTGAAGGACGCGCCGGAGCCAAAAACCGGGGTGTTCGGGGTTGGTGTCCTTGAATAGTGGGCTCCGCTCCCCCGCCGTAGGCAAGGCGCAGCCGAGTAGCCCCGCCGCGCAGCGGCCCAGGGTGCAGGCGTTCGGGGTTGGTGTCCTTGAAGCGCTGCCGGTGGCGGTTTCGAGTAGCCCAAGCGATTTTTTAATCGCGAGTAGCCCGCAAAGCCTCGTGGGCAACTCGCAGAGTTGTCCATCAGGCTGCGCAGGGAGCGTAGCGACCGGAGTGGTTTCCCGCCGCGCGTCAGCGCGGCCCCCCCTCGATGTCGCGGCCGTGGCCTGGCCAGCTCGATTTTTCAGGTTTGGAGGGTGTGATGGCTCGCAAATTCGACGATGAAACGCTCGCGTTCGCTCGTTCGCTGCCTTTGTCCGAGGTGTTGGACAAGCTGGGGCAGCAGCTCGGGTTCTTCTGGCGTCGCGACCCGGACTTCCAGCCGGAGAAGGATCAGCGAACCGTGCGGCTGTATGTCTCGCGCGAGGGCGCGGCTTGGGAGTTGTTGGTGACAGGTGCCAAGTGGTTCGACACGCGGGCCAACAAGGGTGGGGGAGGGGGGATCGACCTGGCGATGCACCTGGCCGGGCTCGATTTCGTCCAGGCCGTCAAGCTGCTTGCCTCGGTTCGTGCGCCTGGCCAGCGTCAGCCGGTGCGCCACGGCTGAAATTCGGGCGTCTCCCTGCGCTGCGCTTCGGGCCGGGCTTTCGTGCTGCGCATCGAGCCTCGCGAGCGAGTCTCGCCCCTGTCGGGCTTCAATCCTTCCCTCCCTTCGGTCGGCTGACGCTTTCGCCCTCCGGGCGACCGAAACCGCTTCGGTTTCGGCATCCCGCGTGGGGTCTTGCCCCACACGCCGCAGGAGCAGGAGGACGGCCTACGGCCTTTGGACTCCCTGCTCCTGGGCTTGAGGCTGGGGACGTTCCAACCGCGTCAAGGGTGCGCTGCGCCCTCCGGGTGGCCCGTGTCCTCGCTGCGCTGCGGGCCGCGCCAGCCACCCTGCGGCCCTTGACCCGGTTTCCACTGGAACAGCCGAACTCCAGGCCGGTTCGTTGACCGTCCTTGCATCCTCACATACGTACTCACGCACTAAAAAACCGCTTGCGTATCGTAGCTGTATCGCGTATCATATCTGTATTGATACGGCAAACGCTGGATGTGATACGAATAGGAGGCTGATATGGCGCGCGACGGAGTGACTTTCGAGCAGGTGGCACAAGTGGCCGACGCCCTCGTGGGCGCGGGCCAGCAGCCCACGATCCGGGCGGTTCGCGAGGGGTTGGGCGGCACCGGCAGTCCCAACACCGTGCATCGACATCTGCGCGCCTGGCGCGATGCGCGGCCGGTGGCCATCGCCTCGTCGCCTGAGTTGCCGCAAGCTCTCGTCGCGGCCCTGGCGACTGAGATCAAGCGGGCGGCCTCGCAGGCTCGCGCCGAGGTCGAGGCGGCTTTGGTGGCTGAGCAGGCCGACAGCAAGCGCCTGGCCGAAGATGGGGATGCCAAGGATGCCGAGATCGAGGCACTGCAAGCCCAGGTTGCCGCGCTCACGACCGAGCGGGACACCTTGGCAGGCAAGACCGCGCAGCAGGCCGCCGACCTGGCCGACGCTCAGCAGCGTGTCGAGCGCGAGCAGCAGGCCGCCGAAGCGGCCCGCGTCGAGCTGGCCAAGGCCCAGCTCAAGATCGACGCGCAGACCTCAACGCTCACGCAGCAGGCCGCCGAGGTCGAGCGCCTGCGCGCTGACCTGGCAGGCGAGGTGAAGGGCAGGGTGGCGGCCGAGCAGCAGGCGGCCGTGCTGACGGCCAAGCTGGAATCCATGACCGAGCGCACCACCAAGGCCGAGGCTCGTGTCGATGCGCTGGAAAAGCAGCTCCACCAGGTCAGCCAGGAACTCAACCAGGCGCGCGTGCAGGCCCAGGCCCAGCAAGGTGCGCTCGATGCCGCTGGCCGCGAGCTGGAGGCCGCCAAGGCGGATGCAGCAGCGGCGCGTGCCGAGGCGAAGAAGTCTGCGGCCGATGCGTCTGAGCTGCGCGGCAAGGTGGCCACGCTGGAGGCCAAGAGCAGCAAGGGCGATTCTAAGTAATTACGCTGTTACGCAAATACGTATTGGAGAGTGCTGTGAAAATGCTGCATATCCAGTTGCGCACCCCACTGCTGCGCAAGGCCATCGTCAAGTCGCTTGAGTCACCGCTGGGTGATGTCGTCGGGCGCGAGGTCAAGCTGCGCTTGCTTGGTCAGACGGTCAGCGTTGATCGAGCAGCCTTGGCCCGTCTCTGGCCTGGCAGTACTGCTGAGGTCACATGGACGGTTGATGCTTCCGACGCTGCATTGCGGGCGGCGCACGAGCAACTTGCGGCCTTGATCCGCCAAGGTAGTAGTGCCCTTATCCCTGTGTCGCGGGCTGGCGGCGGTCGCACAGAGAAGAGCGGCAAGATCACGGTCAGCGGTGTGTTGCATCCGCCCGCAGGTCTTGACGACGAGGCGACTGTGCACAGTCATACGCTGACGGTGCCGGTGAGCCAGTTGGTGGAGCGCGATGGGCAGTGGTACGCCCCGCGATGGTTGCTGATGCGCACGGTTCACGAGCGAATTTTTGAGGGCAAGCGATGGCCTCAGCGTATCGACGGCGGCGTTTGGCTCGGGGCTGAGGACGTGTGGCATGAGCTGTGGGAGCCCATGCTGGCGGACGTGGATCGCTTGCTGGCCGAAGATGAGGCAGCGCGTGAGCGCCGCACGCAAGAAGCGGCAGCTCGCCAGGCAGAGTCGGCCGAGCGGGCGCGTAGGTATGCCGAGCAGCAGGAGGCGCGTGCCAAGGCCCAGCACGAGCGCGAACAGTCCCGCCAAACGAACCTCAATCGACTGGAAACCATCGGGCCTACGCGGGTTGAATGGGACGAGTGGGAGGTCGGAAAAAACGCCTACGGCAGCAAGACCCGCACGAAGGTGGTGATGGAGGCTGAGAGTTGCACCTTGAAGCTCTCAGGTGAGCGCGTCTATATCCTGCTGCCAGATGGCAGCGAGATCATCAAGGCACGGCATAACGTGCGGTGGCAACAGGGATGACGCCGGGCCGCATTGATGCCCTGATCGCAGACTTGCGTCTCACCGCTGCGTCACTCCAGCAGGTGCTCGATGCTTGTCGCGTCGTGGGGCCAGGTGCGGAGTTGGCCGTTCATTACCCCAAGATGATCGCAGAGCTGGCCGACCGCTTTGCCGACGAGGCGGCGCGGATCGAGTGGCCCGCCGACTTGCCACGCGAGCCGGTTTTCACGACCGCCGAGCTGGAGGCCATCGGCACGGCCGAGGCGCTGCTGGCCAGGTTGCGCAGCGACGACTCGGGTTCGACTGGCACGCGCCGATAGGTGGAGAGCGTCCGCGCCAGGCGCTTCGCGTCTGCCGCCGAGAAGGCGGCAGGGATGACCACCACGCGCTTGTCACCAAACTGCGCGCGGGCGGCTTTTTCCCAAGCGGGAGGCACCAGGGCTACCCATGCCTCGCACTGGGTGAGCTGGCCGTTGTGCCGCAGGGCGGCCCACACGCAGCCCGCTTCGTAGGCCACCCAAAACTTGAGGTCGCGGCTGCGCGGCGTCTTGGGCGTCAGCACCAGGCGCTCGCGCAGTGCGGCCGGGTAGGCGGTACGCACGTCGTCGCCGGACTCGTCGGCCGTGTGGAACAGCGCCAGGTTGATGCCGGGCCGGTGGCCCACAAAGTCGGCCAGCGCCTTGCGGGCCTCAGCGGTCGCCATCACGGCGTCGTGCTCGATGAACAGCAGCATGGTGATCCTCCCTCAGACAAGCCAACGTTCGTGGCTAAACCAGTGGCGCGCTGCACCTTCGACGAACAGATGCCCCGTGGCCACCTGCCAGGCGCGGTAAGAGCGCGTCATCCCGAAAATCCAATACATCCCCGAGAACGACAGCCACGGCAGGGCGATCATCAAGGACGTGCCCGATGCCAGCATGTAGATTCCGCCGACCAGCATGGCGGCCGACGTGCAGAAGAAGATGCGCGACGCCACGCGATGCTTGCCAGCGAAGCCCGCGCGCTCTTGCATCGCCAGGTCGCCGAACGCAGCACGAGCGCGGCCGAAGCGGTGACGACGTGCCACCTCGCCGACGTGCTTGTGGTCGAGTCCCGCCAGCAGCGTGAAGCCGCAGTGGTTGCAGGCCCACGGATAGAGAGGCTGGGGCTTGTCGGTGGCCTTGACCGGCTGATCCAGGATGGCCGAGGCATCCGTCTGGGCCAGCAGGATGCCGCTATCGCAGTCCGGGCATGTGGGGTTGATCGAGCCCGCCCACAGAGCGCGCACCCAAGCGAAAAGCCGCTTGTTCAATTGCCAGCCGAAGATGCTCAGCGGCATCGTCACGGCGGTGAACTTGGCCGCCTTTCCGAGAGGTTTCACGAAGCGCATGCTGCCTCCTTTGTCCTGCTGAATCCGTGGTCGGCGCTCACGAACGCCTCAGTGCTCACAACGCGCTGTAGGGCGACGCGCAAGCGGTCGGCCGCTTCGTCGTCGAATGCTCTACGGCACAGCACCAAGGGAGCGCCACTGTTTTGGGCAGTGCGGATGTAGCCGCCTGCGAGGCGCTCATGCACCACAGCAGCCCAGTAGATTTGTTTCAAACGCCGCAGCGTCCCCGTGATCTCGCGCTCATGAAACACATCCGAGCGGATTGGTCGATGCGACAGGTGTTTGATGCGGTCGCCCAGCTCGGGCAGCTCGCCGCGCACTTCTTCCATGTCACGAATCGGGCCGATGGCCCACCGAATCAGTACCAGCTCCACGGCGGGGAAGTCATCCAGCACCCGAGCCAGACGGGCTGCTGGCCCGTCCTCGCCGATGTGCTTGCCCCACAACAGGCGGTCGAATTGGACGAACAGCAGCATCACGCAGCCTCGGCCAGCTCGCCGCGCAGCTTGCGCGCCGTCATGCGGTCGAATGCCTCCCGGTGCGCCGGGTCGATCTCTTCCAGCAGCTTGCCGATGCGCACCACGGCGCGGGCAGGGTTGCGCTCGATGTCGGCCGCGCGCACGCCGTTCTCGGCCAGGTAGTCGTCGGCGAAGGGGCCGAGCAACTGGCGGGCGTGTTCAGCGATGACGGTATGCACCGGCTCCGGTCGGAGCATCCGGGCGGCCAGGATGGGGCGGATGAAAGCCAGCGACACGCCGATGGCCAGGCTCACGACGGCCAGATACAGCACGACGAAGCCGGTGAACCCAAGGGCAGGGGCGACGGCCTTGCCGACGCCCACGAAGGCCGCAAACAGCCACGACGAGGCGCTGATCGCGCCCGCGATGGCCGGGAGTACGGCGGCACGGTCGGGATCGTCCTGGGCCACGGTGAAGCGGTTGAACACGACGCGATGCAGGAGCCAGCCATTGGCGCTCAGTGCGACAACCACAGACAGCTTGGCAAGCAGCTTGGGCTTGGTCGCAAGCACGGCCAGGTCGAACTTGGTATCGAGCCAGATGACGGCCAGGCCGGTGGCCCACAGGCCATAGAGCGACCACTTCACAACGGTCTGCGCCGTGGCCAGCATGTCGGTATCCACGCGACGCTTGCGGAAGATGGCCAGGTCGCCGAAGGCGATGCCCACGGCGGCCAGGGCGAAGGCCAGCAGGTGGCCCAGGATGAGGCCCATGCGGGCGACGGCGGTTGAGTCGAGAGCTTCCATATCTGTCTCCGGTTACTTGATTGCGCGGGTGGCGTCATCGCGCAGAGCGCGCATCTGAGCGGCATCGACCTGGGCACGCTTCCCGGCCAGCTTCTGGCTGGTGTAGACGGCCATGAGCGCTTCGACGCGCTCCTTTTTCTGGCGGATCGCCTCGTTGATGTAGGCCGAGGTGCCCAGCGCCTTGAGGTAGTCCACCCACAGGGCGCGGCTGCTGACCTTGGTCACGTTCTGGTTCCATTGGCTGTCCATGAACCGGCGCTTTGCCTCGGTGGCCAGCATCTCGGCCGGGGACATCGACTCGTAGTCGCCCAGGGGAGGGGAGGGCAGCGCGCCGTAGCCGTCCGCGTCGTTGAGCACGCCTGCCAGCGTGCTCGCGCCCTTCGAGGCGGCTTGCAGGGCGTCGCCGTTGGCCGCAGCGATGGCGGTGGCGTCGAACTGGGTGGACGGCGGCACGCCCATCGCGGGCGTGGAGCCGAAGAGCTTGGCGTACTGGGCCTTCGTGTCGCCGCCCAGGACAGGCTCCAGGCCGTCCGGCTTGATGGGGTAGGTCGAGCAGAAATAGGGGCTCGGGTCGGTCGGGTAGTTGAACGCCGCGCTCTTGTTGGCGAGCGAGGTGGGGAGCTGACCGGGGTTGAAGGTCGGGTTCTTCGCCGAGTCGGCCGAGAAGGTCTTGGCCCTTGCATCGTCGGCGCTTGGAACGCCATAGATGAAGTGCAAATGCACCACGCCAGTCGGCCCCATGCCGGTTGCGCCCGAGGTGCCGATGACCTGGCCAGCCTTGACCTGATCGCCTTCGTTCACTGCGATGTGGCTCAGGTGATAGAAC
>ERZ650312.2280-NODE-2280-length-10590-cov-5.770290_pt1 | contig 10590 bp, 6 predicted proteins | sample MGYA00376248_ERZ650312 | MGnify/ENA primary metagenome ERZ650312 (study PRJEB26733, sample SAMN07839316) | wastewater metagenome | biome: urban; feature: wastewater treatment plant; material: waste water | place: USA: North Carolina | collected 2016-07-28 ... | reverse complement strand
GTGACTGGAGTTCAGACGGTGTGCTCTTCCGATCTCCGGGAATGCAGCTCCGCCTGCGCTGGCTGAAAGCTCTACAACCTCTCCTGTAGGCAGTGTAAGCTGGGAAATCATCCTCTGAAACTTTTCCATATAAGTCCGCGCCATTTCCCCTGTAGAATTTTTCAAATAAACCACAAATTCATCACCGCCATACCGGCCGATTATGCTATCCTCCGGAAAACAGCTTTTCATAGTTTTTGCAAAATACTTCAGGCAGAAATCTCCATTATTATGACCGTAAGTATCATTATAAATTTTAAAATTATCTACATCAATAAAGCTAAAGACGCCTGGCGTTTTTCCGCGCAATTCTTCTTCCACGGCAATCTGAAAAGCTCTGCGGTTCAGAATTCCGGTAAGAGAATCTGTAGTAGACAATCCCATGTACATTTTCTTATCTTTTTTCTCCAACAGCACAAGGGTCAGCATGTACAGTATCGTGAAGCCTACCAAAATACTTCCATATACTCCGCCCCAGGCGGAAAACTGCTGGGTAATATCAGAAATATTCTTATTTGTCAGTTCAACGATCACATACCAGCCTGGCATAACAGAAATACTTCTATAGGAAATTGTAGATTCCTCTCCTCTGATAATAGCGGAAAATCTCCCATCCTTCTTTCCGGAACGCATGTCCTTTATCCACTGGTTGTAGGAATAACCTGCATCATACTGGAAATACTTCTGCTGAAGCAAAAGATTGTTCCAACTGCCAGACGTGCCGGAATTGTCACTAACACAGGTAATAAAATTTTCTGAATCGGCCTTTAACAGATGAATGCTGATCTTGCCCTGAAGAAGCTCATACTCACCCAGCTGTCTGAGATTTTCGATCATAATCGACACATAAAGTGTATGAACCAGTGAAGTATCCCCTACTGGCACAAAAACAGTCATGGTCATATTTCCAGTTCTGCTGGACTGGTAAGGATCCGAGTTAAAAGAAGTATCTGAAGCCAACGCCGCCTCATCCAGCTTCTTCTTTTTGATATCGGAAACAGCGCAGCTGCTGCTGCCATAAATTTCGCCATCATTCATAATAAAACCAAAAGCATCCCAACCAATTTTTCCACAACCTAAACTATCATGTCTATCAACACGACTACCAAGGTCTGGTTTTGAATCATTTATGTGCATTCCCATTAGATATTTTCTTCCAATTATCTCATCAAATAAATTCCAAGTTTTATCATAAGCTTCTCTTGTTCTTATATCATAACCAGCAGTGAACATATGACAAGTATCAATACAAACTCCAACCCTACTTTTATCTTCAATTTTATCAATAATATAAGCTAAATGTTCAAATTTATATCCAAGATTACTTCCTTGACCTGCTGTGTTTTCAATTACAAGTTTTACATCTTTTGTAGCATCTATTGCTCTATTCATAGAATCAGCAATATTATTTAAACACTCTTCTTCTGATATTTTTCTAAGATGAGAACCTGGATGAAAATTTAATCTATCAAGTTTTAATATCTCACATCTTTTTATTTCATGTATAAAACTATCAAGCGATTTTTCTCTTGCTTCAACTTCTGGATGACCAAGATTTATCAAATAAGAGTCATGAGGTAAGATATGTTTTGTTTGAATTCCTGATTTTTCAAGCTCTTTAAACCATCTATCTATATCTTTTGATTCAAGCTCTTTTGCAGCCCATTGTCTTTGATTTTTTGTAAAAAGAGCAAAAGCTTTAGCGCCTATTGCCATAGCATTTATTGGTGCATTATAAACTCCACCACTTGCACTTACATGAGCTCCAACATATTTCATAATTATTCCTATTTATCTTAAAATTGACATATTTTACAAAAATTGAACTTTAAATTATATCTTGCAAAAAATAATTATTATCATTTATATTGAGTTTATTGTTTCTTTGTTAGAATCTAGCCTAGTTTTTTAGCAAATCTTATGATTTATCTTAATGAGGTGGGAATATGTCTAATAAAATAGCACGCCATACATTACTCGCGACTTCGATTCTGAGTGGCATGATGACGTTTGCATATGCAGCAGAAACTACAGTTAATCAAAGTGGATTGGTTAAAAAATCAAATGAAAACGATGTTGTTAAAATGGAGGCAATTGTTCTAACAGCAGAGGAACAAATTAAACAATCTCTCGGAGTTTCTAAGATCACTGCCGAAGATTTAGAAAAAATTCCAGTACGTAATGATATTTCTGAATACGTTCGTCGTATGCCAGCCGTTAACTTAACAGGGAATAGTGCAACAGGTCAGCGTGGAAATAATCGTCAAATTGATATTCGTGGTATGGGGCCTGAGAATACACTCATTTTGATTGATGGAAAGCCTGTGTCCTCACGTAACTCTGTACGCTATGGTTGGAAAGGAGAGCGTGACACACGGGGAGATTCAAATTGGGTGCCAGTAGAAGCAATCGAGTCTATTGAGGTTTTACGAGGTCCAGCAGCAGCTCGTTATGGTTCTGGAGCGGCGGGTGGTGTAGTCAATATTATTACTAAGAAAGTAACGAATGAGGCACATGGCTCCGTTGAGCTATATACCAATCAACCTGAAGATTCCAAAGAAGGCGATTCTACTCGAGCAAGTTTCAATCTAAGTGGTCCAATCATTAAAGACATTTTATCTTATCGTTTATATGGTAATTACAATAAAACTGATGCAGATGCAGTAGATATTAATAAATCAATTGGCAGTCAGGCTGCTGGTCGAGAAGGGGTTAAAAATAAAGATATTGCTGGGCGCTTAGCTTGGCAAGCAACTGATGAACAAACAGTATTGCTTGATATTTCTTCTGGTCGCCAAGGCAATATTTATTCTGGAGACTCTCAATTAAATTCAAATGCAGAAACCGACCCAATTCTTTCTCAACTTATTGGGAAAGAAACCAATACCATGTATCGAGATAGCTTGGCGCTAACTCATGAGGGAGATTGGGATTGGGGCAAAAGCAAATTGGTTGCGCAGTACGATAAAACACGTAATAAAAGACTTCCAGAGGGTTTAGCAGGAAGTGTTGAAGGAAAAATTAATAATTTAAATGATCGTGTTACATCTAAACTAGACACGTTAAGATTAAATGGCGAGCTAAATATTCCACTTGAATATTATCTGCCACAAGCATTGACCTTGGGTGTCGAGTGGGTGGAAGACAAATTCACTGATCAGACCTCTACAACACAAGGTAAGGATCAAAGTGGTGCTGGCTATGGCGATCAGCTTGCTAAAGGTGATCGTAGTAAAATGGAATCACGAATTGCATCGGCATATATTGAAGATAATTTCAAAGTTACAGATATGACCGATGTTGTGGTCGGTTTACGTTTTGATGATCATAGTAAATCAGGCTCAAACTGGAGTCCAAGTTTAAACATAACGCAAAAACTAAATGATCATTTTACTTTGAAAGGGGGGATTGCCAAAGCCTATAAAGCCCCGAATATGTACCAAAATGCTGAAGGTTATTTATTGAGTACCAATGGTAATGGTTGTCCTGCAAATATTGCTTCGCGCTGTTTATTACAAGGTAATGGCGATTTAAAACCAGAAACTTCAATCAACAAAGAAATTGGGATTCAATTCCAAAAAGATGTTGTGAATGCCAGCTTAGCTTGGTTCCGTAATGATTATAAAAATAAGATTGTTGCTGGAACAGACATTGTTGGGACTGTGAATGGTTCAAGTACAAATGCAAACGGAGGGGTTACGCAAACGACTTGGAATATTCTTCGTTGGGATAATACACCAGAGGCATTGATTCAAGGGTTTGAAGGGAGTTTAGGACTAGATTATGGCAATATCCGCTGGACCAACAATTTCACTTATATGATGGACTCTAAGGATAAGAAAACAGGAAATCCTTTGTCACTTGTTCCAAAGTATACGATTAACTCAATTTTCGATTATGACATCACGGATCAATTGGATGTGAATTTTGTTTACACTCAATATGGTCGTCAAAAATCACGTCAATTCGCAGAAAATAGGATTGAAGCAGGTGTGGGTTCAGGTGGTACAAGTAGTGCGATTAAGCCAAGTGATGTAAAAAGTTATAGCTTAGTCGGTTTAAATATGGGCTATAAATTTAACAGCCAATTCAGCACTCGTCTTGGTGTAAGTAATTTATTTGATAAACAAATTTTAAGAGATAGTAATTCAATCAGTCAAACATACAACGAACCAGGTCGGGCTTATTATGCAAGTTTAAAATATTCATTCTAAGCAAACGACGATAAAACAAGGCACTTTAAGTGCCTTGTTTTTTTAGTATTTCATGGACTTGTTCTGAGTAATAAAATTTTTCTAGATGTGCGCGTGCTCGTTGTCTTAAATACCCAGTTTGAATCACTTGCTGTAGCACGGGTGTAAGTAAATTATTCAATTCATTCTGAATTAAATCTTCATCAATATTTAGATCACGCAGTAACAAATCGAAAGTTCTCTCTTGGTTTCTTGCGTACCATGCATAGACCCCATCATGAATCTGCTGTTTCAAGTAAGGCGTTTGGCGAATATGATCCCAAATTTCATGACCTAATCCCACAGTTTGAGGTAGGTCTTGGACTTCAAAGTAATTTCGTAATACTGAAATCGGCATCAGTTTGATTTTATGCCAAAGATTTGCTTGGAAGTGATAGAGCTTGTCATCATTAAAATGTTGATTCAAAACTTTTTCGCTCATTTGGCTAATTTTTAAAATATTCTTTTGCAGATAATGACCAATGGTTTCATTCAGGTTGGAATCCGTAACGGTTTCTAAAACGGATTTTCCCATTTTCATGAAATGTCCTACGCCAGGAACGCGTTTAGACATGACCGAATTATCTAAGTAATCTTGGATGGAGTGTTGTATAAGCTGCGTAATCAAGGCTGAAAAGGCTGGATTATTGACGATAGTTTGAATTAAACGTTGCCGATGTTCAGCTTTTCCTGCGACGTATTGTGCAATTGAGTCGATGGTTAATACAGGCATAACCTCTTCAATTGTGGTGCTATCGTTCAGCGGATGAATCAATGCAAAACGAATATGCTCAGCAATTTGCTCAATGAGAAATGGACTTGCGGGCGTTGCAAGAATTTGCTTTTCGATCAGTTTAAAAATCTGTTCAAATGACCAAATATGTTGTAGCTGTTGCAACCGTAACCAATGATAGAATTGCTTAAACTCATATTGAATGGTTTCTGATTGTGAAAACTCTTGATCTAAAAAATCAAGTTGTGCATCAATTAGCTGTTCTATCATTGGATGTTTAGACATAAAACCTCAAATTCTTACTAAACTTATGGAGATGGTGCAGTTGCAGGCTTTTGTGTCTGGATTTTGCTCAAGAAAGGTAGATATTGTTGAACCACCAATTGATCTGCTTCCAAGATTGGCATATGTCCCACATTATCTAAAATCACAGGTGCTTGCGCATTTTTCAATAATGATTTTAACTCAGGTGCCACTTCGACATTAATAATTTTATCTTGCTTGCCCCATAAAATCAGGGTGGGTGCATCAATTGATTTTGCAAGCAGAGCAAAAGAATCTGGAGTAAACAGTTTATTGAGTGCGATCACTTGATCCACCATTTTTTGGGTTTGCTCAACTTGACCAATCATCATTTTTTCCTGTGCTTGAGCAATTTCTTTTGGAATAAATGGCGGAGCATACATCGCCTGTTGCATCAAGAAATTGAAGTCGCCTTTTTTACTGACGATCATGTTTTTCACATGGTTCGGATCTTTTAGATAAGGCGTTGTTGCTGCTTTGTAGACACCAGCAGCATCGACCAAGAATAGGCTTTTCGTTTCAAAAGGATATTGACCTGCGTATAGCATTGCAATCGATCCACCAAGTGAGTGACCTGCAATATGTGCTGGACCTGTCAAATTTGCGGCTTCGATAAAACGACGTAATTTTTCAGTCACATTCGGAACTGAATAATCAAAGTCTTTAGGAACTTGCGTTTCGCCACTCGCTGGTAAGTCAGGGATAATAACATGGTAATTTGCGGTTAATGCATGTGCGACACGATTCCAGTTATCACGACTACCTGCTAAACCATGAATTAAAATAACAATAGGTTTTCCTGCTTGACCACCTTCACTATATGACCAGCTAATATCTCCTACTTTTAAAGTCTTGGTCTGTAAGCCAGCCCAAGCACGTTCTTGTTGTAATACATTTTGGAAACTCATTTCTATTTCAGCAGCTTGAGTAGAACTTACAGCAATTGTTGCTAAGCTGAATGAGAGCAAAGTGGCAGTGATCGTTTTTCGGAATGGTGTTGAAAACAGTGTTTTGGTCATGATTGTTCTATCCTTGATTTATTTTTAAACCAATTGATTATTGTAGAAGTTTGGAATGCAGTCATTTGCATAATCTACAGATGTATGGAAATTCTTGCCAATAAAATGATTAATTTTCCATTATTTTTCTTGATATCAGGACACTTAATTGTCTGAGAGTTTTTATTTTTGTCAGTGACAATCTAGCATCCCCACATTAAACTAGTTTTTCATGTCAATCATAGATGGATGTAAGCATGCTCACCGCTCAAGAAGCCTTAGAACGTTTAAAATCTGGTAATGCTCGTTTTGTTAAAGGGGAAACGACCCAGCAAAAATTGCTCACTCACCAAGAGCGTGCTGAAATGGCAAGTGAACAAAATCCTTTTGCTATCGTCTTAGGATGTTCTGATTCTCGAGTGCCTGCGGAAATGGTATTTGATCAGGGGTTAGGTGACTTGTTTGTTATCCGAGTTGCTGGAAATATTGTTGCACCCTCTCAGGTTGGTAGCGTTGAATTTGCTGCTGAACGTTATGATTGTGCTGTGGTAGTTGTATTAGGACATAGTCATTGCGGTGCGATTCAAGCAACGATTGATACACTCAAACATCCTGATCAAGCGCCATCTTCAAACTTGATGTCAATCGTAAATCGTGTACGCCCATCTGTTGAAATCTTAATGCAAACTGAGTTAAAGGATGATTTGAAAAAATTGTCTGCGCATGCAGTACGTTCAAATGTATTTGCTTCAGTGAATCAGCTACGTCATGGCTCAGCTGTATTAGAGGGTTTGATTGAAAAAGGCAAAATGATTGTTGTTGGCGCAGAATACTCGCTTGAGACAGGTGAAGTCACTTTTTTTGATTTCTAATAATTAGAATCTGAATCATAAAGGGTGCCTATAGGGCACCTTTTATGTATGGATAAGCTAAATTTAATAGAATAGGTTGGGCTTTAGCATTTGGGTGAATTTGATCGTTTTGAATTAAATTTTTATGTCCAGCGATCCCTTCTAAAAAGAAAGGCAATAACTTGACCTTATATTGCTGGCTTACAACTTTATAATTTTTTTCAAAAGCGCTGCTATACGCCGTCCCATAATTGGGTGGTATTTTCATGCCAAATAGTAAAACAGAAGCTTTCTGCTTTTGGCTGAGTTGTACCAATTGTGCTAAATTTTTTTGAATCATTTTAGGGGGTTGACCTCGTAAGCCATCATTTCCACCTAACTCAATTACAACAATTTCAGGCTGATAAGTTTGTAATAATTTAGGCAATCTTGCCAAAGCACCACTTGTAGTTTCACCACTGACGCTTGCATTGACCACTTTATGCTGTTTCGGATACTGTTGATCTAAACGCTGTTGTAATAGGTTTACCCAGCCTTGTTTGGCATCTATGCCATAACCTGCACTGAGACTGTCACCCAAAATTAAAATAGTCTTTGCTGATGCGAAAGCGGGTAATGAGCAAATCGTGATGATTCCAAATGTTTTGGATAGCGAAAATAAAACTTTAGATATTTGCATTGCACTTTAAATTTGTCCTAAAGGATACGTGACATGATGCCACAGCCGATTATTTCTGCCCAAAAAGTTACACAAAATATCCACATTAATCAGCAAACATTAACCATCTTAAAAAATATCGATTTAGATATTTATCAGGGGGAACAGATTGCGATTACAGGTCGTTCAGGTTCTGGAAAATCCACTCTATTAGGTATTCTAGCAACACTTGATCGACCAAGTATGGGGGAATTGTGGGTCTGTGGACAAGCGGTGCATACTTTAACTGAAGAGCAGCGTGCTCAGGTCCGTTTAGAAAATATTGGTTTCGTGTTTCAATCTTTTCAGCTTTTACCACAACTCAGTGCACTCGAAAATGTGATGTTACCCTTACGTCTTCAGCCTGATTTCAATTTTAGGCAAGCTGAAAATAAGGCATTACAATGGCTAGAGCGTGTTGGATTAGTTCGCCAAGCACAGCAAACGCCTAAAGTTTTATCGGGTGGTGAGCAACAACGTGTTGCGATTGCTCGAGCCTTAATTGCTGAGCCTAAGATTATTTTTGCAGATGAACCGACAGGTAATCTGGACGGGCAAACCGCAGCAGAAATTGAGCAACTGTTATTTGATTTAAACAAAGAACTCGGAACAACTTTAATCCTTGTAACGCATGATCAAAATTTGGCAGCCTTGTGTCAACGGCATGTCAAATTGCTTGATGGTCAAATCCAAGAAATTGTAAAAGTGCAGGAGGGTGTATGAGTTCAGTTCTCAAACCACTACTTTTGCAAAGTTTCCGCACAGGAGGGTTATATTTACTGATTATTGCCCTGTCTTTAGCTATAAGTGCCACCACCGCATTAAAATTTAGTAATACTCAAGTTCAAAATGCCGTTTCATTGCAAGCTGCCGAAATGCTGGGTGCAGATTTAGTTTTGTCTGATAATGACCCTATCCAATCAAAGTGGGTACAAAATGCCCAACAACTTCATCTAAAACAGACACCTGTCACTTTGTTTGGATCAATGGCACATACCCAAGACCAATTTGTGATGGTCAATGTCAAAGCTGTCGATGAGCATTTTCCACTGCGTGGTAAATTAGAGATTCAACCGAGAGCGAAATCTATTCAACAAGGTGAAGTTTGGTTAAGTCCAAGAGCAATTGATCTGTTAAAAGTAAAACTGGGGGATCAGGTTGCAATTGCTGATGGAAAATTTAAAGTAACAGGCATTATTGAGCATGACTCTAATCAGGAGTTGGGCTTTTCAGGTTTTTCACCAACCGTGATTATTCATCAAGCAGATATTGCGAAAACAAATGCTATTCAGGTTGGGAGTCGGATTGATTATCGATTATTAATGGCAGGTGAGCCAAAACAAGTTGAAACATTTAAGACCATCTTTAAACAAGAAACCAAGCTTGAAGCTGATCCACATAATCAACAAGCAGAGAATAGTGAACAAAGCACACTGAAACTACGTGATGCGAGTCAGTCCAATACCCGTTTGATGAAACCTATTGAAAATCTGGATACCTTTCTACAGCTTGCCAACCTCTTAACCATTCTACTGTGTGGGATTGCGATTGCTTTAACCAGCCAACGTTATGTGCAACAAAATCAGGATCATATTGCTTTGATGCGTTGTCTCGGTGCGAGTAAACGACAGATATTAGTCGCTTATATGATATTGCTTGCGATTGTCAGTGCCTTATCAATTGTGATTGGAAGCTTAATCGGAATCGCGTTGGGATATGGTTTGTTGCAATTGATGTTGCAACTGATTCCACAATTGCAACTCAGCTTTGCCATTGCTGATTTGCTTATGGCATTACCCATTGCAATTTTTACCAGTGTCATGGTGCTGATTGGTTTCATTTTGCCAAGTATTTGGGAATTATTGAATACGCCACCGATTCGTGTCATTCGTCAGCAAGAGCGTTCACGTAAGTCCTACATGATGATGTTTAGTGTCGGTATTGTGAGTTTGGTCATCTTTAGTTTGGTGCTGAGTGATAATTTAAAATTAAGTTTATTGGTCTTATCTGCCATATTAGTACTTTGTGTGACTCTATTTGCTGTGATTTGGTCATTACTGAGAGTAATTAAGCAGTTGAAACATCCCTTATCTGCTTATGTTCGAATCCCACATCAGACAGCCTTGCAAATCACAGCGCTTGCATTAGGTCTCAGCTTAATAACAGTTCTAAGTGTTTTAAGAACGGATTTATTAGAGCGTTGGCAGCAGCAATTGCCTGAAGGTACACCGAATCAGTTTGTCTACGGTCTGCCACCATTTGATATGCCACAGTTCAAACAACAGCTTGAGCAGAATAAGTGGCAATCAACACCTCTATATCCCAATATTCGGGGACGCTTGATTGCTAAAAACGGTCAGGCTTTCAGTACTGAACTGATTCAACAAAATAATTCCTTACGCCGTGAACTGAATCTGACTCAAGCGGAGCTTTATCCAAAAGATAATCTGATTACTCAAGGGAACCCAAAGTTCACCCAAGTTGGGCAAGTGTCGGTAGAAGAAAAATTGGCTACTGAATTAGGGATTAAAGTGGGGGATCAACTGAGTTTTAGTTTGCCTGAAGGATCATTGGATGCCAAAGTGATTAACCTACGTTCAGTTGAGTGGGAGAGTTTTAGCCCTAATTTTTTCTTTATTTTTTCGCCCAAAACCATGGATGAAAATGCAGGAAGTTATTTAGGCAGTTTTTATGTCCCTACTGCGGATCAGCCAAAAATGGTGCGATTGATTGAACA
>ERZ650312.2278-NODE-2278-length-10593-cov-3.736288_pt1 | contig 10593 bp, 8 predicted proteins | sample MGYA00376248_ERZ650312 | MGnify/ENA primary metagenome ERZ650312 (study PRJEB26733, sample SAMN07839316) | wastewater metagenome | biome: urban; feature: wastewater treatment plant; material: waste water | place: USA: North Carolina | collected 2016-07-28 ... | reverse complement strand
GTGCACTGGCTGCTTCCGTATTTCATAAGGGAATTATTCCGATCCCTGAATTAAAGGCTTATCTGCGTAACGAAGGAGTGCAGATCCGTGACTGAGATGAAAATTGTTGATCCAGCTCGTCTGGATTGGGAAAAAACTGACGGTATGATTCCAGCGATTGTGCAGCATGTTCACACAGGTGAAGTGTTGATGCAGGGCTTCATGACCCGCGAAGCATTAGCTAAAACGATTGAGACCGGTCATGTTACCTTTTTCAGCCGCAGTAAAGGTCGCCTGTGGACTAAAGGCGAAACATCTGGTCACGTGCTGCAACTGCGAGCAATCACGACCGATTGCGATAATGACAGTCTGCTGGTAGCCGCCGATCCGATTGGTCCAACCTGCCACCGTGGCTGCAAATCCTGCTTTGACGAGCACCCAGCTCTGCCGCTGGCCTTTCTGGCTGAACTGGAGCAAATCCTGGCTGGCCGTAAAAATGCCGATCCGGAATCCAGCTACACAGCCCGTTTGTATGCCAAAGGTACCAAACGTATTGCGCAGAAAGTAGGTGAAGAAGGCGTTGAGGTAGCATTGGCTGCCATGGCCAAAGATCGTGAAGAGTTGATCAATGAATCTGCCGATTTGCTGTATCACCTGACTGTGTTACTGCAAAACGAAGGTCTGCATTTAGCTGATGTAGTGAATCGCCTGCAGGAACGTCATAAGTAATATTTCAGAGGCAGAACATAATCCTGTTCTGCCTTCATTTTTCTTCTCTATATTCCTTATAGCCCATTCTTTTTCAAAGAAACAATCAGGCGTTAGCCACAGAAACGACATGATGAGCTAAGCAGTTCTACAACTTATGTTTATACTAGAACATGAACAAAAGCCTTCTTAAGAAAATGCAGTGAGTCGTATGAACAAGATACTTTTGATTGAAGACAGCCAGATGATTTCCCGGGCCCTCAGCACTAACATCAGTAAAGAACTGGATGTTGAAGTTGATTCTGCTTATACCCTGGCTGAAGCTAAAGCCCGTTTGGCCACCAATCATGATTATTTTGCTGCGTTAGTTGACCTGACTCTGCCAGATGCGCCTGATGGCGAAGCACTGGATGAAGTGCTTCAGTGGCATATTCCTGCAATTGTTATGACAGCCAGTTTCAGTGAAGAAAAACGTGAAGAATTACTGGAACGCGGCCTGGTCGATTACATCATTAAAGATTCAAAGACATCGTTTAACTACGTTGTCAGTCTGCTGCGTCGTCTCTATCTCAATCAGTTTATTTCTGTTCTGGTGGTTGAAGATTCATTCACGGGTATGCAGTTTGTCACCAGACAAATGAAACGCTGGTTACTCAATGTGTACGAAGCGGCTGATGGTGTTGAAGCGCTTAGTATTCTTAATCAGCATCCTGAAATTAGACTGGTTTTGGCTGATTATCACATGCCGGTGATGAATGGTATGGAGCTGGTAAAAGCATTACGGGAAAAACGCGATAAAGAAGATCTGGCAATTATCGGGATCTCAGCCATCAATGAAAAATCGCTTTCTGCCCGTTTTATAAAATACGGTGCGAATGACTTTTTAACGAAACCTTTTGCCCCGGAAGAGTTGCAGTGCCGGATCAACCACAATCTGGAAACACTGGAGTTACTTGCTAAATTACGTGAAATGACTTACCGCGATTATCTTACCCAGTTATTTAATCGGCGCTATTTGTTTGAAAAAGTAGATAAACAATTCCGGGCCGCAAGATCTGCCGGACAACCTATAACATTATGTGTGTTGGATATCGATCATTTCAAACGCATAAATGACTCATATGGTCATCACTCTGGAGATAAAGTACTCCAGACTGTTTCGGCATTATTTACTGCACATTTTCCAGACTGCACGGCATTCCGTCTCGGTGGTGAAGAATTTGGCATTTTTGCCTTTAATATTCCGTTCGAAATAATGCTTTCCCGAATAGAACAATTCAGAACTGACCTGAAAGACACCCCAATGGATCTGGGGCATCCGGTCTATATCACTGCCAGCTTTGGTGTCACTGACGAGCTGGCCGACAGGCTGGATGAAATGCTTCAGGCAGCCGATCGGTTGCTCTATTTAGCCAAACAACAAGGCCGTGATCAGATCTGTGCTAACAATGAATAGCAACTAACCAGCTTTCCCCTGATTGGCGACTGCGTGTGCTTTCGCCTCTATTTCATCAGGATTTCCCAAATAATAATGATTTACCGGTTTCATGTTGTCGTCGAACTCATATACCAGTGGCACTCCGGTCGGAATATTCAGCTCAAGAATATCTTGCTCACTGATCCCATCCAGATGCTTTACCAAAGCCCGTAAAGAGTTGCCATGAGCAGCAATAATAACTCGCTCGCCTGACTCTACTCTGGGCTTAATTACCGCCTCCCAGTATGGGATAACACGTTCAATTGTTATAGCCAGGCTCTCGGTCAGCGGTAATTGCTCCTGAGTAAGCTGACTATAGCGGGCATCATGACCAGGATAACGTTCATCTTCCGCAGTTAGCGCTGGCGGCGTTACCGCAAAACCCCGACGCCAGAGTAAGACTTGATCATCGCCATATTTCTGTGCGGTTTCAGCCTTATTTAGCCCCTGTAAAGCGCCATAGTGGCGTTCATTTAATCGCCATTCTTTTTCAACAGGGATCCATTCAAGATTCATTTCTTCCTGAATATACCAGAGCGTTGATATTGCCCTTTTCAAAACTGATGTATAGGCATAGTCAAAGGTATAGCCCTCTGATTTAAGCAAGCGGCCAGCCTGATGAGCTTCTTCAATACCTTTTGCAGAAAGGGCTACGTCTGTCCACCCTGTAAAACGGTTTTCCTGATTCCAGATACTTTCGCCATGACGAATCAATACCAGTTTTTTTGTCACCATAGTAGTAAACCTCATCAACTCACCTGATTGATGAGAATTATTATCATTTATAAAATGAGAATCAATATCATTTAAGCTATTAATCTGAAAGATTTCCCCTATTGATGATGAAATCCTCCAGGTGAAGAAATCTGTATTGCGGGATGGATCACAAAAGAGCATAATTAGTTGCATAAGCAATTAATGCTTAATCAATTTATTAGGATCAATATAATGTCTAAGCAAGAATCAATTGATATGCCACCTCTGGCAGAAAGCCTCGGTTTTCTTTTAGGGCATTCTAACTTGTTGAAAGATCGACTTTTAGATAAGCATCTGGAGCCGGAAGACATTACAGCAGCACAGGCTAAGGTGCTGTTTAACATCTACCGTTTTAACAAAAACCGGCCTTGTGACATTGGTAAATCACTCGGTGTTGATAACAGCGCGATCACCCGGATGCTGGATCGATTAGAGAAAAAAGAATTGATCCTTCGTTTTCCTGACCCAGAGGATCGCCGGGCCCAGCTTATCGGCCTGACAGAAAAAGGAAGCGAAACTATTTTCAGAGCCATGCCATTAGCAGCAAATGCCATTGATGAGCTGACACATAATCTGACTGGTGAAGAAAAGGATCAACTTAAACATTGCCTGAGGAAAATACTGGTCTCATCGGGTTGCGCATTTGCCAAAGAACACTATTCAGTCCCTGATTCATCAGGAAAGCAGGAATAAAAAAATGCTGCGAATGAAAAAAAACAGTTATTTTCTATTGTCTTCTCTCACTATCAGCCTTGTGTTAGCAGGCTGTTCTGCGCCGGACAATATTCGTACCGAAAATACGTTATCCGATAGCACATTACTAAATCAGAGCAAAAGTCTGAATACATCAGTATTGTCATCCGCTGACTGGCCACAGCAGGCATGGTGGCAAAAACTGGGTGACCACCATCTGAATGAGCTGATCACTGAGTCACTGAAAAACAGCCCGGATATGCAACTCGCTTCAGCCCGTCTGGCTCAGGCTAACGCACAAGTTGCAGCCGCAGACAGTCAGTTTGACCCGTCGCTGACCGCTGATGCAAACATCCGTCGTTCACGCTTATCTCGTCTGGAAGACTATTCCGGTGAGGGCAACCGCTTTGGCACCTCCCGCTCTATGGGGCTGAATTTTAATTACAGCTTTGATCTGTGGGGTGGGAAACGTGCAGTCTGGGCAGCCAGTGTCAACAATCAAAAAGCGGCTGAAATTGATCAACAAGCGGCCCGAATCACTTTATCCACCAGCATAGTTAAAACCTACGTACAGTTGGCTAATGCCTATGCGCTGGAAGATTTAGCCAAAAAAGATCTGGCTCGAACTCAGGGAATTGTCGAGATCACTGATCGTTTGCTGAAAAATGGACTGACCTCAGAAGATCGTCTTTATACAGCACAAAGTGGCGAAGCCGGTGCAAAACAAGCGCTGAAACAGCGATCCCTTACTGTAGCTAAACTTAAAAATGCACTGTCGGCACTGACCGGTTCAGGCCCGGATCGGGCATTAAACATTCCTCGTCCATCGGTTTCTGTGCAGGCTGATTTTAATCTGCCACAGAATTTACCTGCGTCACTGCTTAGTCACCGGCCTGATATCACTGCGGCACGCTGGCGAGTCGAAGCAGCAAACAAGCAGATAGATGCCGCCAAAACCCGTTTCTACCCAGATTTCAATCTGAGTGCAATGGCCGGTTTCAAGTCTGTTCTGGGTGATGCGGTGTTTGCCGATGTCAGCCAGTCATGGAACGTCACCCCCGCGATCTCTCTGCCAATTTTTACGGCCGATCTGAAAGCTAACCTGATGTCTAAAACTGCTGATTACGATGCGGCCGTTGCACAATACAACAAGACTCTGGTAACCGCATTGAGTGATGTCAGCGACAACGTTCTGTCTTTGAAATCGATAGAACAGCAATTGCAGGATGCGAAAGACAGCATGGTTCTGGCGGAGAAAAGTTATCAGATCACCGAAAAACGTTATGAAGCCGGCATGGGTAGCCAGCTTGAAGTGCTGATGGCAGAACAACAACTGCTACAAGCTGAATCGGTATTTACTGCACTGAAAAATAGCCAGCAGGCAACACAGGTTGACCTGATCCAATCATTAGGAGGCGGATTCACTGATAATCAGCAGTCCGCCCCTGCCAATAATAACCAGAATAGCTAGTTTTTGAGGTTTCCTATGAGTCAGACAACATCTGAAAAACACGTTTCTGCGCACACCAGACAACGCAAAAAAGGCCTGATGATTTTTGCCGCGGCGCTGCTGGTTGCAGGTGCAGGCTCAGCCTATTGGTATATGAACTTTGGCACTGGTTCCGAATCAACCGATGATGCTTATGTAAACGGTAATCTGGTTCAGATCACACCGGAAATCATCGGTACCGTTACGAGTATTACCGCCGATGACGGCGACTTTGTTGTGCAGGGGCAAGAGCTGGTACATTTTGATAACAGTGATGCCGATATCGCCTTTGATAATGCTGAAGCGGGCTTAGCTCAGGCTGTGCGTCAGGTGCGGGCACTTTTCAATAATGCCGACCAAGCCCGAGCCGTCGTTGCAGAGCAGAAAATTGCATTACGGAAAGCTGAAGCAGATCTTGCACGCCGTAAAAATATGGTGAAAGCCGGTGGCCTTTCTCAGGAAGAATTAAGCCATGCGCAGGATATGGCAAACTCTGCTGAAAAAGCACTGGCCGTCGCTGAACAACAACTGAAATCTCAGGAAGCACTGGTACGGAATACGACAGTAGAAACTCATCCGCTGGTGAAAAGTGCTATTGGTCAGTTGCGTCAGGCTTATCTGGCAAAACAGCGTACCAGTCTGGTTGCTCCGGTTTCAGGTTATGTTGCACGACGCAATGTTCAGGTCGGTCAACGTGTCACGCCTGGCGCAGCTCTGATGGCTGTTGTACCACTTGATCAAGTCTGGATTGATGCGAATTTTAAAGAAACACAGCTGAAAACCATGCGTATTGGCCAGACAGCAACAGTGGTAGCTGATCTTTATGGCGACAAAGTCGAATACCACGGCAAAGTTGAAAGCTTAGGGATTGGCACCGGTAGTGCGTTCTCATTGCTGCCTGCCCAAAATGCGACAGGTAACTGGATCAAGGTTGTTCAGCGTTTACCGGTGAGAATCCAGCTGGACACAAAAGATCTGCAAGCACATCCGCTGCGGATCGGTTTGTCGATGATGGTTGATGTTGATACCAGCAAAACAGACGGAGCATTGCTGTCTCAGGCTGCACCGGCTAAACCACGCTATCAGACAGATGTGTATGCCAGACAGATGACAGGCGTTGAAAGTATTGTGGCTCAAATTATTGCCACTAATGATACCCAGTCATCAAAATTGTATGCCCGGAAATAACAAGGTATCGGTATGAGTCAGCAACAAGGATTCCAGCCGGCGAATCTCGCGCTTTGTACGTTTGCAATCGCATTGGGTGTTTTCATGCAGGTGCTTGATAGTACCATTGCTAACGTCTCGCTGCCGACGATTGCTGGTAACATGGGTGTCAGTCTGAATCAGGGCACCTGGGTTATTACATCATTTACAGTCAGTAATGCAATTGGTCTGCCTGTTACTGCATGGCTAAGCCGTCGCATTGGTGAAGTCCATCTCTATGTGGGTGCGCTGGTATTCTTTCTGATCACATCATTCTTGTGCGGTATCGCGCAATCGATGGAAGAGCTGGTTGTCTTCCGTACCCTGCAAGGTCTGGCAGCTGCTCCGCTGTTTCCGATGAGCCAGGTTTTACTGATGTCAATTTTCCCTGCAGCCAAACGCAGTATGGCGCTGGCATTGCTGGGGATGGTGGCCGTAGTTGGTCCGATTGTAGGGCCAATCCTAGGGGGCTGGCTGACTTATGACTACAGCTGGCCGTGGATTTTTTTCATCAATATTCCTATCGGTATTTTTGCTGTCACTGTGGTGCTTTCGCAACTCAAAGATCGCCCGCATAAACCAGTAAAAGCCCCTTTGGACTATATTGGTTTCTCAGCGCTGGTATTAGGTGTGGGTGCATTGCAGATTGTTCTGGATAAGGGAAACGATCTCGACTGGTTCAGTGATCCGTGGATTATTGGCGGTTCGATCTTTGCGGCTGTCATGCTAGTCTTTCTGGTGATCTGGGAACTGACGGATGATCACCCGATCATTAATCTGCGCTTGTTTGCTAACCGGAATTTCCGCCTGGGCACCATTCTGCTGACTCTGGGCTATGCCGGATTTTTCAGTATTAACCTGATCCTGCCACAGTGGTTGCAGAGTCAGATGGGATACACCTCCGTTTGGGCCGGACTGGCTGCCGCCCCGATGGGCGTGATTCCTCTGTTCCTGACACCAATCCTCGGACGCCTTGGCCCTCGACTGGATATGCGTAAACTGGCCGCATTATCATTTATCGTGATCAGTCTGAGTTGCTTTATGCGCTCTAATTTCACTACGGATGTGGATTTTCACACCGTAGCGCTGATTCAGCTCTTTATGGGCATTGGTATTTCACTGTTCTTTATGCCGATGACAACCATATTACTGTCTGATTTGAGCGGGCCGGCCATTGCGGATGCGGCATCACTGTCTACCTTCATCAGAACTCTGGGTGCCAGTTTTGCATCGTCAATTACGACCTGGTTTTGGACGCGAGATGCCAGTCTGCATCATTCTGTTCTGACAGAGCACATTAATCCGTATAACCCGCTGGCATCAGTATTCAGTAATGAGAATGCAGCCAGCTCATTGATGAGTATTAATAATACGATCACACATCAATCGTATATGCTCTCAACGCTGGATCTGTTTGATATTCTGATGTGGATGTTTGTGGTACTGATCCCGTTTGTATTTCTCACTTCCCGCCCCCGCCCGGCTCACGCCCAAGGTGGTGCCGCACATTAAGTTATCCCAGATGGCTGTGCTTGTCTGCCCGCTCCAGTAGCGTCAGATTAGCCAGCCCTTGCACTATCTGACACTCATCTACACCTTGCTGATGCTGGCAGCGTTGCCTCAAATCTTTCAGTTGCTCTACCAGCATATTCAATTCAGAGATTCGATCTTCAATATGCTGAATATGTTCATCCAGAATCTCATTCACTGAATGACAACTCTCGGCATGGGAATCAACCAAAGAGATGAGCTGACGGATCTCTTCATGCGACATATCAAACGCACGACAATTCCGTATGAATCGTAGTCTTTCCTGATGAACAGGCTGATAATCACGATAGTTACTTGCGGTGCGGATTGCTTCTGGCAACAACCCCGTTTTTTCATAAAAACGAATCGTTTCAACAGAACAGTTAGTTAATTTGGCCAGTTCACCTATTTTCATTTTCTTCTCAATTCACTCAAAACATTGAAGTAACTATAGGGTATGTCTGAGTAAAAAGATCAGTTAGCACATAAATAATCTTCTTTTCCCGTATATTTTTATATCCATTTCCGAACAAAGGCTCTTATCGAGTCAGTCATCAGAATTTTTAGGCCGCATGGCAGCCCCCGGATATTGTCGGATATTTCAATGCTAAAGTGACAATTCACTGAAAATTAAGAGACAAATTTGCTATCAAAGCGTTCCCATATGCCATGATTAAGGAGGATACTTCTCTGGCATACATCTCAACATGGAGCGAGTGATGATTGATCCGGCATTCTCTTCTTCTGATTTTCATGCCCAATCTTCTGATCAGGTTTTAACAACTCTTGATTCTCAGGCAGATGGCCTTTCTGGTGAACAGGTTTCATTACGACAAAAAAAATTCGGAGCGAACCGCCTCACCCCACCTGCAGGCGAAAGCAACTGGCTCAAATTTCTTCGTCAGTTCAACAATGTGCTGATCTACGTTTTACTGGCTGCCGCATTAATGAGCTGGTTGCTGGGGCGCTGGACTGACGGAGCTGTCATTTTTGCTGTCGTCATTATTAACGGCATGTTCGGTTTTATACAGGAAGGTAAAGCGGAACAGGCTCTGGCGTCGATCCGTAGTATGTTGCGCGTGCATACACATGTAATGCGGGATGGTGTCCGCCAGCAGATCGACGCGGAAGAATTAGTGCCCGGTGATGTCGTGCTACTGGAGTCTGGCGACCGCGTTCCGGCTGATTTACGCCTGATAGAAGGGATCAATCTGGGTGTACAGGAAAGTGCCCTGACCGGTGAGTCATTCAGCGTACAAAAAAATACAGACCCGGTTAGCCCGGAGGCTCCTCTGGCTGAGCGCTTTTGTATGCTGTATGCAGGCACACTGGTAACTCAGGGGCGAGCCCGCGGCGTTACTGTGGGCATCGGTGATGACACTGAAATTGGTAAAATAGGCAGTATGTTGCGAGCCGTTGAGCCGCTCGCTACGCCACTCATGAAGCAATTAGGCGATCTCGGACACACGCTGACCAAAGCAATTCTGGTATTGACTGCATTTACCTTTCTCTTCGGCTGGATCTGGCGTTCTTACCCTGTCGACGAATTATTTATGGCCGCTGTAGGATTGGCTGTTGCAGCCATACCGGAAGGCCTGCCTGCAGTCATAACTATCACACTGGCTATCGGCGTTCAGCGTATGGCGAACCATAACGCGATCATCCGCCGCTTACCGGCTGTCGAAACATTGGGGTCAGTATCAGTGATCTGCACCGATAAAACCGGCACACTGACACGCAATGAAATGAGCGCACAATCGATCCAACTGAGCGGTGGTGAACTAACGGTCAGCGGTGTCGGTTATCATCCGGAAGGTAATATCACTTCTGATGAACAACCGCCCAGTGATAATCAGCAGCTGATTTTACAACGATTATCGACTGCGGCTATTCTTTGTAATGATGCCCGTTTCGATCAGCAATCGCAGCCATGGCAGTTGCATGGTGATCCCACCGAAGGGGCTCTTCTGATCCTGGCTGCAAAAGCCGGATTAGACCCGGCAATAATTCAGCAATCTGTTCCCCGACTGGCTGAAATCCCTTTTGAATCCAGCCATGGCTATATGGCGACCCTACACCCGGCACCTGAAGGCAATTCGATGCCGTATCAGCTGTTACTAAAAGGTGCTCCAGAGAAGGTGCTCACTATGTGCTCTGGTGTCTGGACTCCAGGCAGTATTCTTCCATTGCATATCGATGAATGGCAGCAGGCAATTGACAGTTTTGCTGCCCGGGGTCAGAGAGTTCTCGCTCTGGCAGAAGCAGATACATCGCAGCCAGAGATATCCATTACTAATAATCCGGATGGCACACCGAATCTCTCTGCCTATCAGTTCAGCTTGCTGGGTTTGGTCGGGATTATGGATCCGCCACGTGATGAAGCACGCCATGCCATTGCCCAATGTCAGCAGGCTGGTATCCGGGTCATTATGGTAACCGGCGATCACGCCAGCACCGCTGCAGCAATCGGTTCACAACTTGGATTAAGTGAACCATTGCAGGTTATTACCGGTTCTGAACTGGAAGGGTTATCCGATCCCGAATTACAACAAAAAGCCGCACAACTGGATATTGTTGCGCGGGCAACACCAGCACATAAACTCAGACTGGTTGCCGCATTACAGGCGGATCAGCAAGTAGTTGCAATGACGGGCGATGGTGTCAATGATGCACCGGCACTGAAACGCGCAGACATTGGCGTTGCGATGGGCATGAAAGGCACCGAAGCTGCCAAAGAAGCAGCCGGAATGGTGCT
>ERZ650312.2277-NODE-2277-length-10595-cov-15.994307_pt1 | contig 10595 bp, 8 predicted proteins | sample MGYA00376248_ERZ650312 | MGnify/ENA primary metagenome ERZ650312 (study PRJEB26733, sample SAMN07839316) | wastewater metagenome | biome: urban; feature: wastewater treatment plant; material: waste water | place: USA: North Carolina | collected 2016-07-28 ... | reverse complement strand
AAAAGCATCTGAATACCGCTTTGGGGAGCCTCGCGCTCCCTTTTGTTTTTCTGCCCTCTTCCAGCCCATATCCCGTCCGACATCAAGGTAATCCCGCCCCCCTTGGTTATGCTGTAGCCAGTTCCCTTGGCAAAACGGCCAGGGCTCCTCACCTGCAACCGGGTGACGCTGTCATGGCCGTTTCTCATGTCCCACCGATGCACCGGAGAGTCCTTCATGATCATTCATCCCCAGATCCAGGGTTGTGTTGCCCGCAATTGCCACCCCATGGGTTGTCGCGCCGCCGTGCTGCAACAGATCGAACAGGTGCGGGCGGCGGGGCCGTTCAACGGGCCGAAACGGGTGCTGGTGCTGGGGGCATCGTCCGGTTTCGGGCTGGCGTCCCGGATCGCGCTCACCTTCGGCGCCGGGGCCGATACCCTGGGCGTCTCGTTCGAGCGGGGTCCCTCCGACAAGGGGCTCGGCAGTGCTGGCTGGTACAACAACATCTGGTTTCGTCAGGCGGCGGAGCAAGCCGGTCGCATCGCCGTCAACCTGATCGGGGATGCCTTCTCCGACACCATGCGCCAGCAGGCCATCGACGTCATCCGCCAGCAGCTCGGGCAGGTGGATCTGGTGGTCTATTCGCTGGCGAGCGGAGTCAGGGTGATGCCGGATGGCACACAGGTACGCTCGGTGCTCAAGACCACAGGCCAGCCGCTGCAAGGCTGGGGGCTGGATCTGGAGCACGATGCGCTGGTGCAGCAGTCGCTGGTGCCAGCCACCCCGGAGGAGATCCGCGACACCGTCACCGTGATGGGGGGCGAGGACTGGCAGCGCTGGATGCAGGCATTGCAGCAGGCGGATTGCCTGGCCCCCGGCGCCCGGACCGTTGCCTACTCCTATATCGGCCCCGAGTCCACCTATCCCCTCTATCGGGACGGCACCATCGGCTATGCCAAGGAGCACCTGCACGCCACCGCCGAGACCATCAACCTGCAACTTGCCGGGATTGGCGGTCATGCCTGGGTGTCGGTCTGCAAGGCGCTGGTGACCAAGGCGAGCGTGTTTATTCCGGTGCTGCCTGTCTATCTGGGCCTGTTGATGGGGGTGATGAAGGAGCGTGGTGTCCACGAGGGCTGCATCGAGCAGATGCAGCGGCTGTTTGCCGACAAGATGTACGGGCCCAGAGGGGTCGTCGCCGATGGCAACCGGCTGATCCGGATGGATGACCACGAGCTTGAGCCAGCGGTGCAGGCCGCCGTCTCGGCGCTCTGGCCCAAGGTGACGCCGGAGAACTTCCGCACCCTGGGGGATTTTGCCGGGTTGCGCCAGGAGTTCATGCAGCTCAACGGCTTCGAGCTGCCGGGGGTGGATTACGGTGCGCCGGTGAACGTGGCGTCACTCACTGAGCTGGCGCCCTGACACCCGCACGAGGCGGCATCAGGCGACGTTGCAGGCCAGTTCAGGGGAAAGGTGGGGAGACTGGGCCAGCACGGTCTGGTTGCGCCCCTGGCGTTTCGCCTGATACATGGCCATGTCGGCCCGATGGATGAGCTGGCTCAGGCTGTCATCCTGCGTCGAGCGTTCCGCCACCCCGATGCTGATGGTCATGTGGGGGGCGGCCAGGTAGGCGATCCGGCTTCTCAGCTGCTCCGCCAGCCGCCAGCAGGTGGCCCCGTCCTGGGTCATGGCCACCAGAAATTCTTCCCCGCCCCAGCGCCCGATCAATTGCTGGTCCGGCGCCCAGCTCTTGAGCTCCCTGGCCAACTGCCGGATAGCCTGATCCCCCGCCTGGTGACCATGCTTGTCGTTGATCTGCTTGAAGTGATCGATGTCGATGATGAGCAGGGTCAGGGGCGTTTCGTGCAGCCACTGCTGACCCAGTCTCTCCAGCAGGGCGCGCCGGTTGGGCAGCCCGGTCAGCTGATCGAAGGTGGCGAGCTTGTAGAGGTGGCGCGAGCTGCGGTGGAGCCTGCGGGTGGTGAGCCCGAGCAGGATCAGGGCGACGGCCAGCAGCACCAGCAGCAGCAATTGGTAGTAGCGGGCACTCTGCTGGTAGAGCAGTTGCTGGCGCTTGCTCTCGTTTTCCTGCTGCAACGCGCGATTGCTGGCCTCGCTGCGAGCCAGATCCATCTCGACCTGGAAGGCGGCCGCGTGCTGGCTCAGGGTCTGGTTGAAGTGCTGCTTGTAGTACTGCATGTAGCGGGTCATGGCCCCGTAGGCCTCGGGGTAGCGGCCCAGATCGGCCAGTAACCTGGCCTGCATCGCCCGACCATCCATGGAGAGAGGGGCGGTGTGCTCCATCAGCAGTTGCAGGGCCAGCTGCTTCTCGCCACGACCCAGCAGGGTTCTTGCCCTGATCTCGGTCAGACGGGAGGCCGCCTGCGGGCTATCCAGCCTGTCATAGATGGCTTGTGCCTCCTCCAGGCTGCGCCAGGCGGCGTGCCAGTCCGCCCGTGCGTTGAACACCATGGCCTGGTAGCCGAGGACGATGGCGCGATAGTGGGGTGACAGGCTCGGCGTGGCCAGCAGGGTATCGAGCAACTGGCTGGCTCTGGCAGGCTGGCCCATGTCGATGTAGAGCCTGGCCATGTTGGCCCGGATGATGGCCTGGCTGTTGGGTTCGTTGAGCTGCACCATCTGGCCGAGGGCATCCTGATAATAGGTCTCGGCCTCACGGTAGAGATTGAGGTCCGCATAGAGGTTGCCGAGGGTCATCAGCAGACGGCCGCACTGCAAGGTGGAGAGGATGGAACCCGGCTCTTTCTGCTTGAGGTGATAGGCGGTCTTGAGCTCGAGGATCGCCTCTTTCATCTGCTGGGTACGGTAGAGGGCGAGCCCGTTGAGGGCATGCCACTCCGAGACCTGCCTGGGGTGATGCCGGACCGCTGGCCAGAGCTGGGTGAGCAGCTCGAGCGCCTGATCCGGCGTATCGGCATCCAGGGTCAGGGCAATCTGCTGCAACCGGAAGTCGAGCAGGCGAAGGGTCTCCTGCTGGGCATTGGCCAGACCGCGGGCGCGGGCATTGTCGCGCTGTGCCTGGGGATAGCGGCCAAGGGCTGCCTGGGCCAGGGACCTGGCGTAGAACAGTTCCATATCCTGCTGGGGACTGGCGTCGAGGCGCTGCAGATAGCCGACGGGATCGCGCGCCGCCTGCAATTCAGCCTCTTTCAGCAAGGAGGGAGCTGCCTGCAACTGGGTCATCCAGAGCAGCGCCAGTGCCATTATGAATCTCATTGAATCCTTTCCCCGACCAATGGCGCCATCATAATGGCTGATGTCACCTACACCATGTTTCTTTGCTTCTCTATAACCGTATGGGGGAGAGGATGAGGTGAAAAGTCGTCGCAACTGCGGGGTGCGTCGGTTGTCTCTGGTTGCGTCAGGATGCAACAGTGGCGACAATCGTGGGCAAATCACAGTGGAGAATCATCATGTTGGCCAAAGCCATGATCGAGAAGTTGAACGAGCAGATTAATCTTGAATTCTATTCCTCCAACCTCTACCTGCAGATGAGCGCCTGGTGCGAGGACAAGGGCTTCGAGGGGGCCGCCACCTTCCTGCGCCAGCATGCGGTCGAGGAGCGCCAGCACATGGAGCGCCTGTTCACCTACGTGAGCGAGACCGGCGCCATGCCGGTACTGGGGGCCATTGAAGCGCCTCCCCACGAATTCAAGTCCCTGGGTGACATCTTCCGCACCACCCTGGAGCACGAGTATCACATCACCAAGTGCATCAACGGTCTGGCCCACGTCGCCTTCACCACCCAGGATTACTCCACCTTCAACTTCCTGCAGTGGTACGTGGCCGAGCAGCACGAAGAGGAGAAGCTGTTCAAGAGCATCGTCGACCGTCTGAGCCTGGTGGGCGAGGATGGCAAGGGCCTCTATTTCATCGACAAGGAGCTGGCCGAGCTGGCCAAGGGCGCCCCGGCCAGCATCATGGACGGCAACGCCTGATAGTCGTGGACACTTAGTGTTCAGTCAGTACAATGACGGCCCCTTGTAAAGGGGCCGTTTTCTATTTGCAGGTGTCCTTGTACCGCTGTGCTGGTGTCTGCCGGGTACAATCACGGTCCTTTAAGGTAAAGGGGCCGTTTTTCTTTTGATGGGTGAGTGACGATGAAACAGGTGGATGTGGTGGTGATCGGTGCCGGGGCGGCCGGATTGATGTGTGCGGCCCAGGCTGGCTACCGGGGTCGCTCCGTGCTGGTGCTCGACAACGCCAAGAAGCCGGGCCGCAAGATCCTCATCAGCGGCGGCGGTCGCTGCAACTTCACCAATCATCAGGCGGGTCCCCATGCCTTCCTTTCGGCCAACCCCCACTTCTGCAAATCGGCGCTGGCGCGCTATACCCAGCAGGATTTCATCGATCTGGTGGACAGGCACGGCCTGAACTACCACGAGAAGACGCTGGGCCAGCTCTTCTGCGACGACAGCGCCAAGGATATCGTCGACATCCTGCTGACCGAGTGCGACTGGGCTGGCGTGACCCTGCAGTTCCAGACCGAGATCCTCACCGTCAGCAAGACAGATGAAGGCTTCGTGCTCGACACCAGCAAGGGGGAGATCGCCTGCTCGTCGCTGGTGGTCGCCACCGGCGGCCTCTCCATGCCGAAACTCGGTGCCACCCCTTACGGCTTCAAGCTGGCGGAGCAGTTCGGCCTCACCGTGCTGCCGACTCGCGCCGGGCTGGTGCCCTTTACCCTGCATCAGGCCGACAAGGAGGCCTTCGCCGATCTGGCGGGGGTCAGCCTGCCGGTGGCGGTGACCGCCGAGGATGGCACCCGCTTCAAGGAGGCCATGCTGTTCACCCATCGCGGCCTCTCCGGCCCCGCCATCCTGCAGATCTCCTCTTTTTGGCTGGCGGGGGAGAAGATCCACATCAACCTGCTGCCGGATCTCGACATTCCAGAGACCCTCAAGACCTGGGCCCAGGCCCATCCTGCCCAGGAGCTGAAAACCGTGCTGGGGCGCGAGCTGCCCAAGCGCTTCGTCGACAAGCTGGTGGAGCTGGGATGGCTGGTGAGCAAGCCGATGCGCCAGTACAACGAACGGGAGCTGGAGGCGGTGGCCACCCTGCTGGGGGATTGGCAGATCCTGCCCAACGGCACCGAAGGGTATCGCACCGCCGAAGTGACCCTGGGGGGAGTGGATACCAACGCGCTCTCCTCCAAGACCATGGAGGCGCGCACCGTGCCCGGCCTCTACTTCATCGGCGAAGTGGTGGACGTGACCGGCTGGCTCGGTGGTTACAACTTCCAGTGGGCCTGGTCGTCGGGCTGGGTGGCAGGCCAGTACTGCTGAGGGATGCCGCATCCATGCTGTGAATGGTCCCGTCAGCGGCCTCTCGGGTGACAACTTCCAGTGGGCCCGGTCGTCGGGCTGGGGGAGAGGCCGTATTGCTGACAAAGAGGCTCGGCGGATGAGTCCGAGCGGATCGGGCCGTGTCAGGCGGCCCGAGTGATGGAACCAGACGCGGCCTGCTCAGGCCGCGTTTTTTATGGTCGGTCGCTGGCTGCCGGTTGGCCTCTAGCCTCTCCTGATATTGGGCAGGAAGGCGGTCAGCAGGCCAATAAGGGGCAGATAGGCGCAGACCTGATAGACGGTTTCGATGCTGGTGGCATCGGCCAATTTGCCCAGCAGGGCGGCCCCTATCCCTCCCATGCCGAAGGCGAAGCCGAAGAAGAGGCCGGAAATGGTGCCGACCTTGCCGGGTACCAGATCCTGGGCGTAGACCAGGATGGCGGAGAAGGCCGACGCCAGGATGAGGCCGATGACGATCGACAGCACCGAGGTCCAGAACAGGTCGACGTGGGGCAGCAGCAGGGTGAAGGGAGCGACGCCGAGGATGGAGATCCAGATCACCCGCTTGCGACCGATGCGATCGCCGAGTGGCCCGCCGAGCACTGTCCCCGCCGCGACGGCAAACAGGAAGGCGAACAGATAGAGCTGGGCGCTCTCCAGCGACAGGTGGAACTTGTCCATCAGGTAGAAGGTGTAATAGCTGCTCAGGCTGGCCATGTAGAAGAACTTGGAGAACATCAGCAGACCGAGGATGGCCAGTGACCAGCCAATCTGGCGGCGGCTCAGGCCGGTGCCGGCATGGGCCCTCATCCGCCGATGGAAGCTGGCGGCATGGTGGCTGGACCAGCGGCCGACGAAGCTGAGCACGATGACCCCGATGAGTGCGAACAACGAGAACCAGGCCGCACTACCCTGTCCCTTCGGCACGATGATGAGCGCCGCGAGCAGGGGGCCGATGGCCGATCCCAGATTGCCGCCGATCTGGAACAGAGACTGGGCCAGACCGGGCTGGTTGCCGGCCGCCATGCGGGCGACCCGGGAGGATTCCGGGTGGAAGACGGAGGAGCCCATGCCGATCAGCATGGCCGACAACAGCACGGCGCCAAAGCTGCCTGCCTGCGACAGGTAGAGCAGCCCCACCAGCGTGAAGCCCATGCCCAGAGGCAGGGAGTAGGGCATGGGTCTGCGGTCGGTATAGAGGCCGATCAGGGGTTGCAGCAGCGAGGCCGTGAACTGGTAGGTGAGGGTGATGAGACCTATCTGGGTGAACGACAGATCGAGCCCCAGCTTCAGGAGGGGATAGATGGCCAGCAGTACCGACTGCATCATGTCGTTCAACAGGTGCGAGAAGCTGATGGCGGCGATCACCGGATAAGCGGTGGTAGTCGGGTTGTCCACCGCGGGCGGGGCGGTGATCGGGGTGTCGGTACTCAAGGTCTTGTCCATGGCTGGGGTATCACTCCCTCTACCATGCCCTATCCCGGCGCATCTGGACATAACCAAAGTGGGCGAACGCCCGGATTGCGTTCGCGTGGCGCGCAGGCCGTTCATGCTGACGGCGTGTGGATGGCTGGTCAGATCTTGTGCTTGGCGCGGGGCGGATTAGTATAGAAGGCCTGCCGCCGTTATCCGGCCCATCACCCGCCATGGAGGGAACATGTTCGAAAGCCTGGGTGTCATCAACGTCTGGACCTATCTGGTCGGTCTCTTCTTCATCATCATCGCCCCGGGCCCGAACTCCCTCTACGTGCTGCGAACCGGTGCCGTGCGCGGCATAGGCCCGGGTTATCGCGCCGCCCTCGGCGTCTTCGTCGGCGATGCCATCCTCATTTTCTGCGCCTATCTGGGGATCGCGTCCCTCATTCGCACCACCCCATTGCTGTTTACCCTGGTGCGCTATCTGGGCGCCATCTACCTGCTTTATCTGGGGGTGAAGATCCTGCACGCGAACTTCATCGCCAAAAAGGCGGGACCGGCGTCCGAGATGGATCCCGGTGAGCGCTATTTTACCAAGGCCCTCACCCTGAGCCTCACCAATCCCAAGGCGATCCTGTTCTACGTCTCTTTCTTCGTGCAGTTCATCGACTTCAGCTATGCCCACACCTGGATCTCCTACCTGGTGCTGGCTGGCATGCTGGAAGCGATGAGCTTCGTCTACCTGACCCTGCTGATCTTCGGCGGTACCCTGATGGCCCGCTTTTTCCGTCAGCGCCAGACGGCGGCCCGTCTCGGCAACGGCCTTATCGGCCTCTTCTTCATGGGGTTTGCGGCCAGGCTGGCGACGCTCTCCTCCTGACCCTGGGGATTGCTGACCGTCCGGTGTCGGGCACCTAGTCTGGCCAGCAATCCTTGCCCACGGGGATGAAGCGGGACTGGTAGACGATGAGCTTCTGGTTGCCCGGCTGATTGATCCCGGGATTGTGGTAGGTCTCCCCGGGCAGCAGGTACTTGCTGTCCGCCTCGCTGTCCGCCTGCTGGCAGCCCCGTTTCACCATGAACTCGAAATAGGTGTTGCCGGTATTGGTGATGGCGCTCTGTACCGGGTCCAGCTGGTATGCAAAACGTGACTGACGCGGGCGCACCACCAGGATGGACTGCAGGGCCAGTTTCACCTCGACGGTTCCCCGGTGCTGCGTCTGGCTGCCTTCATCCACCTGGGCTGCCGGTGACTCGGTGAAGGTGATGCGGTAGTAACGCTCATGGTCATCGGCGGGCCCCTTGTAGTAGAACTTGACGTTCTGGGCATGTCTGGCGTGCAGGGTGAAGCGCCTGGGGGCAAACAGCAGCTCACCGGGGACGGTGGGCAGTGTTCTGCCTCTGGCCGTGGGGTCGCTGATTTTTTCCATCTGTATGTCGTACAGCTTGGGTGAAGAACTGTTGTTGGTCAGGGTTCTGGTAATGAACTCCTGCTCTGGCGCCATGGCAAGAGTCATGGCGCCGATGTCGAGGGCGGCGGCCTGTGAGGCCAGCAAGCCGCCCAGCAAGGGCCAAAGTAGACGATGCATGTTGTACTCCATGGTCAGCGCCAGGTCCCCTTGATGGTGATGGTGCCGCTTTGTTCCACCTCACCTTCCCACATCTCGTCGCCCATGGTGCGCTGCACCATGGGATCGGTCAGGTCGAATTCCAGCGCCAGCTTGTAAAACCGGGTGATGCCCTGGCCGTTGACGGGATCATTCCACTCCAGTGGTGGTTGATTGTCCTGTATTCCGAGGGTGCGAATATCCACCGGTGTGCGATCGCAGCGAATGGCGTGCCGTGAACCCGCTCCATGAGTCACCGAATCGAATACCAGCCTGGTAGGGATGGGGACGGCCTGTTCAGGTGCGAAGGAGCCTGCCGGATAGAAAGTGCAATATCCCCGATAAGGCGACCCCCTGTCCTGTGAAATAGAAATTTCCAGCATATCGGCACTGATGGGGCCGCTATCAGAGATATTGTATGAGAAGCTCAGAATGTCTTTTCCGACCTGCCCCTCCCTGTAAGGATTGCTGACGCCCTCCGAAGACAAGATGGATACGCTGAAGTCCCGTGGTTTTATATGAATTTCGGTTGTGCCGCTGAATTCATAGTATCCACTCTCGGGAGCATATCCATTCTTCATATTGAAGTTGATCAGACTGCGAGTCAGTTGATCTTGCAGTCCCAGCCTTACAACTTGTTTGAAGAAATTGCTGGACAAGAAAAGATAAACAGATGGCTGTCCTCTTAAATAGCTGATGTTGTAGCGAGAGCCTTTGCTTGCCCAATTTTTCAAATCTGCGCTCATTTGCAGATCCGCAGAACCAATGGCGCTATTCAGCGAGCTGTTTTTGACATTGGTATACATGTAGGGCTCGGTGTAGTTCTGACTGCCATCTTCATTGAAGTTGTAATCAAGAAAACGACACAAAATCCCATCTCGGGTGCCCAGCCTGTAATTCTCACAACCTTGTAAACCGGGCAAGACATAAGGAACACCATTGCTGTCCACAATGACTTCACTTATTGCATTGGTTTGTACGAAGCGAAGATGGCCGGCCTTCTTGTGCTGCATGTTTCTGACGTACCAGTTTCCGCTGTTCTGATTGATACAGCGTTCACCGGCTGCCGCGTCATATTTTAGCGTGGTCCTGCACAGGTTCATCTCCCTGTTCAAAACAGCTCCGACAGGCATGGTTCGAAGATAATCAAAGAAACTTGCACTCAATTTGCCATGTCCCCACCCGGCAGATGCCCCAATGAGACCGAAGAAGCCCAAATCATCAACGACGGCCGGCTTGTTGACCGCCTCAGCGGTGTCGGGGTCACAACGGGTATAAGACATGATGCAGCGTTGGTTGACATAAGGACGGCGAATAGGGCCGTTTTCCCACATATCGACGTTCCAGTTGTTGATATCGGTGTTGTATCCGTTATCAACGTACGCCAGGCTCACCTGACCATTTCCTTTGAGCGAGGTCCAGGCATTTGCGCCGGTCAGACGCGGATCCAGGCCATCAGTCGGCGCAACAAACAGGTTGTTGTCTTCCTGATTTTCAATTAACAGAAAATGGCGCAGCGCGGCATTCGGCCAGACGGTTTTGGATACAGCCGCACTGCCTTGCTGTGCCCAGCCGGCGCCAAGTGCAATGACCAGCAGCAATCTGTGTGTGATGTTCATGTTCAATACTCTCTCACCATGGCGTAGGTGGGCAGTCCCTGGCAGGTCACGATGCCGACCCAGGCCGCGCCCGTGTGTTGTGCAAGATCCAGGTCGGCTTCACAGAAGTCGCTTCCCCGGCGGAAAGTCAGCATGGGGTTGGCCTTGTCCACGTCCAGGGTGAACTCGCCGACCTCGTTGGTCACCGTGGTGCCGATGTGGTTGTCAATGCGGGCGTTAGCAAGCAGCGAGCCATCTTCTGCCCTGAGTACGCCAAACACGGTGACCATCTCCTTGATGCTGCTGCCGGCATCCAGGGTGGCGACGTTGCCGGGGAACAGGGTGTAGCGCTGCTTGCCGGTGTTGATGTCATAGCTGTCCTTGCCCGTCTTGCTGTTGAGCAGTTCCACCTCGTATTCCTGATAAGGCGGGAGCGCCAGGAAGGTCTGTTCCCCTTGCAGGGGGTAGTCCTGTCCATTCACCTTGGCGAGCATCTGTCCTTGGCGATCGATACCGGTATTGATGATCAAGCCGGCCCCCGAGGAGTTGCGGCTAGAGGCGACCAGTGAGTCCTCCGTCGTGACCAGGGCGCCGCGCGCAATCAGGTTGCCATTCATGTCGCCACCATGGCCGCGGCCCAGCGTCATGGTGCCGCCGATGACCTTGTTCTCGAACCCGAGAGTGCA
>ERZ650312.2276-NODE-2276-length-10598-cov-9.174808_pt1 | contig 10598 bp, 8 predicted proteins | sample MGYA00376248_ERZ650312 | MGnify/ENA primary metagenome ERZ650312 (study PRJEB26733, sample SAMN07839316) | wastewater metagenome | biome: urban; feature: wastewater treatment plant; material: waste water | place: USA: North Carolina | collected 2016-07-28 ... | reverse complement strand
TAATGCAAGAACGTCGTACTGTCCTCATTTCATCTGCGGTCACAGGTAAAATCGACGTAAGAAATTGGCAAAATCCAACTGAGGCTAAAATGGAGTTTAGCGCATGAGTTTAGATGCTACTCGGGAAAATAACTTCCAAAACGATATGATTCAGCATATGCAAGCCAACGGTTGGGTATTGGGTGCAGCCAAAAACTATGACCGTGAAAATGCACTATATAGCACAGACGTTTTAAGCTTTGTGCAAACGACACAAGCGGAAGAATGGAACAAGTTTTGTCAGAACTATCCTGTCGATTCAGAACAAAAATTTATTGATGCCTTGGTGGTACAACTAAAAAAAGCCGACATCAATGCCACCGATCAAGCTTCACGTAGTTACGGCACCCTGGGCGTGTTACGTCATGGGCTAAAAATCCGTAATGCCCGTTTTAAACTGTGCCAGTTTAAACCTGAGCATCATCTCAATGCCGATACCTTGGCACGTTATGAGCAGAACATTTGCCGTGTGGTGCCTGAGTTGGTGTATAGCCCATATGCCACAAAAGCAGAATTAGAAAGTACCGGTGTGCAAGCCAAAAAATGGCGCATTGATCTGGTACTGTTTATTAATGGCTTACCTGTTTCTACGCTAGAGCTTAAATCTGAATTTAAGCAAACTGTGCAAAATGCCATTACCCAATATAAAAAAACGCGCTTGCCGAAAGACCCCGACACCAACAAGCCTGAACCCTTACTGACCTTTAAACGTGGTGCATTGGTGCATTTTGCCGTGAGTCAGTATGAAGTCTATATGACCACACATCTGGCAGGCGACAGCACCTTTTTCTTACCCTTTAATAAAGGTACGCATGACGGTGGTGCAGGCAACGATGCACCTGAAGATCAAACTCGCTATGCCACCGATTATTTGTGGAATGAAGTTTTAACGCCTGACAATTTGCTGAATATTCTCGGACGTTTTGTTCACTTGAATATTGAAGACAAAGAAGATGCCGAAGGACGTAAATACAAAAAAGAAAGCCTGATCTTTCCACGTTACCATCAGTGGAATGTGGTAACCAAACTGGTTCAGGATGCCAAAGTTAATGGCACAGGGCATAAATACCTGATCCAGCACAGTGCAGGTTCAGGCAAGTCCAATTCGATTGCATGGACAGCGCATCAGCTTTCCACCTTGTACGATGAACATGGCAATAAACAGTTTGATTCTGTAATTGTGGTGACGGATCGCACCATCCTAGATGCCCAGCTACAAGATACGATTTATCAGTTTGAACATGCCGATGGCGTAGTGGGTCGAATTAACAATAAAGAAGGCGATGGCTCCAAGTCGGAAAAACTGGCAACGTCACTGGAAAAATCTCAACCGATTATTATTGTCACCATCCAGACATTTCCCTTTGTACTCAAAGCCATTGAAAACAGCACTGCACTCAAAGAAAGACGTTACGCAGTCATTGCCGATGAAGCACATTCATCACAAAGCGGTTCAACGGCGCGACAACTCAAAGAAGTCTTGATGACGGACAGCAGTGATGAAGATGTCATGCTGTCCTCGGAAGATATTTTAGATGCCACTTTGGCAGCGCGTCGTGCAAATCCAAACGTCAGCTATTATGCCTTTACCGCAACACCTAAAGCCAAAACCCTAGAATTGTTTGGACGTTGCCCAAATCCTTTATTACCGCCATCCGCAGAGAATAAACCTGAAGCCTATCATGTCTATTCCATGCGCCAAGCGATTGAAGAAGGCTTTATTTTAGATGTCCTGAAGAACTACACCAACTATAAAGTGGTGTATAAACTGACGCAAAAACTGGCAAGCAAAGACCATGAGGTGGATGCTAAAAAAGCCAAGGTGAAGGTCAATCAATGGGTACGTTTGCATGACCACAATATTTCACAAAAAGTAAAAGTGATCATTGAACATTTTAAAAAGAATGTGATGGGTTTATTGGGCGGTCAAGCCAAAGCTATGGTGGTAACCAGCTCACGTAAAGAAGCCGTGCGCTATAAACTGGCCTTTGATAAATATGTCACCGAACAAGGTTATCAGTCGATTCAAGCGATGGTGGCATTCTCGGGTGAGGTTGAGTTTAACGATTCAGATCCCAACAGCAGTGCCTTGGTCGGGCAGAAATTTACTGAACACAACATGAACCCGAATTTAAAAGGGCGTGAAATGCGTAAGGCATTTGACAGTGATGACTATCAGGTGATGTTGGTCGCCAACAAGTTCCAGACTGGCTTTGATCAACCGAAACTGTGTGCCATGTACGTGGATAAAAAACTGGGTGGGGTAGAGTGTGTACAAACCTTGTCCCGCTTAAACCGGACGTATCCGGGTAAAGCAGAGTCAGGCACTTTTGTACTGGATTTCTTTAATGAACCCGATGAAATTTTAGAATCCTTCCAGCCCTATTATCAAACCGCTGAACTGGCTGATGTGACCGATCCAGATAAAGTCTTTGAGCTATTTAACAAACTCAAAAGCAATGGTATCTTTTTATGGTCGGAAGTTGAGCAATTTGCCACGGCATTCTTTAGTCGTAATAAATCCAATGCAGTACTGGCAAATATCTGTAAGCCTGCCATTGAGCGTTGGCAGCAGCGCTATAACACGGCGATTGCTGCATACAGTAAAACCAAAGACATGCTGGAACGCTGTAAACAAACGGGTGATGCTGTCTTGATTGGTAATGCAGAAAAGGATTTTGCTGAAGCCAAAAAAGCCAAAGATGAACTGGAAATCTTTAAAAAGGATCTAGGAACCTTTACTCGTTTTTATGAATTCATGTCACAGATTGTGGATTATGATGATAAAGAGCTGGAGAAGCTGAGTCTGTTTGCACGTAACCTAAGACCGATGCTACGTGAAAATATTATTTTGGATGATGAAATTGATTTAAGTAATATCGAGATGAGCCACTATCGATTGTCTAAACTGCGTCAGATTGATATTGAGTTACAAGCCAATAGTACCGAGCATCAGTTAGAGCCAAGTAATGATGTGGGTAGTGCGACCGCAAAAGACAAAAAAGAAGATTTTTTATCCAGTATTATTCATCGCTTAAATGAAGTCTTTGTGACAGATAAGCTGACTGATCAAGACATGATTAATTACGCAAATACGATTGCAGATAAGGTCTATGAGAACAATGGGGTGATGTCACAGATTGCCAATAATACACGTGAGCAAGCGATGCTAGGTGATTTCCCTCGTGCTATTGATGATGCCATTCTAGGCAGTCATGAAGCGCATAGAGAGCAAATGATGCAATTGCTTTCAGATCCATCTAAGGCACATATTTTTGGTCATTTGATTTTTGATATGTTGGCGAATCGTGGGCAGATGCCTTTGAGATAGCTTTAATGCTTTAAGTTTTTGAAACTATATAAAATGATATGAACTCTTTTCTTTATATCAAAATTTATGTAAGTTTCTATATTCATTTAATAAAATACATTTGAGGGTTTTTATGAAAAAAATAGCAGTGTTATTTTTAAGTTTTATTTCAGTTTCTGCTTTTGCCGCTACGACCACTTTTAAAGTAGTGCAGAATAATCCGAATAACTATGGGGAAGAATCGATTCAAATCAAAACGGATAAAGGGCAGTTGGCCATTTATGCTGTTAATCTCAAATTATCACACACAAAAATTTTAACTTCTTTGAAAAAAGGGGAGTGTGTTTCTATTACAACACCTGATCAATTAATTAAATATGATGGCTACTACTCAGTGGACCAAATAAATTCTGTAAAAAAAGTGGCTTGTTCTAAGTAACAAATAAAGGGAGAGGCTATAAGCCTCTCCCTTTTTATTTGGCAGATACTTAGAAGTCATAACATGCTGTAGGTATTGTCCATTCAATTTGACCAATTGAATCATCGTAGGTAGCTTTTACATTACAAGAAGAGGTAACGTGTCCGCCTCTAATAACACCAACTTTAACATTATAAGTGGCTGATTTATCTTTACTATTTAGAAACTTTAAATCTTCTATTTCGGTTACTTGAAATAGGTCATCAGTTTCCGCAGCAGAATTAATTTCGTAATCTAAACTTTTAAGTTCATCAATTGAATAAATTACAGCAGCTGCATAATCTTTATATTTAGAATCTTCTTTTTCTTTTTTGTATGACGCTAATGCTTGTTTAGTAGCGTCTTCACTTTTTACTTTTTGATTCTCCATAGGTTCTGATACGGGGTGGATGGTTTCAGAAGCCGCAGACTCTTCAACAACAGTAGCTGAGGAAGCCTCAACTTGATTTGATGATTGATTACTTGGTTTAGAGCAGGCCGTTAAAGAAAATAGAGAAAAAAGAATTACTGAAGTTTTAAAAATATTTGTTCTCATGGAGTTCTCAGGTTTTATATTTTAAGTTATTGATTGTAATATTGAAAAATAAATAAACAAAGAATATTTAAGCTTAAGGGATGAAAATTAAAATTCTTTATCAATAAATCTTTTCCACTGAATTATTGTTTTTTTTAAACTGTCTTAACTTTTTTCGTTTGGGGTGCTCTGTAGAGAAAGTTTTTTCAAATGAAAGTTAGTAAAGTTTATTCACTTAGTTGAGAGGAAGTCCTTAACCATATGTTCGTTTTGGAAAAGGCACTATTTTGTTTCTCAAACTATCAATAAAGTCTGACCATTCCTGCATCATCTTAGTTCTATATTCTAAATGTTGTGCATGGTTGTAGGCTTGAGAGACGGCATTTCCGACAGTATGTGCTAACTGTATTTCAATTGCATCATGCATATAGCCTTGCTCATGTAGTGTAGTAGATGCAAGTCCACGGAAGCCATGACCAGTCATTCTTCCCGTATATCCCATGGTGCGAATCGCACTTAACAGAGCATTGTTGCTCAAAGGCTTAGCTGTACTGTGGTTATAAAAAACAAATTGCTTATTACCAGTAATGGGCTGTAACCCTTTGAGTAATTCAATAGCCTGCCTAGATAAAGGAACAATATGTGGTAACGCCATTTTCATCTTATAAGCTGGAATCCTCCATAAATGATTATCAAAATCAATCTCATTCCATTCCATGTTAATGAGCTCGGCAGTTCTTACAAATGTTAGAGTCATAAACTGTAAAGCTGTCTTAACCAAGATATTGCCGTGATAACGATCCATCCGTTCTAAGAAAGGCGGAAACTCAGAAATATCTAGGCGAGCCATATGTTTTACTTTACGTGGCTTGAGAGCTTCTTGAAGGTGGGGTGTAGGGTCATTCTCAATGAGTCCTTTACGGATCGCATAACGAAAAATACGCCCAGCTAAAGGAATAGAGCGTTTAGCCATCTCCTGAGCACCACGTGCTTCAATTTGCTTAGCACAAGCAAGGACATCTTTTCCTTTAATCTGATCAATAGGTATATTACCTAAAGCAGGGAACAGGTCTTTTTCAAATACAGACAAGTCACGTAAATATGTTCCTTCTTTAATGACGGCCTTACGATCTTCCATCCATTCCATAGCAAGAGCTTTGAAAAGAATATTTTCATCGACTTGTTGTTTCTTCTGTTTTTTATCTTCATTGGGATTAATCCCATCTTTAAGTTTTAATCGTGCTTCATCTCTAGTACGGCGAGCCTGAGCGAGTGTAATTTCAGGATAGGTCCCAATACTAAAAATGTTCTCTTTGCTATTAAAACGGAATTTCATTCGCCAATACATGCCACCTGAGGGTGTGACTTCTAAATACATGCCTTTTTCGTCAGAGTATCTGGCTTTTTTTTCTGATGGTTTTATATTTCTTATTTTTACATCTGTAAGCATGACAGCATGTCCTATGGAGTATTTGGGGGTATAAAAATAGGGGTATAAATACTTACCCCCATTTATACCCCCAATAGGTATAGGATTTCAATAGATGTTGTTAGATAGTATTAGATATAAAAAAGACTTAAACCATTAAGATTTAAGTCTTTTAAGATCCTATGAGATGCCATAGGAAGCTAATTTGGCGGTGAAAGAGGGATTCGAACCCTCGAAACGCTATAAACGTTTACACACTTTCCAGGCGTGCTCCTTCAGCCACTCGGACACTTCACCATGGCGGAGGATAATATCGAAAAACATAGCCATCGACAAGGTGAAACAATTGAATTCGAGCAAAAGTTTTAGCTCAATGATATGATTCGCAAAAATAGTGTCGATAATTGAAGACAAGCTTATGCAAAGTACTGCAAAAAAAGCCGCCTTGCCTGCGATGACCTTGGCAGCATTAGGGGTCGTGTTTGGGGATATTGGAACCAGTCCACTCTATGCATTGAAAGAATCCTTCCACGCTGCACATGGCTTGGGCATCACCCCTGCAAACGTATTGGGTATTTTGTCCATTATCTTCTGGACCATGACCATGGTCATTACCATTAAATATTCTGCAATTGTCATGCGCGCAGATAACAATGGTGAAGGTGGGATTATGGCTTTGCTTGCACTGAACTTGCGCAATACCAATTTTAGCCATCGGAAAAAATTACTGTTAATTTCGATTGGCTTTATTGGGGCTTCACTATTTTTTGGGGATGGGATCATCACCCCAGCCATTTCAGTCTTGTCTGCCGTAGAAGGCTTATCCATCGCAACCGATGCACTTGACCCTTATATTGTGCCGATTGCAATTAGTATCGTCACTGCTGTATTTGTCATGCAAAAGTATGGGACAGCCTTTGTTGGTAAGTTCTTTGGCCCACTGACCTTATTGTGGTTCTTCTCTCTCGGTATTCTTGGGATTTCGAGCATTATTCAAACGCCTTTGGTTTTGGGCATGCTGAGCCCACATTGGGCATTTCAGTTTATCGTGACCAACCCTTTAATGGCCTTTTTCATTATGGGTGCGGTAGTGTTGACCGTCACAGGTGGCGAAGCCCTGTACGCAGATATGGGACATTTTGGTCCTGTGCCGATTCGTTTGGCTTGGTTTATTGTGGTTTTGCCGTGTTTACTGCTTAATTATGCAGGACAAGGTGCATTGCTGTTGCGTGATCCGACTGCGATTGAAAATCCATTTTACCTGTTGGTGCCAGAGTGGGGCTTGTACCCAATGATCTTCTTGGCCACTATGGCGGCCGTTATTGCTTCACAGGCGGTAATTTCAGGCGTCTTCTCTTTAGCGCGTCAGGCCATTCAATTGGGTTATTTACCACGTTTAAATGTGAAGCATACTTCAGATTCGGAACAGGGGCAGATTTATGTACCTTTACTGAACTGGATATTGTTGGCATCGATTATTGTCTTAATTTTAATCTTCCAAACCAGCTCACAGCTTTCGCATGCCTATGGTCTGGCGGTCACCATGACCATGTTGTGTGACACCTTATTGATTGCGGTATTTATTCGTTATACATGGAAATGGAGCATGCCAAAATTGGTGCTGCTGATTATTCCATTCCTTGTTTTAGATTTGGTCTTGGTGAGCGCGACCTCACTTAAAGTATTATCGGGCGGTTGGGTTCCATTGCTGATTGGCGGTATTGCATTCATGTTATTAATGACATGGAAACAAGGTCGCGAGTTAACTTTTGCCAAGCTTCAGCAAGATACATTGCCACTCGATTTATTTGTACAAAGTATTGGTGATCAAGCCAATTGGGTTGAAGGCGAGGCCGTCTTTTTAACTGGAACACCAACCGTTGTGCCACATGCGATGTTGCACAATATGAAGCACAATAAAGTACTGCATCAAAAGAACATTATTCTCACCGTTAAAATTCAAGATGTTCCTTATGTGGAAGAGTCCAATCGCTTCCATGTCGAAACCATGAATCAGCATTTCTATCGTCTTGAATTGTACTATGGCTTTAAAGATGAAATGAACATTCCACAAGCACTTGAAGCGGTGTATCAAGCGATTGAGCTGGAATATAACTTAATGCAGATCAGCTTCTTTGTATCGCGTGAACGGATTATCAGTACCGTGGGTGATGGTATGGCGCCGTGGCGTGAAAAGCTCTTTATCTCGATGCAAAGGAATACCAGTCCTGTGAGTGACTTCTATCAGATTCCACCAAACCGTGTGGTTGAACTCGGTAGTCAGATCGAGATTTAAAACCTTAATAAAAAAACCAGCATATATGCTGGTTTTTTTTGGAGGATAAATCAGCTGAAGTCTTAGTTCATTGGGTCATTTACAGGTGCTTCAGGCATCGCTTGGACAGGCTGTTCTGCTGAAGCGTCAGGAAGTGCCTGTGCAGGGGCATCAGGTAATGGTAGTGAATCAGGCTCAACCGCATTGACGGGTGCCTCTGCTGATGAATCTAATTGAGGTGCAGCAGCTGGGGCAGCATTCATGTCTGCATTTGCCGTGGGTGCGACAGCATCATTTAACGCCGCTTCAGCTTGTTGTGCTGAGAGTTCTGCATTTGGTACCAGCGGATGTTGCTCTGTTGGAGTCGCAGCGACTTGTTGTTGCGCTGTGGTATCAGGTGCGGCCTGTTGAACAGGAGCTTCACTCTGTGGTGCTGTTGGCATCACTGCTTGGTCATTAGGTATACCTTGGCCCGCTGGGCTGATAGGTGCTGCATTTGGATCAAGCAATTTAATTTGCCCTGAGCTTACGAGTTCTTGAATAGAACCCGGTTGACCATTAACAGTAGTCGTGACTTTGGCTTGAGAGAGACTTTCTAAGGTGTCACCCGGTTGGATAGGTGGCTCGGCGAAGGCTGAAGCACTTATCACTGTGCCGATTAAACCAAGAGAAGCTAAAATCTTAGAATGCATAAGAACTCCGTAAATTGCATGTATTATTTCGTTCGATTCATTTTTACCTTGGCATATTTTTTGAAGCGACAGCAATCAAAGATACGCAATCGCATCACGTTGCCGTAGAAAAACTCTACAAAAAAGACATTTTGTTACATGCAAAATCATCTAAATATGGCGTTTTGTTTAATTGTTATGCGAATAGAACTCGAGCGATATACTTCGTATACGCTGATTGTTAAGCTCGTGAAAAACCGATGTTTATTGTAGTTGTGATGGCGAAGAAGAAAAGTAGTTCAGGTAAGTCAGTCTTTAACATGTTTAATCAAAATGGCCTGAAAGTGATTTTAGGATTGGTGGCAACGGGAAGTTTTGCGATTGCTTTTGGTCAAGAAAAAATTCAGCAATACGTGTCTTTAAGCCCAAGCTCAAATTCAGCCTGTTTAGAACAATTTTATCGGGAAATTCCGCCTTATTTACTCAAAGAAAGTTTAAGTAAACACAGCTATGCACTGTGCTTTAACGGTTTTAATGTGATGTATTCGGGCGTTTCGAAAACCCCCCTCTGGGTTGCAGAGGCCCTGACGCCACAGCGCCTGAGCCAAAAAATTCCACGTGAAGATAGTTTTCACGAAGAAAATAATGTTGCAACTGAACATCGAGCGACATTGTCGGACTACCGTGGTTCAGGCTATGACCGTGGACATATGGCACCGAATGCTGATATGCCCAATAAAGCCGCACAATTCGACAGTTTTTCTTTGGCCAATATGGTGCCACAGGCCCCTAAAAATAATCAGCAAGTGTGGCGTGAATTGGAAGAAGCCACACGGGCGCTTGTGACCAAGCAAAAGCTGGATGTTTTTGTGGTAACTGGGCCTGTATTTCAGGGCAAAAAGCTCAAGACCATTGGTCAGGGAGTGATTGTTCCGAGTGCGGTTTACAAAGCGGTCTATATGCCAAAAACGGGTGCAATCGGCGCTTATTACGCACCGAATGATAATTCACAGCAGGTAAGAATTGTCAGTGTCTGCTATTTGGAAGAGCAGTTGGGTGTGAATTTATTTCCGCAACTGACAGAAGAGCAAAAACGTAATACTTATAAACTACCGTTGACAGCAACGGCGGTAAAAGCCAATAGTGCAATTCAATACTCACATTGGGATGCGGAAAGTCAGTGTGCAGAAGAGGTTTCATCCGAGCAGCTCAAAGCCTTACAAAAAAACTTTAAATCGGGCTCTACTCAGTCGAGTAGTGGTAGCACAGTCAAAACAGGTACGGGTATTGATGCGGCGGATCAAGATGCGATTGTGAAACAATTGGTCGACGCCTTATTGCAATATATTTTGCAGCTGTTACGTTAAAGTTCTATGCAGTTGGATGTATAGACCTTCGACTGCAGTGCCCAATGCCTGAAAAACAAACAAGAGTAAAAATAAAATGTTTAAACCTTTTGTACAAGGTAACGAGTCCCATGCCATTCATGATTTGACCCTTGAAAATGACACGGACTGCGTTAGTATTTATGGCAATTTACAACTCACCAAAGACCAAGCTGGCCTAGCTGCGGCCAAAGCATTGCAGGCGTATCTGAATGCCATTGTGCAACAGCTTGAAAGTGAAGCTCAGCTTCCTGAGAAAATTGAACATCCGCAGTTGGGTGAAATTGACAATCCTTTTTTATAATATAGGCCTATCTATGTTCCATGTGGAACAATAGGAAAAGCCCACAGATTGTGGGCTTTGTTATTAATGGGGAGAGAAAAAATTAATCCTCGCCAGAGATATGTCTAAGTGCAAAGGCACCCGTTAAAACGGTTAAATCAAAGGCAAGTGCAACGCCAAGAAAGCCGATGCGCAACTCGGGAAAAGCTGCTGC
>ERZ650312.2274-NODE-2274-length-10601-cov-3.591219_pt1 | contig 10601 bp, 10 predicted proteins | sample MGYA00376248_ERZ650312 | MGnify/ENA primary metagenome ERZ650312 (study PRJEB26733, sample SAMN07839316) | wastewater metagenome | biome: urban; feature: wastewater treatment plant; material: waste water | place: USA: North Carolina | collected 2016-07-28 ... | reverse complement strand
CGAAACCTGGCCCGGCAGGGGCGGATCGTCGAGATCCTCACCCATGCGACGATCCGCTCGCAGACCGAGTTGGCCGAGCGGATGGCGTCCGACGGGTTCGCCGTGTCGCAGGGGACGCTCAGCCGCGACCTCGCCGACATCGGCGCCCTGCGCGTCCGGACGCCCGCCGGCGACCTCGCCTATGTGCTCCGGGAAACCGAGCCGGCGGACGCCACTCGTGCCGAGGGTCGCCTGGCCCGCCTGCTGGGGGAGTTGCTGCTGTCGGCCGAGGCGTCAGCCAACCTCGTCGTGCTCAAGACGCCGCCGGGAGCGGCCCAGTACCTCGCGTCCGCGATCGACCGGGCCGGCGTGGACGCGGCCCTCGGTACCATCGCGGGCGACGATTCGATCCTGCTCGTCAGCCGCGATCCTGCTGGCGGCGACGCGCTCGTGGACTACCTGCTCGGCTTGGGCGAGCGGGGCAAGGAGGCGGCGTGACATCAGGCGGCCTCACCCAGGCTGTCGAGCTTCTGCTGCAGCAGTTCACGGCTGGCCGATGGCTTGTCGGCCATCTTATCCAGCGCCGATTTGTAGGCAGTGCGTGCTTCAACCTTCTTGCCCTGGGCGCTCAGCACATCACCTTTCATCTCCAGGAATCGGGCATCGAAGGCAGCGGCGTGGACGGCGTCCAGTTGCTTAAGTGCCTCGTCGTAGGCCTGCTCATCGAGTTGCACGGCGGCCAGGCGCAGACGCGCCAGATCACGCGCTTCATTCTTGCCATTCTCCGCTACCCAGATCAGCTGGGTCTTGGCTGTTTTCAGATCGCCAGCATCGAAGGATTGCTTGGCGGCAACCATCGCTCCCAGCGAGGCGTAGGCCGTCCGCCCGAATTTCTCGGCCAGCTCACCGGCGGCGGCTTTCACTTTCTGGGCGTCGCCGGCGGCAGCCGCCTGTTCGAGCACGCCATAGATCGCCGCTGCCTTGGCTGATTGGCCACCCTGGTACCAGTTCCAGCCCTGCCAGCCGACGACGGCAAGCGATGCCGCCATGACCAGGCCGGTCACCAGGTTGCCGTACATCTTCCACCAGGTTTTCAGCGTATCGATCTGTTCCTGTTCTTCGAGGTCGTAATGCGCCATGCTGCTTATTCCTCTTCGTCTTCCGAATCAATCAAGTGGTCGAAAATGGCCTCGGCCAGATCATCGACTTTCAGTTTACGTTGTTCCACACCCTCTTCGCGCAGGGCTTTGAGTTGTGCTTCACCGGTCGCCGCCTCATCATCGCCGATGACTACGGCAAAGTTGGCGCCGCTGCTATCGGCCTTCTTCATCTGCGACTTGAAGGAGCCGCCGCCACAATGCAGCAGGACATCGATACCCTCGTTGCGCAGGCCCTCGGCAACCCGGAAGGCGAGGCGAGCGGCTTCGTCACCCTGGTGCACGACATAGACATCCGGCGCCGGCGCCGCCGGCTCACCGCCGGATTCCTTGATCAGCGCGATCAGGCGCTCGACACCCATGGCAAAACCACACGCCGGGGTCGACTTGCCCCCCAGTTGCTCGACCAGGCCGTCATAACGGCCGCCGGCACAGACCGTACCCTGGGCACCGAGCTTGTCGGTCACCCATTCGAAAACGGTGAGGTTGTAGTAATCAAGACCGCGCACCAGACGCGGGTTGATCGTGTAGGGAATGCCGGCATCGCGCAACACGCGCTGCACACCTTCGAAGTGGCCCAGGGACGCCTCGCCGAGGTAATCGATCAGCTTCGGCGCGGCAGCGCACATGTCCTGCAGAGCGGGATTCTTGGTATCGAGGATGCGCAGCGGATTGGTGTACAAGCGGCGTTTGGCATCCTCGTCGAGAATCTCGGCATGCTCCTCGAAATAGGTGATCAGCGCCGCACGGTGCTGGGCCCGCTCTTCCGGCTGGCCGAGGCTGTTGATCTGCAGTTCGATGCCATCCAGACCAAGGTCATCCCACAGGCGGGCCCCCATCAGGATCATCTCGGCATCGATGTCGGGCCCGGCAAAACCGATGGCCTCGACGCCGACCTGGTTGAACTGGCGGTAGCGCCCCTTCTGCGGCCGCTCATGGCGGAACATCTGGCCGATGTAGTAGAGACGGCGGGGAATCTGGTTGGCCAGGCCATGCTGGATGACGGCGCGGACGCAACCGGCCGTGCCTTCCGGGCGCAGGGTCAGCTGCTCGCCATTCAGGCTGTCTTCGAAGGAATACATTTCCTTCTCGACGATGTCCGTCACTTCGCCAATCGCCCGCTTGAACAACGGTGTCGGTTCGACGATGGGCATGCGGATCGGCCGGTAGCCGTAGGCTTTCAGCCAGGTGCGGACGGTGTCCTCGAACAGCTCCCAGAACTCGGCTTCATCCGGCAGGATGTCGTTCATCCCGCGCACGGACTGGAGGGTTTGACTCATGCTTGCAGTTTCTTCTTGTAGGTGCGCTGGACGTAGCGCTCGATGATGTCCTTGAATTCGCTGGCGATGTTGTCGCCCTTCAGCGTCACGGTCTTGACGCCGTCTTCGTAAACCGGGGCCGACGGCGCTTCGCCGGTGCCCGGCAGCGAGATGCCGATATTGGCGTGCTTCGATTCGCCGGGGCCATTGACGATGCAGCCCATCACGGCCAGCGTCATATTCTCGGCACCGTCGTAATGCAGCTTCCACTGCGGCATCCTGGCACGCACGAAATCCTGCACCTCGCCAGCCAGCTCCTGGAAGAAGGTACTGGTGGTCCGGCCGCAACCCGGGCAGGCCGCCACCATCGGGGTGAAGGCGCGCAGGCCCATGGTCTGCAGGATTTCCTGGGCGACGATGACTTCCTGCGAACGCGAGCCGCCGGGCTCCGGTGTCAGCGAGACGCGGATGGTGTCGCCGATGCCTTCCTGCAGCAGCACGGACAGGGCAGCCGTCGAGGCGACAATGCCTTTGGAGCCCATGCCGGCCTCGGTGAGACCAAGGTGCAGTGCGTAGTTAGCACGCTTCGACAACTCGCGGTAGATGGCAATCAGGTCCTGCACGCTGGAAACCTTGCAGGACAGGATAATCTTTTCGCCGGCCAGGCCAACCTCCTCGGCCTTGGCGGCCGATTCGAGCGCCGAGGTAACCATCGCGTGGCGCATCATGTCGGTCGCATCGAGCGGCTCGGCCCGCTTGCTGTTCTCGTCCATGATGCGGGCCAGCAATTCCTGGTCGAGGCTGCCCCAGTTGACGCCGATGCGTACCGGTTTGTCGTAACGGCAAGCCAGCTCGACCATCTGGGCGAATTGCTCATCCTTCTTCTTGCCGAAACCGACGTTACCGGGATTGATCCGGTACTTGGCCAGCGCCTCGGCGCAGGCCGGCTGTTCGGTCAGCAGACGATGACCGTTGTAGTGAAAGTCTCCAATCAGGGGGACGTTGCAATTCATCTTGTCGAGATGATCGCGAATCCTCGGTACGGCAGCGGCGGCTTCCGGCGTATTGACGGTGATGCGCACCAGTTCGGAACCGGCACGCGCCAGCTCGGCACACTGGATGGCAGTGGCCAGGTAATCAGCCGTATCGGTGTTGGTCATCGACTGCACGACGACCGGAGCGTCGCCACCGATACGAACGTGGGCGATCGCCGTGCTGCGGGTCGGGCGCTTGCTGACGGCTGTCACGGCTTACTCCAGGACGAGACGGGCGACATCGCCCTTGGTATGCGGGGCCAGATCGACCGGCTGGCCACGCCAGAACAGGCGCACACCCGACGCATAGCCGATGGTCAAGGACAGCGGCCCCTGGCCGGAAACAGCCTGTTCAGCACCCGCACTCAGACGTTGCGAGAAGACGACCTTGTTATCACGGTCACGCACCTCGATCCACGACTCCTTGTCGAAGAGGAAACGCAACTGCGGGGCAGCTGCCACCGGCTCGGCGGCCTGGGCTGCCGGGGCATTTGGCGTCGCAGCGGGGGCCGCGCTTTCGGCCGGAGCCAGCACCTGCGGATACATGACCTGCTGCTGCGTCGCGCCAGGCGGAAACAGCGGTTCGTTGGCGGCCGCAGGCTGCGCCGGCGTCTCTGCGCTCGGCGCAGCAGCCGGTGCAGGCTCCGTGGCCTCCTTGCGGGCCACCGAATCAAGCAGGGACTGCGCACTGCTGCGCAGGGCAGAGAGATCGGCAGGCAGCAGGAAATAGATCAGCGCCGCGATCACGACCAGGCCAAGGCCAACGACGACCACCTGCCGGTCGCGACGGGAAGCCGCCGACGAACTGGAGGAAGGCATCGGGGCCGGACCGGTGTCCTGCTTGCCCAGATTGTTGACCGGCTTTTCCAGAATATGGTCGAGTTGCGCCATCAAAGGGGCCGAGTCGACCTGCACCAAACGTGCGTAATTACGCACGAAACCGCGAATGAAGGTATGTCCGGGCAGGTGCTGCCAATCACCGCCCTCAAGGGCTTCGACCTGGCGCAGGCCGAGCTTGAGGGTCTGTGCGATATCGGCAATCTTCAAGCCGCGCGCCTCGCGGGCCTGACGCAACTGCTCGCCAACTGGCGTTTCGGGGATATGGGCGGCGCTATCCTCGACCACCGCTTCCTGGCTACTGACCTGCTCACTCATTCAAAATTACCCTTCAGGAACTCCTGATACTCCATCGACGATGGATAACGGCTACGCAATTGCGAGGCGAAACCGCCCTCCGCAGCCCGGTTGCCGAGTTTCCGCTCGATGCGCACCCCCAGCCAGAGCGCCTCGGCTGACGGCGGCTCCATCATCTTCAGCGCATCGTTCAGGTAGATACGCGACTCTTCCAGAATGCCACGGCGATAAAACAGCTTGGCCAACTCCATCCGCGCCGGCATGGCACCGTCGCGGGACAGCTGCAGGGCCTTGAGCAGATAGTTCTGCGCCCCCTCCAGATCACCGGCCTTCAGGGCACAGGTGCCGGCATTGGTGTAGGCACGATCCGGCGTTTCGTAGAGCGGGCTCTTCAGCGCATTCAGGAAGTAGACGATGGACTGGCGTTCCTTGCCTGTTTCGCACAGATACCAGCCGTAGTTGTTGTTAACCTCGGGATCGTTCGGGGCAATGTCCAGCGCCCGACGAAAATCGCTTTCGGCCTTGTCGTTTTCCTTCAGCGCGGTACGCACCAGGCCGCGCACGCTGTACGCCTGGTAGTAGCTGGAATCCGCATTCAGCGCGATCTGCAGTTCGTCGAGGGCAACGGCGTAGTTGCCGGCCTGGAAATACATGGCGCCCAGTTCGGTATGAATCCGTGCCCGATTGCGCGGATCGGTGCTCTTCTGCTCCTGGCCATCGGCATTGTTGAATTGATATTGCTGCGCCTGGGCCGGTGCCAGGCAGCACAACACCAGGCCAAGGCCCAGGGTCATTCGCTTCAGGGATGCACGCATCAGGATCTAGCCTCCATCAGGGGAATCACGCGCCCAGCAGTGCGCTTGGTCTTGTCCTTGACCTGCCCGGCCAACTGGCCGCAGGCCGCATCGATATCGTCACCACGCGTCTTGCGCGTCGTGGTGACGATGCCAGCCTGCATCAGGATATCGGCAAAGCGGCGCACCCGCTCCGCCGGCGAACGCTTGAACGGCGAACCCGGGAAGGGGTTGAAGGGAATCAGATTGAATTTGCACGGCACATTCCTGACCAGGGCCAGCAGCTCACGGGCGTGGCCTTCGGAATCGTTGATGCCGTCGATCATGGTGTATTCGAAGGTAATGAAGTCGCGCGGCGCCTTTTCCAGGTAACGCTGGCAGGCGGCCATCAGGTCCTTCAACGGATACTTCTGGTTGATCGGCACCAGCTCGTCGCGCAGCTTGTCGTTCGGCGCATGCAGCGAAACCGCCAGGGCGACCGGGCACTCCTCGCGCAGGCGGTCCATGACCGGCACCAGACCGGAGGTGGACACCGTGACGCGGCGGCGCGACAGGCCGTAGGCGTTGTCGTCGAGCATCAGCTTGAGCGCGATAACCGTGTTTTCAAAGTTGGCGAGCGGTTCGCCCATGCCCATCATGACGACGTTGGAGATCACCCGCTCGTCGCCATGCACGGCGCCGAGGGCGTTGTTGGCCTGCCACAGCTGGCCGATGATTTCCGCCACCGTCAGGTTGCGGTTGAAACCTTGCTTGCCGGTCGAACAGAAGGCGCAGTCGAGCGCGCAACCGGCTTGCGTGGAAATGCAGAGCGTTCCGCGATCGTCCTCGGGAATGAACACCGTTTCGACGGCGTTGCCGTTGCCGACATCGATCAGGAACTTGCGCGTGCCGTCATCCGAAACCTTGTCGGAAACGACGGCCGGCGGGGCCACGACCGCCCTCGCCTTGAGCTTTTCACGCAAGCTCTTGGCGATGTCGGTCATGGCATCGAAGTCCGCCACGCCGGAACGATGCATCCAGCGCAAGACCTGCTTGGCGCGGAAGGGCTTTTCGCCCTGCTCGGCAAACCAGGCAGTCAGGCCATCGGCATCGAAATCCAGCAGATTGACGGTCATGCGGTATTGCTTAGCGGCCAGCGTAGGTGTTCATGCCCGGGAAGAAGAAAGCAACTTCCACGGCAGCGGTTTCCGGAGCGTCGGAACCATGAACGGCGTTGGCGTCGATGGACTCGGCGAAGTCGGCGCGGATGGTGCCCTTGTCGGCCTTCTTCGGATCGGTGGCGCCCATCAGTTCGCGGTTCTTGGCGATGGCGTTCTCGCCTTCCAGGGCCTGGATCATGACCGGACCGGAGGTCATGAAGGAAACCAGATCCTTGAAGAAGGGGCGCTCTTTGTGCACGGCGTAGAACTGGCCGGCTTCCTGCTCGGACAGCCAGGTCATGCGGGCAGCGATGACCTTCAGGCCGGCGCCTTCAAAACGGGAATAGATCTGGCCGATCACGTTCTTTTTGACGGCGTCCGGCTTGATGATGGAAAGGGTGCGTTCGATAGCCATGGGTTTGCTCCGAGAAAGCTAGTCAGTTGAAAAACGGGTGATTTTAACAGACTCGGCGACCAAGCGCCCGCCTCACTGTGCAGGCGCCCTGCTCTCGCCGGCCGCGACAAGCGGCGCACGCAGCATGGCGAAATCGCGCGGTGCAACGTATTGCAGCAACTCCTTGCCATCGGCATCGACGACGACATCGAGCCCCTTTTCCGGATACAGGAGATGCACCCGTTTTTCCGACACGACCAGGCGCTCGCCCGGCTGACCGAAACGCTGGATGACGGTCGCCTCATCCAGATTGACGGTCGGGATCACACTGATCGCCTTGATCGGCAAATCGTTAACCACCGCCAGATCGTCGGGATGCAGGGTGATCTTGCGGGTCGTGCTTTCCATGTGCTGCGCTTTCAGGGCCCGTTCCCGCATGGCGACAATCGCCGCTTCCGGCGCGTCGACGGTGACGATGACACGGGCGAGCACGAAGCCGAGCGAAACCTGGCCGTAATAGGCCTCCAGCGCCCCCGCCTCGTTGGGCCCGGCAATGATGGCAACCTCGACCTCGTTGCCCAGCTTTTGCTTGACCTGCGCCAGCGTGCTGACACCTGGCTGCAGGCCGAATACACGGCTCCCGCCCTGACCGTCGACCTCGATCTGCCAGGGCAGGTCGGCCTCCGGATTGAGCCCTTCCTGCTTGGCCAGCCCGGGAATCAGGAAAGGAACGACCAGCGCGACAAGGATCAGGGCAATGATGGAGAGGGCAAATTTCATGGTCTTCGTGTGGCATGACGGGGAGAAGATTGTGCCACAGGCACTCCGCACAAAAAGAAGCCCCGGCCGGGACCGGGGCTTTTCCTGGCGGGCGCAGACCGCGTTACAGCATGCCCAGTTGCTGCGGCAGCCACAGCGACAGGCCTGGCCAGTAGGTGACCACCATCAGGAAACAGAGCATCGACAACAGCCACGGCCAGACGGCTACGGTCAGTTCGGTGATGCCCATCTTGGTGATACCGGAGGCAACATACAGGTTGAGGCCGACCGGCGGGTGGCACATGCCGACTTCCATGTTCACCACCATCAGGATGCCGAAGTGCACCGGGTGGATGCCCAGTGCCATCGCCACCGGGAACAGGATGGGGGCGAAGATCAGCACGATGGACGACGGCTCCATGAAGTTGCCGGCAAGCAGCAGGATCACGTTCACCGCGAGCAGGAAGGTGATCACGCCGAGGCCGTTGCCCAGCATCCAGTCAGCCAGCGCCTGCGGAATGTTCTCGTTGGTCATGATGAAGGAGAACAGTACGGCATTGGTGATGATGTAGAGCAGCATCGCCGACATGTTGGCCGAGTTGAGCAGCACCTTCGGCACGTCCTTGAGCGGCATGTCCTTGTAAACAAAGACCGCCACGATGAAGGCGTACATCGCGCTCATTGCCGCCGCTTCGGTGGGCGTGAAGATGCCGGTGTAGATGCCGCCCATCACCACCACGATCAGCAAGAGGCCCCACACCGACTCGCGGAAGGCCTTCACCCGCTCGCCGACCGAAGCCTTGGGCTGGCGCGGATAGTCGAACTTGCGCGCCCGATACCAGGTCACGCCACCGAGGGTCGCCGCCAGGGCCAGGCCCGGCACCACGCCGGCCATGAACAGCGCGCCGACCGAGGTGTTGGTGGCCACCGAGTACATCACCATCACGATGGACGGCGGGATCAGGATGCCCAGCGCGCCGGCGGTGGTGATGATCCCGGCCCCGAAGCGGTTCGGAAAGCCCGCCCGCACCATCGCCGGCAGCAGGATCGAGCCGATCGCCACCACCGTGGCCGGCGACGAGCCCGACACCGCCGCGAACAGCGCGCAGGCCAGCACCCCGGCCAGGCCCAGGCCGCCGTACCAGTGGCCGACCATCGAGGTGGCGAAGGTGATCATCCGCTTGGCCACCCCGCCGTGGGTCAGGAAGTTGCCGGCCAGGATGAAGAACGGGATCGCCATGATCTCGAACTTCTCGATGCCGGTGAACAGCTTGAGCGCCACGGATTCGAGGGGCACCTCGGTCATGGTGAACAGGAAGCTCAGCACCGTGAGGCCGAGGGAGATCGAGATGGGCATGCCCGTGAGCATCAGCACGAGCAGGATGCCGAAGATGATCGCGGCGTTCATTGGCGGCCTCCCTTGCCCGGGCCGCGCGATGCGCCGCGGGGCGTGTGCTTGAGATCGTGCATGTGCAGGTTGTCGTCCATGCCGTACACGTCCACATCCACCGGCAGCTGCTCGGCCTCGAGCCCGTCCACGTGGCCGTGGTCGTGATGGGGCAGCTCGCCGGTGCGCAGGAAGTTCCAGGCCACCTGCAGGAAGCGGAAGCACATCAGGCTGGAGCCCAGCGGGATGGCGCTATAGACGATCCAGGTCGGCCACTCGAGGTCGGGGGTGGTCGGGCCCTCGGGGATGTCGCCGACCTCCGCGCCGGTGAAGCTCAGGAAGGCATAGTGGGCACCGTTCTCCCAGACGAAATGGGCGCCCAGAGTGGCGACGATGCCGGTGAACAGCGCGCCGGCCAGCAGCCCGAAAACGATGAAGCGACCGCGCGCGGCATCCGACAGGCGGTTGATGAGCACATCGACGCCCACGTGGATGCCCGTGCGCACCCCGTAGGCGGCGCCAAACTTGGCCATCCACACGAACATGATGATGCACAGCTCCTGGGCCCAGCTGAAGTTGAGGGACAGGAGCCAGTCCTGCAGGCCGGGAATGCTGAGCCCGGCGAGGTAACGATGGACCACCGCGACGAAGATGATCGCCGTGGCGCCGCCCATCAGGAGGGTGATGATCCACTCCTCCAGGTGATCGAGTAGTTTCATGCTGGCACCTCGGAAGGGCTGTGCGGCGTGACAGGGCCGCCCGCGATGGCGGAGCGGACCCTGCGTCAAGAGGGGTCTTTCAGGCAGTCAGGATTACAGCTTCGCGGGGTCGAAGCCGGTTTCCTTGTAGATCGACTCGATCAGGCCCTTGCCGATGCGCCCCTCCATCTTCTGGTGGACCGGCACCAGCGCCTTCTTGAAGGCCAGCTTCTCGTCCTTGGTCGGCACGTACACCTGGGTCTTGCCGCTCTTCCTGATCGCCTCGAGGGACTTGTCGTTTTCTTCCTGGGCGATCTTGTTGGCGTAGGCGGTGGCCTCCTTCATCGCCGTTTCCAGGTTGCCGCGCACGTCGGCGGGCAGGCCGTCCCAGAACTTCTTGTTGGCGATCACCGCGTAGCCCAGGTAGCCGTGGTCGGTCACGGTCAGGTGCTTCTGCACCTCGTGCATCTTCTGGGTGTACATGTTGGAGTGGGGGTTCTCGGTGCCATCGACGACGCCGGTCTGCAGCGCCTGATACACCTCGGAGAAGGCCATCACCTGGGGCAGGCCGCCGACGCTGCGGATTTCCTCCTCGAGCACCTTGGACGACTGGATGCGCAGCTTCTTGCCCTTCAGGTCGGCGGGGCTGCGGATCGGGGTATTGGCCGAGAACGACTTGAAGCCGTTGTCCCAGTAGGCCAGGCCGACGATGCCCTTCGGCTCCAGCTTCTTCAGGATGCCGGCGCCCACCGGCCCCTGGGTGACCCGGTGCAGCTCGGTGTAATCGTCGAAGATGTAGGGCAGGTCGAAGACCTCGAACTCCTTCACGCCCAGCGGGCCGAACTTGGCCAGCGACGGGGCCAGCAT
>ERZ650312.2268-NODE-2268-length-10612-cov-3.353604_pt1 | contig 10612 bp, 5 predicted proteins | sample MGYA00376248_ERZ650312 | MGnify/ENA primary metagenome ERZ650312 (study PRJEB26733, sample SAMN07839316) | wastewater metagenome | biome: urban; feature: wastewater treatment plant; material: waste water | place: USA: North Carolina | collected 2016-07-28 ... | reverse complement strand
TTTCGGTGATGGGGCCACGGCTGCCCACGTAGTCGCCCTTGCCCAGCTCGATGCGGTCGAGTTCGCGGATGGGGGTGACTTCGGCAGCGGTGCCGGTAAAGAAGGCTTCGTCAGCGCTGTAGACTTCGTCGCGGGTAATGCGCTTTTCCACCAGTTCCAGGCCCATGTCGGCGAGGATGGTGCAGACGGTGTCGCGGGTGATGCCTTCCAGTGCCGAGGTCAGGTCCGGCGTATAGACCTTGCCGCGGCGGATGATGAAGATGTTTTCGCCCGATCCTTCGGCGACAAAACCGTCCACGTCCAGCAGCAGGGCTTCGTCGTAGCCGTCACGGGTGGCCTCGGCATTGGCGAGGATCGAGTTCATGTAGTTGCCGTTGGCCTTGGCCTTGCACATGGTGATGTTGACATGGTGGCGGCTGAACGAGCTGGTCTTGACCCGGATGCCTTTCTGCATGCCGTCTTCACCCAGATAGGCACCCCACGGCCATGCTGCCACGATCACGTGCACGTCGTTGGCCGGCGGAGCCACGCCGAGCTTGCCGGAACCGTAAAACGCCATCGGGCGGAAATAGCACGACTTGAGCTGGTTGGCCTTGACGACCTCCAGGTGGGCCGCATTGATCTCGTCCTTGCTGAACGGCAAGCCGATTCCCAGGATATGGGCCGAGCGGAACAGGCGGTCGGTATGGTCCTGCAAGCGGAAGATGGCCGGACCTGATCCGGTTTCGTAGGCGCGCACGCCCTCGAACACGCCCATGCCGTAGTGCAGCGTATGGGTCAGCACATGGGTGGTGGCGTCACGCCACGGCACCAGCTTGCCGTCGTACCAGATAAATCCGTCTCGGTCAGCCATCGACATCTTGATGTTCTCCAGATTCTGAATCTTGTTGGGTGATCATGCGCAAGGATTATAACGCTGTCTTTTTTGGCCCGGGACGGCTGATTGCCGCCCCGCCGGGGTTTTCCCCTGGCAAAGCCGGCGATTGCGATGCCGGCCTGCCACGGACTAGCCGAATACCGCCTGCCAGAGCGCCTGCACGTGTGCATGATGCTGGCGCAGCGTGTCGTCCACGCTGACGCCGCGCTGGCCTTCCAGCCGCTCGGCATGCTGCAACCGGCGGTAGTGACGATAGGCATCCTGCGCCTGGCGGGCCATGTCGTGGCCGATCAGGTCGGCGTTGGCCGCCAGCCCCAGCAGGGCGATGTTGCCCAGATTGCCGGTCAGCTCCGGGTAGTAATGGGAATGGGCCAGCACCAGATACTGCACGATGAATTCGACATCCACGAGGCCGCCGCGGGCGTGCTTCAGGCTGGTTTCCTGTGCCGGATGCGTTTCCAGCATCCGTTCGCGCATGGCCAGCACCTCGTCGCGCAGGGTGGCAATGTCACGCGGCGTGGTCAGGACGTCAAAGCGGGTCTTCTCGAAGCGGTCGCCGACCTCGCTGTCACCGGCGCAGAAGCGTGCCCGGGTCAGCGCCTGGTGTTCCCACAGCCAGGCCTTGTTGGTCTGGTAGCCGGCAAAGGCTTCGACCGAACTGACCAGCAGGCCCGCCGCACCGTCCGGACGCAGGCGCAGGTCGATGTCGTAGAGCACGCCGGCCGGTGTGGCGGCCGTCAGCCAGGTGCTCAGCTTGCGGCCGAGGCGGGCATACAGCTCGCCGGCATCCGGGTCGGGATCGTCGTACAGGAAAATCAGGTCGAGGTCCGAGCCGTAGCCCAGTTCCTTGCCGCCGAGCTTGCCGTAGCCGATGACGGCAAAGCGCGGCACCTCGCGGTGCCGTTTGGCGATGTCGCGCCAGGCGTAGCGGACGGCGGCTTCCAGCACCACGTCGGCCAGCAGCGAGATCTGGTCGGACAGGGCTTCGAGCGGCCACATGCCGGCAATGTCCTGCGCCACCAGCCGGAACTGCTGCGCGTGCTGGAAGTGGCGCAGGGTGTCCATCAGGTTTTCCACGTCGCCGTCGGCATCGGCCAGCTGGCTGTCGAGCTGCTGGCGCAGGGCCGGCCAGTCCGGCTCGGCATACAGCACCCGTGCGTCCAGCAGCTCGTCCAGCAGGATCGGATGCCGGGTCAGGTAGTTGGAGACCCACGGGCTGGACGAGCACAGCGAAGCCACCCGCCGCAGGGTTTGCGGGTATTCCGACAGCAGGGCGAGATAGCTCGAGCGGCGGCTGATGGCCTCCATCAGCCCGAGGATGCGCATCAGCGTTTCGTCCGGATTGCCATGCGACGCGGCCACTTCGATCAGGGCCGGAATCAGGCTGTCAAAGCGGTGGCGGTTTTTCGGCGGCAGTTGCTGGTAACGCTGCGAGTGGCGCACGGTGGCCAGCTGGCGGGCGGTTTCGTCCGCAGCATGATAGCCGAGTCCGGCCAGTTTTCCGGCGGCCTCGGGGGTGTCGATGGTCTGCCACAGGCCGAGCAGCGGGTGTTCGGCATGGTCTTCGGTCGGCAGGAAAAACACCTGCTCGAAGTGCCGGTGGACCGTGGCGCGGATCCGGTTGAGCCGGGCCAGAAAGCTGTTCCAGTCGGCAAAACCCATGCTGGCGGCAATGCGGGCCTGGAGCTCGGGCTTGTCCGGCAGGGTTTGCGTCTGCTGGTCGTCGAGGTACTGGATGCGGTGCTCAAGGTTGCGTAAAAAGGCATAGGCGGCCAGCAGCTCGTCCACGGCATCCTGTTCCAGCAGCTTGAGCTCGGCCAGCCGCCGGTAGGCTTCGCGGGTGGAGCGGACCTGCAAGGATTTTTCGCGGCCGCCGCGGATCAGCTGGAACACCTGGGCGATGAATTCTGCTTCGCGGATGCCGCCCGGCCCGAGCTTGATGTTGTCGGCGAGGTCGCGGCGCGCCACTTCCTGCTGGATCTGCTGGTACAGGTCGCGCATGGCGGCGTAGGCGTTGTAGTCGAGGTACTTGCGGTAGACAAAGGGCCGCGCCAGGTCGTAGACGCTTGCCGCGTCACCGGTCAGCACCCGCGCCTTGATCCAGGCGTAGCGTTCCCATTCGCGTCCCTGCGTGATCAGGTAGCCTTCCAGCGCGTTGAGGTTCATGACCAGCGGCCCGGCATCGCCGTACGGGCGCAGGCGCATGTCGACCCGGAACACAAAGCCGTCGGCGGTCGGTTCGTTGATGGCCGCGATCAGCTTCTTGCCCAGCAGGGTGAAGTATTCCTGGTTGCTGATGCTGCGTTCGCCATTGGTTTCGCCGGCTTCCGGGTAGACGAAAATCAGGTCGATGTCGCTGCTGACATTGAGTTCGTCACCGCCAAGCTTGCCCATGCCGATGACGGTGAGTTCCTGGATGCTGCCGGTTTCCTCGCCGACCGGTTCGCCATAGCGGGCCAGCAGCGGCTTCAAAGCGCGCAGGGCAGCGTCTACGCTGAAGATGGCCAGGCCGGAGATGGTGGCCATGACTTCGTCAAGCGTGGCGCGACTGCTGAGGTCACGGGCAATCAGGCGGGCCAGGACGGCCTGCCGCAGCTTGCGCAGGGCATGCTTGACGGCATCCTCGCTGTCCAGCGGGTAGGCGGCCAGCATGACCGCCATGTCCGCACGGGTAAACGGTCGTTCCAGTTCTGCGATCAGCCGGGCTTCGAGTACCGGGTCTGCCGCCAGCGTGCGGCGCAGCCAGTCACTATGGGTGAGCGCGATGGACAGCGGGTTTTGTTGCATAATGTTCAACCTTGCTCTTCGGGCGATCGACTTGCCCATTTTATCCCTGCCACGCCCTTGAATGCTCCTCGTAAAACGCTGATGTCATTGCCGGTCGGCGCCACCCTCAAAAGACTGGCCCGCGCCCTGGCTGTGGCCGGGGGCATCCTTGCCGGCCTGCTGCTGCTGCTGTGGGCGTGGCTGGCCTGGTACCTGCTGCCCAATCTGGGTACTTACAAACCGCAGCTGGAGCAGGAACTGTCGGCGGCGCTGGGACATGCGGTGCATATCGGCTCGCTGACCGGCTCGCTGCAAGGGCCGGTGCTGACGCTGGCGCTGCACCAGGTCGAAATCGACAATCCGAATCCCGGCGGCTATCCGCTGCAACTGGCCGAACTGTCGGCCCGGCCTTCGTGGAAAAGCCTCATCAGCTGGTCACCGCGCTTCACCCGCATCACCCTGACTGCGCCGGAGCTGTCGCTGCGTCGCGCCCGCGACGGCCATCTGTACCTGAACGGCATCGTGCTGGACGGCAGCCGCTCCAGCGACAGCCAGATGCTGGACTGGCTGCTGGAGCAGGACGAAATCCGCATCGAACAGGCGCGCCTGCGCTGGCGTGACGAAGCCATGGGGCTTGCGGAACTGGACCTGACGCAGGGCAACCTGTCGCTGGTGCAAGGGCTGTTTGGCCACCGGCTGACACTGACCGCCCATGCACCCGAAGGCTGGCTGGACACCTTCCGTTTCCAGATGACCTGGCGTGGCGACCGGCTGGAAAACTGGCGTACCTGGCGCGGCAAGTTTGCGCTGGATGTCGGCGGGGCCAATCTGGCCGACTGGCGGCGTACCCTGGCGTGGCTGGCACACATGCCGGCCGGGCAGGGTGGTGCCCGTGTCGAAGCCTCGTTTGCCGACGGCCAGTTCACCAGCGGGCAGGCACGGTTCGACCTGAAAAACGTGGTGCTGCGGCCGGAGGCTGCCGGACCGCTGGTGGCCGTGCCCAACCTGTCGGGTGAGGTGGAACTCAAGCCGGGGGCTGATGGTGGCAGCGAGCTCTTGGCCCGCAATCTGGTGGCCCAGACCATCGACGGCAAACTGTTTGACCGGGCCGAATTCCGGGCCCGCTGGCGCGAGGGCGCCAAAGCCGGCGGCAGCCTGTCGTTGTCCCGTGCCGATCTTGGCGCCTTGCGACCGCTCTTGCGGGTGCTGCCGCTGGGGGAAAACGCCGCATGGCGCGCGCTGGACCCGGACGGCTTTGTCGAAGAAGTGACGGCTGACTGGCAGGGCAGTCTGGCAGCACCTGGCCGTTATGCGGTCAAGGGACGCTTTTCCGGACTCGGCTGGCAGCCGGTCAAGCTGCTGCCCGGCATCAGCGGCATCAGCGGCGAACTGGATTTCAGCGAGCGGGGCGGCATGCTGCGCCTGTCGGACCCGGATGGAGCAACGCTGACCATGCCCAGCGTGTTTGCCCGGCCGATAGAGGTGCGCAAGCTGGACGCAGCCGTGCGCTGGACCCGCCAGCCCAAGGGTGTGGTGGATGTCGAGCTGGAAAAGGTTGACCTGAAAAATGTCGACCTCGAAGCCCGTGTACAAGGTCGCTACCGCTGGGCGCCGGACGAGAGTGCGGCCGGCCTGATCGACCTGACTGCCAGCATTCCGAAAGTGGCGGCCACCGCCGTGCCGGCCTATCTGCCGCTGGTGGTCGGCGATGACACGCGGGCCTGGCTGGCCGGTGCGCTGAAGGCCGGACAGGCCGAAAACGCCCAGCTGAAGCTCAGCGGCAATCTGGACCGTTTTCCCTTTACCGACGGTGGCGGCGAACTTCTGGTGACGGCGGCCACCCGCAACGTATCGCTGGAATATGGCGAAGGCTGGCCGTGGATCACGCATATCAACGGCCTTCTGGAGTTTCGCAATGCCGGCATGCTGGTCAAGGCGACCGATGCCCGCTCGATGAATGCCGCCATCGGCCCGACCACCGTGAGCATCGCCGATCTTGGTGCCGACCATCCGCACCTGCTGGTCGACGGTGGTGCCAAAGGCGCATCGGCCGACTTCGTGCGGTTCATGCAGCAAAGTCCGCTCAACACCATGCTGGACGGTTTTCCGCAAGGATTGAACGCGCAGGGCAACGGCCAGCTGTCCCTCAGGCTTGATATTCCGCTGACCGATGTCAAAGCCATTGCCGTAGCCGGGCAATACGCTTTCCTCGACAACACGCTTGAGCTCGGGCACGGCATTCCGGCCCTGCAACAGGTCCGGGGGCGGCTGGCCTTCAGCGAGCGCGGCGTCAGTGCCCGCGGCATCGCTTTCCAGGCACTGGGCGGCTATGGCCGGCTGGATGCCGATACCCAGCCGTCCGGCCTGATGCGCTTTGTGGTCAACGGCCGGGCTGATGCCCGGGCCGCACTGGCGGAATACGTGCCGCCACTGGTGCCCAACGTTGGTGGCATGACACCGTTCCGGCTGGTCATTGACGTCAACAGGCAATTGAAATCACTGCAACTCGACAGCACGCTGCATGGCGTCACGTCCGACCTGCCGGTGCCGTTTGCCAAACGGGCCGATGCCAGCTGGCCGCTGCGGCTGACCATCAGTCCCAGCGGAACCCAGAGCCGGCTGACGCTGCGGCTGGGGCAGGAAGTCCGGGCACAGTTCTATCTCAAGGACAGTGGTACGCTGGCCCGCGGTGCCGTCTGGGTGGCGCAGGGGCGAGGCAACCTGCCGCGCCAGGGGCTGGCGATCTACGTGGCCAGTCCGTCCATTGATGCCGCCCCGTGGCTGGCCCTGCTGGGCCGCGACGGCGGCGGTGCCATGCCTGACGTACCGCTGACACTGAACCTGCAGGCCGATCAGGTCAGCATTGACGGCCGTCTGCTGCATGCCGTGAAAGTGAACCTGGAGCCGCGCAGCAGCGGCTGGTCAGCACGGGTGGACGCCCGCGAACTGAACGGAACGGTCAGCCTGGGCGAACAGGGACGGGTGCAGATGCGATTGGCAAGCCTGAGCCTGCCCCTAGCCCGGCAGGACGAAGGTGATGTGCCGGTTGCCGCCAACAGCAACGAATCACTGCCGTCGCTGGACGTGCAGATTGACCGGCTGACCTGGAAAGACCGCAGCATGGGCAAGCTGACACTGATGTCCACCCGCCAGAAAAACGAGTGGAAGCTGGACCGCTTCCAGTTGTCCAACAGCGACGGGCAGATCAACCTGCGGGGCGTGCAGCGTACGCAGGACGGCCAGATGCGCAGCCAGCTCAATGTACAGCTCGACAGCGCCAGCCTTGGCAAGCTGCTGGCCCGGTTTGGCGAGGCCGACCTGGTGCGGGGCGGCAAGTTCCGCTCCACCGGCCAGCTGGAATGGCAGGGCGGCATGACCAGCATCCAGTGGCCCTCGCTCAGTGGCGAAATCACCCTGTCGGCAGAGAGCGGCCAGTTCACCAGGGCCGAGCCCGGAGTCGGCCGCCTGCTGGGGCTGACAACACTCCAGTCACTGGGACGACGGCTGCGGTTTGACTTCAAGGACGTGTTTGGCGAAGGGTTTGCCTTTGACAGCATCAACGGCGCCATCGGGCTGGACAACGGCATGGCGACGCTGAATGACTTTGTGGTGCGCGGGCCGGCCGCCACCATCACCCTGACCGGCAAGGCCAACCTGGTTCGCGAAACGCAGAACCTGACTGCGCGTGTCTTGCCCAGCCTGTCGGAAGGCGTGGCGATCGCGGCCGGTGCGGCGACACTGAACCCGCTGGTCGGGGCCGCAGCCCTGGCGGCGCAGAAACTGTTGCAGGACCCGCTGGGCAAGCTTTTTGCCAGCGAATACCGCATTACCGGCACGTTTGCCAGTCCGAAAATCGACAGCGTCAGCCGGACTGCTCCGGCAGACCGGGAGAAAAACCGATGACGACACGGGTTGCCGTGGTGCAGATGGTGTCGGGCCATGTGGTGGCCGACAATCTGGAGCGTGCCCGCCTGCGCGTGCTTGAGGCCGCCCGCGGTGGCGCCGCGCTGGTGGTGCTGCCGGAATACTTTGCCCTGATGGGGCTGGCCGATACCGACAAGCTGGCCGTGGCCGAAGCGTTCGGCCACGGGCCGATGCAGGACGCCGTGGCGCAGATGGCCCGCGAGGCCGGTGTCTGGCTGGTGGCCGGCACCCTGCCGCTGGCTGGCCAGAATCCCGGCCGGGTGCGCAACAGCTGCCTCGTGTTCAGTCCGGCCGGTGAATGCGTGGCACGCTACGACAAGATTCACCTGTTCCAGTTCGACAACGGCCACGAGCGCTACGCCGAAGCCGACACCGTGCAGCCCGGCCAGCAGCCGGTCACCGTGCAGGTGCAGCCGCGCGAGGGGCCGCCGTGGCGCCTGGGCCTGTCGGTGTGCTACGACCTGCGCTTTCCCGAGCTGTACCGTGCCCTGGCGCAGGCGGGTGCCGACGTGCTGCTGGTGCCCAGCGCCTTCACGGCCACCACCGGCCAGGCGCACTGGGAGAGCCTGCTGCGCGCCCGCGCCATTGAAAACCTGGCCTACGTGCTGGCCCCCGCGCAAGGCGGCACGCACGACAACGGGCGGCGCACCTGGGGCCACAGCCTGTTCATTGACCCCTGGGGCGAGGTACTGGCCCAGCACGCGCACGGCCCTGGCCTGGTGCTGGGCCAGCTACAGCGTGCGCGCCTGGAGAGCGTACGGGCACAACTCCCAGCGCTCACGCACCGGGTGCTGTAGGCCCTTGTGGCGGGAGGCGCTCAGGCGCCACTCAAACGCGCAAAAAAACGCCCCAGCAACGAGGTGGAGCGCTTTTCCGCATGGAATTGCGCCACGTAGCGCTTGTCCTCGACCAAGATGTGGTTCACCAGCCAGTCGCGCAAAAAGTGCAGCAGCTCCAAGCTGGTGCGCTCGCCCTGCTCGGTTTTGTCCTTTTCTTCGGTAATTTTTTGCACAAAGCGCCGGTGCATTGCTATGTGGGCATCGATGTGTGGGTAGCCAATGCTGCGCATGAAAGTTTCTTCTTCGGTGAGGTGCATCACCGTGTAGCGCTCTAGCTCGTCGAGCATGGGCGTCATCTCCGATGCCCGGGCGTTGCGCACAATGCCATCCCACAGCCGGTTCATGATGTCAAACAGCATTTTGTGCTGCTCGTCGATCTCTGCCATTCCCAGGGCGTAGTTGGCCTGCCAAGTGACCAACACCGCCTTACCACCCGCGTTCGTCGTGTTCAAAGCATTCCCCTTGTGTCGTGCTGTGTCTGCATTCTTGTCAGCCTCCCTGAGCGGGAGGCCCCACCAGGGCCTGAACCTTGCCCCGGCAAAACCAGGGAATATGGCAGCTTCATGGCACCGAGCACACATATCGTACGCATGAAAACTTTCTGTCTGCTGCAGATCGACAACACCAAACGTGTTGAAACGCACAAACGCTATGAATTTATGAGCTTTTCGCGCTTGTCCCGCGGGCTTTGGAGGCCTCCAGGAGCACAAAAATAGGGTGCGACAGGGCGCGGTTGCAGCCCTCGCCAGGGGCCAAGCCTGCGCCCCAGGCCCCTCACGCAAAAAAATCAGCATCAAAATCGGCTCAAAGCCTTATGTAGCAAGCGCAAGCAGCTCCTTAAAAAGGAGCATTTTTCTGCGTGGATGCATCTGCATCAAGCACCCGTACCGCCAGCGGCATGCGGTACAGCCACAGCGGCTTGCCTTCAGCCGGGGTGTGCTGGGCGCTGGGCGGGGTGTCGGGCAGAGGAAACTCCAGACTGACCAGCCAGCTGCCGGGGGGCATTTCCGCGCTTTTGATGAGGGCGCGGGTCATGCTCTCAGGGCGCTGGAACAGGTAGATGAGCTGGTAGCTGCTCCAATCGGCCAGCCAAATGTCCCCCTGGCGCACCCGCGCCCAGGGGCAGCGCAGCGCACACAGCCAGCGCAGCGGCCAGCTCCACTCCAAACCCTCCAGACGCGCCTGCGGATAGGCTTGGCGCAGTGCCTGTAAGCCGTGACCCAGGCCGCACCCGGCATCGAGCACACGCGCGCCCGCAGGCAGAGGCGCGAGCTGTGCCAGCGGCTGCAGCGCCAGGCTGGGAGTAGGAAAGAGCGGGGCATCGCGCCAGGCGTTCAGCGGATACACCAGCAGCAGCAGCCCCAGCGGGGCCAGCCAGCCCCACGCGGGCAAACTCAACAACCCCGACAGCGCCAGCGACAGCGGAAAGCCCAGCGCAATCAGCACCCGCCGCCACCAGCGCGTGCCCCACAGGCTGGCCAGGGTGCCCAGCACACAGCCACTGAGCAAAGCCACCCACGGCCCGGCAAAGGGGCCGACGCCGAGAAACACGGCCCAAGCGAGTGCCCAGGTGAGCAGGGCGGGCGCGGGCCAGGGCAAGCGCATCCAGGCAGGCATGGGGTAAAGCCAGCAGGCAGGAAAGGCGGCTGGCAGGATCAGCTGCGGCGCAGTCGCTCAATCAAGCCGTTGAGCGCATCGAGCGAGCCGAACTGGATCGCCAGCTCGCCCATTTCTTCCACCCGCCCCGCACGCTTGGCGCGTTTTTGAATGCGTACCTGCACCTGCGCCATGAGCAGATCCGACAGCTCTTCTTCCACCCGCAGGATGTCGCGCGACTTCTCTGGCGCGGGCGCGGCCACGCGCGAGGAGGGGGGCGTGGCCAACTTCTTCACCAGCCCCTCGGCCTCACGCACCGAGAGTTTTTTGCTGGCGATCTGCTGGGCTGCAGTGATTTGCGCGCTGCGCTCCAAAGCCAGCAGCGCACGTGCGTGGCCCATGTCCAGGTCGCCCGCCATCAGCATGGTCTGCACCGGGGGGGCCAGGTTGAGCAGGCGCAACAAGTTGGAGGCTGCCGAACGCGAACGTCCTACGGCCTGGGCGGCCTGTTCGTGCGTCAGGCCAAACTCGCCCACCAGGCGCTGCAGGCCCTGGGCTTCTTCCAGCGGGTTCAGGTCTTCACGCTGGATGTTCTCGATCAGCGCCATGG
>ERZ650312.2266-NODE-2266-length-10623-cov-4.164459_pt1 | contig 10623 bp, 4 predicted proteins | sample MGYA00376248_ERZ650312 | MGnify/ENA primary metagenome ERZ650312 (study PRJEB26733, sample SAMN07839316) | wastewater metagenome | biome: urban; feature: wastewater treatment plant; material: waste water | place: USA: North Carolina | collected 2016-07-28 ... | reverse complement strand
CAATGCCGGCGACCTGCGCAGCGTCAACATCGTCCAGGTGGGCGACCGCACCCGGCTGGTGCTCAACCTGTCCAGGCTGTCGCCCTACGACATCCGCCTCGAAGACCGCGATGTGCTGATCACCCTGTCGTCGGCGCAGATGCGCGAGGCCGGCAACCTGGTGTCCCAGTCCACCCAGTTCGCCGCGCCGGCACCCATGTCCCAGGGCGAGCGGCACTCCATCCGCGACATCAATTTCCGCCGTGGCAAGGAGGGCGAGGGCCGCCTGGTCGTCGATCTGTCCGATGCCGGCACCGGCATCGACATCCGCCAGCAGGGCACCAGCCTGATCGTCGATTTCCTCAAGACCGAGGCCCCCGAGCAGCTCCGTCGCAAGCTCGACGTGATCGACTTCGGCACCCCGGTCTCCACCGTGCTCACCCAGAGCCAGGGCGGCAACGTGCGCATGACCGTCACGCCCCGCGGCCAGTGGGAGCACAACGCATACCAGAGCGACAACCAGTTCGTCCTCGAGGTGAAGCCGGTCAAGGAAGACCCCAACAAGCTCACCCAGGGCATCGGCAAGGGCCGCTTCGGCGGCGAGAAGCTGTCGCTCAACTTCCAGAACATCGACGTGCGCTCGGTGCTGCAGGTCATCGCCGACTTCACCAACTTCAACATCATCACCAGCGACTCCGTGCAGGGCAACCTCACCCTGCGCCTCAAGGACGTCCCGTGGGATCAGGCCCTCGACATCATCCTGCAGGCCCGCGGCCTCGACATGCGCAAGAACGGCAACGTCATCTGGATCGCCCCGCGTGACGAGCTGGCTGCCCGCGAGAAGCTCGACCTCGAGGCCAAGGCCCAGATCGGCGAGCTCGAGCCGCTGCGCACCGAGACCTTCCAGATCAACTACCACAAGGCCAAGAGCGTCGCCGAGTTCATCAAGGGCAAGGAGCAGACCGTGCTGTCCAAGCGCGGCAACGTGAGCGCCGACGAGCGCAGCAACAAGCTCTTCGTCAATGACGTGCCGTCCCGCCTCGAAGACGTCCGCCGCCTCATCGCCGAGATCGACGTCGAGGTGCGCCAGGTGCTCATCGAAGCCCAGATCGTCGAGGCCACCGACACCTTCGCCCGCAACCTGGGCGTGCGGCTCGGCTTCGGCGCCAAGACCGGTGGCCTGCTCGGCACCACCACCGGTGGCGTGCCCGTCTATCGCAACACCTTCGGCACCGGCAACCTCAACTCCACCGCCTACCAGGCCGGCCAGATCACCACAGTGCCGACCCTCGACAACGCCCTCGGCGTCAATCTGCCGGCCTCCAACATCAACACCAAGCAGGTCGGCGCGCTGTCCTTCGCCCTCTGGAACAGCGCCGCCACGCGCTACATCGACCTCGAAGTGTCGGCCCTCGAAGCCGATGGCCGTGGCAAGGTGGTGTCCCGCCCCCGCGTGATGACCGCCGACAAGGCCGAAGCCATCATCGAGCAGGGCTCCGAAATCCCCTACCAGACCCAGACCAGCACCACCGCGGTGGCCACCGTCAGCTTCAAGAAGGCCAACCTGTCCCTCAAGGTGAAGCCCCAGATCACCCCGGACGGCAAGGTCATGATGGCCCTCGACGTCAACAAGGACCAGCCCCGCTACGACCAGCCGGTCGCCGGCGGCAACGTCCCCATCGACACCAAGCACGTCAAGACCGACGTGGTCGTCGAGAACGGTGGTACCGTCGTGATCGGCGGCATCTACATCCAGGAAGTCGGCAACAACACCACCAAGATCCCCCTGCTGGGCGACATCCCGGTGCTCGGCTACCTCTTCCGCAACAACGAGCGCAAGGACAACAAGACCGAGCTGCTCGTCTTCATCACGCCCCGTATCATCAACGACCAGCTTGGGCTGCGTTGAACACCCAGGTCTGAATGGAACTTCACATGCGTAATTTCAATGCACAAGGTCTCATCGCGCGGCTCCGGCTTGCGTTCCTGATGATGCTCGCCCTGGTCGTCGCGGGTTGCGGGGGCGGGGGTGGCGGTTCGTCTTCGTCGAACTGTCCGACGCAGTTCTCGACCTGTTCCACCACCGATACCAACACGGGTGGTGGCACCACTACGACCACCGCGCCCACGGTCACCGTCGCGGTGCTCGACAGCGCGGGTGTCGAGACGCGGACGCTGCCTTCGTCCGGCTCGGTGACGGTGAAGGCCACCGTCAAGAACGCCGCGGGTGCGACCGTCGATGACGGCACCCTGGTCACGTTCACCACCAATACTGCGCTGGCGATCTTCAGCCCGGCCTCCGGCACGGGCCTGACCAAGAACGGCGTCACCACCATCCAGATGTCTGCCGCGTCGCTGAGCGCCGAAGGCGCCGCAGCGGTCACCGCGACGGCGACGGTTGGAACCGCAACCGTTTCGGGCGGCTGGACCTACCAGGTCGGCGCAGCCAACCTGAGCCTCGCCAACTTCCTGATCAGCAAGCCCGAAATCGACGCCTACGGCACCAGCACCGTGTCGGTCACCGTCAATGTCGACGGCGCGCCGTCCACCGCGCCGCTGACCGTCGCGTTCGCATCCGGTTGCGCGGCCAGCGGCAAGGCGACCCTCGCCTCGACCGTGCAGACGATCAACGGGGTGGCCACCGCCACCTACACCGACAAGGGCTGCAACAGCACCGACACCATCACGGTGAGCGTCCTCGACAAGACCCTGTCCGGCAAGATCACTTCGGCGGGCCCCGCCCCGGCCAACATCCAGTTCGTCAGCGCGACGCCCGGCACCATTGCCCTGAAGGGCACCGCGGGCCTGGTGGACGTCTCCACCGTGACCTTCAAGGTGGTCGACGCGACGGGCAATCCCGTGCCGTCCGCCAGCGTGGACTTCTACCTCTCCAACTGGACCGGCGGCCTCAAGCTCGATGACAAGACCCAGGCCCAGGTCGATGCCCTGACCATCACCACCGGTGGTGTCACCTCTGTGCTCGGCAAGGTGCGCAAGCAGACCGCCGCCGACGGCACGGTCAGCGTCACGGTGCAGGCGGGCAGCAATCCGAACTCGGTGTGGGTCCTGGCCAAGCTCAAGGATTCGTCCCTCGAGACCCAGTCCAGCAAGCTCGTGATCTCCACCGGCCTGCCGACCCAGGATCGTTTCTCCCTGTCGGTCGGTACGCACAACATCGAGGGCTGGAACTACGATGACGTCCGGAGCGCCCTCACGGTGCTGGCCTTCGACCGGGTCGGTAACCCGGTCCCCGATGGCACGACCGTCAACTTCGTCACCGAGGGTGCCGGCGTGTCGCCGTCGCCCGGTGTCTGTTCCCTCCAGAACGCGACCTGTACCGTCCAGTTCGTCAGCGGCGAGCGGCGTCCCCAGAGCGAAACCGTCGGTGTCTGCCTGAACGCCTCGGGGGTTCAGGTGCCGAGTACGGACGCGGGAAAGATTGACAGCACCTGTGTGTATTCAGGGCGCGTGACGGTATTGGCCTATGCCAACGGTGAAGAGAGCTTCGACGATACCAACGGCGACAATCTCTACCAGTCCGCCACCGAGACCCACCGCCGCCTGGGCGATGCCTACGTCGACAACAACGAGGATGGTGTCTGGACCTCGCCGGAGCAGTACTTCCCCTACCTTGGGACCGGCGACAACGCCAGCACCGGTGCCGACTGCCCGACCAACTACATCCGCTACAGCGACGCCAAGTCCAAGGCCAACACCTGCAACACCACCTGGGGGCAGGCGCAGGTGCGTCGCGAACAGGTCATCGTGTTGTCCGGCAGCGCCATCAGCAACATCTACGCCCTGTCGCTGAACAGCTACCTGGAAAGCGACGGTCGGGTGTATGTCGGCGACACCTTTGGCGGTGCCACGGGTGGCTCCTGCTCGGCGAGCTTCACGGTCCGCATCTCGGATCTCAACAACAACGTGCTGCCGGCCGGCACCACCCTCGATATCGAGGACAACAGCGTCCAGTACCTGCAGTCGGGCGGCACCGATCCGGTGAGTGTGGCGGTGACGATCGGCAACAACAAGATCCTCGACACCACGATCCCCGGTGGCACGACCCACTTGGTGACGATGCGTGGCACCAAGTGCGTCAGCATTCCTGCGGGTTCGCTCACCTTGAAGGCGACGACGCCGAAGGGTCTGATCAGCTACATCCCGGTGCGGGTGAACAGTGCGGGGACCCTCACCCTCACCGCCCGGTCGAGCAATGTCAGCCTGAGCGGTCAAAGCCTCATTGCGACCGTCAGCGACACGGATTTCGGTGTCGTCTCGGGCGCCTGTGCAGGAAGTTTCGACCTCAACCTGGCGGACATCAACGGAGCCCTCCCGACGGACGCCCAGCTTGTGTCCGGTCCGTTCGCGGTGGTGAGCGGCTCGGTCAGCTACCAGGTCGCCTCGTCCACGCCGGGCGCGGTGGCAACGGCCTCGGCGCCGGCCAGCCTGGATTTCGTGACCAACCTCAGCGGTCGTGCCCACCGGGTCAGCTTCCAGGGCTCGAACTGCATTGCCACGACCACGCCGCCGGGCTCCATCGACAGCACGGTCACGCTGGCGGTCCCGTCGACTCGCGGGCGGCTCAACTACATCCCGGTGACCGTCCGTCGCACCCCCTGATGACATAAGGCTGGACCTCGGGTCACGGATGCCTTCGGGTGCCGTGACCCGGATAAAGGAATAAATGATCAACAGTCGCTGCATCGTCCTCGTCGGTATGCCCGGCTCGGGCAAGACTACCGTGGGGCGGGATCTCGCCAAGCGGCTGGGTTTGCGCTTCGTCGACTCCGACCACGAGATCGAGGCTCGCACGGGGGTCAAGATCCCGACCATCTTCGAGATCGAGGGCGAGGACGGGTTTCGCAAGCGCGAAACCCAGACCCTCGACGCACTCACCCGCGAATCCAACATGGTCCTCGCCACCGGCGGTGGCGCGGTGATCCGGCCCGAGAACCGCGCGTTGCTGCGGGAGCGGGCCGTGGTGGTGTTCCTCAGCGTGCCGCCGCAGATCCTGTGGGAGCGCACCCGCCACGACCGCAGCCGCCCGCTGCTCCAGGTGGCCGACCCGAAGGGCCGCCTCGAAGAACTGCTCAAAGCCCGCGGCCCCTTTTACCGGGAGGTCGCTCACATCATCGTCGAGGGCGGGCGCGGCACGCCCAGCGCGATGGTGAAGATGATAGAGAAGGAATTGCAGGCCCTATGCGAACCCTGAGCGTCGCGCTGGATGCGCGCAGCTACCCCATTCACATCGGCACCGGGCTGCTGGCCGACCCGGGCCTGATCCTGCCCTACCTCAAGACCAAGCGGGTCGCGGTGATCACCAACACCGTGGTCGGTCCGCTGTACCTGGCGCCCTTCGTCGCCGGGCTGCGCGAGCGCGGGCTGCGGGTCACCGAGATCGTGCTGCCCGACGGCGAGGCCCACAAGGACTGGCCCACCCTCAACCTGATCTTCGATGGCCTGCTCGGCGAGCGCTGCGACCGCAGCACCACCCTCATCGCCCTCGGCGGCGGGGTGGTCGGCGACATGGTCGGCTTCGCGGCCGCCAGCTACCAGCGCGGGGTGCCCTTCATCCAGGTGCCCACCACACTGCTGTCCCAGGTGGATTCGTCGGTCGGCGGCAAGACGGCGATCAACCACCCGCTCGGCAAGAACATGATCGGCGCCTTCTACCAGCCCCGGCTGGTGCTGGCCGACATCTCCACCCTCAGCACCCTGCCGGACCGCGAGCTGAAGGCCGGCCTGGCCGAGGTCATCAAGTACGGCCTGATCCGCGATCTGCCCTTCCTCGAATGGATCGAGGCCAATCTCGAGCGCCTGCTGGCCCGCGACGCCGACGCCCTCGCCGAGGCCGTCGAGCGCTCCTGCCGCAACAAGGCCGAAGTGGTCGCCGCCGACGAGACCGAGCAGGGTGAGCGCGCCACCCTCAACCTGGGGCACACCTTTGGCCACGCCATCGAGACCGGCCTCGGCTACGGCGAGTGGCTGCACGGCGAGGCGGTGGCCGCTGGCGCGGTGATGGCCGCCGAGCTGTCGCACCGGCTGGGCTGGATCACCGAGGCCGACGTGGCGCGGGTCCGCCGGATCCACGAGCGCGCCGGCCTGCCGGTGAAGGGCGCGCCCCTCGGCGCCGACCGCTATCTCGAGCTGATGGCCCACGACAAGAAGGTGAGCGACGGCACTTTGCGGCTGGTGCTGCTGAAGGCGATCGGCAAGGCCGTGATCAGCGCCGAGGCCAGCACCGCCGAGATCCGCGCCACCATCGAGGCGTGCTGCTGAGCCGCCCCCGCCGATGAGCGAACTGGCGCCCTACGCGGTCAGCGAAGCCAACACCCGTGGCCGGCGGGTGGCGGAGGCGCCGCCGCTGGCGCGGGGCGAGTTCCAGCGCGACCGCGACCGCATCGTGCATTGCACGGCCTTCCGGCGCCTCGAATACAAGACCCAGGTCTTCGTGAACCACGAGGGCGACCTGTTCCGCACGCGCCTCACCCACAGCATCGAAGTCGCCCAGATCACCCGCTCGATTGCCCGCGCGTTGCGTCTCAACGAAGACCTCGCCGAAGCCGTGGCGCTGTCCCACGACCTCGGCCACACGCCCTTCGGCCACGCCGGCCAGGAGGCGCTCAACGCCTGCATGAAGGATTTCGGCGGCTTCGAGCACAACCTGCAGTCCCTGCGCACGGTCGATCTGCTCGAAGAGAGCTACGCCGATTTCAACGGCCTCAACCTGATGTACGAGACCCGGGAGGGCATCCTCAAGCACTGCTCGCCCAAGCACGCCGCCGAGCTGGGCGAGATCGGACGGCGTTTCATCGAGGGGCGGCAGCCGTCCCTCGAGGCCCAGCTCGCCAACCTCGCCGACGAGATCGCCTACAACAACCACGACATCGACGACGGCCTGCGCTCGGGCCTCGTCAGCCTCGAGCAGCTCGACGAGGTGCCCATCTTCGCCCGCAACCGGCAGTCGGTCGAGGCGCGCTACCCGGGCCTCGCCGGGCGGCGCCTGATCCACGAGACGATCCGCCGGATGATCAACCTGATGGCGGTCGACCTCATCGAGCAGACCCGCGCCAACATCGCCCAGGCGGGGGTGGCCTGCCTCGACGAGGTGCACGCCGCGCCGCGGCTGGTGGCCTACAGCGCCGGGCTGCTGCCCGAGCTGCGCGTGCTGAAGGCCTTCCTGCGCGACAAGCTCTACCACCACTTCCAGGTGTTGCGCATGACCGACAAGGCTCGCCGCATCATCCAGGATCTTTTCGGCGCCTTCATGAACGACCCGCGCCTGCTGCCGCCCCAGTACCAGGCCATGGCCCGCGCCGACAAGGCCCGCGCCATCGCCGACTACATCGCCGGCATGACGGACAGGTACGCAATGCGCGAGCATCGCCGCCTCTTCGCGGTCGGCGAGATCTACTGATCGCCACGCAGGCGATCGTCCGCTCGCCAACCCGCGCCGCGCAAGCGGCTCCCCCCGTTGCCGCGCTGCAAAAAAATCTTGAAAAACCGGCGTCTGCGGCGGTATATTCAAGCCTCGCCCAATGTGTTTGAACGGTCTCCTCGTCGGGATCGGAGTAGCCGGCCGATCGATGTGCCGGCTTTTTTTGACGGTTCGGGCGGGGCGGCTTCCCGCAGTTTGAAGGTCCGGTGCTACAGGAATGTGAGTGCCGGTGTGTGTTGTGTCGAGGAAAAACGAGATGGATCTTCCCCTGGAGCAGGGCCTGTACGACCCCGCCAACGAACATGACGCCTGTGGTGTCGGTTTCATTGCACATATCAAGGGCAACAAAACCCACGAGATCGTTCAGCAAGGTCTCGAAATCCTGAAGAATCTGGACCACCGGGGTGCCGTGGGTGCCGACCCGTTGCAGGGCGACGGTGCCGGCATCCTGATCCAGATTCCGGACACCCTGTTCCGCGAAGAGATGGCCAAGCAGGGCGTGACGCTGCCGCCCGCCGGCGATTACGGCGTGGGCATGATCTTCCTGCCCAAGGAAAACGCTTCCCGTCTCGCCTGCCAGGAAGAGATCGAGCGTGCCGTCCGTGCCGAAGGCCAGGTCGTCCTGGGCTGGCGTGACGTGCCGACCGATCCGGCGATGCCCATGTCGCCCACGGTCAAGGCCAAGGAGCCGGTGATCCGCCAGGTCTTCATCGGCCGCGGCCCCGACGTGATGGTCACCGATGCCCTCGAGCGCAAGCTCTACGTGATCCGCCGCCGTGCCGCCAACGCCATCGGCAGCCTGAAGCTGAAGCACTCCAAGGAGTTCTACACGCCGTCCATGTCGGCGCGGACGATCAACTACAAGGGTCTGCTGCTCGCCGACCAGGTCGGCCAGTACTACCTCGACCTCCAGGATCCCCGCTGCGTGTCGGCGCTGTCGCTGGTGCACCAGCGCTTCTCCACCAACACCTTCCCGACCTGGCACCTGGCGCACCCGTTCCGCTACATCGCCCACAACGGCGAGATCAACACCGTCCGCGGCAACTACAACTGGATGCGCGCCCGTGAAAAGGGCACCCAGTCCCCGCTGCTCGGCGAAGACCTGCAGAAGCTGTGGCCGCTGATCTACCCGGGTCAGTCCGACTCCGCTTCCTTCGACAATGCCCTCGAACTGCTCGTGATGAGCGGATACTCGCTGGCCCACGCGATGATGATGATGATTCCCGAAGCCTGGGAGTCCCACACGCAGATGGACCCGAAGCGTCGCGCCTTCTACGAGTACCACGCCGCCATGATGGAGCCGTGGGACGGCCCCGCCGCCGTGGCCTTCACCGATGGCCGCCAGATCGGCGCCACCCTCGACCGCAACGGCCTGCGCCCGGCCCGCTACCTCGTCACCGATGACGACTACGTCATCATGGCCTCCGAATCCGGCGTGCTGCCCATCCCCGACGAGAAGATCGTCAAGAAGTGGCGCCTGCAGCCGGGCAAGATGTTCCTGATCGACATGGAGCAGGGCCGCATCATCGACGACAAGGAACTCAAGGATTCCCTGGCCAACGCCAAGCCGTATCGCGAGTGGATCGAGAAGATCCGCATCAAGCTCGACGAAGTGCCGTCCGCCGACGAACAGTGTGTCGCCGCCCAGGCGTCGCTGCTTGATCGCCAGCAGGCTTTCGGTTTCACCCAGGAAGACGTCAAGGTCATCCTCGAGCCGATGGTCCAGAACGGCGAGGAAGCAACGGGCTCCATGGGTACCGACTCCGCCTTGCCGGTGCTGTCGGCCAAGAACAAGACGCTGTACGCCTACTTCAAGCAGCTGTTCGCCCAGGTGACCAACCCGCCGATCGACCCGATCCGCGAGGAACTGGTCATGTCGCTGGTGTCCTTCATTGGTCCCAAGCCGAACCTGCTCAACACCAACGACATCAACCCGCCGATCCGTCTCGAAGTGTCGCAGCCGGTGCTGACCTGTGCCGAGATTGAAAAGCTGCGCAACATCGAGAAGTACACCTCCGGCAAGTTCCGCTCCTTCGAGCTGGACATCTGCTACCCGGTGGCCTGGGGCAAGGACGGCATCGAAGCCCGCCTCGCTTCGCTGGCGGCCGATGCCGAGGATGCCGTGCGTTCTGGCGCCAATATCCTGATCGTGTCCGACCGCAAGGTCAGCGCCGAGCAGGTTGCCATTCCTGCACTTCTGGCAACCTCCGCCATCCACCAGCACCTGGTCAAGAAGGGCCTGCGCACCAGCGCCGGCCTGGTGGTCGAAACCGGTTCGGCGCGTGAAGTACACCATTTCGCGCTGCTCGGTGGCTACGGTGCCGAAGCGGTTCACCCGTATCTGGCCCTGGAAACCATCGAAGCCCTGGCCAAGGGCGATACCGAGAAGGCCGAGAAGTTCACCAAGAACTTCATCAAGGCCATCGGCAAGGGCCTGTGCAAGGTCATGTCCAAGATGGGCATCTCGACCTACATGTCCTACACCGGCGCCCAGATCTTCGAAGCCATCGGCTTGCAGAAGGAATTCGTCGAGAAGTACTTCACCGGCACGCCGTCCAACATCGAGGGTATTGGCGTCTTCGAGGTCGCCGAGGAAGCCATTCGCCTGCACAACGAAGCCTTCTCGGCTGACCCGGTGCTCGCCAACATGCTTGATGCCGGCGGCGAATACGCCTTCCGCATTCGCGGTGAAGAGCACGTGTGGACACCGGATTCCATCGCCAAGCTGCAGCATTCCACCCGTTCCGGCCAGTACGATACCTACAAGGAATACGCCAAGCTGATCAACGATCAGACCAAGCGTCACCTGACCCTGCGCGGCCTGTTCGAATTCAAGCCGCAAGGCGCGCCGATTCCGCTCGACGAAGTCGAGCCGGCCAAGGAAATCGTCAAGCGTTTCGCCACTGGCGCCATGTCGCTCGGCTCGATCTCGACCGAAGCGCACACCACACTGGCCATCGCCATGAACCGTATCGGCGGCAAGTCGAACACCGGTGAAGGCGGCGAGGACGCCAAGCGTTTCATGCCGCTGAAGGCTGGCCAAACCCTGTCGGAAGTGGTCGGCAAGACGCGTATCGAGCGTGACTACACCTTCAAGGACGGCGATTCGCTGCGTTCCGCCATCAAGCAGGTGGCTTCGGGCCGCTTCGGTGTGACCACCGAATACCTGGTCAATGCCGACCAGATCCAGATCAAGATGGCCCAGG
>ERZ650312.2265-NODE-2265-length-10623-cov-4.255867_pt1 | contig 10623 bp, 7 predicted proteins | sample MGYA00376248_ERZ650312 | MGnify/ENA primary metagenome ERZ650312 (study PRJEB26733, sample SAMN07839316) | wastewater metagenome | biome: urban; feature: wastewater treatment plant; material: waste water | place: USA: North Carolina | collected 2016-07-28 ... | reverse complement strand
AGTCGAAGTCGCCACTGACCAGGTGGCACTCCAGCACATGCGGCAGCTTGAGCACGGCGCGGCGGAAGACCTCGAAGGTGTCGCCGGATTTGTAGTCCAGGCTGATCTCGACGAACACCAGCAGGCTGGCCTTGAGCTGCTGCGGATTGAGGCGGGCGTGGTAGCCCATGATGATGCCCTCGCGCTCCAGGCGGCGGACGCGCTCGGTGCATGGCGTGGTGGACAGGCCGACCCGCTCGCCCAGTTCGGTGAAGCTGATGCGCCCGTCCTCCTGGAGGATGCGCAGGATGTTGCGGTCGATCTTGTCCAGCTCGCGGCGGCTCTGGTGCTGGGTGCGCATGATGCTCTCCGTAGGGAATAACTGAACGCGATAATTCACTGGCGTTGAGGCGAATATATAGCCATATCGCCTGGATGCAATCCTGCGAAAACGCTCTGCGTCGAGAACTAACGCCAAATGCTCAGCGATAAACAGTGAATATCGCTACTTGCGCCTTCCTATACTGCGCCCATCTACGGTCAAAATAACAAACGCTCGCGGGCCCGCCCCGCAGCGAGGAGGCGAAGATGCGTGTTCTGGTGCTCGGCAGCGGTGTGATCGGTACCGCCAGTGCCTACTATCTGGCCCGTGCCGGCTTCGAGGTGGTGGTGGTCGACCGCCAGAACGGCCCGGCCCTGGAAACCAGCTTCGCCAACGCCGGCCAGGTTTCGCCCGGCTACGCTTCGCCCTGGGCTGCCCCGGGCGTGCCGCTGAAGGCCATCAAGTGGCTGCTGCAGAAGCACGCGCCGCTGGCGATCAAGGCCACCGCCGATATCGACCAGTACCTGTGGATGGCGCAGATGCTGCGCAACTGCACCGCCGCCCGCTACGCGGTGAACAAGGAGCGCATGGTGCGCCTGTCCGAGTACAGCCGTGACTGCCTCGACGAGCTGCGCGCCGAAACCGGCATCGCCTACGAAGGCCGCCAGCTGGGCACCACCCAGCTGTTCCGCACCCAGGCCCAGGTCGACAATGCGGCCAAGGACATCGCCGTGCTGGAAGCCTCCGGCGTGCCTTACGAGCTGCTCGACCGCGACGCCATCGCCCGCGTCGAACCGGCCCTGGCCGGGGTCAAGGACAAGCTGGCCGGCGCCCTGCGCCTGCCCAACGACCAGACCGGCGACTGCCAGATGTTCACCAGCAAGCTGGCGCAGATGGCCAAGGACCTCGGCGTCGAATTCCGCTTCGGCTGCAACATCGAGCGCCTGGACCACGCTGGCGACCGCATCAACGGCGTGTGGGTCGACGGCAAGCTGGAAACCGCCGACCGCTACGTGCTCGCCCTCGGCAGCTACAGCCCGCAGCTGCTCAAGCCGCTGGGCATCAAGGCGCCGGTCTACCCGCTCAAGGGCTACTCGCTGACCGTGCCGATCACCAATGCGGCGATGGCGCCGACCTCGACCATCCTCGACGAGACCTACAAGGTCGCCATCACCCGCTTCGACAACCGCATCCGCGTCGGCGGCATGGCCGAGATCGCCGGCTTCGACCTGTCGCTCAACCCGGCTCGCCGCGCCACCCTGGAGATGATCACCAACGATCTCTATCCGCAGGGCGGCGATGTCAGCCGTGCCGAATTCTGGACCGGCCTGCGCCCGGCCACCCCGGATGGCACGCCCATCGTCGGCGCCACCGCCTATCGCAACCTGTTCCTCAACACCGGACACGGTACCCTTGGCTGGACCATGGCCTGCGGCTCCGGTCGCTTCCTCGCCGACCTGATGGCGAACAAGCGTCCGCAGATCAGCGCCGAAGGCCTGGATATTTCCCGTTATGGCCGCACCAAGGAGAGCCACAAGCATGTCCATCCAGCGCCTGCGCATTGAAAAGCGCTACAGCGAAATCGTCATCCACAACGGCACCGTCCACCTGGCGGGCCAGTTGGCCGATGACTACGACGGCGATATCCGTGAGCAGACCCGCCAGACCCTGGCCAACATCGATCGCTACCTGGCCGAGGCCGGCAGCGACAAGACCAAGATCCTCTCGGTGACCATCTACCTCAAGGACATGGCCGACTACGCCGGCCTCAACGAGGTGTACGACGCCTGGGTGGCCGAGGGCGCTGCCCCGGCCCGTGCCTGCGTCGAGGCCAAGCTTTACGACCCGCGCGTGCTGGTGGAGATGATGGTCGTCGCCGCGCAAGCCTGAACATCCCTTTGGCCCGGCACCCCCGCCGGGCTTTTTTTAACCGAATGAAGTAGCCGCCATGCGTCCCGCCCGTGCCCTGATCGACCTCGAAGCCCTGCGCCACAACTACCGCCTCGCCCGCGAGATCAGCGGTGCCAGGGCGCTCGCGGTGGTCAAGGCCGACGCCTACGGGCATGGCGCCACGCGCTGCGCCGCCGCCCTGGAAGACGAGGCCGACGGTTTCGCCGTGGCCTGCATCGAGGAGGCGCTGGAGCTGCGCTATGCCGGCATCCGCAAGCCGATCCTGCTGCTCGAGGGCTTCTTCGAGGAGAGCGAACTGGGCCTGATTGACCAGCACCAGCTGTGGTGCGTGGTGCATGCCACCTGGCAGGTCGAGGCGATCGAGCGCGCGCGCCTGGCGAGGCCGCTGCAGGTGTGGCTGAAGCTCGACTCCGGCATGCACCGGGTCGGTCTGCACCCGGCCGAGTACCGTGATGCCCATGCCCGCCTGCTGGCCAGCGGCAAGGTCGACAAGATCGTGCTGATGAGCCACTTCGCCCGCGCCGACGAGCTGGACTGCCCGCGCAGCGAGGAGCAGGTCGCGCTGTTCGAACAGGCGCGTGCCGGCCTGCAGGCCGAGGTCAGCCTGCGCAACTCGCCAGCCATCCTCGGCTGGCCGACCATCGCCAGCGACTGGGTGCGCCCCGGCATCATGCTCTACGGCGCCACGCCCTTCGAGCAGGACCAGGCCCAGGCCGCGCGCCTGCGCCCGGTGATGACCCTGGAGTCGAAGATCATCAGCGTGCGCGAGCTGCCGGCCGGCGAGCCGGTGGGTTATGGCGCGCGCTTCGTCGCCGAGCGCCCGACCCGCGTCGGCGTGGTCGCCATGGGCTATGCCGATGGCTATCCGCGGCATGCCGCCACTGGCACACCAATCATGGTCGATGGGCAGATGACCCGCCTGATCGGCCGGGTGTCGATGGACATGCTCACCGTCGACCTCACCGACCTGCCCGGCGCAGGCCTCGGTAGTCGGGTCGAGCTGTGGGGGCGCAATGTCTCCGCCAGCGCCGTGGCCTATGGCTGCGGCAGCATTCCGTACCAGCTGTTCTGCAACCTCAAGCGGGTGCCGAGGCTCTATTCCGGGGGCTAGCCGCCAGGGTGCGGAGCAATTGCATTTGCAGTGTTGTAAATACTGAACACTGGCCGCATCATACGGCCACCCAGATGCCTTGCTCCCAAGGAGGACCCCCGCATTGGACGTCGGTGTTCGACTGCAATCTATTCGCAAACTCAAAGGCCTTTCCCAGCGTGAACTCGCCAAGCGGGCGGGCGTCACCAACAGCACCATCTCGATGATCGAGAAGAACAGCGTGAGCCCCTCGATCAGCTCGCTGAAGAAGGTGCTCGGCGGCATTCCCATGTCGCTGGTGGAGTTCTTCTCCCTCGATCTGGAGCAGGACAGCCACACTCAGGTGGTGTACCGGGCCGACGAACTGACCGACCTTTCCAGCGGTGCCGTGACGATGAAGCTGATCGGCAAGGCGCACCCCAATCGGACCATCACTTTCCTCGACGAGACCTACCCGCCGGGTACCGACACCGGTGAGGAAATGCTCAACCATGACGGCGAGGAAGCCGGCATGCTGGTCGACGGGCGCCTGGAGCTGACCGTGGGCGCCGAGGTGTTTGTCCTCGAGCCGGGCGACAGCTATTACTTCGACAGCACCAAGCCGCACCGCTTCCGTAACCCCTACGACAAGCCGGCGCGACTGATCAGCGCCACCACGCCGGCGAACTTCTGAGTCGGCGGCGGGCGTTGCCTGGCGCAATGCCCCTGCGACAAGTTGGGTTGTTCCGGCCGGCCGGCCTAACCGTTATACTGCGCCCGCTCGCGAAACCGTGGCCGCGGGCGTTTCTAGCCAATGAGGGTGTACCGTGAACCTGATCAAGAAGATGCTGGCGGCTCAAGCTGCCGTATTGGCCCTGTGGGCTGTGAGCGCTCAGGCTGCGACCAACGATGAGATCGCCGAGCGCATCAAGCCGGTTGGCGAGGTCTGCGTCCAGGGTGAAGAGTGCAAGGGCGTCGGTGCCGTTGCCGTGGCTGCCGGTGGTGGCGCCAAGTCTCCGGACGACGTGATCAACGCTCACTGTGGCGCCTGCCACAGCGCTGGCGTGCTGGGTGCGCCGAAGATCGGCGATACCGCCGAGTGGAAGAAGCGTGCTGATGAGCAGGGCGGCATCGACGTGCTGCTCTCCAAAGCCATCGCCGGCTTCAACGCCATGCCGCCGAAAGGCACCTGCGCCACCTGCTCGGACGACGAGCTGATGGGCGCGATCAAGAAGATGTCCGGCCTGTAACAGCCGCCAGCTTCTGAAAAAAACCGCCTTCGGGCGGTTTTTTTGTGCCTGCCATTGGCCGTGCAGGCTGCGGTTTATTGTCGCAGTCGGTCGAGCAGGCGCGCCAGCGGACCTGGCTGGCGGCGCTGCGCCAGCAGTTCCTCGGCGCGTTCGCGGGCGCCGGCGACACCGGCGTCCAGTGCCTTGCGCAGCCACTCTAGCGCCTGTTCCTGGTCGACCTCGTTGCCGAGCAGCAACTCGGCCAGGTCCAGATAGGCGTCCTCGTACTGCTCGGCGCAGGCCTGCTGCAGGTGCGCGCGGGCCTTGCCCGGATCGGCCTTGCCGCCCAGGCCATGGAGGTACTGGCGACCCAGGCGCCAGTGCGCGTAGCCGTCACCACTGCGCAGGCTGTGCTGGTAGTAGCGCCGGGCCTGGGCATAGTCCTCGCGCTGTTCGTGCAGCCAGCCCAGGTAGTTGGCGCTGGCATCCTTGTCGCCGTAGCGCCAGGCGGCCTCGAAGTGCTGCAGAGCCTGGTCGTAGTCGGCTTCCTCCTCGAACAGCAGCTGGGCCAGCTCCAGGTGGGCCGGGCGGTGGCCGCGCTCGGTGGCCAGCTGCAGGTAGTGGCGCGCCAGCGCCCGGTCCTGGGTGCAGCCGCGACCCTGGCGGTAGCAGTCGCCCAGGTTGCGCGCGGCCAGCGCCGAGCCGGCGTCGCTGGCGCGCTGGAAATAGGCGAGGGCGCCGGCATGGTCCTGGTCGGCATGGTCCAGCAGGCAGCCGAGGTCGTTGAGGGCATCATTGTTGCCCAGCGCCACGGCGCGCAGCAGCAGCGGCCGGGCCTTCTCGTAGTCCTGCGCCTCGAGGGCGGCCAGGCCGCGGCGGTGTGCATCCAGGGCCAGCCAGAGATCGCCGGCGCTGCGCTGCAGGCAGGCCTGCTGCACCTCGCTGAGGCCGAACTGGGCGTAGCGGTCGACGATCTGCAGGGCGCGCTCGGCCGCCAGCGGCTGGCTGCTGCCGTCTTCCTCCAGGCGCCAGGCCAGGTCGTCGTGGAACACCAGTGCGCGCTCCTCGCTCTGCACGAAGCGGCGTTCGGCGGGTGCCTGGTCGAGGGGTTCGCGCAGCCACTGGCCGTCGCTGTCGAGGATGCCCCAGCGGCCTTCCAGGCAGGCGCTGAAATACTGGTCATAGAGGCTTTCCAGGCGCTCGAAGCGCGGCTCCGCGCTCCAGCCGGGCTGCGCGCCGCCGCGATACAGGCCCCAGCGCTTGCCCTCCTGGACCCGGCAGTAGTGGCTGCCGTCAGGGCTCCGGCAGCCGAGCTGCAGTTCGATCCGGGTGTAGGCGCAGGGCAGCAGCCAGCGCTGCTGCTGATGGCGATAGAGGCCGTACAGGCGGTTGTCGCGCACCTGCCAGGCCTGCAGGTCGTGCAGGTAGTCGAGCGCCTGGTACTCGCCGGGCAGCAGCGCCTGGCCCTGATCGTCGAGCGCGCGCCAGCGCCACTGCTGGCCGTCGCGGCGACGAATCAGGTAGATCTCGCGGCCGTCCAGGTCGAAGCTCTGCAGGTTGTCGGTGCCGATGGCGCCGAGGTCGTGGAAGCGGGTGGTGAACAGGTGCTGCGGACCCTTCGCCGGTCGGGCGGCGTAGTAGCCCTCGTACGCCTGGATCTGCTGGTACTGCGCGGGCAGCAGCCAGTTGCCCTGCGGATCGATCGCCCCCCGCAGCTCGCCCTGCTGCACGCTCCAGCAGCTGCCGCGGTGGTCCAGCGGCTCGCCCGCAGCGAACTGGCAAGGCACCGTCAGCCGGCCCTGCAGGTCGATCAGGCCGAGCTTGCCGCACTCGGCGACCAGCGCGTGCTCACCGGCGAAGTCGTAGGCTTCCTCGAACTGGCAGGCGATCACTTCGCGGCCCTGGCGGTCGACATAGCCGAAGCGCCCGTCCAGCTGCACGCAGGCGCGCTCACTGCTCTCGTCGAATTCGTAGAAGGCCTGGTAGCGGGGCTCGATCAGTACCCGGCCATCCGCCGCGCGCAGGCCGTACAGCCCGTTCTCGCAGAAGATCTGTGGCGCATCTTCATCCTGCACCGGCAGCATCGAGCCGAGCGGTTCCCAGCCGTAATCGTAGGCAGCCTGGTTGAGCAGGGCGCGGAAGCTGCCGGCCCAGGGCGCATCGACGCCGGGGCAGTTGTCCAGCAGCAGCGGATTGTCGTTGTCGATGGCCTCGCGGATGCAGATGTTGCTGCGCGCGATCTCCTCCAGCAGGGCGTCGGCCTGGGCGCGGCGGTCGTCGTCGCTCATGTTGAACAGGTCCCAGGCGTCCAGGTGGAACCAGGCATGCCGGGCGCGGCCGTCGAGCAGCTGGAAGATCCTGTCGCGCGCCGTGCGGAAGGCCTCGACATCGTCCAGCAGGCTGCCGGCGTGGCGCTCGATGAAGGCATAGAAGGTGCGCAGCGCCTCGATGCCGGCGGGTGCCTCGGCGTACAGGCCTTCTTCGCTATGCGGGTCGTTGTAGCAGTTGTGCCCGACGCAGGCGCCCTGGGCGAACAGCGGGTGCAGCAACAGGGGCAGCTCGTAGCCCCACTCCATCAGCGGCAGGCAGTCATCCTCGCTGCTGCCGATTTCGGCCTTGTTGTACAGGTACAGGCGATGGGACATGGCGCGCTTCCTTGCGAGACGACGGAAGCGCGCAGTCTAGCCGGGAAGCCGCTTTGCGGCTGTGCGCTCGGTCAGCGCTTGAGCATGGCGCGCATGCTGGCCAGGGCGTCGTTGCCGCGCGCCGTCTTGACCTCCACCGGGGTGTCTTCCTGGCCTTCCCAGACCAGGTCCTCCTGCGGCAGCTCGTCGAGGAAGCGGCTCGGCGAGCAGTCGATGATCTCGCCGTACTGCTTGCGCTTGGCGGCGAAGGTCAGCGCCAGGTTGCGCTTGGCGCGGGTGATGCCGACATAGGCCAGACGCCGCTCTTCCTCGATGGTGTCGGCCTCGATGCTGGAGCGGTGCGGGAGGATCTCCTCCTCGAAGCCGATGATGTACACCGAGGGGAACTCCAGGCCCTTGGAGGCGTGCATGGTCATCATCTGCACGCCCTCGGCGCCTTCTTCCTCTTCCTGCTGGCGCTCCAGCATGTCGCGCAGCACCAGCTTGCCGATGGCGTCCTCGATGGTCATGTCGCCGTCCTCGTCCTTGTCGAGGGTGTTCTTCAGCGCTTCGACGAGGAACCAGACGTTGCCCATGCGCGCCTCGGCGACCTTGTCGCTGGAGGCGTTCTGGCGCAGCCAGTTCTCGTAGTCGATATCCATGATCATGCTGCGAATGGCGCCGATCGGGTCGTTACCGGCGCAGAGCTCGCGGATCTTGTCCATGTAGCGCTTGAACCGCGACAGGCGCTCGGTATAGCGGTTGTCCAGGTGCTCGGCCAGGCCCAGCTCGTCGCTGGCGGCGTACATCGAGATGCCGCGCTCGCTGGCGTAGTTGCCGAGCTTCTCCAGGGTGGTGGAGCCGATCTCGCGGCGCGGCACGTTGATCACCCGCAGGTAGGCGTTGTCGTCGTCCGGGTTGACCAGCAGGCGGAAGTAGCTCATCAGGTCCTTCACCTCCTGGCGGGCGAAGAAGCTGGTGCCGCCGGACAGGCGATAGGGAATCTGATGGTGCTGCAGCTTCAGCTCCATCAGCTTGGCCTGGTAGTTACCGCGGTAGAGGATGGCGAAGTCGCTGTACGGGCGCTCGGTGCGCAGGTGCTCGGTGAGGATTTCCAGCGCCACGCGCTCGCACTCGGCGTCCTCGTTGCGCGTGCGGATCACGCGGATCGGGTCGCCGTGGCCCATCTCCGACCACAGCTGCTTCTCGAACACGTGCGGGTTGTTGGCGATGAGGATGTTGGCGCACTTGAGGATGCGGCTGGTGGAGCGGTAGTTCTGCTCCAGCATCACCACCTTCAGCGACGGGTAGTCTTCCTTGAGCAGGTTGAGGTTCTCCGGTCGCGCGCCGCGCCAGGCGTAGATCGACTGGTCGTCGTCGCCGACCACGGTGAACTGGGCGCGGTCCTGCACCAGCATCTTCACCAGCAGGTACTGGCTGGCGTTGGTGTCCTGGTATTCGTCCACCAGCAGGTAGCGGATACGGTTCTGCCACTTCTCCAGGATGTCGCGGTTCTCCTGGAACAGCTTCACCGGCAGCAGGATCAGGTCGTTGAAGTCCACCGCGTTGTACGCCTTGAGCGTGCGCTGGTAGTGCAGGTAGACGATGGCCGCGGTCTGCTCCTTGGGGCCGCGGGCATTGGCCAGCGCCTCGTCGGGCAGGATCAGGTCGTTCTTCCAGCTGTCGATGTAGTTCTTGATCTCGTCGGCGCCATCGTCGCCGGCGTACTCCTTCTGCATGATGTCGGTCAGCAGGGCCTTGATGTCGCCATCGTCGAAGATCGAGAAGCCCGGCTTGTAGCCCAGCGCCGCGTATTCCTTGCGGATGATGTTCATGCCCAGGTTGTGGAAGGTGGACACGGTCAGGCCGCGCGCCTCGGCGCCCTTGAGCAGGGTGCCGACACGTTCCTTCATCTCGCGCGCGGCCTTGTTGGTGAAGGTCATGGCGACGATGTGGCGGGCCTGGATGCCGCAGTTCTGCACCAGGTGGGCGATCTTGCGGGTGATCACGCTGGTCTTGCCGGAGCCGGCGCCGGCCAGCACCAGCAGCGGGCCGCCGACGTAGTTCACGGCCTCTTGCTGCCGGGGATTGAGTCGCGACATGGGGGAATTCGGTCAGAAAAAACGAGGCGGCATTCTAGCAGCCGCAGGGCGCCGCCGGGGCGCATGCAGACCGCCGCCCGGCAGGCCGGGTTCCCAATAAAAAGCTTAAAGATTGTGGTCTAAGTCACTATTTTTAAAGATCATGTACGCTTGTGCCAGTCAGCCCCCGTTGCCGCTGCTAAGCCTTTCCCGCAGGATGCGCAGCAATCTGCACAGGGACAGGCAGAAAGAGAACGCCGGAACACGGCGCACACAGACGGGGTAAGTCTGTCTTTCCTGACCTTGGGGAGGTCATTTGTCCGCGCACGTCGAACCCTTGCGCCTGGTCCTGCTGGCCGAAGAGCCAGAGTGGGCTGCCTTGTTGCGCGCGCGACTCGAGACCCTCGGCGGCGCCTTTCCGCTGATCACCGCGCCGAACTGGGAGGCGGCCAGCAGCCTGTTCGACGATGGCGGGCACGGCCTGCTGCTGACCACGCCCGCCTGCCAGCCGGCGCCCGGGCGCTGCTCGCTGCCGACCATCCTGCTGCTCGACCAGGAGCCCGCTGTGGAGCCGGCCGATGTCTGCGACTGGCTGGTGCGTGACAACCTGGGCGTCGACCTGCTGCGCCGCTGCCTGCGCTATGCCGGCGAGCGCGGGCGGCTGCAGGCGACCCTGCAGCGCCTGGCCGAACAGGACCCGCTGACCGGTATCGCCAACCGCCAGGGCTTCCAGACCCTACTGGCCGGGCGCCTGGCCGAGCACCAGGGACGCGGCCTGACCCTCGGCCACCTCGATCTGGACAACTTCAAGCACGTCAACGACTCCCTCGGCTACCAGGCCGGCGACCGCCTGATCCTGCAGGTGGTCAACCGCCTCAAGGCCCAGCTGGAGCCCGGTGACGCGCTGGCGCGCTTGGGCAGTGACGAGTTCGCCCTGCTCATCGACAACCGCCGCGATCCGCAGCGCGCCGAGCGCGTGGCCGAGCGCATCACCGAGGTACTGTCCGAGCCCTACTGGCTGGACGGCGAGAGCCTGCTGCTTGGCTGCAGCCTGGGCCTGGCCCATGCCCGCGCCGGCGAGAGCGCCGATCCGCTGCTGTGGCATGCGCATATCGCCATGCAGCAGGCCAAGGCCGCCCAGGGCTGTACCCATCATCTGTATGACGAGCGCATCCATCGCGGCGCGCGCAGCATGGCCGATCTGGAAGGCGAGCTGCGCCGTGCCCTGCGCCGCGACGAGCTGGAGCTGCACTACCAGCCACGCCTGTGCCTGCAGAGCGGGCGCATCCTCGGCCTGGAGGCGCTGGTGCGCTGGCGCCATGCCGAGCGCGGCCTGCTCGGCCCGGACGAGTTCGTGCCGCTGGCCGAGGAGAGCGGCCTGATCGTGCCGCTGGGCTACTGGGTGATC
>ERZ650312.2262-NODE-2262-length-10628-cov-3.256408_pt1 | contig 10628 bp, 8 predicted proteins | sample MGYA00376248_ERZ650312 | MGnify/ENA primary metagenome ERZ650312 (study PRJEB26733, sample SAMN07839316) | wastewater metagenome | biome: urban; feature: wastewater treatment plant; material: waste water | place: USA: North Carolina | collected 2016-07-28 ... | reverse complement strand
CAAATCACTGGCGCTGATTTTTCGGATGGCAAACACGGGATTGCGCTCGCCCAGAATGCCGGCCTCGTTCCACTCCACCTTCAGCCAAGGTGGGTTACCCAATATCAGGTCAAAACCGCCGCCGGGGCGGCCATCGACACCCGACCGGGCACCGAGCAGCACATCGGCAAAGCACAGCTCCCAGTGCATAAAGCGGCGCTGCTCGGCAATGCCCTCCACCACGGCCACGCGGGCAAAGTGCTGGCGCAGCTTGCTGATGCGCAGTTGGCCAAACTTGTCGTGCAGGTTGGGCGGGTTGGCGCCGCCAGTGGGCTGGCTCAGCGGCAGTTGGGTTTCAAAGCCTTCAAATGCGGGCTGCACCTCGGGCACGAGGACCTGGGGGGCTTCGGGTGCGGTGGGTTGCAAGTCGAGCCCGCGCTGGGTTTCCATCTCGACCACGTCTTCCGGCTTGACCGAAAGCTGGTGCGCCACGTCGGCGACTTGCGCCGGCGTCAACGTCTCGCTACCCGGCTTGAGACTGCGCAGGTTGAAGAACAGCTTGCGCTGCGCTTTGGTGGTGGCCACCTTCACCAAACGCCAGTTCTTGAGGATGTATTCGTGAATTTCGGCCTTGATCCAGTGCATGGCAAAGGACACCAGGCGCACGCCACGTGACGGATCGAAGCGCTTGACCGCCTTCATCAGGCCGATGTTGCCTTCCTGGATCAGGTCTGCGTGCGGCAGGCCGTAGCCCAGGTAGCCGCGGGCGATGGAAATCACCAACCGCAGATGGGAAAGCACCAACTGACGCGCTGCGTCCCGATCCTCGTTCTCGCGGAAACGCGTCGCCAGGCGAAACTCCTCCTCCTCGGTGAGGATGGGGAACTGCTTTGCGGCCTGAATGTAGGCGTCGATGTTGCCTACGGCAGAGATCGTGGGAAAAGCCAGGGCTTGCGTCATTGGTTTGTTTCACCTCCGGTATGGACGGGTAATCGGTTGACTGCAAAACGATTTTAGCACTCTGCTTCTGAGAGTGCTAAACACAAGGGAAGTTTCGTGTATCGGTTTGTAATCCTGGCAATTAAAGTCGCTTACCTGCCGTTCAGCGTTGGAATGCTGCGAACGGCAGCTTCGAGACGACGGTTGTTAGAATGTCCTCACGATGCAGCCCAAAACTGATGTAATGCGCCCGAAAACTCTCCCCAAGTATCTAGCGGGTTACCCGCCGTCGCTGGTGAAGCAGGTGCATCAGTTGATCGAGCAAGATCGGCTAGCGATACTGTTGCTGCAGAAATATCCAGCCGCCCATGGGATACGCACCGACAAAGCGTTGTATGACTACGTTTCGGAAATCAAGAACACTTACCTGCGCAACGTTGGGCAAGTGAGCAAGGTGATGTTCGATAGCCGGCTACAAGTGCTTCAGCATGCCTTGGGGACGCACACCAGTGTTTCTCGGGTACAGGGCGCCAAATTGCAGGCAAAACGTGAAATCCGTATTGCATCGATCTTCAAGGAGATGCCGATCGAGTTTCTGCGCATGATCGTAGTGCATGAGATCGCCCACATGAAGGAGCGAGCGCATGGCAAGGCCTTTTATCAGCTCTGCCAGCATATGGAACCCGATTACCATCAGCTCGAGTTCGATCTGCGCACTTACCTGAGCCACCTGGAAATCACCGCTCAGCCGCTCTGGGCGACAACTGCCGCGCCCCCGCAAGATTTGCCGGAATAAAACTGGCGACCCCATCCAGGTTAAGCCGACTGCGGACATGACAGCTGAAGTGACGCTAACCGCCCGTGGCCTTAGCTCTCTACGGGGCTGCAGCTTTCGGACTGCCGGAAGAGGCGCTAGGTTTGGCGGCAATCAAACCGATTGTTCCCCGCGAGCCTCTGCAAGCGCAATCGTCAGGTGCTGTACTTTCTTTTTCAACTGATCGCGCTCTTCGGTGAGCTTGGTAAGCTGCTGAGTCAGGCGGTAAATCTCCAGTTGATCGGGCGTCGCATCGCTGGGCGGTGGTACCGGCTCCTGCTTGGGCGGCAGTTTGGCTTCGCGAACTTGTCTGGCCACTTCGCGTAATTCCTTCTTGCCCCCGGATACCGCAGCGACCTGTTTTTCACTGGGCAAGGAAGCGACGGCGGCGGCAGCATTGATCGAAATGACACCGGCCTTGACTGCACTCACCAACTCCGGGGCGGCAGTCTTCTGAATTTTTTCGATCTGCCCAAGCGTCGCACTACTCACCCTCGCTGAGCGTGCAACAGCCTGACGTGTCAGCACAGGCTGGGGCGCGGATTGAACCGTCACTTCAGCTTCATCAGTGGCGAACGAAGCTTGTTGGGCCTTTTCTTGTGCCAAACGCGCGGAAACGATCGCCTTCTTCCGCAATGCGAGTACCCCACGCTGGAAGTCCGATACGCTACGACGCCCTAGATGATTGTCAATCATCCACAAGTGCACATCGTCCAGTGACTGGAACGTCGTATTTTGTACGGTATGGAAAGAGATCCCGTGTTTCAGACAGATGTCATGGCGGTTGTGCCCATCCACCAAAAGATCACCCCACAACACCAGTGCATCGCGACATCCTTCGGAAAGCAAGCTGCGTTCGAGTGCGGCGTATTCGTCCTCTGTCAATGGATCGATATAGGCTCGGAGGTCTTCGTTGATCGTAATTGCCATGGTCAAATCAAAAAAAGGAAGCGCGCCAGTGTACACACCACACAGGCCAATGAGTGAGGCCGATTCAGTGATCAAGAATCTGTAGCCTGAACCGCCCCGGAGTTTATTGAAACGGCGCAATCAGCTTCCTGCGCTACCACAGCCGTTCAATCGGGCGTGGCTGAACGGCGGGAATGGTCGACCAGCTGACTGATGTTGCGGGCAAGAATCAGCATTTCCGTCAAAGCCGCCTCTCAGTCCCGTAAAGCGATACGGCAGATTTAGTCGCCACACTGACGATCATACCTTTTCAGCAAACTGAGGCTGGAGACAGCGCCTTTGTTGCTGTGATTCATTCTGGGGCCGATGATGGAGGAATATTTGCGCCGCGCTCTTTTGTTGAGCCGTGGCGATTGGAGCGTTTTCCTCACGCGACCACTGTCGGCGCTGTTTCTGATTGCCGCCGTGCTTTTGCTCGGCATCCTGCTGATGCCTTCCATCAAGGCAAAGCGCGAAGAAGCTTTTGTGAAGGATTGAGCCTCGCGCAGGGGCGGCTACAGGCCAGGGATGCCGTTGTCGAGAGGGCGGTGCCGCCATGGCGGCCGTCGGGATTATAAGCAAATCGGTTTTGCTTCTTTGGCAGAGACCAGGAGGCGGATACCATGGGGATGAATTGATGCCGGAGCCGATACGGCCTCGGCGTTAACGCGCTCCGATAACCCCTAAACCGACCAAGCCTGCTATGTCCGAAAAGACGACTTTGAATTCACGTTTCGCCACCCGCGTCGTCCACGCCGGGCAGGCGCCTGATCCGTCCACCGGGGCGGTGGTGACGCCCATCTATGCCAACTCGACCTATGTGCATTCGAGTCCGGGCGTGCATCAGGGGCTCGACTACGGGCGCTCGCACAATCCGACGCGCTGGGCTTTCGAGCGTTGCGTCGCCGACCTCGAGGGCGGTGCGCAAGGCTATGCGTTTGCCTCGGGCATGGCGGCGCTGGCGGCTGTGCTTGAGCTGGTCGATAGCGGGGCGCATGTCATCGCCGGCGACGACCTCTACGGTGGCACCTACCGTTTGATGGAGCGCGTCCGCCGACGCAGTGCCGGGCAGACGTTCAGCTACGTGAATCTCGCCGACTTTGAGGCGCTTGCCGCTGCGGTGCGTCCGGAGACGCGGATGCTGATCGTCGAGACGCCGAGCAATCCCTTGCTCAAGCTCGCCGACCTCGAAGCGCTGGCCGATTTTTGCCGCCAGCGTGGCATCGTCTCGGTCGCCGACAACACGTTCGCATCACCGTGGATCCAGCGCCCACTCGAACTGGGTTTCGACGTCGTTGTGCATTCGACGACCAAGTATCTCAATGGGCACTCCGACGTCATCGGCGGAGTCGCGGTGGTGGGCGGCGAGGCACGCCACGCCGAACTGCGCGAGCAACTTGGCTTCCTGCAGAACGCGGTCGGCGCGATCGCTGGCCCATTCGACAGCTTTCTTGCCCTGCGTGGCGTCAAGACGCTGGACCTGCGCATGCGCCGTCATTGCGAAAGCGCGCTCGAACTGGCGCAGTGGCTCGAAGCGCATCCGCGCGTGCGGCGGGTGCTCTATCCCGGGCTGGCCTCGCATCCGCAGCATGAGTTGGCGCGGCGGCAGATGCGTGCTTTCGGCGGCATCATCAGCTTCGAACTCGAGAGCGACCTGGCCGGGGCCGTCCGTTTCCTGGAAGCGTGCGCGCTGATCACGCTTGGAGAAAGCCTGGGCGGGGTCGAGAGCCTGATCGAGAATCCGGCGATCATGACCCACGCCAGCGTTCCGCGCGAACAGCGTTTGCAGGTCGGGATCAGCGATTCTCTGGTGCGGTTTTCGGTCGGTATCGAGGACGTGGACGACCTGCGCGCCGACCTTGATCAGGCGCTGCGCGCCGCGTGACGCGAGCGACGGGCGGCGCAGCCCCCTCGATTGACAAGGGGCGGAGCGGCCCCCTAGACTGGGTCCCGTTGAAGGTTCCCGTTCGGGATTAATAGGGAATCCGGTGCCGAGCCGCGCGCACGAATTCCGGAGCTGCCCCCGCAACTGTCATCGGCGAGTCCTCGCCCCTTCTTGCCACTGGCCGCGATGCGGCCGGGAAGGCGGGTGCAGGACGACGACCCGAGAGCCAGGAGACCTGCCTCGACATCCGATTCACGTAACAGGGGCGGGGTGCCCCGGACGAGAGGTTTCTCTTGAACGCATTTCTGACGCGCTTGTTTGCCCTTCCGGTGTTGTCCGGAGGCGAGTCATGCCGTATGCCGTCCATCCCCGTTCCTGCGCCCGGCCGTCGGTCGGGAAACGCAACGATCAATGTCGCCGAAGCCGTGGAGGGACCACTGGACATGGCAGCGAAGCGGTGGAGGCGACACCCCATAGACGCCGTTCGAGCGGCGAGGTGTGGTTGCTGAGCACCCCCGAGGTGTGACGGTGGCGCCCCAATCATCGCTGCCGGCGCAGCCGCCGGGGGCGGAAACGCTTGATTTGCCGGCGTCCGGGCGCATATCGTGGAGCATGCCTTTTAGAACAATATTCGCTCGGAACGGTGCGTCCGCCGGGTTTTCCCTGGCGCGCTGGTTGCTGGTCGTCTCCCGGGCCCATGGCCGGGAGCGCTGGGCTGCGCGGGTGTGGTTGGGCCTGATGCTGGTTCTGATCACCCTGCTCGATTGGTATACCGACCGCGAAATCCTGCTCGCTACGCTGTATTTGTGCCCGATCCTCTACGCGACGCTGCGGCTGTCGTTGCGCGCCGGTCTGCTGACCCTGGTGCTGACCACCGCCCTTTCGGCTTACCTCGATTTTCGGCTCGGGCGGATCGAAGGGGGCTGGGGGCCGGCGACGGTCAATGCATTCCTCCGTCTCCTGATGGGCGGCGTGATCTGCCAGCTGGTGGCCGAACTGTGCGCCGCCTTGCATCGCGAGGCGGCACTGGCACGCACCGACGCGCTGACCGGTTTGGCCAACGGACGAACCTTCGACGAGCGCATTGAGCAGCAAATCGAACAATCGCGGCGCGACGGCCTGCCCTTTGCCCTGGCTTTCCTCGATCTCGATCACTTCAAGCAGGTGAACGACCGCTATGGCCACGCCCAGGGCGATGCCCTGCTGCAGCGGGTAGCCGGCACGATCGGTGCGATCCTGCGCAGCAACGACCTCTGTGCCCGCATCGGCGGTGACGAATTCGTGGTCATCTTGCCCGGTGCCGGGGCCCAGGCGGCACAGGCCATCCTGCTCCGCCTGCATCGGGCGCTGGAGGCCGTGCTGGCGCCGCGCTGGAAGGCCGGCGCGACGCTCGGCGCGGTCGTTTTCGAGCGTCCGCCGGCGAACGGCGGCGAAGCGCTGCACCTGGCGGACGAGCTCTTGTACCAAGGCAAGGCCAGCGGGCGCGGCAAGCTGGTGTTGCGTTGCTGGCCCTTGGCCGAGGATTGTGCGACGGCGATGCCTGAATCCGAACGCGTTGCCGCCGACGAACAGTGAAATCGGGATGCGTTTTTAAGCGGCGTAGGGAGCCAGGGCGCAACGCGCGGCGAGAAAAGCGTGCAGCCGGTGCGTGGTGCGCGTGATCTGGCGCCGGTCGGGGCACATCAAGTGCAGCGGCGCGCCCTCGCCGACGACGTCCGGGCAGAGCTGGACGAGTCGCCCGGCCGCCAGGTCCTGAGCGACGTCGAGCCGCGATTTGTAGGCGATGCCGTGACCGGCCAGCGCCCAGCGGCGAACCGCCTCGCCGTCCGAGGACACGCGATCGCCGCGCACCTCGACGCTGAGCACCCCGGCGCGGGTTTCGAAGCGCCAGCGATCATGCACCTCGTCGCCCAGGCGGAAGCACAGGCAATTGTGTTCGCCGAGCGCGCTCGGATCGTCGGGGGCGCCGTGGCGGGCGAGGTAAGCGGGGGCGGCACAAAGCACGCGGCGGTTGTGCACCGCGACGGGCAGGGCGATCAGGCTGGAATCCGGCGGCGCGCCGTAGCGCAGGGCGAGGTCGACGGGTTGTCGGAAAACGTCCGCAATCCGGTCGGAAAGCTCGATCCGCAGGCTGACGCCCGGGTGTTCGAGGAGAAAATCGTCCAGCCAGCCGAGGACCACATTGCGGCCGAAATCCGAGGGCAGCGAGAGTTGCAGCGGGCCGCCGACCGTCTGGTTGGCGGTGCGGATTTCGTCGCAGGCCGTGGCGATGCTGGCCAGTCCTTCGCGGCAGTGATGCAGAAAGAGCTCGCCGGCCGAAGTCAGGCGCAGGCTGCGGGTCGAGCGGATGAAGACGGGGGTGCCCAGTTCGCCCTCGATGCGCTTGATCGCCGCACTGGCCGCCGCCGGCGTCAGGTCGAGCTGGCGCGCCGCCGCCGACAGGCTGCCGGATTCGGCTGCACGCAGGAAAAGCTCGAATTCACGCAACTGTTTCATGGACGCAGTGTAGCGGGGACGGCCTCGATTTCAATTAATTTTTGAAACTGCATGTGCTTTTGATGTCTTTATTTTGATAATCGAGTCAGCGAGAATGAAGCCTTCCCCGTTTGCCGAACCGGCAGGCGACCGCCCTTAGCCTTCTTCCTTCCGGATTTTTTACGATGAACATCGCCGAAATTGCCACCTCGCGTCGCACTGCCAAAGCCTTCGACCCCGACCGCAAGTTGCCGCCCGAAATCGTCGAACAGATCGAGACACTGCTGCGCTTTAGCCCTTCGTCGGTCAATTCCCAACCCTGGCACTACGTCATCGCCAGCAGCGATGAAGGCAAGGCGCGGGTCGCCAAAGCCACCGTCGGCGGCTACGCGTTCAACGAACCCAAGGTGCGCAACGCCTCGCACGTGGTCGTTTTCTGCACCCGGGCCAACATCGACGAGCAGCACCTCGAAACCCTGCTCGCGCAGGAGGCCGGGGACGGCCGTTTCGCCAGCGACGAGGCCCGTGCGGCACAGCAGCGCGGGCGCAGCTACTTCGTGGGCATGCACCGTTTCGAGAAACGCGATGCCCAGCACTGGATGGAGAAGCAGGTGTATCTTGCGCTCGGCACGCTGCTGCTCGGCGCCGGAGCGCTCGGCATCGATGCCTGTCCGATCGAGGGGATCGACCAAGCTGTCCTCGACGCCGAATTCGACCTGCGCGCCAAGGGCTACACCAGCGCCGTCCTGGTCGCGCTCGGCTATCGTGGTGCCGACGACTTCAATGCCACGTTGCCCAAATCGCGCCTGCCCGAAAGCACGGTGATCAGTCGCGTTTAATCCCGCTTTTCCTTGCCCGGAGCCTGCCATGAGCCTACTTTTCTCGCCCCTCAGCCTGCGTTCGGTGGTCCTGCCCAACCGCGTCGGCATTCCGCCGATGTGCCAATACACCGCGCAGGACGGCCTGGCCGGCGACTGGCATTTCGTGCATTACGGTAGCCGCGCGGTCGGCGGTGCCGGGCTGATCATCGTCGAGGCGACCGCGGTGCTGCCCGAGGGGCGCATCAGCCGGGGCGACCTCGGCTTGTGGAACGACGCGCAGGTCGAGCCGCTCGCCCGGCTGGCGGCGTTTATGGCCGCGCAGGGCAGCGTGCCGGCGATCCAGCTCGGGCACGCCGGACGGAAGGCCGGCGTAGGGCTGGGCTGGGAACCGGCGCGAGCACTTGCCGACGACGAGGGGGGATGGACGCCGCAGGCACCGTCGGCGCAGAGCTTCGGGGAGGGCTATCGCACGCCCGAGGCGCTTGATGCGGCGGGGATCCAGGAAATCGTCCGCCACTTTGCGGCGAGTACGCGGCGCGCTCTCGAGGCCGGTTTCCAGGCCGTCGAGATCCATGCCGCGCACGGCTACCTGCTGCACCAGTTTCTCTCGCCGCTTGCCAACCAGCGCGACGACGCCTACGGCGGCAGTTTCGAGAACCGCACGCGGCTGGTGCGCGACGTGGTGGGCGCGGTGCGCGCCGAATGGCCCGAGGCCTTGCCGCTGCTGATCCGCCTGTCGGCCACCGACTGGGTCGAAGGGGGGTGGAACGTCGAGGAAACCGTCGAACTGTGCCGCTGGCTGAAGGCCAACGGCGTCGATCTGGTCGACGTCTCGTCGGGCGGGCTGGTGCCGAACGCCGTGATTCCGGCCGGTCCGGGCTTCCAGACCGATTTTGCGGCGCGCGTCCGCGCCGAAGCCGGAATCGCGACGGCGGCGGTCGGGCTCATCACCTCGCCGCAGCAGGCCGAGCACATCGTGCGCAGCGGGCAGGCCGACGTGGTACTCGTCGGGCGTGAAATCCTGCGCCAGCCGCAGTGGCCGCTCGCGGCAGCCCAGGCCTTGGGCGTGGCGGCGCCCTGGCCGGCGCAATACCTCCGCGCAGCCCCGAGCGGCTCGACCCGGCGTTAAACCCCGGTTGCGGGGGCCAAAGACAGGATCAGCCGGCAAAAGTTCCGGCCGGGGCGGGCGGTTCGTACTATAATTGCCCGGTTTCCACGCGCCTTGCCGATGACGGGAATGCAGCAACCTCGTCGGTCGGCGACGTCCCGCGTCGTCGGCGCGCGTGGGCAGCTCGTCCTTACAAAATCAATGGCAACGCAACGGCCGGAATTCATTGCCGCGGGGCAGAGTGCCCGCCGTTTTGCCGCTCTGGAGAACGGTAGATGGATCTCAAGTACATGCAAACCTTCCTCGTGGTGCCCGCCCACGCGGCCGTCGGTCTGACCTCGGTCGCGCTCGGCATCGTCCGCGCCCTGCAAAACCTCGGCGGCGAAGTCCGCTTCGTGAAGCCCGTGGCGCAAGGCGACGACGACGCTTCGGCCCACTTCGCGCGCGAAATCTTCCGCATCGACGTGCCGGCGCCGATCGCGCTGGCCAAGGCCGCCGAGCGCATCGCCGCCAACCAGGGCGGCGAACTGCAGGAAGAAATCGTCGCCCTGTGCATGAAGGCCAGCCAGAGCAGCAACGCCCTGGTCGTCGAAGGCCTGCACGCCGGCGGCTCGCACGCCTTCACCGCTCAACTCAACGTCGACATCGCCAACAGCCTGAAGGCCGGCATCGTCGTCGTCGCCGACGGTTCGCTGCCGGCGGCCGAGGCCATCGCCGAAGCGCGCCTGGCCGTCAGCCAGTACGTGAACGAAGGCTGCACCGTCGCGGGCGTGGTCTTCAACAAGGCGCCCGAGGACTTCGACATCGAGGTTGCCCGCGTCGCCCTCGGCGGCACCCCGCTGTGGGGCGTGGTGCATGAAACCGTGGCCCTGCGTGCGCCGCGCGTGCGCGACGTCGCCGAGCACCTCGGCGCCGAGATCGTCGCCGCCGGCGAGATCGACACCCGCCGCGTGCGCGAGACGGTCACCGCTGCGCGCTCGGTCACCGGCGTCATCCCGCGTCTGAAGCCGGGCGCCCTGATCGTCTCCTGCGGCGACCGCGACGACGTGATCCTGGCCACCGCGCTCGCCGCCGGCCGCGGCACCGAACTCGCCGGCCTGCTGCTCACCCACTCGTCGTCGATCTCGCCGACGGTCATGGAACTCGCCGAATCGGCGCTGGGCAAGGGCCTGCCGATCCTGCGCGCCGCCGGGGACAGCTTCACCACCGCGCTGCGCATCAGCCAGATGCCGATCGCCGTTCCGGGCGACGACACGGCGCGCATGAACACCGTGCTCAACACCGTTGCCGAGCACCTCGACAACGAAACGCTGGCCAGCGCCTTCCGTGCCCCGGCGACGACCAAGCTTTCGCCGCCCGCGTTCCGCTACCAGCTGATCCAGAAGGCCCGCGCCGCGCAGAAGCGCATCGTGCTGCCCGAGGGCGAAGAGCCGCGCACCGTGCGTGCCGCGGTCATCTGTACCGAGAAGAACATCGCCCGCTGCGTGCTGCTCGGCAAGCGCGAGAACATCGAGAAGGTCGCCGCCTCGCAGGGCATCACCCTGCCCGAAGGGCTGGAGATCATGGATCCGGACGTCGTCCGCGAGCGCTACGTCGCGCCGATGGTCGAGCTGCGCAAGTCCAAGGGCCTGACCCCGCAGCAGGCGCAAGCCCAGCTTG
>ERZ650312.2261-NODE-2261-length-10629-cov-5.045205_pt1 | contig 10629 bp, 9 predicted proteins | sample MGYA00376248_ERZ650312 | MGnify/ENA primary metagenome ERZ650312 (study PRJEB26733, sample SAMN07839316) | wastewater metagenome | biome: urban; feature: wastewater treatment plant; material: waste water | place: USA: North Carolina | collected 2016-07-28 ... | reverse complement strand
GAACACGTGATACTCGGTGGCCAGCGCAGTGATCGGGCCCACCAGCAGCAACACGCCGGCCAGCGTGAGCAGCATCGCCCGCCAAGCAAGCCCGCCCTTGCCTCGCCACACCGCCCGCCAACCGGCGCCAAAGGGCACCCGGCGCGACCACGCCACCAGCGCCACGACCACGCCGGCCAGCACCAGCCAGCCCGCCGCCGCCGCCGCAAGCCCGATGGCGATGCGCCCCGTCACGTCGCCGGCCAGATCCTGCTCCGGATACTGCAGCCCCGCACCGCCATACTTGAGGCGCGGAAACTCCCGGTGCTGGGTGCCATCCTTGCCCTCGACGGTCTGCTTGGAGAACAGCTGCCAGGCCAGCGGCGCCGAATAGGTTTTCTCGACCCGCGTGCGCAGAGGCTCGGCCAGCGCGTCGAGCGCGCTGCGGACGTCAGTGGATAGCTGCGGCTTCGTCTCGGCGGCCGCAACGCCGGCGGGCGCCAGGCGCTCCCGGTAATGCAGGCTGTCGACGAGCCCCACCAGCACGAAGATCAGCAACAGCGTGAGGGACGTCATCCCCACCCCGCTCGCCCCCACCCGCCCCCAGGCGGCACGCATGGGCTCGCTGCGGCGGGCACTCCAGGCCGCCAGCACGATGCAGCCGAGGAGTCCGAAGAGAAGCAGATCGGTCCACAGGACCACCGGTTGAAAGCCCATCATTCCAGCCTCACCCGCGGATCGACCAAGGTGTACGACAGATCGGTGAGGATCAGCCCCACGATGTAGAGCAGCGAGCCAATGAAGACCATCGCCCGCACCACCGGAAAGTCCTGCGAGTTGATCGCGTCGATGGTGTAGCTGCCCAGCCCCGGGATGCCAAAGAAGGACTCATAGATCAGGCTGCCCATGAAGAGCGACGGGATCACCACCACCACGCCGGTCAGGATGGGGATCATCGCGTTCTTGAGCACATGGCGGAACAGCGCCTGGAGTTCGGACAATCCCTTGGCCCGCGCCGTGCGCACGTAGTCCTTGCCCGCCTCCTCGAGGAAGATCGTGCGATACCAGCGCGCACTGCCGCCGATGCCGGCGATCACCCCGATCACCACCGGCAGCACCAGGAAGCGCCCCGCGTCCAGCCCCTCGCCGTAGCCCGAGATCGGCACCAGGTGCCACACCTTGGACACCAGCCATTGGCCGCCGATGATGTAGAAGAGGCCCGAGATCGACATCATCGCCACGCACAGCACCACGCCCCAGAAATCCAGATACGACGCCCGGAAGAACACCAGCAGCAGCGCGAAGGATACCGTCACGAACAGGCCCAGCACGAAGGTCGGCAACGCGATCGCCAGGGACGGCCCCATCCGCGTCTGGAGCTCGTTGGCGATGTCGCGGCCATCGTCGGCGCGGCCGAAATCGAACACGAACATCCGCAGCGACTTCTCGAAGAAGATGGTGTGGGTGAGCTTCCCCACCCCCGGCGCGGCGGCGTCGAAGAGCAGCGGCTTGTCGTAGCCGCGCTCCACCTTCCAGCGCTCGATGGCCTCGGGGGTCACGCGCTTGGCCCCCAGTTGCATGCGCGCCATGTCGTCGGGGGTATTGACGACGAAGAACAGCGCGAACGTGAGCAGATTGACGCCGATCAGGATCAGCGGCGCGTACAGCAGGCGACGGACGATGTAGGCAAACATAGGGCGCCTATCCTACATGGCCCCGCGCCGATGACGAAGCCCCGGCGGCTAGCGCTTGAGCGCCCCGCCCACCAGCCCGCGCACCGCCTCCTGCAGGTCGGCCGGCAACACCACCACCTTGGCGTTGTCGGTGGAGCCCATCCGCTCCAGCGACGCGATGTACTTCTCGCCGAGCAGGAAGAGCATCGGCGCCGTCTCGGTGCCCACCGCCGCCGCCACCCGGCGGATCGATTCGGCCGACGCCTCGGCCAGCATCACCTGGGCGTTGGCGTCGCGCTTCGACGACTCCAGCCGCGCCTCCGCCTCGAGGATCGCCGCCTGCTTGGCGCCCTCGGCGCGGGTCACCACGGCCTTGCGCTCCCGCTCGGCCGAGGCCTGCTGCTCCATCGCCTTCTGCATCGACTCGGAAGGCTTGATGTCCTGGATCTCCACCGACTTCACCGTGAGGCCCCAGTCAACAGCCTCGTCGGCGATCATCTCGCGCAGGCGCGCCTTGATCTTGTCGCGGCTCGACAGGGCTTCGTCCAGCTCCATCTCGCCGATGATCGAGCGCAGGGTGGTCATGATCATGTTGCGGATCGCCTCGGAGAAATCGGTCACCCCATACACCGCCTTCACCGGGTCGGTCACCTTGAGGAAGGCGATGGCGTTGGTGAGGATCACCGCGTTGTCGCGGGTGATCACCTCCTGCTCCTGCACGTCCAGGATGATGTCCTTGGTCACCAGCTTGTAGGCCACCTGGTCGAGGTAGGGAATGATGATGTTGAGGCCCGGCTTCAGCGTCCCGTAGTACTTGCCCAGCCGCTCCACGATCCACTCCTCGCCCTGGGGCACGATGCGCACCCCCTTGGCGATCGTCACCGCCACGAACACCAGGATCGCCAGCACGACAAACATTGCATCACTCATGGCCTGCTCCTCACGCTTTCACAACCTTCAGGAAACTGCCCTCGATCGCCACCACCCGCACCCGCTCGCCCACCGCGATGGGCGCATCGGCGACGCACTCCCACTCCTCCGCCCCCAGCACCGGCTTCTGGAAGCGCAGCCGGCCCCGGGCGAAGGGCTCGGCCGGCTTGGTCATCAGGCCGATCTCGCCGATCGGCTCGCCGTCCGACTGCCCCACCCGCGTGCGCGAGCGCAGATACTCGCCGCCCTTGAACACCCGGAACCACAGCCCCACCATCGCCACCGACGCCACCACCCACAGCCCGATCTGGGCCGTGGCCCCCAGCGGCACGGCGAGCATCGCCAGCCCCACCAGCAGGGCGCCCAGCCCGAACCAGATGATGAAGAAGGCCGGCACCGCCAGCTCGGCGATCACCAGCGCAATGCCCAGCACGATCCAGTGCCACCACTCGAAGCTCATCGCGTCACCTCCAGCGGACATTCTGAACCAAAGGCCGTGACGCGGCCATGACCGGCGCGCCAATGAGAAAGGCCGGCCCCCTTTCGGTGGGCCGGCCTTGATCGCCGCAGCGACAGCCTGGCGGATTACTCGCCCTTGCTGTGGGCCGACAGCTTCAGCCAGGTGTCAACCACGGTATCGGGGTTGAGGGAGATGGTCTGGATGCCTTCGTCCATCAGCCACTCGGCCAGATCGGGGTGATCCGAGGGGCCCTGGCCGCAGATGCCGACGTACTTGCCCAGCTTGTTGGCGCCCTTGATGGCCATCGACAGCAGGATCTTGACCGCCGGATCGCGCTCGTCGAAGGCGTGGGCCACCAGGCCGGAGTCACGGTCGAGGCCCAGGGTGAGCTGGGTCAGGTCGTTGGAGCCGATGGAGTAGCCGTCGAAGTGCTTCAGGAACTCTTCGGTGAGCAGCGCGTTGGACGGGATCTCGCACATCATGATCAGCTTGAGGTCGTTCTCGCCGCGCTTCAGGCCATGCTCGGCCAGCAGCTCGACGACGCCCTGGGCCTCTTCGACGTTACGCACGAAGGGCACCATCAGCTGCACGTTGGTGAGGCCCAGCTCGTTGCGCACCTTCTTCATCGCGGCGCATTCCATCTCGAAGCAGTCGCGGAAGCTGTGGGCGATGTAGCGGGACGCGCCGCGGAAGCCCAGCATGGGGTTTTCTTCTTCCGGCTCGTAGATCTCGCCGCCGAGCAGCTTGCGGTACTCGTTGGACTTGAAGTCGGACAGGCGGACGATGACGGGCTTCGGATAGAAGGCCGCGGCGATGGTGGCGACGCCTTCGACCAGCTTCTCGATGAAGAACTGCTTGGGCGTGGCGTAGCCGCGGGAGCGGCGCAGGATCTCGTTGCGCAGGCTGGCCGGCACCTGGTTGATCTCGAGGATCGCCTTCGGGTGGATGCCGATCATGTTGTTGATGACGAACTCGAGGCGGGCCAGGCCGACGCCGCCGTTCGGGATCTGGGCGAATTCGAAGGCCAGCTCCGGGTTGCCCACGTTCATCATGATCTTGACGGGGATTTCGGGCAGGTTGCCGGTGTCGGTGGTGACGACCTCGAAGTCGAGCTTGCCACGGTAAACATAACCGGTGTCGCCTTCGGCGCAGGAGACGGTGACGTCGTCGTTCTCGCTCAGCACTTCGGTGGCGTTGCCGCAGCCGACGATGGCCGGGATGCCCAGCTCACGGGCGATGATCGCCGCGTGGCAGGTACGGCCGCCGCGGTTGGTGACGATCGCGGAGGCGCGCTTCATCACCGGCTCCCAGTTCGGGTCGGTCATGTCGGTGACGAGCACGTCGCCGGCCTTGACGCGGTCCATCTCGGAGGCGTCCTTGACGACGCGGACCTGGCCGGCGCCGATCTTCTGGCCGATGGCGCGGCCGTGGGTGAGGGACTTGCCGTACTGCTTGAGGCGGTACTTCTCCATCACGTGGCCGGACTGCTGGCTCTTCACGGTTTCCGGGCGGGCCTGCAGGATGTACAGCTTGCCGTCGTCGCCGCTCTTGCCCCACTCGATGTCCATCGGGCGGCCGTAGTGCTGCTCGATGATCATCGCGTAGCGGCCGAGCTCCAGCACGTCGGCGTCGGTCAGCGAGTAAACATTGCGCTCGGCTTCGGAGACGTCGACGGTGCGGGTGGACTTGCCGGCTTCCTTCTTGTCGGCGAAGACCATCTTGATCAGCTTGGAGCCGAGGTTGCGGCGGATCACGGCCGGCTTGCCCTGGGCCAGGGTGGCCTTGTGCACGTAGAACTCGTCCGGGTTCACGGCGCCCTGCACCACGGTCTCGCCCAGGCCGTAGGAGGCGGTGATGAAGACCACGCCGTCGAAGCCGGATTCGGTGTCCATGGTGAACATCACGCCGGAGGCGCCGATGTCGGAGCGGACCATGCGCTGCACGCCGGCCGACAGGGCGACTTCAGCGTGGGTGAAGCCCTTGTGCACGCGGTAGGCGATGGCGCGGTCGTTGTACAGCGACGCGAACACTTCCTTGATCGCGTGCAGGATGTTCTGGTAGCCGTGGATGTTCAGGAAGGATTCCTGCTGGCCGGCGAAGGAGGCGTCGGGCAGGTCTTCGGCAGTGGCGGAGGAGCGCACGGCGAAGCTGCCGTCGCCTTCGGCGGTCAGCTGGTCGTAGGCTTCCTTGATCTCGGCTTCGAGATCGGCCGGGAAGGGGGTGTCGACGATCCACTGGCGGATCTGGGCGCCGCAGCGGGCCAGGGACACCACGTCATCCACGTCAAGGCTTTCGAGGGCGGCGCTGATGCGCTCGGCCAGGCCTTGATGGGACAGGAACTTGCGGTAAGCGTCGGCGGTGGTGGCGAAGCCGCCGGGAACGCGCACGCTGGCGGGCAGCTGGCTGATCATCTCGCCGAGGGAGGCGTTCTTGCCGCCAACCTGCTCGACGTCGCTCATGCGAAGTTCTTGGAACGGAATGACATTGCGGGCCATGAGGATCTTCCTGGGAGAAAAATAAAACGGCGTTGGAGTTCTGATCGGCGCGTATTGTAAGACCATTGTTGCTATGCCGCATGCAGGGTTTATCCTAATGCGTGGCGCCTGCCACGCCCGCGGAAGGCCCTCGGCGCCTGCCCTCGAGGCCGGAATGGGATAAGATGCTTCATCGGCCCGCAGCACCGGGCCACGCGCTATCGTCCAATCCCTGTCGGCACTTTCATGACCCAGACCCGCCCCGTTTTCTTCGTCTCAGACGGCACCGGCATCACAGCCGAGACCCTCGGCCACAGTCTCCTCGCCCAGTTTCCGGATACCCGCTTCAAGCCGCACCGCATGCCCTTCGTCGACTCCCCCGACAAGGCCCGCGACTGCGCCATGAAGATCCGCGACGCGGCCGTCGAAACCGGCCTGCGCCCGATCGTCTTCAACACCCTGGTCGACCCCGACGCGGTGGCCGGCCTGCGCGAGGCGGACGCCCTCTTCCTCGATCTCTTCGAGAAGTTCATCGAGCCCCTCGAAAACGAACTCGGCCAGCGCTCCACCCATGCGGCCGGGCGCTTCCACGGCATCGCCGAGAGCCAGGACTACAAGCGCCGTATCGAGGCGATCAACTTCACCCTCACCCACGACGACGGCGTCTCCCACGCCGACCTGGCCGAGGCCGACGTGATCCTGGTGGGCGTGAGCCGCTCCGGCAAGACCCCGACCAGCCTCTACCTGGCGATGCAGTTCGGCATCAAGGCCGCCAACTACCCGCTGATCCCCGAAGACTTCGAGCGCAACAAGCTGCCCGTCGAGCTCACCCGCTACCGCGGCAAGCTGTTCGGCCTCACCATCGGCCCCGACCGCCTGTCGCAGATCCGCCAGGAGCGCCGTCCCAACAGCCGCTACGCCTCCCTCGAGAACTGTCTCCAGGAGATCGAGGCCGCCCAGCGCATGATGAAGCGCGAAGGCATCAAATGGCTCGACTCCACCGCCAAGTCCATCGAAGAGATCTCCACCATCATCCTGCAGGAAATCCGCCTCGACCCGCCCTCCTACTGAGGCCGGCCGACACCCCTGCAGCCCATCGACCCCATTACTCAAAAGGAGAGCCCCGATGAAACGTAACCGACTCGGGCGCCGCGGCGGCCTGCCGCGGGACGCCGAACAGCTTCTGTGGCTCGCCAATGGCCTGGCCGATTCGAGCAGCCGTGCCGAAGACCACTTCTGGGACCAGCGCCTGGCCGACGCCGTCGACCACCTGCTGCGCTCCGAAGACGAAGACGCCCTCAACACCGCCCTCGACCATCTCTCCACGGCCAGCGCCCACGCCTACGACGAGCTGGCCGACATGATCGAGTCGCGGGCCGAAGGCGCCCTCAAGTCCGACGACCAGCACGACGTGCTGCTGATCGCCGCCCCGGTGATGGCCTGGTCGCGCTACCGCATTCCGGCCTCGCCGATCGCGGCCGCCGCCATGGCCAACCTGCGCGTGCAGCTCAAGGCCCACGTGCTCGCCAAGGACGTCAAGCTGGCCCTCGCCGACTTCCTGTTCAGCCCCGACCAGCTGCCCCAGGGCTACTGCGCCACCGCCGACTTCGCCACCCACCTGGGCAAGGCCGCCGGCAACGACACCGACCTGCACATAAAGACAGACAACCTGCCCGAAACCGCCCAGTTCCTGTCCGATACCCGCTATCTACTGGGCGCGGTGATGGTGCCCAAGGGCGCGCCGATCTTCCGCTGGCAGGAAGAAGACTGCACCCGCGAGCAGGCCCAGGACCAATGGCGGGCCCAGGGCGGCGCCTGCTTCGCGCCGCTGCTCACCGGCTGCGCCTTCGAGGTCGTGCTGCCCAACGCCTACTTCGCCGCCAGCCGCGAAGCCGACAAGGCCTCGCGGCCCTACTCCATCCAGGCCTCGGTGGCCTTCCTGTCCACCACCCTCGACACCCCGGCCACCGGCCTGCGGGCCGTGGTGGCGCCCTTCTTCGAGCGCCAGGTCGAGGAATACCGCATCGGCTTCACGCTGCGCGCCCAGAGCGAGGTCGTGCATGGCGTGGTGTGGCCGCTGCTGGGCGCCGAGGACGAGAGCAGCGAGACCCTCGCCGAAATCGAGGCCACCCTGCGCGCCTGCGGCATCGCCGACGTGCTGGTGCTCGACAACGAGTTCCCCATGGAGTACTGCGACGACTGCGGCGCCCCCATGTACCCCTCCCCCGACGGCGAGGCGGTGCATGCCGAGCTGCCCGAAGAACAGGCCGAGCAGATGCCGAAACATCTGCACTGATCCACGGTCAGACCCGGGCGGGGTGCTCCCCGCCCTTTTTTTGCCCCCGGAGACTGCGATGACCCGCAAGATCGAAAAGACCGACGCCGAATGGCGCGCCCAGCTCAGCCCCGAGGAATACCAGGTGACCCGCCAGAAGGGCACCGAACGGGCCTTCACCGGCCGCTACTGGGACTGCCACGAACCGGGCCAGTATCGCTGCGTGTGCTGCGGCGCCGACCTCTTCTCGTCGGAACACAAGTTCGACTCGGGCTGCGGCTGGCCCAGCTTCTACGCCGCCGCCGCCCCCGAGAACGTCGAGGAGGCCGAGGACCGCAGCCACTTCATGCTGCGCACGGAGGTCCTGTGCAAGGACTGCGGCGCCCACCTGGGCCATGTCTTCGAGGACGGCCCGGCCCCCACCGGCCTGCGCTACTGCATCAACTCGGTGGCGGTGAAGCTCGAGCAGGACAACTGACGCCGGCCGGCGGCCTCACTTCTGCATGGCCGCCAGGGTCTGGGAACGGAAGTCGCGCCGGTACAGCACGCCGATGATCAGCGTCGTGACGGCCACGAACATCCACGGCTGGATGAACCAGAACACCGCCGCCAGGCCAAAATAGTAGGCGCGGATCCCCCGGTTGAACTCGTCCCCGGACAGGGCGTTGATGCGCGCAAAGCGCCTCGCGTCGTCCTCGCTGGCCTCGTCCGGCGGCGGCGCGGCGCCCACCACCAGCGACAGCATGTTGAACTGGCGCAGCGACCAGGTGAACTTGAAGTACGCCACGATGAACACCATCAGCAGCAGGAGCAGCTTGACCTCCCAGATCTCCCGCGACACATGCCGCGCGAAGGGCAGGTCGGAGGCCACGTCGATCAGCCGGTCCATGGTGCCGAGCAGGGCCAGCAGGCCGGCGATCACGTAGATCGTGGTGTTGGCGTAGAACGACACGTTCTGCATCAGGTTGCCAATCAGCGCCACATCCGCCATGCGGTTGTCGCGGCGCAGCATCTCGCGCCCCCACTGGAGTCGGAACCCATGGCTCGCTCCCAGCAGCCCCCGCGTACTGCCCAGCGGCCCGTGCTCGACGATCCAGCCATAACCCATCCAGCACACCAGAAACCACGCCATCGCGCCCCAGTCGGCCAGGCTGAAGGCCGACAGCCAGGCTCCGCTCATCGCCCGCCCCCTGCCGCCCCGGCGGCCAGCAGGAAGTCACGGATCGGCGCGATCTGGGCCGCATCCATCAGCGTGGGCGCGTGGCCGACGCCCGGGATCTCGACGAGCCGGGCACGGGGGCCACGCTGCCCCATCTCGTCGGCCGTCTCACGCGTCAACAGGTCGGACTCCGCCCCCCGCACCAGCAGGGTCGGGCAGCCGATGGCGTCGTAGATCGGCCACAGGCTGACGTCCTCGAGGAGCGGCGTCTGGCGGAAGGGCTCGCCGATGCCCGGGTCGTAGCGCATCGCCCAGCCACCGTCGACCGCCTTCACCGAGCTCTCGGTGAGCTGCCGCCACTGGGCGTCCGACAGATGGCCGAACGGGGCGCTGACCGCCCGGATGTAGGCTTCGGCGGCCTCGAAGTGCGGAAACACCGGCGCCATGCCCACATACTGGCCAATACGCGCCAGCGACGCGGCGGTCACCACCGGCCCCACATCGTTGAGCACCAGCCGGCGGATCGGGTTGTCGGGGATGCTGGCGATGAGCATGCCGATCAGCCCCCCCATCGAGGTGCCGACCCAATGCACGCTGTCCACGTCGAGCCGGGCGATCAGCGTGATCATGTCGGCCACGTAGGTGGGCAGCTGATAGTCCGTCTTCACCGGCAGCCAGCTGCTCAGGCCGCGCCCGACCACGTCCGGGCAGACGACCCGGTAGTGCGGCGCCATCGCCCGGGCCAGCTCGTCGAAATCGCGGCCGTTGCGAGTCAGGCCATGCACGCACACCAGCACGTCCGGGTTGTCGGCATCGCCCCACTCCAGATAGGACATGCGGTGCAGGCCGTGGGGCCCGGCGCACTGGACGCTGCGTCGGCGCGGAAGGGTGTCGGAGGCGGACGGGCGGGGGGCGGGGTTCGGGCTCATGGCGGCGGCTTGGCGTGTTGAATGGCGGTGGCCAAGGATAGCATCGGCGACGCACCCCGGCGCCCCGCCCGCTCAGCGCCCATGCCAGTAACGCGGCGCCGCCTCGCGGGCCGTCTCGAGGTGCGGGCCACCGGGGGCCAGATGCACCGTCACCGCGCCCGCCACGTCGGTGCGCCACATCGCCGCGCCGGTGGCGGCCCAGCGCGCCCAGACCTGGGCGTTGGGATGGCGGAAGCGGTTGAGATAACCCACCGGAAAAATCACCCAGCGCGGCCGCGTAGCCGCAATGAAGGCGGCCGTCGATGAGCTGCGGCTGCCATGGTGGGGCACCACCAGCACGTCGCTGGCCAGCTGCCCGGCCTGCCCTTGCAACAACTCGGCCTCCGAGACGGCCTCGATGTCCGATGTCAGCAAGGCGCTCAGGCCACCAGCCTCGACCCGCAGCACACAGGCCACGTCATTGGTCTTGCTGCCCGGGCTGTCGTCCGCGGCGCGGCCGGGGTGGAGCATGGTGAAGCGCACCCCGTCCCAATCCCACGTCTGGCCGGCCACGCAGGGCTGGTGGCGGGCGCCGGCGATCAGCCGGGCCGGGTGGTTCTGCGACAGGGACGAGCGCACTTCGGCCACCGGGATGCCAGTCAGCACGGCCTCGGCGCCGCCTGAGTGGTCGTTGTCCTGGTGGGTGACCACCAGGCTGTCGAGCCGCCGCACGCCCTCCGCCCGCAGGTAGGGCAGCAGGATGCGCTCACC
>ERZ650312.2257-NODE-2257-length-10643-cov-5.208538_pt1 | contig 10643 bp, 8 predicted proteins | sample MGYA00376248_ERZ650312 | MGnify/ENA primary metagenome ERZ650312 (study PRJEB26733, sample SAMN07839316) | wastewater metagenome | biome: urban; feature: wastewater treatment plant; material: waste water | place: USA: North Carolina | collected 2016-07-28 ... | reverse complement strand
GCGCCAAGGACGACGCTGCGGGCATGGCCATCTCGGAGCGCTTCACCAGCCAGATCCGAGGATTGAACCAGGCAGCTCGCAATGCGAATGATGGGATTTCGCTGGCGCAGACAGCTGAGGGGGCCATGAAGGCTGCGGGGGACATGCTGCAGCGTGTGCGCGAACTGGCAGTGCAATCGGCCAATGCATCCAATAGCGCATCCGACCGTCAGGCCCTTCAACAGGAGGTGAGCCAGCTGGTGGCTGAACTGGATCGTGTGGCACAGACCACTGAATTCAATGGTCAGAAACTGCTGGATGGGACTTTTGGCACATCCCAATTTCAAGTCGGTGCCAATGCCAACCAGACTATCGTTGCCGCCACGGCTAATCTGCGCACAAGCGTGTACGGTAACAACCAAGTGTCAGGCACAGACGCCGTCGGGGCCAGCCCCACGGCATCTCTGGGCGCGGGAGTCGCTTACGCATCCAACGGTGTGGGCTCTGGAGCGATCACCATTAATGGCGCGCTGGGGAGTGCCGCTATCGACGTGGCAGCCAATGAGCACGCCAGCAAGACGGCCGAATCGATCAACCTGCAGACTCAGTACACCGGCGTGACGGCCACGGCACGAACCGAGGTGGAACTGAAGTTCGCCACCACTGGTGCGTATGCCATTACCCTGGAATCGGAGAACAAAGCCGATCCCAAGACCATCTCGTTCGCAATTGAGGGGGCTTCAACCAGCGGTTCCGAGGCACTGTCCAAGGCAGTGCAGTCCATCAACGAGCAATCGTCCAAGACCGGAGTGGTGGCATCGCTGAACAAGGACGCTACAGGCATCGTTCTGACCAACAACACAGGCAACACGATTGCCGTCGGCAAAACCGCGTCGGCCAATGCAGGGCAGATCACTGTGACCAAACAGATCGGCAAGGGCGACGGATCTGTCACCACGGCAGGTACGTCGCAGGCTTTGGGCTCAGCCGCTGGTGCTGGCGAGATCGCCATCGCGGGCTACATCACGCTCGATTCCGATAAGTCCCTCAGCGCCGTGTCCACCACCAATATTCTGGGGGCTGCGACTTTCAACTCTTCGCTGAAAAAAGTCTCCGATTTGGATATCTCAGACTTCGGCAAAGCCTCGCACACGCTCAAGACGGTGGATTCTGCTCTGCAATACATCGCCAGTGAGCGCGCCAAGCTGGGCGCGCTGCAGGCCCGGTTTGAAACCGCCATTGCCAGCCTGAACATCACATCGGAAAACATGTCGGCCTCGCGCTCACGGATCCAGGATGCCGACTTCGCGGCTGAAACGGCCAATTTGGCACGTGCCCAGATCCTGCAGCAGGCGGGCACAGCCATGGTGGCACAGGCCAACCAGATCCCACAGGGCGTGCTAGCCTTGCTGAATCGGTAAACGTATTCGGGGGTGGGCTGAAAGGCAGCTTTCAGAGCGGCTGACAAAACTCAGCAAAGCGGCACACCAACGCGCGGGGAGTTTTGTTAGCCGCTTTCGGTTGCGCTGCGTGGCACTCCTGGCAGACCACAGGAAATTGATGACCATGCAAAAGCACTCTGACCCCATGGATGCACGGTTGCAGGCGGCCCTGGATGCACAGGATTGGGCGCTGCTAACCCGTCTTTGCCGCCAGGCATTGCGCAAAAACGGGCGACACCACAAGGCCCATCGCTTGCTGGGCTTTGCATTGAGTCAGACGGGCGACATTGACCCGGCACTGCAAGCCTTTCGCCAAGCTGCTGCCCTGTGGCCACAAGACGCTGAACTGCTGATCAACTACGCGAACACGCTTTTGAACCAAGGGCGCCACTCCGTTGCACTCCCCCTCCTGGAGAAAGTCGTTCAGCTACGCCCTGACCACAGCACCTGCTGGGCCAAGCTGGCGCAATGCTGTTACACCATGACGCTGAACCAAAAGGGCTTTGATGCAAGCCAGAAGGCTCTGGCGCATGCCAAGACTTTGGGAGAGGAGTTGGATGCACTGACACAGTCTGCAGTACACCGCCGCGAACTTGGTCAGGTGCGGGAAGCCGTGCAGGATTGTGAACGGGCCATTGCGCTGGCGCCCCAGGCTGCTCACAGCTATACCAACGCATTGCTCTTCATGCTGGCCGACCCTCATAGCCAAGCAAGTGAGCTGCAACGCTTGGCGCGGGTGTTCAGTGACAACTTCGAAAGCCCATTGCTGGAGCAATGGCCGAAATTTGAGGATAAGGACCGCAACCCCTGGCGGCGCCTGCGTGTCGGCTTTATCTCCCCGGATTTTCGCAACCATGCGGTGATGTACTTCGCCGAAGGTTTGCTGGCAGGCCTGGACAGACAACAGTTCGAGGTCATCGCCTTCTATAACTACCCAGTGGAAGACCATGTAACGACCCGTGTGCAATGCCACGCGGATCGTTTCATCAAAATCAGCGGCAAAACGCCAGAGCAGCAGGCCCAGGCGATCCGAGATGCTGACATAGACATTGCCATCGACTTGGCCGGCCACACGGGAGGCAATACCTTGCTGGCGCTTGCACGCAAGCCAGCCCCCGTGCAACTGTCCACCATCGGCTATCCGGGAACGACCGGGCTGCGCGCGATTGACTGGTGGGTCAGCGATGCGGTAACCGACCCGGCAACTGCCCCGCAGTGGTACACCGAGCGCTTGTACCGACTGCCAACCCGGTGGGCCTGCTACCGCCCCATGATCCGCAACCCGCTGTGGCGCTACCAACCGGCCTATCAGGTGCGGCCACCCCCCGCTCTGGCCAATGGCTACATCACCTTTGGGTCCTGCAACAACCTGGGCAAGCTGACCGATGAAGTGTTAGCACTATGGGGGCGGCTGTTGCAGGCTGTACCCCACTCACGCCTGCTGATAGAGGGGAAGAACCTCGACATTGAGACTACAGAACGCGCCTACCGCCAACATTGCGCAGATTTGGGTATCGACCCCGAGCGACTGGAACTGGTGGCAATGGACAACAGAAACCAATACCTGACCTACCACCGCATCGATATTGCCCTGGACCCCTTCCCGCTGGTAGGCGGGACTTCGACCAATGACTTGCTGTGGATGGGAGTTCCGGTAGTGACTCTCAACGGCGACACTCTGCGCAACCGCATGGGGGTAGGGATCCTGGCGCACATGGGCTGCCACAACTGGGTTGCGCGCGACCAGGACGAATATCTCGGTATCGCCACCGCCTTGGCATCCGATGTCACCGCCTTGAACCAACTGCGTCAGGTTCTGCGCCAGGAGGTAGAGGCCAGCGCCGTGATGCGTGAAGACGTCTTTGTGCAAGAGTTCGGCAATGCTCTGCGCAGCATGTGGCTGCACTGGCTGACAAAGACAGAGCACCCTGACTGGACGCAGGCACAGGTAGACGCCCAGGTCCAAGCCATGCTCGACCAAGCCCCCCCACAGCCTGACCACCAAGAGTTTCTGGTGGGCGTGGCCCCGGGCGAACGCGTTCCGCTTTCGATTGCTTACCAACGCCTGCAAAAAATGCTGGATACCGCCAAAACCAGACACATGCCTCTGGCAGGCGCAGAGGGCGCAAGCGACCTGCTGGCCAACAGACACTGGGCCCAGGCGACAGAGCTGGCCGAGCGCATTCTGTGCGCAAAACCGCATGATGCGATGGCACTGACCGTATTGGCCGAAATTGAGAATGCCCACGGGCATCTGGACTTCGGACGCGTTTATCTGAAAGAGGCGCTGCAATCCCTTGGCGAGCGCGAACCTGCGCAAGTGCTGCTAGAGCGCACCCGCCAGTATGTTCAAGCAGCACAAGACTACTTGGGCGAACCTCAATGCCCAATTGGTGCGGCATCCGCACTCGTTCGGAATGACAGCCCCGTCAACGTCGAAACACTGGTTACCTGATCACTGAAGAAGGCACTGGCAGTAGGCTCAGGCCACTGCGTACCGTAGCACGCAGTTTCCAAAGGGGTGGCGCTTCAGAGGCGCCTTTATCCCTTGCGCCGCAGGAATCCGTGTGGTGCAACGGTCACCTGCAAGCGCTGCTCCATCGCGGCATCCACCTCAAAATCTGGGTTGTTCGCCATCCATTCACGCACTGCGGTTTTGGGGTTGTTACCCACATCCCAGGGGCGGTCGGCAAAGAAACCAGGTGGCATATCGTCAACAAAGGTATCGAACACCACGCAGTAGCTGCCTGGCGAAACCAAGGGGGCATAGGCCTGCAGTTCAGCCAGCACATGCTCGTGGGTGTGCATCGAATCGAGAAATACCAGGATACGGCCATACTGCTGCGCGACGGCGTGCACCTGCTGTACCACCTCTGGCGCGATGGATGAACCCTGGATCATCTGGATGCGGCTACCCATGGGGTGCTGCTCAATCGCAGCGCGGTTGTGCGCACGAATGTCTATGTCCAGGCCCAGCACCTTGCGACGGCTATTGCGCGGGTCAAGCACCGTGCCGGCCTCGATGGCGTCGCACATGTCCAGCATCGCCAGCATGGAAGCGCTCAGAATCAGCGAGCCGCCGTGGGCGATGCCCGTCTCAATCACCAGATCCGGGCGCACACGCCAGATCAGGTCCTGCACGGCCCACATGTCCTGGGGGTACTGGATGATGGGGCGCCCCAGCCAATCGAAGTTGTAGACATACTTGCGCTGCATGGATTCGCGCAGCCAATCCTGGGACAGCGACTGGAATGCGCCGTCCTGGCCATACGCACTCAGGCGTTCGCGACGTTCTTGAGCGAAAGTGATTTCTGGGGAGGATGAAGGCTCAGACATGTTGTGCTCCGGGTGAACAGGCATGGGTTCGGACAGGGGAAAGAAAGACTCGTGCGTTCGCGGTTTCAATGGTGGGTCTCTTTGACAGGCCGTGCCGGGTTACCACACACCACCGCGCCTGGCGCAACATCGCGGGTGACCACGGCACCCGCACCCACCAGGGCGCCCGCGCCGATGGACAGACGCGGGAGTACCGTGGCACCGGCCCCGATGAACGCGTCCTCACCCACCCGCACGCTACCGCACAAGGTGGCGCCTGGAGCCACGGTCACACCGGCCTCCAGAACGCATTCGTGGTCCACATTGGCACGGTGGTTGACGATGCACATGTCTCCCAAGTGAGCCTTGGCTGCCACGACAGCGCCCGCCAGAACCTGCACGCCGCGTCCCAGCCGCGCCTGCGGGCTGACGCTGGCATGGGGGTGGATGAGTACCGGCATCGCCACGCCGTGGGACTCAAAGAACCGCTGCACCCGCTGCCGGTGGCCTCCCTGGCGCCCAATGGCGGCCACCCCGTACAGTACAGAATCGCCGGGCGGCAAGCTTTGATACCAGCCTAACCAGGCCTTCTCCTGTGCGAACAATGGCACGCCAGGCACCAGGGGTTCGGTGGCTTGCTGATCCAGAAAAGCGCGAACGTGCAAACCATGGTGGGCCAGAAGATCGAGCAGCACAGCGGCGTGCCCAGCGCAGCCCCATACGACCACACCCTGTCCCGCCAAGGCTGCCGCATCCAACGGTTTATCCATGGTGCAGCGCCTGCAAAACGACCGCGACAACCCGCTCGATTTCCACTTCCGTCATGTCATGAAAGCTGGGCAGATTGACCGCCCGTTCGTACAGGCCTTGGGCATGCCGGCCCGTCGGGCCAGGGGGCATCCAGGGCAGCGTGGAAAGGGGTGCAAAGAAGGGGCGGGCGTCAATGTTCGCCTCCTTGAAGGCCTGCAGCAGCGCCTCTGCGGTCACGCCCAGCTCCGTGGCTAGCACCACCGTGGGCATCCAGGCGCCGATCGTCGTGCCAGGAAGCTCAGGGTTCACCGTGACGCCTGACACCCCAGCGAAGGCGGCTTGATACCGGTGATAGACCGCGCGGCGGCGTTCTACCAGTTCCTCTACCCGCTGCAGCTGCGCCACCCCCAATGCGGCCTGCAAGTTGGACATCTTGTATTTGAACCCGAGCATCTCGGGCCAGAACTGGCGCTGCTGCCCGCGCACCCGGCCGTGATTGGACAGGCTGAGCACGTGCTCGTAGAGCTCGGAGTCGTCGGTGACGAACATGCCGCCCTCGCCCGTGGTCATGGTCTTGGAGCCGTGGAAGGAAAACGCGCCAAATGCGCCCATCGCCCCGGCGCGCCGGCCGTGGTAGATCGAGCCCATCGCTTCTGCCGCGTCTTCAATGACGGGGATGCCAAATTCCTGGCCCAAAGCCAGCAGTTCATCCATATGGCACAGATTGCCGTAGAGATGGACCGCGATGATGGCCTTGGTGCGCGGGGAAATCGCCGCGCGCACTGCCTGCGGGTCAAGGCACCATGTATCGGGCAGAACATCGACCAACACCGGCTGGGCACCCAGGTACATCACGGGTGCGACGCTGGCTACCCAGTTCGTGTCCGCCAGGATCACCTCATCACCCGGCCCAATGCCTAGCGCCGCCATGCCCATGTGCAGTGCACCAGTGCAACTCGACGTGGCAATGGCGTGGCGCACGCCCACATGGTCGGCAAAAGCCTGTTCAAACCGATGGATGTAGTCGTAGCAACGATCTCCCCAGCCGTTCTGGATGGCATCTGTCACCAGCGCCACTTCCGCATCGGTGATTGAAGGGCGAGACAAGGGGATGCGGGGCACGGCATTCATTCGAGCACCTCCAATCGCGGGATAGCCACGACCAACTTTCCGCCCCACTCGCGCACATAGTCGAGCTGCGCGGCCACTTCGTCGCGCAGGTTCCAGGGCAGGATCAGCACCCGGTCGGGCCGGTGCGCGCGCAGGCGGGCTTCGTTCACGATGGGGATGCGGCTGCCCGGCAGGTACTGGCCCTGCTTGGCGGGGTTTTTGTCCACCACGTAGGGCAGCAGGTCGGGCCGCACACCCGCAAAGTTGAGCAGCGTGTTGCCCTTGGCGGCTGCGCCGTAGGCACCGACGGTGAGGCCATCGGCCTGGCATTGCAATAAAAACGATAGCAGCTCGCGCTTGATCCGCAAGGCCTGGGGCTGAAAATCGCTATAAAAACCCTCGCTAAGCAGGCCTGCAGCCGCCTCCGTGGCCAGCAACTGCGCCACGCGGGCGGCGCCTTCAGGCGTGGCTTGTGGGTGGGCAGCAGCATCGGCCCGGGCGGCGAACACGCGCAGGCTGCCGCCGTGGGTGGGAAGCTCTTGCACATCCACCACCGCCAATCCGTTGGCCGCGAAAATGCGCTGCACAGCGGTGAGCGACAAATAAGAGTAGTGCTCGTGGTAGGCCGTGTCGAACTGGCAGCCCTGCACCATGCGCAGCAGGTGCGGAAACTCGAACGTCGCCACGCCGTGGGGCTTGAGCAGGCGCGCAAAGCCCGCCACAAAGTCGTTGATGTCCGGCACATGGGCCAGCACGTTGTTGGCGGCGATCAGGTCGGCCTGGCGGCCAGCGCGGGCCAGTTCGTCGGCCAGAGCCACGCCAAAAAAGCGCTCCACCACCTCCAGGCCCAGCGCCCGCGCCGCCTTGGCGGTGCTGGCGGTGGGTTCGATACCGTAGCAAGGTATCCCGGCCTGCTGCACATACTGCAGCAGGTAGCCGTCGTTCGACGCGACCTCGACCACGCAACTGCCCTCGCCCAAACCCAGGCGCTGCTGCATGGCCTGCACATAGGCTTTGGCGTGGGCGAGCCAGGAGGTCGAGAAGGAGCTGAAGTAAGCGTAGTCGTGCGTGAACAGCGCCTCACGCCCGGCGTGGTCTTCGGTCTGCACCAGCCAGCAGTGCGTGCACACCAGCACGCGCAGGGGGAACCAGACCTCAGGTGCGCGCAGGGCGGCCTCGCTCAGGTAGGCGTTGGACGGCGGCGCGCTGCCCAGGTCCAGGAACGTGAGATGCAGCGGCTGGCCGCAATGTCGGCACTTCACAGGGGCACTCCTTCAAACGATGCAGTCAGCAGCGCATGGCTGCGGTCGCGCTCAGACATTTCGCCCACGGGCAGCGGCCAGGGCAGTGCCAAGCGCGGGTCCAGCGGGTTCAGGCCCGCTTCTGCGCCGGGCGCGTAGGCGGCGGAATGCAGATACAGCAGCTCGGCATCGTCGCTCAAAGCCTGAAAGCCATGCGCAAAGCCGGGCGGGATGAGCAGCGCGCAGGCGTTGCTGGGCGACAGACGCTCGGCGTGCCATTGCAAAAAGGTGGGCGAGCCTGCGCGCAGGTCCACGGCCACGTCCCACACCTCGCCGCGCAGGCAGCTCACCAGCTTCATCTCGGCATGGGGCGGGCGCTGGTAGTGCAGGCCGCGCACGCTGCCGCGCTGGCGCGTCACGCTGTGGTTGATCTGGGCGATGGGCTGCGTCCAGCCCGCGGCGGCCAGTTCGTCAGCGCAGAACATGCGCTCGAACAGGCCGCGCGCATCTTGCAAGGGCTGGCGCTGCACGCGCACCAGACCGTGCAGGGGCAAGGGGGTGCAGACAAAGCGGGCACTCACGCGGTGGCCTCCCAGGCATTGAGGTCGGCAAGACACAGAGCACGGGCATCGGCCCCGCCCTGCTGGGCCCGGTACCAGGCCATGGTGCGCTCCACCGCCGTGGTCAGTCCCCAGCGGGGGGCCACGCCCAGGGCCTGGCGGGCGTGGGCGGTTTCCAGCGCGAGCCAGCCGGCTTCGTGCGGGCCTTTACTATGATTTTCGTAGCTGGTAGCGCTTTCTGGATAAGCGCTAGAGGCCATTTTTACCACATACCCCACCGTAGCAGCCTCGTGCGACAGCGGGCCAAAGTTATAGGCCCCGGCGTGGGCGGGGTCGGCCCACAGCCGCTCGGCCAGGCACAGGTAGGCAGCCAGCGGCTCGATCACATGCTGCCAGGGGCGCGTGGCCTCTGGGTGGCGGATGGTGAGCTGCTGCCCGGTGCTCCAGGCGCGCACGGCGTCGGGCAGCAGGCGGTCGGCCGCCCAGTCGCCTCCGCCGATCACATTGCCCGCCCGCGCTGTGGCGACGGCCACGCCTTGCGCGGCCAAAAAGGCATCGCGGTAGCTGGCGGTGATGATCTCGGCCGCCGCCTTGCTGGCGCTGTAGGGGTCGTGGCCGCCCAGCGGGTCGTCTTCGCGGTAGGGGTAGGCCCATTCGCGGTTGCGATAGACCTTGTCGGTGGTCACCACCACCACGGCGCGCACATCGGCCTGGCCCCGCAGCGCATCCAGCACATGGGCCGTGCCCATGACGTTGGTGGCGTGGGTGCCCAGCGGGTCGGCGTAGCCTGCGCGTACCAGCGCTTGCGCGGCCAGGTGCAGCACGATCTGCGGGCGAGCGGCCTGCACATGGGCGGCCACGGCCTGGGCGTCGCGCACATCGCATTCATGGCTGGCGTGCATATCGCCTGCCACGCGGGCCAGGGTGAACAGGTTGGGCTCGGTGGCGGGTGCCAGGGCCAGGCCTGTCACCTCCGCCCCCATGCGCGCCAGCCACAGGGCCAGCCAGCTGCCTTTGAAGCCGGTGTGCCCGGTCAGCAGCACACGCTTGCCGCGCCAAAAGTCAGGGGTGGGCTTGGCGGCTGCCATTACCAGCACTTCCACGGGGCTTGCCCGCTTTGCCACAGCTCTTCGAGGAAATTCTTTTCGCGCAGCGTGTCCATGGGCTGCCAAAAGCCTGCGTGCTCAAAGGCTTGCAGTTGGCCGCTTTGGGCCAGGCGCTGCATGGGCTCGGCCTCCCACGGCGTCGCATCCCCGTCGATCAGGTCAATCACTTCGGGTTGGAGCACAAAGAAGCCGCCGTTGATCCAGCCGCCATCGCCCCGGGGCTTTTCCTCAAAGCCCGCCACCGTATCGCCGTTGCGCACCAGCGCGCCGTAGCGGCCTGGGGGCTGCACGGCCGTGACCGTGGCCTGGCAGCCGTGGGCACGGTGGAAGGCAAATTGCGCCGTCATGTCCAGGTCGGCCACGCCGTCGCCATAGGTAAAGCAGAACGGCTGGCCGGGCTCCAGGTATTCCTGCACGCGGCGCAGGCGTCCGCCGGTCATGGTGCTCTCGCCCGTGTCCACCAGCGTCACGCGCCAGGGCTCAGCATGGCGGTGGTGCACTTCCATGCGGTTGTTGGCCATGTCGAAGGTGACATCCGACATGTGCAGGAAGTAGTTGGCGAAGTACTCCTTGATCACATAGCCCTTGTAACCCAGGCAGATGATGAAGTCGTTGACGCCGTGCGCAGCGTACATCTTCATGATGTGCCAGAGGATGGGCCGCCCACCGATCTCGATCATGGGCTTGGGCTTGAGGTGCGACTCTTCGGAGATGCGGGTTCCAAGCCCGCCGGCGAGCAGTACGGCTTTCATGCCATGAAGCATAGACCCGTAGGCGTTGCTGCAAAGCCCCTGGCAGGGGGAAAAGGCCGTCTTTTTCAACAGATCAGCCCCAGCCCCGCATCGCACCTGTGGCGCCGAAGGTACGCCCAAGTGCCAAAGCGCAGCCTGCTCCCCCAGGGGTGCAGCGCTGGCACAAGCCCCAAAGTAGCGGGTGCTTTGCCATTTGCTTGCTTGTTCGGTTCGCGCACAATCAGATACAGTGGCCGAAAACCAGGGGAAACGCCCCGCAGCGGCCATACCCCATTTCCTCAGAAGGCAGGCTCACGCCACCACAACCACCGAATCAGCATGTTCGTCATCATCGGCTACGTCGTCAGCATGGTCTGTATCTTCGGCGTGTACATCGTTCACGGCGGGA
>ERZ650312.2255-NODE-2255-length-10646-cov-6.351525_pt1 | contig 10646 bp, 12 predicted proteins | sample MGYA00376248_ERZ650312 | MGnify/ENA primary metagenome ERZ650312 (study PRJEB26733, sample SAMN07839316) | wastewater metagenome | biome: urban; feature: wastewater treatment plant; material: waste water | place: USA: North Carolina | collected 2016-07-28 ... | reverse complement strand
CTCTAAACAATGCAACTACATTATCCATGTAGCCACATTTCAAAGTTACTTCACCACCACTTTCAGAAAGCCTACTACAACGTTCTTCAGACAACCCTTTGATTTTGATTGTACCTGTGGAGTTTTGTGTGCTATCATCAACACTCTTAAAGAAGTCAAACTCAATCTCTAAGTCATTAGGAATAGTGATTGCTTTACCGTACTCACCTAAGCTTTTGTCGTTAAAATCATTAATGATAACTTCAGCATATCGCAACCACTGATACTTTGGTTTTCTTGACTGTCCATCATCAATAGATATTGCTTGTGAATTATCATTTTCAGCCATTTCAACCCCACTTTTAATAAATTTAAACTTGACCAACTAAATACAATCTGTAATTGTCGTCAATCTTTTCCCACAACTCTTGTTCAAAACCTACAAAACAAAGAACGAGGTCTTGGCTCCAATATTGATAATCGTAGTCTGCATTTGTTACAACAGCTTCTTTGGATTTACCAATTAAGCGTAAAGTGACATAGTAGTGTAAATTACTTATTTCAGCATTAAAGTTTAATTCGCAACGTCTACCATATGCTAAAAATGTTTGTGGTAGTAGTATATTTCCACCACTATCTGTAATAACCACCCAACGCTTTTTGTTAAGTGAGTTGTAACCAAACTTCAATTTTATTTGCGCCCCACCGACAACACTTGTTGTAGTGTAATTTATAATATCATTTAAAGATATGGTGGTGTATTTAGTTACCAACTTCTCTGCTAAGTCGTAGTCGTATTTACTCATATAATTACTTCGTCATATCAAATAGTTCTTTAGTGACTGCTCTTGTTTTTGCTATCTCTGCTTCTAAAACCCTTTCTTTAGAAGCAGTTCTTTAGTGGCTGCTCTTGTTTTTGCTATCTCTGCTTCTAAAGCCCTTTCTTTAGCGCCATACCCACTACTTTCATACACATCGCTCCAATTACCTGCCCCACCACTTACATCAGTCACCGTTTGTGGTGCTTTAGCTTCTTTTTCACTCTTTTCTAAGATTTTCGTAGGGTCTGCTACCTTCGCATCAGCGTCATCTTTAGTTCCTAATGAATCAGTTGTTGTTGAGCTAACACTAGAAACATCAGTGTTAGGTCTGTATTTTTGTAATACACCCATTTCACCTTTTTCTAACCTTCGCTCTTGAACAACAGCAATAGTGATTTTTTGTATTTTCATACTAATAGAGAATACTTCACTAGATGCTTCAGGAACACTAAAATCCATACTTGTTAAAACACAGTTTTCATACTCTTTATAATAACCACGTTTTTGTTCGTTGTAGTTTTCAGTGATATCTTTGTTTGTTGAGCCATACTCAGATTCCATTAATGTGAAAACATTTCTTTCTTCAAAGAAAGCAATTAATGAATCTCTAACTCTAGCATGAGTGTATGTTTTACTGTTAGAATTATTGGTTTTAAACCCACTACCATCCCACACAATTTCATTTTCGTCATCTTTTAAATAGTAACTAGATATGTACCCATCTAAAGTGAATTGAACAGGCTCAATATTAATGTTGTCACTAATATTGAAACCTTTTTCAACCGTATGCGTACTAACAGTAGCACTTCGACTTTCAGAAAAACTTTTAATACAGTCAAACGATATAACACCGTTGATAGTTTCACTACCACCATCATCAACACTTTTTAATACAATCGTATATATCATTTCATAATCCTATGGTGATATCATATTTGGGATTGTTGTTGTTGCTTTTGATGCTACAGCCATACCATTTTTATCAACAACAACTTGTCCTATATTCACTACAGCAGGGACAGTAGTTGTATTGCGATAAGGAATACCTGACGGATTTCCAATATTCACAGCATTATTAACTAAAGACGGTACTTTGTATGGCGTTATTGGTGTTCCTTGAGGTGTTGGTGGTTTTTTAATATTAAAGTCAATGTTTCCAACAGTATTAATAACACCGTGTGTAAAATCCAAAATACCCGCACGTATTTTTGCTTGAGTATATATATATTTAGCATCTGCAAGGTCTAAGTAAAGCATCATCATCCGTATACTGTGAGAAACTTCATCAAAGAAAGTCCATTGTCCTACTTTACTGCGTTCCATTTGGTTATAGACAAAAGCTAATGCTTTACTTACACCCCAAATTAGCAATCCCCAAACGGTAAATTTACCAATTATCTTACCTAACGCTGCACCAAATGTTCCTGTTAATACAGTAGAAAAAATCCTACTCCACCTTGTACCACTCTGTAGCATAGCGACTACAATACCACCAACCCTACCAATGTGTCTAAATCTACCAAGTAACAGCAATAAAACACCAATAAGTATATTGTTACCACCAGTTACATCATTCAGTTTATCATACCAATCACCAAATGTAGTAACAATTTCTCTTAAAGCGCCAATAACAGGTTTTAAATTCTTTGCTAAAGGAATTAAAGCTTGAGTTATAGCAGTAAGACCTTTAAACACACTACCTAATAGCTCATCTAAACCACTATCCATTAACTCTTTAGATAATTGTTTTAAACTTTCTTTAAACCTATTCATCTGTGTGATAGATGAACTTTGCATTTTATCGAAAGCACCATTAGCGTGTGCCATCTTTTGTAGGTTTTCTGCATAAACTTGCCAAATCTTACCTACATCAGTAAGTTGACCTTTTTGTTGCATTTTAAGAAGTTGGTTTACATCTTTAATACCGTACGCTTGCATAGCACTATCACGAAACACCTTGATAGACATACCACGTTCAGCTAATTGGTTTACCTCTTCTTGTTGTATCTTACCTTTAGAGAACATTTGATACATTGCACGATACACACCACCTTGAGCTTCTTTATCAAGCCCTACAGTAGCCATGTATTCGTTAACACCAGTAAACATTCGTTTCTTTTGGTCTTGTGAAAGCCCTTCTGCTGCAATGTTTACTTGTGCAAATGCTTTACCTAAGTCGACAGATGTCAAGCCTAGTCGCAAAGCTTCTTCTTTAACATACTTTAAACTGTCATCAAACTCGCTTAAGTTCTTAGATGACATAGTTAAAGCCATTTCCATACGAGTTTGTTCTTGGCTTGCTTTAACAGCTTGTGCAGCACCATAACCTACAGATGCAATACCACCACCAAGAATGGCAGACTGTAGAGAACCACCAAGTAGTCCTGCTAACATCCTTCTACCACCCAAAGGGATAATAGTTGTTCCGCCTAACATACCACCAGTAGCGTTAGATGGGCTACCAGTATTACTACCACGACCATTTAGATTGCCACTTTGACGTACATTAATAGATATATTACTATTACTTCTAATATCTTGTATTCGACTTCTTACTTGACGTAAGGCATCTCTAGCACGATTGACAGCATTAGCGTAATCATTCCAATGCTTAACACCTGCATGAACACTAGAGTTGATTTTACCAATAGCTTTAGTTGTGTTAGGTTGGTGAGTGGTGATGTTTTGTAAGTGTTTATTTACTTTTTCAACAGCAGTAGCCATGTCACGATAAGACACGATAATTCTATTGTTAGCACCTGCGCCACGTACTTTATTTAAAGCTGTATCAACACTATCTAAAGCAGATTTTAAACTTCTTAAATGTTTAGATGATTGCTTAACACCTTGATTTAAGTTTGTAAACTCATGTCTAGCACTAGCTAAACTTTGTTTAAACTTATCTAAACCGCTAGTATCAACTTTAAAACCAAGACTAGCAAACATACTTGCAATTTGCATATTAATTCCTTATACTAGCTTTTACTAAGTTTTAGTATCCTAGCGTTTAACGATGGCTATATGACTCTCTATTGTTTTTTAATTCATCTTCATGAGCCATCCAGTTTTCGTAGTGTTGATATTCCATCAAATCATAGACATCACTAATAGTCATTTCATGATTTAACTTATACAACAAACTTGCTTTATCTTTAGTTGATGGGTGTGCTAATACTTGTAACCATTCAAAAGGTAAAGAGAAATCCTTTCTAAACCTTTCTTCTTCTACAGGGTTTACCCTCGTTGACGAATCATTATTTACGCTTTTGGTAAATTCGTAACGAGTCTTTGAAAAGACTCAAGATAGTTTAGCTTGATAACTTGAATCACTAGCAAAAGGAAAGCATCATAGTTTTCTGCAAACTCTTTATCAAAGTCGATTTTCATATTATCCACTTCAACATTAGACACTAAATCAACAAGTAATTGCTCAACTTCTTTTTGATTTTCATCACTAAGTAAACCAATTAATTGTGAGATAATTTCACTATCATCTTTGTTTTCATTAAACATAAACCCAATAAAAGGAAATACATATTTAGTAAGTCGTGGTAAGTATGACCAACCTTCTCGACCTTTAAACGAGTTGATGACGTATGCTTTATTATTAATTCTTTCAATATGTTGTGACATTTAAAACTCCTAAGTGTTATTTACCTGCTGTTGGAAAACAAACTACATTACCACCAACGGGACTGCCTTCTAAGACAGCTACTTGTGTGTTCGGTATGTTTTCTATTTGTTGTGTGACTTCACTAATTTGTGTTGCTGTAGACGATTGTGATATAGTTTCTTCTACGGTTGTTTCAGATGGCGTAGTTTTATTAACCTCTTGAACACGCATTAAGTTTGGTGCATATTGATTTAATGCTAAGACATACACCCTATCATTAGAATCTGTTTGCATATCTTTCTGTGGCATTGATAAGATATATGCCTTATAAACACCTTCTAATTTACCATTCTCATGTACTGATACAGAAAACCAACCTTTAGTTTTTTGTTGTGCGTTTCTCAAGTCTTTGAGTAAATCATTAGACGGTGATGTAGGAAGTAATGTAATAGTGAGCGTATTGCTTTCTATTGTCTCATAGTAGACAGTGTAATTAACATCAACACCCTGTTCTTGCTTTAATATGTTTTCAGCATTGATTGATGATGATACAACACCTACAAGTGGTATTCCTGCAACTAAAATTGTATTCTTTGATGAATCGTATAATTGTGTTTGTCTTTTAACAACATTATTCAATCCGTATTTACCTAATAGACTGTTAGCTTTATCAGATAGTTCGTCTAATACACCCATTATTACAATCCTTAGAATAAATTTTTCAATCTTGTTTCAGCACTATCAATCCCTTTTTGCACCATATTCATAATCTTAGGCGCTGTGAAACCCATTGATTCAGCCATTCCCATATAACCAATTAATGACATGATTGTACTTAGTGATTCAGCAACGAATGATGCTTCACTTGTACCTCGTATCTCATAGTTACCATCGTGACAAATAAATGTCCATGTACGATTACCTAATTCAGCACCAAATTCGCTACTAGGCTCTGTTTCAAAGAAACAATCAGAAGCACTAAATGTAGTACCTTGATTACCTACAGCTAAACTTGCTGTCTCTCGAATACTAATAGACATCCGCAAATTAGTACCTAGCACTTTATACAGCTTTTGAATTAGGTGTAGAAATTCATTACTTTCACTCACTTGAGATAGTGTGATAGTGACACGATAACTCCCATAACTATCTACAAAACCTGTATGACTACCATCTTGTGCTTTTCTAAAACTTACAAGATTATCAATACGTTCAATACTAATAAAACTATCTTTAGCAAGTCCTACAAGGTCAATCCCAAATACGCTTACTTTCACTTGTGATGGTACATAGCTGTATAGATTAGCCATTGTAGGACTCCGTTAATTTGTTAGATTTGTTTCCATGTGTCGTCAATATCAACACCTAAAGCGTCTAAAGCATTAGCTAGTTCAGGGTCAACTTTACCTGCGCCACCTAGATATTGTTCTGCACCTGCCAAAACAATCACCCAATCACGGTTTGATGTATCATTACCGTACTCATAGTTTTGTGGGCGTTTAACAAAGCATTGTGCTGAATAAGCGTATGTACGACTGGATTTATCAGCAAACGTACAAGTAAAGATACCATCTAACCCTGTAAGGTCACGTTCATCGTAGCTTGCAATAGCAGATAAATAATCATTACTTGCTGAAGTTTGGTCTAGGTGAACAGTCATACGCAAAGTTTTATCTAAGCTGTGTGTTCTTACTGTCTCACCGTAGTTTAATGTCTTTTCAGCCCATGTTGCTTCAGGGTATTCCAAAGTTACAACACTATTCTTACTCATACCACCAATGATATGAGAAGTATTTGTTTTAGGGTGTGTGATTGCGATTACAATGCTACTTGGGCGATAGCTTGCTAATTGTGATGTTGCCATTTATAATACTCCTAATTAAGCGTAAACTGTGCCTTCAATAGCATTGACAAAAAGAATAGCACCTGCTAATCTTGCTCTAAATGTGATTTTGCGTAGATAACCACTTGCACGTTCTTGTGATGTCAGTTTATTAGCGTCAGGAACTTGAATACTAAACCCTTCGTCATCTGTAAGAATGTTATAACGTACAGCTTCATTTAATACTGTTACAACTTCAGCTTTAAATAATTCAATACCTGAATTAGTGTAGTTGATACGGTCTTTAGTGTATAATAGATTCCACGCACGTTCAGCTAAACGAATTTCCAACCAAATAGCACCTAAAATAACATGGAGTTTTTCACCACCTGCAACATTCGCACTACCTTCAATGCTGTCATCTTGACCTACTTTAGTGTAGAAATGGGCATTTTTAGATTGCAATGTTGACCATTCGGTACGAGTAAAACTTTCAGCTACTAAGGTGGTAAGTGCTTTATGAATCCAAGCATTGCTGCCAATAACTGCTGAAGCAAAACGACCTACCCATGCTGATTCTGGACTTACAACTGTTGTGTCACGAACAAACATACCTAAAGAGTGCATTAAATTTAACGCTTTTAGTTTTGAGAAAATGTCTGTAGTGTCTGCACTATCTAAAGCTTTAACATTACTAGATGAATAAACATACATTGCTGTTTGTGTTTCAATGTATTGAGCAATAGCTAATTTATCAGCGTCATCTACAGCATCAGTGATTAGGAAAAACCATTCGTTAGTTGCTGATTGTAGTTTCTTAACAGCATTGACATAATTAAAGCCACCACCTTGTTCTGCTACTACTTTACCTACTACAATATCACGTACTTGTGGGTTTTGACTAAAGATACGTTGTGCTGCAATATAAGCGTATTCAGTAGTGGTGAATCCATCGCTTAACATTTCTGTAGTGGATGAATACTTACGATACAATTCATTTGTACCAAAGTGTGCGTGTTTTGATAGCACAGCGATTGTTTGCAAATCACGTACTGTCTTACTTGTTGTTTCTCTGTTAATAATTACATTAACAATATCGCTAATCTGTAACATTAAATGTTCCTCTGTTTATTAATTGTATACAACACCTTCGATATCCGCATTTAATATCGAGTACGTGAGTTTTGCTTTGAATTTGTAGGTTGCGTTGTTTTGTTGTCTGTCTAATGTGTTACCTAATAGCTGATACTCTGAAAAGATACCTTCTGTAACGGCTACATCTAACACCTCTTTGATTTTATTTTCTATCAACACAACACCTTCAGATGTTGCATCAACCTTTCCACTTTGGTATAGTAAATTCCAAACGTTTTTAGTGATAGCGTATCTAACCCAATCAAGGCTTACTTGTTCGTTGATAACAACACCTTGACCTGTAACACCACTACCTTCTGTTGAACGCCCACCTAATATCTTTATTGATGCGGTTGAAAGATTAGGGATTGTTGTCAATCTAAAATCATCAACTCCTGCAATAAACTTATGCAACCATTGAATTTTACTAGGGAATCTGTGTCCACATAACGCAATCCAACCACCTTCAGGGTATGCTGTTTTAAATGATTGCGCTTCATCGGATTCTAAATCATGAACTTGTAATGTTACGTTAGATGTGTCATCATATTGAACATTCCCATCATCAAACCAATCCCAATAGTCTTTCACACCATCACTTAAATATGGTAGGGTGTTGTTTCCATAGGTCTTGTTGATATAATATAAAGTTTTATCAGTAGTTACTAAGTTTGAGCCATCACCCCAATCAACAACATCACGATTGTCATACACCCAATTTGTATTAGCTTGAGAAAAGAATGGCGAGTAATAAAACACAATTTTTCTATTAGCCACCATATCGGAGTAGTCATTTGTAGATGAAAAGAATTGTAGTTTGTAAGAATCTACACTATTGATGTAGGTGTTAAAACTTAGCACTGTTTCAATATTCTTTGTATCAATTACAACGTAATAGTATGTGCTGTTATCATCAGCTTCAAAAGCTTGCTCATAGGTTTCATTTGTACGTTTTGCTCTTACGAATACAGATGACATACCTTGTTGTAAGAAAGCTGTTCTACAGAAATCATAAGCTAATGAAAAACGATAGTATCCATTTTTAAGTAAGTCATCTAGTGTTCTTACTTCAACCGTTCTAGGTGCTAAATCATCTTCTGTGATAAAGCAAACATTATAAAAAGCGTCACTCTTAATAACGTAGTTTTCAACATTAACATCAACTTTAACAGGTGATAAATTTAATTGCATATCATCACCCTATTAAATTAGTTTAGCTATAGTGACTTCGATATTATAGATATTAACTGCTCTATCATAAGTTTTAACACTAATTGTTAGCCCATTTGAAGCTAAAGCACTGTCACCATACATCACCGTTTCAAAGTGAACATTTTGAATTAGGTTGTCACCACGTAAGATTCTATCTTCACTATAAGGGATTTCTGTGGTATCTTTTGACATTGACAAGTTTAAGAACGTTTGTTGGCTACTTGAAGCCACTTTAAATCTAACACGGACACTATAGAAACCATCACTATCCGCTAATAAATACTTTTGATTTGTGGGGTTGTAGAACGTTGTGACACCTGTTGGTAACACTCCCACCTTGTTTGTAGAATTATTGGGAATAACGACCTGTGTGTTGATTGGGATAGTGTAGGGTGATGCGTCAGTGTATTGACTATCTTTATAAGTAGCCCAACCATATTGATTTGGTGGAGTGTCTGACTTAACAGTTGTATCGTCTGTGTATGTCAATGTTAAAGACAAATCAGAATTAAACTTAGCACTACTGATTGATTTACCATCAGCACCTTTTTCGCCTTGTAATCCCTTTTCACCCTTTTCACCTTGTAACCCACGAATATTATCAGCATTAGCAATATTACTTACTAAGCCATTACTACTAAGGTACTGTCCTGTTGTAGGTTTTGTGCCACTACCGCCTAGCCAATCTGATATTTGCAATACTACATCATTACCACGAGCTACGGTTTTTAATACAGGCGACCACCCATTTAAACCATCACTACCTTTAGCACCTGTAGCACCAACTAGGGATTGTAACCATTGTTGTTGTGTACCCTGATAACCATTAGCAACAGCAACTTGATAAACACTTAACCCATCCTTACCATTAGTGCCATTTGCACCGTTAACGCCATCTTTACCATCTTTCCCTGCAACACCTTGTATTCCTTGTTCACCTTTAACGTTCTCTCTCATCCAAGCTTGAAAAGTTGGTCTTGAAAGCAATCTAGCACTACCGTCATCTACCACAAGGAAATAATCATTGTCTGTAAATTCAGATGATGCCATTGTTGGTAATTGGTTAATCTTTACTTCTGCCACTTAGCACCTCTAAATGTTATAATCTATATCAATATTCACATCATCTACATTGGCTAAATCACCAGTGATATTAACTCTTTTAATTGTATTAACAGTAAATTCTTCACAAATCTCTAAGCTAAATGTTATATTCAAAATAGCACGTTTGTAGTTGACACCATCAACAGGGTTAGGTTGGTATAGAATAGTATCGAAATCCTTAATACCTAATCCTTGTTGTTCAAACGCATATTGATAGAAGTCGCTATTCAAACCTCTGTGAAATCTTTTAAACCAATCATGTGCTGTGCCGTTTGTACTATCATGCAAAGTGAATGAAAAGTTATGAAATTCTGTTTGGTATATTCTTTCTGTAGATGTTGTAGCAGAATGACTATGCGTATTTCGTGATAGTGAATTAGTCCAATCACTAATAGTTTGAATTAACAAATAAGGTGCTTTAGGTTCAACACCACTTCTATCAGCTAATACAAGAGTAAGCTTAGGTGGTAAATCTATTGATTTTAAAGCGTCAATTATCTGCTTTTCTATGTTCATACAATCACCACATCATCGAAATCTTCACGCTTAATTTCACCTGTAATTCTAGGTGATTCACTATCATTCAACCTAACAGCAATAGCTTCACAATGTTCACCAAAGTTGTTATAAGGTTTTGATACAACAACTTTCCAATAAGCACCACGATAGAATACTAAATCAGCTTCAAGTGGAACTTCACCTGTTCTTGCTGTGTATAAGTGGTGGTTACTAAAGATTGCAATAGCTTCTTTCTCACGTTCACTTTCGGGTAACATTTTAGATTGGTATGAGAGTAGGCTAGGTTGGATGTTAGCGTAGATATTGATTATCTCTCTATCAGCTATTACCCATTCACCATCCACCCATTTACCACTATCATCAACTTGCCTAGTTACTTGATGCAGACGTTTACCTAAGTTTGTTAAACTTCTCATGGTGTCACCTTGATATTACCAATCCC
>ERZ650312.2252-NODE-2252-length-10653-cov-3.948103_pt1 | contig 10653 bp, 7 predicted proteins | sample MGYA00376248_ERZ650312 | MGnify/ENA primary metagenome ERZ650312 (study PRJEB26733, sample SAMN07839316) | wastewater metagenome | biome: urban; feature: wastewater treatment plant; material: waste water | place: USA: North Carolina | collected 2016-07-28 ... | reverse complement strand
AACCTCGACGCACTCCAGCGCCGCTTCGGCCAGCCGGCCCACTGACCACGGCTCGCCAGGGTTGGAGTGAGGACGGAGCGGGTCTGACCGAGGATGCCTGCTGCTCGCGGATGGAGGCCAAACAACGGAACGCCCCCAGTCTCGATCACTGCCCCTCAAGCAACCTGCCACGGAATCGCGACCCGGCCAACGCAAGGCTAAACGCAAGACAGACGGCTGCCCTCCCCATCAGCGATCACGAGCCACCCACCCACCACGCCGGGCAGCCCCCTCCGGGGTCAAACCATCCCCGCCAACACCCGCGCGAAATTCATCGCCGCCTCGGGCGTCGCGCCGAGGAAGAGCTCCGGCTCGATCAGCTCGGCTTCCATCAGCGCCGGGGCGCCGTCGAACTCCACCAGGTCGATGCGCGCGTAGGTGGTCGGTGCCGGGGTGCGGGCGAGCACCGCGTCGGCGACGGCCAGTTCGGCCGCGGTGGGCTGGTGGGGATGCACCGTGCCGCCATACATGTCCTGCACCCGGAAATCCCCCGGGGCGGGCTGCTTGCGGATGGCGTGGGAGAAGCGTCCGCCGAAATACACCAGCGACACCTCGCCGGCCTCGGCGACGCTGGCCACGAAGGGCTGCACCATCACATCCCCCTCCGCCACCAGCCGGTCGAGGTGCTCAAGACAGGCCGGGTCAAGGGCCTCGGCGCGCAGCGCGCCGATGGCGCCGATCGACACCGCCGGCTTCACCACCACCTCGCCCCAGCCGCGGGCGGCCAGCCGGGCGCGGGCGTCACCGCAGCCGTGGTCCAGCCACAGGGTCGGCACCGTGGCGATGCCGGCCTCGGCCAGCCCGCGCAGGTACTGCTTGTGGCTGTTCCAGTCGATCACCTCATAGGGATTGACGAAGCGGGCCAGGCGGCGGGTGCGCTCGGCCCAGGCCAGGAACTCGGGCAGGCGCCGGAAGTAGTCCCAGGGGGTGCGCACCACCACCAGCGGCCAGGCGGCCCAGTCGACGGGCGCGTCCCAGGGCACGATGTCGGCGGCCACGCCGAGCTGCGCCAGCGCCGCGACGAGGTAATGGGTTTCCGGGTCGGGCTTGGCCATCTCGGCGCCGGTGACGAGGGCGATGCGGGGCTTGGCTTGCATGGGATGATCCTGCTGCGTGACGGGAGGCCGGCATTCTAGCCGGCCGCCCGGAAGCCTGCCTCAGCGCCACACCCCCGGCCGCGGGGTGAAGCTGTCGAGCACCCGGATGTAGCTCTGGCGGGCCAGCAGGCTGGCGTCGCGGAGGTTGGTCTGGCACATGCTGCCCTTCAGCTGGGCGACCGACTCGTACTCGCGCTCGATCATCCAGCTCTTCATGTCCTGCAGGATCTGGGCGAGCCGGCCGGGGCCGTGTTCGAGCAGGGCCGAAGCCAGGTGCACCGCGTCGGCGCCGGCCAGCAGCAGCTTGAGGGCGTCGTCGGCGCCATACACGCCGCCGGTGGCGGCGAGGGTCATGCGGGTGTGGGCGCGCAGGATGGCGATCCAGCGGATGCGCAGCAGCGCCTCCTCGGGGGACGAGAGGTGGAGCTGCTCGACCATCTGCAGCCCGTCGAGGTCGATGTCGGGCTGGAAGAAGCGGTTGAACAGCGACACCCCGTCGGCGCCGACGGCCTCCAGGCGCTTCACGAAGTGGGGCAGCGACGAGAAGAAGGGCGGCAGCTTCATCACGATGGGCACGCTCACCGCGCGCTTGAGCTCGGCCAGCAGCGCCACGTAGCGCGCCTCGACGGCATCGCCGCTCTCGGAGGGGTCGGCCGCCACGTGGTAAACGTTGAGCTCGAGGGCGTCGGCGCCGGCCTCTTCGAGCTCCTTGCCCAGGTCCACCCAACCGGACGGGGTCACGCCGTTGAGGCTGGCGATCACCGGGATCGCCAGGCGGGCCTTGAGGCGGCGCAGGTGTTCGAGGTAGCGGTCGAGGGCGCCCTCGTAGCTGCCGTGGTCGGGCAGAAAGCCGGTGGCCTCGCCGTCCTGCAGCTCGGCGTGGAGCAGGAAGCGGTCGGCCATCGCGTCCTCGGCGATCAGTTCTTCCTCGTAGAGGGAGTGCAGCACCAGAGCCGCGGCGCCGGCGTCCTCGAGGCGCAGGGCGGTGTCGAGCTGCTTGGAGAGCGGCGAGGACGAGGGCACCAGCGGGTTCTTGAGCTTGAGCCCCAGGTAGTCGGTGGACAGGTCGATCATGTCAGGCTCCTGCTTTCGGGGTGTCGGCGTGGGCGGCGGCGAGCGCTTGATAGGCCTTGAAGCGCCGGTCGGCCTCTTCCTGGGCGGCGGCGGCGAGGCGCTCGGCGGCCTCGGGGTGGCTGCGGGCGAGCATCGCGAAGCGGGTCTCGCTGTCCATGAAGTTCTTGATCGGCTGGCTCGGCGGGGCCGAATCGAGCTTGAAGGGGTTGCCGCCGGCGGCCTCCAGGCGCGGGTCGAAACGGAACAGCGGCCAGTGGCCCGACTTGACCGCCATCTCCTGCTGACGCTGGTTGTAGAGCATGTCGACACCGTGGGCGATGCACGGGCTGTAGGCGACGATCAGCGACGGGCCGTCGTGGCTCTCGGCCTCGTGGAAGGCCTTGAGGGTGTGCACGTCCTTGGCGCCGTAGGCCACCGTGGCCACATACACGTGGCCGTAGTCGGAGGCGATGCGGGCCAGGTCTTTCTTGGCGGTGGTCTTGCCACCCGCCGAGAACTTGGCCACCGCGCCCACCGGGGTGGCCTTGGAGGTCTGGCCGCCGGTGTTGGAATACACCTCGGTGTCGAGGACCAGGATGTTCACGTCGTAGGACAGGGCCAGCACGTGGTCGAGGCCGCCGTAGCCGATGTCGTAGGCCCAGCCGTCGCCGCCGATGATCCACACCGAGCGGCGGATCAGCCATTCGGCGAGCGACGCGAGCTCCTGCGCCCGCGAGTGGCTGCAGGCGGCGAGCTTGTTCAGCAGCAGCGCGACCCGCTCGCGCTGGGCGCGGATGCCGGTCTCGGCGCGCTGGTCGGCGCTGACGAGGGCGGTGGCGAAGTCGGCGCCGATCTCGTCGGCCATCTCCTTGACCAGGGTCTGGGCGTAGAGCATCAGCTGGTCGGCGGCGAGGCGCATGCCCAGGCCGAACTCGGCGTTGTCCTCGAACAGCGAGTTGGACCAGGCCGGGCCGCGGCCGGCGCCATTGACGGTGTAGGGCGTGGACGGCAGGTTGGCGCCGTAGATCGACGAGCAGCCGGTGGCGTTGGCCACCAGCATGCGGTCGCCGAAGAGCTGGGTGGCGAGGCGGATGTAGGGCGTCTCGCCGCAGCCGGCGCAGGCGCCCGAGAACTCGAACAGCGGGTCGAGGAGCATCGCGCCGGGGATGGTGCCGTGCTTGAGCAGGCTGCGGTCGAAGTCGGGCAGCTTGAGGAAGAACTCGAAGTTGTCGCGCTCCTGCTCGCGCACCGGCGCCAGCGGGATCATGTTGACGGCGCGGCGGCTGACGTTGCTCTTGTCGTGGATCGGGCAGGCCTCGACGCAGTCGCCGCAGCCGGTGCAGTCTTCGGGCGCCACCTGGTAGCTGATGCGGGTGCCGGCCGGGAAATCCTTGCTCTTGGCGGGCACGTGCTTGAAGGTGAGCGGCGCCTCGGCCACCGCCTCGGCCGGGAAGGCGCGGGCGCGGATCGCCGAGTGGGGGCAGACGAACACGCACTTGCCGCACTGGGTGCACAGGTCTTCGATCCACTCGGGGATCTCCAGCGCGATGTTGCGCTTCTCGAACCTGGCGGTGCCGGTGGGGAAGCTGCCATCGACGGGCATCGCCGACACCGGCAGGCGGTTGCCCTCGCCGCGGTAGATCGGCAGGGTGAAGTCGCGCACGAACGCGGGCAGGCCGGCGTCCGGGTTCAGCTGGATCGGCGCCGCGCCGGCGGCTTCACCGACCACCGCCTCGTGGAGGTTGGCGAGGGTCATCTCGATGGCGCGGTGGTTGAGGTCCGCCAGGCGCTTGCTCTTGCGGCCGTAGGTCTTGTCGACGGCCTTCTTGATCGCGGCGATCGCCTCGTCGCGGGGCAGGATGCCCGAGATGGCGAAGAAGCAGGTCTGCATGATGGTGTTGATGCGCCGCCCCATGCCCGCGTCCTGGGCCACGCGGTAGGCGTCGATCACCCACAGCTTGAGGCCGCGTTCGCGGATGCCGGCCTGCATGGACGCCGGCAGGCTGGCCCACACGCGGTCGGCGGGCTCCGGGGTGTTGAGCAGGAAGACCCCGCCCGGGGCGGCGTGGGCGAGCAGGTCGTAGCGCTCGACGAACACCGTCTGGTGGCAGGCCACGAAGCCGGCCATGCCCTCCTCCACCAGGTAGCTGGAGCGGATCGGCGCCTCGCCGAAGCGCAGGTGCGACACCGTGACGGCCCCCGACTTCTTCGAGTCATACACGAAGTAGCCCTGGGCCTGCAGCGGGGTCGATTCACCGACGATCTTGATCGAGTTCTTGTTGGCCGACACCGTGCCGTCGGCGCCGAGGCCCCAGAACACCGCGTGCTGCAGGGCCCGCGAGGCGTCGCTGCGGAAACCGGCGTCCCAGGGCAGCGACAGGTGGGTGATGTCGTCCACGATACCCACCGTGAAGCCGCGCTTCGGGCGGTCGGCGAGGAGCTCGTCGAACACGGCCTTCACCATGCCCGGCGTGAACTCCTTGCTGGCGAGGCCGTAGCGCCCGCCGGTGATGCGCGGCATCGCGCGGCGGCCGTCGGCGGCGGCCTCGGCGAAGGCGGTGAGGACGTCCTTGTAGAGGGGCTCGCCGTCGGCGCCGGGCTCCTTGCAGCGGTCGAGCACGGCGATGGCCTTGGCGCTGGCGGGGATCGCCGCCAGCAACGCCTCGCCGGCAAAGGGGCGAAACAGGCGCAGCTTGAGCAGGCCGACCTTCTCACCGCGGGCGCAGAGGTGCTCGACGGTCTCCTCGACGGTCTCGACGGCGGAGCCCATCACCACGATCACCCGCTCGGCGTCGGGGGCGCCGACGTAGTCGAAGAGCCGATAGTGGCGGCCGGTAAGCGCGCCGAAGCGGTCCATGGCCTCCTGCACGAGGGCCGGGAAGGCGTCGTAATAGGGGTTGCTGCGCTCCCGCGACTGGAAGAACACGTCCGGGTTCTGGGCCGTGCCGCGCAGCACCGGGTGCTCGGGCGACAGGGCGCGGGCGCGGTGGGCGGCCACCAGGTGGTCGTCAATCATCGCGCGCACGGTGTCGGGCTCGACGGCGACGATCTTGGCCACCTCGTGGGAGGTGCGGAAGCCGTCGAAGAAGTGGATCACCGGGATGCGCCCGGCCAGGGTGGCGGCCTGGGCGATCAGCGCCATGTCCTGGGCCTCCTGCACCGAGTTGCTGGCCAGCAGCGCGCAGCCGGTGGCGCGGCAGGCCATCACGTCGGAGTGGTCGCCGAAGATCGACAGGGCGTGGGTGGCCAGCGCCCGCGCCGCCACGTGGAGCACGAAGGGCGTCAGCTCGCCGGCCATCTTGTAGAGGTTGGGCACGAACAGCAGCAGGCCCTGGCTGGCGGTGAAGCTGGTGCCCAGCGCCCCCGAGGTGAGCGCCCCGTGCAGCGCGCCGGCGGCGCCGCCTTCGGACTGCATCTCGATGATCTTGGGGACCACGCCCCACAGGTTGGGCTTGCCCTGGGCGGCCCATTCATCGGCCCATTCGCCCATGTTGGACGAGGGCGTGATCGGATAGATGGCAATCACCTCGCTGCCGAGGTAGGCCATCCGGGCGGCGGCTTCGTTGCCGTCGAGGTTGAGGTACGTCGTCATTGGGCCCCCCTGCTGGGACGGTCGGCAGCTTGGCCACTCACCGGGATCGGTCTGGCCCTGCCTGTTGGACTCGGGAACGGTGGGCGCGAACCCCCGGTGGGGTCGTCCCGAAGCGGGCATCCGTGCGGGTAACGGAGATGAGGTGCTGCAACGCAGCGAAGAACCGCCGCCAGCCCGCCCACCAGGCTGAGGGGCACCCGCGGCCGCGGGGCTGCACCACCTGGACTAAACCGCCCCGAGGGGGACGGACGGGCATGACGGCATTCGTTTTTCATGATGACACGGCCCCTGTGCGGGCGTGTGCGCTGCAACAACAGAGTTCATCATACGGCCACCGCGAAGGGCCGGAATTTGACCTATCGCAAGCCTTGGCGCCGCAGCAGCCGCAAATTGCCGTGCTGCACAAACTTTCCACGACGGGGAGCGGCAAACCCGCCGGGGGCGCCTCATGGTAAGGTTTGCCGGACATGGAAACCCCAGCCCGCACGCTTCTCGTCGTGTATCACTCGTGGACCGGCTCGACCGAGCAGATGAGCCGCGCGGTGCTGCGCGGCGCGGCCCAGGAGCCCGCCGTCGCCACCCGCCTGGTGCACGCCCGGGACGCCGGGCCCGACGACCTGCTGGCCGCCGACGGCTATGTGTTCGCGACGCCGGAAAACCTCGCCGCCATCGCGGGGCTGATGAAGGATTTCTTCGACCGCAGCTACTACGCGGCCCTCGACCGCCTCAACGGCCGCCCCTACGCGGCCCTGGTGTGCGCGGGCAGCGACGGCAGCAACGCCGCCCGGCAGCTCGCCCGCATCGCCACCGGCTGGCGCCTGCGCGAGATCGCCCCGCCGCTGATCGTGTGCACCCACGCCCAGACCCCGGAGGCGATCCTCGCCCCCAAGGTGGTGCCGGAGGCCGAACTGGCCCGGGGCGAGGAGCTCGGCGCGGCCTTCGCTACCGGGCTGGCGATCGGGGCCTTCTGAAGGCGGCTTCGGCTACGCGGCCGCGGGGAGCGGCGCCGCGCCGGGGCAGGCCTGGCGCCGGGCCTCGGGCAGGTCGGCGAGCAGTGCGTCCACCAGATCGGCCTCGCAGCGGCCGTCCGCCACCAGGCCGGCCATGAAGCGGGCCACCGCCGCGTCATCCATGCCCGCCCGGTAGGGGCGCGCCTGCACCATCGCCTGAAAGATGTCGGCGACGCGCAGGATGCGGGCCTCCAGGGGCGTCGCGGCGGCATCGAGGTGGAAGGGGTAGCCGCTGCCGTCGGGCTCCTCGTGGTGGCAGGCGGCCCACAGGGCGATCTCCTCGAAGCCGTTGATGCCGCGCAGGATCCGGAAGGTCTCGAAGCTGTGGGCGTTGATGATCTTGCGCTCGCGGGCGTCGAGCCGGCCCGGCTTGTCGAGCACCTCGTCCGGCACCCGCAGCTTGCCGAGGTCGTGGAGCAGCGCGGCGATCTCGAGCCGGTCGCAGTGGTCGGCATCGAAGCCCAGCCCTTCGCCCAGATAGCGGGCCAGCCGGGCGACGCCCAGGGAGTGCTCGGCGGTGAACGGGCTCTTGGCGTCGACGATGGTGGCGAAGATCTCGCCGAGCCGGCGCAGCTCGTCGCCCCGGGCCGCGAAGGTGGCGTCGCCGGCCGTGGCGTCGGGCCGCAGCGCCGCGAGGGAACGGGGCTCCAGCATCAGCCAGAAGGCCTCCGCGCGGGAGGCGTCGAGAAAGTGCCCGACCAACTCCGGCGCAAAGTAGCTGCCGGCGTGCTCCGCGATGCGGGCGCGGACCTCTTCGGTGAACAACAGCAGGGCCTTGTCGCCGTAATGGGGCGCGGCGAGGGCATCGACCCGATCGACCAGGTAGATCAGGTTGGCCTGGCGCTTGCAGTCCTCAGGCAGCGGGAGCTTCTCGAGCACGTCCCAGCGGGTGTGGTGGTAGAGGATGGGCAGCGCCATCGCCTCGAGGGGGGCGAACCCCTTGATCCGCTCGTAACCCACCTGGCAGTGGGTCTGGGCCCCGCTCCAGTCGAAGCTCTCGACCAGATGGCCATGCACCCGGGTGGACGACACCCCGATGTCGTGGAGCATGCCGAGCTCGAACAGAAAGGCCACCTCCCCGGCCGGGAGACCGGCGCCCCGCCCGCACTCGGCGGCCATCACGCCCACCCGCTTGCCGTGGGCCACGTCGTCCACGCCCACCAGGTCGAGGGCGTCCGCCAGGGCATGGATCACCTGGCGCAGATCCACCTTGAGCGTCATCGCTGCACCTCCTGCAGGGGTTGGATGGCGGCGTGGGCCGCGACGGCGGCTCCACCTTGTGACTTCAGTCGTAACGTCCGCCGGCGGCTCGGACTTGAGCGGTTTGCAGTAGATTGCCGGGGCCCGTGCGGCCCGTCCGTGGCAGAAAAACAATAAACCTCTGGAGACGAGAACATGCCCCCTTCCGCCGCTTCCGGCGCGGGGCGGGCGCCCGCTGGCGGGTGATCCTGGCCGGCATCGGCGCCCTCATCCTCACCGTCGGCCTCGCCCGCTTCGCCTACACTCCGCTGCTGCCGGTGATGCAGGCCGAGGCGGGGCTCACCGCGCTGGCCGGCGGCTGGCTGGCCACCTTCAACTACGCCGGCTACATCAGCGGCGCCCTGCTCGCCGCGACGATCAGCGACCCCTGGGCCGCAAGTTCCAGCGGTACCGGATCGGGCTGGTGCTGGCGCTGCTGAGCACCGGCGCGATGGGCCTCACCGACGACATTTACCTGTGGGTGGCGCTGCGCTTCGTGTCCGGGGTGTCGAGCACCGCCGGGCTGCTGACTGCCTCGGGGCCGGTGCTCAACTGGCTGATGCGCCACGGCCACCGGCCCGAGCTGGGCCTGCACTTCGCCGGCATCGGCCTGGGCATCGTGGTGTCGGGGCTGGCCGTGGCGGCGATGCTACATCGCCACCACCACCGGCAGCTACGACGGGGCCCTGGTGGTCGCCGCCGGGGTGATGGGCCTCGGCATGCTGTTCCTGCTCGCTGCGGGGCGGGCGCAGCAGCCGGCAGCCGGAGCCGCCGGGCCGCTCCACCCTCCCGGTGCGCCGGGCTGCCAACGGGCAACCTGGGCGCACTTCAGCCCCGCACGCTCAACGCAGCGTGGCGAGGTAGGCCAGCAGGTTGGCCCGCTCGGCGGTGCCGGCGAGGCCGTCGTACTTCATCTTGCCGCCGGGCACGAACTTCTTGGGCGCGGCCAGGTAGGCGTCGAGCTTGTCCGGCGTCCAGGTGAGGCCGCTGCCCTTGAGGGCGTCGGAATACACCGCGTCGGGCACCGCCGCGGCCTTGCGGCCGACGACGCCGAACATCGACGGCCCCTTCTTGTTCTTGCCCTCGCGCACGCTGTGGCACTCGGCGCACTCTTCGGCGAACACGTCGCCGCCCTTCGCCACATCAGCGGCCCGGGCCGGATGGCTGGCCGCCAGCACGGCGAAGAGGCCGAACACCAGCGAGACCCGCTGCATCGTCTTCATCTTCATGCTCCGTCAGAACGAGACCCAGCCGAACAGGAACAGGGTGTTGTTGTCCTTGGCGTCGCGGCCGTTGCCGTCGTAGTTGGTCTTGGCGCCATTGAACTTGGTGAACATCGTGTACTGGGCACCCAGGCGCAGGTTGGCCCACGGAGCACCCCACGAAGCCTCCTTGCCCCACGGCGTCCAGTCGGCCTGCAGGATGTAGCCGGAGCTGTTGGGCGAGCCCTTGGCAAAGCTGGCGTCGCCGTTGCCGGAGGCGTAGAGGCTGCCGTCGGCGGTGCCGGAGGTCAGGAAGCGGCCGACGGTGGCGCCCCAGGTCTGGTCGTAATGGTAGGAGCCGTTGAGCTTGAACTCGTTGAGGTGGCCCTTGCGGTCTGCGGCCTCGCCGGCGGCAAGCCAGGCATCGCGGGTCTGGCGCTCGCGGATGAAGCTGGTGTTCACGGTGGCCACGTGCTTGCGCGTGCCGAGGAACTGGTACGACGCATCGACGCCGAGGTCATTGAACTTGTTGCGCTCCGGGGCGCTGCGGTCCGGCTGCACCGAGGTGTTGAGCCCGAACACGCCGACATTGAAGGCCTGCTTCTTCAGGTCCTGGAAGGCGGCCAGGCGCCAGTAAACAGTGCCGCCGCCGAGGCGTCCGATGTCGTCGGCACGGCCCAGGCCGAACTTGCTCTGCATCGTCGGCGACAGGCTGCGGTAGGTGCCGATCTCGGCGTAGAGCAGGTTGTTCCAGAAAGTGTAGGCCGACAGGCCGGTGACGCGTTGCTCGAGGCCGCCGTTGATCAGGGTGCCGGCGCCACCCAGGCCAAAGGCCAGGGCCGACGAGGTGTAGGGGAAGCCCCACACCGGCATGGTGTTGAAGGGGTCCTGCACGCCGGGGTTGTTGTTGAGGGACAGGCCGACGATGGTCTCCTTGCCGGCCAGGTCGAAGGTGTGGGCGGCGCGGATGTCCACCTGGTCGAGGGCGGTGCTGCGGCCGACGCCGTCGTAGGTGGCCTGGATGAAGGCGCCGATCTTCTCGGACAGGCGGCCGGCCAGGAACAGCGAGGCCTCGTCGAAGGCCAGGTTCTTGTTGACGCTGGCGGTGTCGCTGGCCGGCGGGCGGTCGGACTGGTTCTTCTTCGTCTGGGTGTAGGAGCCGACCAGCATCGCCGACAAGGGCACCTTGCCGTCCTTGCCGTCGGTCTCGGTGTAGCCGCCGAGCTTGAACTTGATGCCGTAGGGCGTCAGCTGCGGGCCGAAGGCGCCCACGTGGCAGGCGGCGCAGTCGGCGCCGGTCTGGCGGGCGAAGCTGGGCACGGCGTGGGCGGCCGGGGCGGCAGCGAGCAGGCCGAGGATGGCTAGCAGCGTGGAGCCGGTGCGCCGGAGGGCGGAAAGGGGGGACTTCCGTCCGGAGATGA
>ERZ650312.2248-NODE-2248-length-10672-cov-6.639823_pt1 | contig 10672 bp, 6 predicted proteins | sample MGYA00376248_ERZ650312 | MGnify/ENA primary metagenome ERZ650312 (study PRJEB26733, sample SAMN07839316) | wastewater metagenome | biome: urban; feature: wastewater treatment plant; material: waste water | place: USA: North Carolina | collected 2016-07-28 ... | reverse complement strand
CCTATTCCCTGCCCGGAGCCCCGGATATTCCGTCCAACATCCCGCGCGGCCAGAGTACGGACGGCGCGCCCCTGCCGCCACGCGGCGCTTCGGGCTTTGGCGATTCAAGCGCGGGCAGCGTCCCCTCCCTGCCCATGAGCAGCCAGACAGGCGTGCCCGCGCCCCCGACGCCCAACGTGCGCCCGGCGCAAACGCCCACTGATCCCAATATCAAGGCGCAGGAACTGGCCCGCCAGCAGCAGGATATTCTTGTGCTGCGCCAGCAGATGGACCAGCGCCTCAAGGACATTCAGGAAACTGAAAAGAAAATGCAGGACATGATCCGCGAGGCCAAGGGCATTGAAAACGAAAAAGTTCACCGACTGGTGCTCACCTATTCCATGATGAAGCCCAAGGCTGCGGCCAAGGCGCTGGAAAGCATGGACGAACGCGTGGCCATACGCATTCTTTCCGGTATGTCGCCAAAACAGTCCGGCGAAATTCTTACCTATGTGACCCCGGCCAAAACCGCAAAATTTACCGAGCTTATCACCCGCATGAGGATTCCCGACTAATGCGCCTAAAACTTTTGCTGGCCTATGTGGGAACCCGCTACAGCGGTTGGCAGATTCAGGAAAAACCCAGCCCGCCGCCCACCATTCAGGGCGAGCTGGAGGCGGCGCTGCGCACCATCTGCGGGCACAATGTGCGGGCGCACGGCTCTGGCCGTACAGATTCAGGCGTACACGCCCACGGTCAGGTGGTGCACTGCGATGTACCCGACACACGCGCCGGGCTCGACTGGCGCAACAGCCTCAATGCCATTTTGCCGCGCGACATAAGGGTGCTGCATGCCCAGCGGGCCGCGCCCGACTTTCACGCACGCAAGGATGCCCTGCGCAAAACATACGCCTACCAGTTCTGGCAAGAGCAAACATTTATGCCGCCGCAGCTTACCCCCTTTGTGTGGAAATGCGGCCCGCTCAATGTGGACGCCATGCGTGCCGCCCTGCCCCATCTGCTGGGCCAGCACAACTTTGCCGCCATGCGCAACGTGGGTACAGATGTGGACAGCACAGAGCGCACCGTGCTGCAAGCCGAGCTGGACAATGTATTCGCCAGCAAATCCTGGCAGCTCACCCGGCCGCTGCGCGCGGTGATGGGCTGGCTGCGCAAGTTGCGCGACCAAGCGGCGCAGCCCGCGCCAGCTGTCGAACCGCCAGCGTCCAGCACCACGCCCGAACCGTCCCCCGCCGCGCCCAAGCCGCCGCCCCGGCATCTGCACGGCATCCGCCCGCACCCGCGCGCCCTGCCGGCGCGCCCGACGCCGCCGGAAACCCTGCTGCTGCCTTCTGGCGCGCCCAATGCCGCGCCGCGCTGGGTGCGGCTGACCGGCCATGTGGAAGGCCATTACAGCCTGGCCATCGTCAACCGGGGGCTGGCTGGCGCGCTGGAACAACGCACCGACGGACGCTTGCAGTTTGTGCCTTACCACGGCCAGCCCTACGCCGAGCCGCCGCAGCTGCCGCCCGAGCAGGACGCGCCACTGCACGCCGCCTTGCGCCGTCAGTTGCCCGACGATGAAGCCGATCGGGCTATTTCGCTGGTGCACCACTACCCGTTCATCCACGATCCACAGCCGGCTGCGCTGCGCGCCATCGTGTTTTTCTGGGAAGAAACCTCGGTGCCGGCTGACACCATCGCCCATCTGAATGGCCAGTTTGATCTGGTGCTGGTGGCCAGCGCGTCGGTCAAGCGCGCCTTGCTGAACTCCGGCTGCCGCCCACCCGTGCGGGTGATTCCCATCGGCATCGACCACCTGATTGGCCCACATACGGCCCCGCTGGCAGCGTTGCGTGTGGCCGAGGGCCAGCCGTTGCGCTTCTTGCATGTGTCGTCGGTGTTCGAGCGCAAGGGGGCGGATGTGCTGCTGGCTGCCTATCTGGACGCCTTCAGCGCCGACGATGCGGTTGAGCTGTACATCAAGACTTTCCCCAACCCGCACAACCAGATTCATGCCCAGCTGGCGGCGCTGACCGCCGGACGCAACAAGCCTGCGCGGGTCATCATTGATGAATCCGCGCTGGACGACGCCGGCATGCTGGCGCTGTACCGCAGCGCCCACGCCATGGTGCTGCCCACCCGGGGCGAAGGCTTCAATCTGCCGGCAGCAGAAGCGCTGGCCATGGGGCTGCCAGTGGTTACCACCGGCCACAGCGCCCAGGCGGATTTCTGCTGCCATGACACCGCCACGCTGGTGAATTTCCGCTTTGCCGCTTCGCGCAGCCACCTGCGCGCCAGCGATGCCTGCTGGCTGGAGCCCGATCCGGCGGACCTGACCGCCAAACTGCGCCAGCTGCGCCAGCGCATTCTGGAAGCCGACCCGGCGCTGACCACACAGCGCCAGGCCGGCCAGCAGCATGTGCGCGATACCTACCGCTGGGGCAACGCCGCGCAGGCCGTGCTGGCCAGCGCTGACTGGCTGGCGCGCCAGCCCAAGGCCGAACCCGGCCCGCTACGCCTGGCCCTGCTCAGCCCTTGGGCCACCCGCTGCGGCATTGCCGAATACAGCCAGGAACTGCTGCGCGCCATGACCCTGCCTGACGTGGCTGTCAGCATTTACTGCGACGAGCGCACCGACCCGGCCGCCAGCGCTGGTGCTCAGGTCAGCTGGACGCTGGGAGAGAATGACAGCGTGCCGCTGCTGCTGGAGCAGATTGGCCACGGCACTGCCCAGGTGGTGCTGGTGCAACACCAGCCCAGCCTGTTTCCGCTGTCGGACAATTGCTGCGCGCAACTGGCCCAGCTGCACCGTCAGGGCCGGGTGGTGATGCTGGAGCTGCACTCGACCCAGCCACTGCTGGCGGAATGCCGGCTGTCGGCGCAGGGTGTGGCCGCGCTGGCCGAGCTGGACCGCATCATCGTGCACAAGCCGGAAGACCTGAACCATCTGCTGGCGCTGGGGCTGAGCGACAATGTGATGCTGCTCACCCTGGGCGTGGTGCAGCCGCTGGCCGACCCGGCAGAAGCCGCCACCCGCGCCATGCTGGGGATTCCTGCTGATGCGCTGGTGCTGGGCTGCTTTGGCTTTGCCCTACCACACAAGGGGATCGACACCCTGGTGGAGAGCGTGCTCCCGCTGGAACAGGCCAGTGGCCGCCGGGTGCATCTGCTTGGGCTGAACTCGGTGCTCGACCCGCGCAGCGAACAGATGATCCAGCACTGCCAGGAACAGGCGCAGGTGCTGGGCGTGGCCGGGCAGGTGCACTGGATTACCGATTACCGGCCCATTACCGAATGCCAGCAACTGCTGGGTGTGGCCGATTATGTGGTGTTTCCGTACAAGCACACCCGCGAAAGCGCCAGCGGCGCGGTGACCATTGGCCTGTCTACCCTCAAGCCGGTGCTGGTCAGCCCGCTGGAGATTTTTTCCGACCTGCCCGATGTCACCTGGCGGATGGATGGCGACACCTCCGACGATATTGTCCAGGCCGTGCTGGCGTTGTCCCGCCAGGCCGATAGCCGTGCGGCGCTGGTGGAGCGCCAGCGCCAGTGGCTGCGCGCCCGCGATTGGGACACCCTGTCGGCGCGGTTGCTGACGGTGATGCACAGCCTGCGTGGCGAACGCCAGCTGGCCCACGCCATTGCCCCAGCCCGCCAGGCCTGGCAAGCCAGCTGGGCGGCTGCACATGGCAAGCAACTCCTGGTGGATGTGTCCGAGCTGTACCACCGCGATGCCCGCACCGGCATCCAGCGCGTGGTGCGCAGCGTGCTCAATGAACTGTTCCGCGCGCCGCCCGCAGGGTATGCGGTTTGCCCGGTGTACGCCAGCCAGGGTGAGCCCTTCCGCTATACCGACAAATTTGCCCCGCATGGTGCGGGCCCGCAGGACGAACAGCCGATCCGGGTGAGCGCTGGCGATATTTTCCTCGGCCTGGATCTGGCCGCGCATTTGTTCCCCGAGGTGGAAAGCCAGCTGGCGGCTTTCCGTTTGGCTGGCGCGCAGGTGCATTACGTGGTGTACGATATTATTCCACTGCGTTACCCTCACCTGACCGTGGCCGGCATCAGCGAGGCATTTACCCACTGGCTCAGCGGCCTGGCCCGCCACGCCGACGGCCTGATGTGCATTTCCGACGCCGTGGCGCAGGATGTACGCCATTGGCTGTTGCAACAGCATCCCGCGCTGCCATTGCCGGCAATTGGCCATTTCCATCTGGGCGCCGACCTTGACCAGTCCACACCGAGCACCGGCCTGCCGGATGACGCCGCCAGCACACTGGCCAACCTGGATGCCCACACCAGCTTTTTGATGGTGGGCACGATTGAGCCGCGCAAGGGTCATGCCCTGGTGCTGGAGGCGTTTGAGCTGCTGTGGGCCGCCGGGCTGGACTGCCGGCTGGTGCTGGTGGGCAAGGCCGGCTGGAATATTACCGAACTGGCCGAGCGCTTGCGCCAGCACGCCGAATACCGCCAACGGCTGATCTGGCTGGAAAGCGCCAGCGATGAGTATCTTGAAAAAATCTACCGGCATACCGATTGTCTGATTGCCGCATCGGAATGCGAAGGGTTTGGCCTGCCGCTGATTGAGGCCGCCCAGCATGACTTGCCCATTCTGGCCCGCGATATTGCCGTATTCCGCGAAGTGGCCGGCGAATACGCCAGCTATTTTCGCGCCAGCCAGCCCGATGCGCTGGCGCAGTCGCTCCGCGACTGGCTGGACAGCTATGCCATTGGCGGCCACCCGCGCTCTGGCGCCATGCCGTGGCTGACCTGGCAAGCCAGCACCCAGGCGCTGCTGCATGCCGTGCTTCCTCCCCGATCAACCGAGTGACCCTGGCCGATGACCGATATTGCCTTGCCCAGCAACTTTTCTGCGATTCCACCCGATTCTGCCGGGGCGGAAGGGACAGACACGTCGTTGAGTGCAGCAGTCAAGCAGGTCATCACCGTTCATCTGAACAATATCCCGCTGTTGACCGGGCTGGCCCCGGCGGTGTTGCAACAGCTGGGCCAGAGCATGCAGTTTCGCACCGTGGAAAAAGGCACGTATGTGATGCACAAGGGCAGCGCTGGCGAGCATCTGGTGTTTCTGCTGTCCGGGCATCTGCATGTGCTGGATGTGACCGAAGATGGCCGGGAAATTCATCTGGCCACCCTGGCGCCGGGTGATTATGTGGGTGAAATGGCGGTAATTGACGGCCAGCCGCGTTCGGCGTCGGTGCAGGCCAATGAAACCGCACTGGTGGCATTTTTGCCGCGCGCCCAGTCGTTGCAGCTGATTTACACCAACCCACTGGTGGCCGAACGGGTGATGACGCGCATGGCCGGCACCATCCGTGCGGCGGCGGCCAACCGGGCCATCCTGAGCATTCCCAACGCCTTCCAGCGCGTGTATGCCGTGCTCAACCAGCTGGCCAAGCCGGTGCCGGGCAATATGGTGGTGATTGCCAGCATGCCCACCCAGCAAGAAATTGCCGCCATGGTGAATACCAGCCGGGAAACCGTGTCGCGGGCGCTGCAGGTATTGTTACAAAAGAAAGTTGTGGAAAAAGACATGCGCCGCCTGATTGTTCGCCAACCCGAGGCCTTGCGTAAAATGGCCCTCGAAGACCCCAGCCTGGCGGCTGTTTCGTCTGCGCAGGCGGGGCAGTGACCGGTTTCTGGCCGCGCCTGCGCGCCGGATTGGCCCACCTGGAATACAAGCTGCGCGAAGAAGACAAGCAGCAGCATATGGTATGGAGCTTCTGGCTGATGCAGGGTGCGTGTATCCTCTGGCCCATGCCCTGGGCGCTGCTGGCCGTCTGGCTGGCGGGGCTGGGCAAGGAAATCTGGGACGGCCGTTATGGCAGCGGGTTTTGCTGGTACGACATGCTCGGGAATACGCTGGGTTTGCTGGCCGCAGTGATTTTTATCAGTTTGGCCCCGGAAGGGCTCTATCAAGCATGAAACTTCTTGTAAACGGCATTCCCCTGTTGTCCCCGCTGACTGGCATTGGCCAGTACACCCGCCAGCTGTGCAGCGAGCTGGTGCGCCAGCCGGACATCGACCTGCTGATGTCGTATGGCATGCGCTACGAGCGCGGCCTGCATCTCCCCTCGGCCAGCACCACCCGCTCGCTGCAGGCAGGCTACAGCCTGCTGCGCAAAATCCTGCCGCGTCCACGCCAGCTGAAACGGCTGGTGGAAGAAACCCGCTTTACCTGGACCAGCCGGCGGATCTTGCGTGAGGGCTATCTGTACCACGAGCCGAACCTGCTGCCACTGCCCTACGAAGGCCCCACCGTCATCACCCTGCATGACCTGTCCTGTTTTGACCATCCGGAAACCCATCCGGAAGAACGGGTGAGCATCATGCACCGCGAGCTGCCGCCAGCGGTGGAGCGGGTAGACCATATCATCGTGATTTCCGAAGCGACCCGCCGGGCGGTGCAGCAGCGCTTTGGCGTGGACGATTCGCGCATTACCGTCACCCTGCTGGCCGCTGACCCCCGGTTTGCCCCACGTCCGGCTGACAGCCTGCGCGCTGCGCTGGCCGAGCTTGCGCTAAGCCCCGGCGGCTATTTGCTCAGCGTGGGCACGCTGGAGCCACGCAAAAACCTCACCACCCTGTTTGAAGCCTACGCCGGCCTGCCCGACGCCGTGCGCCAGCGCTATCCGCTGGTGGTGGTGGGCATGCCAGGCTGGCGCACCGAAGGCCTGATGGCGTCGGCCCAGCAGCTGGTCAGCCGGGGCGAGCTGCGCTTCATGGGCTATGTGGACGATGCCGTGCTGCCGCTGCTGTATGCCGGTGCGGCGGCATTTGCCTACCCGTCGCGTTATGAAGGCTTTGGCCTGCCGCCGCTGGAAGCCATGGCTTCCGGGGTACCGGTGCTGGTGTCCAACACCACCTCGCTGCCGGAAGTGGTGGGCGATGCCGGCGTACAGGTGGCGCCAGACGACGTGGACGCGATGCGCGAAGGGCTGCACCGCCTGCTGGACGACCGCGACGAAGCCCGTCGCCGGGCCGATCTGGGCCTGGCGCAGGCTGCGATGTTCAGCTGGGAAAAGTGCGCTGCCGAAACCCTGGCGGTGTACCGGCGCGTGCAGCAGTCGCGCGGCCTGGCCTGATTGCCCAGGATGCGCTTGCCCCGCCCGGCCCAATTGCTGGGCATTCGCCTTGGGCTGGTGCTGCTGGCCTGCTGCCTGGCCGGCTGGGTGGAATGGCAGCGCCCACAACTACTCATCCGGTTTGATGAAGCGCTGCGCGACCTGCAGCATCAGGTCAGCGCCAGCCTGCAGCCTGAAAACCGGGTGGCGGTGATTGATATCGACGAAGCCAGCCTGCAGCGCCTTGGGCCGTGGCCATGGCCGCGCCAGCGGATTGCCGACCTGCTGGAAATTCTGCTTGCCACTTATCAGGTGCGCGGCATTGGTGTGGATATCCTGTTTCCCGAACCTGCTGACCCGGCGGGCGACGCCCGGCTGGCCTTGCTGGCCGAACACGCACCAGTCACCCTGGCACAAATCTTTGATTACACCGTCCGCAGCGCGCCGCTGCAGCAAGGGCAGCTCAGCGGCGGCCAGCCTGCGCGGGCGGACCCTGCCCAGGTGGTTGCCGCCCATGGCTATATTGCCAACCATGCCGGGTTGCGCCAGGCACGTTGCCTGGGCAATATTGGCTATCGGCCAGACAGCGACGGCGTGCTGCGCCGGCTGGCTCCGCTGACCCGGTTTCAGGGGCGCGACTATCCGCTGTTTGCCGCCACCGTGCTGGATTGCGCCCAGCCGCCTGGCAGTGTGTCTTTCCTGCCTCAGCTGGATGAAGCGACCTGGCGGATTCCCTATCCCCACCAGTGGCAGGCGTATACGGTGATTTCTGCTGCCGACATCCTGCAGCAGCGGGTAGAACCCGCCTTATTAAACGGACGCTATGTGCTGGTGGGTGCCTCGTCACTGAGTTTGGGCGACCACGTCAGCACACCGCTGGCCCCGCTCAATGCCGGTGTGCTGGTGCATGCCGCCAGTCTGTCGGCGCTACTGGATGTGCAGCAGGGCAATGGCCAGCACCCCTGGCATGGCCGTGGCCTGCTGGCGCTGTGGGTGCTGGCCAGCGCGCTGCTGTTTGTGTTTGCCGTGCCGCGCCTGCCGGCCTGGGGCAACGTGCTGTTGTTGCTGTTGCTCACCGGTGGCTGGCTGTTGCTCGGCTTATGGGGCGTGCAGCGTGGGGCCGAGTGGTCAATCAGCGCGCCGCTGAGCGCCTACCTGCTGCTGCTGGCCACCGTCATCCCGTTTGAATGGTGGCAAACCCAGCAACGCAACAAACGCCTGCTCAGCACGTTTTCCCGTTACGTCGCGCCGTCAGTGCTGAATGAACTGGTGCGCCGGGGCATGCTCGATACCCTGACGCCCACCCTGCGCGAAGTCACCATTCTGATTGCCGACATGGAAAGCTACACCCGCACCATGGCCGCCCTATCGCTGCCCGACGCCGCCCGGCTGATTCGCGATTTTCTCGAACGACTGACCGCACCCGTGCTGGCGCACAGCGGCACCCTGGACAAATACACTGGCGATGGCCTGGTGGCATTCTGGGGGGCGCCGCTGCCTTGCCCGGAACAGGCCGATAGCGCCGTGTCGGCAGCACTGGATATCTTGCAGGCGGTGGCGGCTCTCAACCAGCAACGCCATGCCGAGCAACTGCCGCCATTGCGCGTGCGCATCGGCATTGAAAGCGGTCTGGCACTGGTGGGGGATCTGGGCACCACCTTTCGCAGCAGCTATACCGCCGTGGGTGACTGCATCAACTTTGCCTCGCGACTGGAGTCTGCTGCGCGCACCCTGCCGGCGGACATCATCATCGGCAACGAAGCTGCCAGTCGCATCACCCAGCACACGCTGATTCCGCTGGGCAGCATTCAACTGCGCGGCACCGAGTCGATGATGGCGGTGTTTACCGTGGGCCGGGGGCATGCCGGCTAGCAAGGTGCGCCGGAGGGCGCATCAGTGCAGGTCAAACACCTCAGCCAGGCTGGCCGCATCCAGCGCGCGCTGAAACCAGTCGTCCAGCTGGGCTGTGCTGGCCAGCGGCAAACGGGCCAGAATAGCCGGATCAAGTGGGCCAAAGCGCTTGTTGAGCAGCAGCTGCAGCAGCTGAAGCCGGGTGCTGTGTTCTGCTTCCTGCCGGCCCTCCTGTCGTCCTTCTTTTCGCCCTTCCTGTCGCCCCTCTTGCCGTCCTTCCTGAAGCCCTTCGCGTTTTCCTTCCAGCACTGCGTCACTACGCCATTTGGCCACTCGGGTTTCCAGCATGTCGGTTCCTTTCAGCAGTTGGTCGATATCAGGGACGTCCAGGCCTGGCATTTTGTGGCTCAGGCGGTAGTGCAGCCACTCCATGGCTGCCCGGCCAATGGTGGCCCTGAAGGGGGAGTTGGCCACCATCTGGCCAAAGTAACGGATGGCCTGCCGGGTTTCTTCGGTGTCATTCGGGTGTTCCATCCGGAAGATGGCCGCCACCACGCCTTGCAGTCCTTCCAGATAGTCGGCGCTGAAGCGGCCTTCGTCCAGCAGCCAGAACTTCAGCCGTGGCTGAAACTCACGCAGCACCGAGGGGTGCGGCTGGATCAGGTCGAATACTTCCGGGCTGTGCCTCCAGCGGGCGTCGCCGTTATACAAGACAATCGGCAGCACTGGCGGCAGGCCCTGGGCCAGATCCACGGTTTTGCTGCGCACCAGATGGTCATACAAGGCCGACACATATTGCATGATCCGCACCGGCATGCCCCGGTCCACCGAGGATTGAAATTCCAGCAGCAAATACAGATAAACGCGCTGGCCGCTCAGTTCAACCGACCAGACAATATCGTCTTCTCGCTGTTTCATGGCCGGGGTGATGAAACTGCCGGTTTCGCGGCGCAGGGAGGCATAGTCCAGCAAGGGGGCCAGGCCTGGCGGGGCGAAGGTTTGCAGCAGTTCACGCACCAGATCGGCGTGTGAAAACAGGAACTTGTAACCGGTGTCGTGCAGATGTGCCATGGGGGGTATTGTAGGCATGCCGCCAGTCAGAGGCAAACACCAGGCAGTGTTGCTCGCAGGCGATTTCCCCACGTTTTTCTAACGGCCAAACTGCCATTGCCAGCCCAGCTGCACGCTGCGGCTCTGGTAGGCAAACAGGGAAATATTTTCCCGGTTGCGCACCATGCGATACTCCAGAAACAGCCCGTGTTCCTTGCTCAACGGCAGCGAAACCATCGCCCGCAACAATTGGGTGTGCTGGCGGCGGGCCACGTCGATCAGGCCGGGAGAATAGCTGCGGGCACCGGCCCAGCTCTGATACAACCAGCCCAGTTCACCCAGCACGCCGCCGCCCAGCGCGGCGCGTGCCGACAGGCTGGCAAACAGGCCATGCCGGTCGCCGCCGGCGCGGGCACCATTGCCAATATCCACCCCATAGCCGCCGCTGCCCTGTAGCCAGATGGGGCCTTGCTGATAGGTCAGCACGCCACGGGCTTCCCACAGGCTGGAGTCAAAATACGAGCGCGACGGGTATACCACATGGCTGACCCCGGTCAGCCCGCTCAGTTGCCAGCCTGCTGGTAGCGGCAGCGGTGGGGTAATCCAGGCATTCAGCGAGGCATAGCGCTGGTAATCCTTCCCGCCCAACTGGGTCAACCCCAGCGAGCCCCCCAGCCGGGTGTCCCAGCCAGCAAAGCGGCGCA
>ERZ650312.2247-NODE-2247-length-10674-cov-19.560034_pt1 | contig 10674 bp, 9 predicted proteins | sample MGYA00376248_ERZ650312 | MGnify/ENA primary metagenome ERZ650312 (study PRJEB26733, sample SAMN07839316) | wastewater metagenome | biome: urban; feature: wastewater treatment plant; material: waste water | place: USA: North Carolina | collected 2016-07-28 ... | reverse complement strand
ACGCCCGGTAGCGCCGCCGCCACTTGGAGACAGTTTGCACCGTCGTGCCCAAGCGTTGGGCAATCATGGTGCCCGACTCCCCATCTGCGCAGCCCAGCACGATTCGCATGCGCAGCTTCTCGTCCTCGGGCGCTTTGCGTACGCGCAGTCGCGCATGCAGCTCTGCGCGCTCGGCATCGGTGATCTGCAGCTTCGTGGCGGGGCGTCCAGGGTGGGCCATCAGCGTAGTCTCCTATAAGGAAGCTGATTCGACCAACACCGGTCAAAATAGTTCTATCTATTTTTGAGACACCACACTAGGCGCGCAGTAGCGGCCGAACCTCAGGTTCCACCGGCTCATCATCCTTGCGCTTGGTGGCTCCCGCCAGTTTCAGCCGTGGGCCCTCGGGCAAGTGCTCACGAAGGTGGAGCAAGCCTTTGGCGTTTTTCAGGCCCGCACGCAACACCACCTCGTCCTGGTGAACGCCTTCACGCAGCAGCCGCACCAGCAAGGTGTTGCGCACAATCTGTGGGCCCAGGCGCAGTGGCGGGGCTTCGCCCACAGATGCGCAGGCCTTCAGCAGGAAAGCCCGCACCAGGTTCAAAAGTTGCTCGTCGGTGAGCACCTTGCCTGTTTTGCCAGAAAACAGGATCTCGCTGGCAGCGTGCGCGGGCGATGTTGCCTTGACCCGCAGCCACTCCACGATGCCCAGGCGGGTGTGCTCGGAGATCAGCAGCTCTCGCACGCGGGTGTAGCTTTCACCATCCACCTTGATAGAGGCGTCCTGTTGGCCAGCCTTGTCCACGAATGCTTGCACCAGCAGCCCGCGCAGCTCAGCCGGGGTGAGCCCCAGCTCGAACAGGACACGCAACAAAGCGCGGTTGCGCACCGCGATCTCACGCTGGGCGATTTCGGGGTCAATCGGCTCATCCAGCATTTGGATGCAGCGATCCCACACGCGAGGCGAAAGAATCGCGCCCAGCGGGTTTTCAATCGGGGGCTTGTCCCTGTCGGCCACAGAGCTGACGGGATTTTCTGGGATGACGCCTTTATCAACGGCGTGGTCATAAACGCGCACCAGGACGCGCCAATATCGGCGCCGGGTAATTGCGCTGACATGTTCGCCGGTTTTTCTGCTGCGGATTCCAGATTGGATAAAGCTCACGACAAAAGGAGGCGTGACATCGGCCCAGTGAACAGGCGGTGCACTACCCTTCTCTCTTTCGCCATCCAGAAAACGCTTCCAGGTGCTCCAGATATACCGGTACGCATCAGCATCCTCTTCTGAAATAGGACGACGGTCAGAAATTGCGCAGTGGCGAAGCCATTGCTCAAAGATTTCATCAGCGCTGAGGATGGAAATGCTGGTCATGGTGGGCACCTGTGAGACCAGATTTTAAGTTTTCCGGCTGCAAATATCAAATCACTACCAAGGAAAACGAATTTTCGCATTCATTGGCGTAATTTTTTGCATATAAAACAACACTCCAAGGCTCATGCGTAAACAAGCCCCCTCCTTCGTTACGACTGTCTTTGTTTATCTTGAGGCGAGCATTATGTAATCCAAATTAATCCATCAGTGGGAAAAGCCGCAAACGATAGTTCTCAGGATGGTTGAAAGTCTTTTATCGACAGAGTTGAGGGCCTGATTTGCAAGCACTCATGCTGAGCCAAGCAACTAAAGTCAGAAAAGAAAACCCAACATCAGTCCAAGAAAACTGCGTGGTTTTTCCGTCCGGTGAAAGGACAGTTCAGCTATGACGATGCTCGTCCTTTTGCAGGCGCTCAATGTGCTTTTCCAGCTTGTCACGCCAACGACCTGCAAGCGGGCCAATTACCCCGATAAGGATGGCGAACGCAGCCGAAACTAGCGCAAAGGTGAGATAGGTTTTACCACTCATGACATTTCAAATCCGCAGCCAGTTTAGCCAATGTATGACGACCAAGCTACGCGGGAAAGGCGCTCAAAGCGCTTTTAGCGAATGCAGGCAAGATAGCGAAGACGAGTACAGCTAATTCTTATGCTTATCGCTAAGGCGGCGAGCCCGTCACATCCAGGGTATAAGAATTGTGTGGTTTTGATGCCTCTAGGCAAGCGAAAGCTCGACATTTAGAGTGACTTGCGACGGTATTCCAGTGTCGTTCTCCTGAACATCAACCAAAGCACTCCATTTGAAGATATCAATGTTATGAGAAAAATGGAATTAGCGGCGCGTTGCGGCTGATATACAAGGGATGAGTTGGTGATCCATCTTTATTTTTGGCAAAGCAAAATACTTTCTCTGGATCACAGACTTCACGAAGTATTTTCTCAACCTCAGTGCCACGTCCAGACATGTGCCCTATTCTTCCCCAGCTAACCACGACAAAACGCGCCTTGGGAGCAATCTCTCGTATCCACTTGTCATTTTCTGGAAGACTCAGCGTTTGTGCGCTTCCAAGCTCATCCGAATAAGTACCCCTGATAGACATAACATTCAACTGGTAATAAGCACCAACACCCCAGTAATTGCGCGCACGGTCACACATGCCATCGACTGTTTGATCACCATCCTCTTCTGTGGCGCCAGATGGGTTCATGCTGATTCCGCAGGCATAGTCTTCGACATCACCCCAGTGCCTGAAAAGCGTAAAGCGGTGTGTCCGGTCTGGGCTGAATCGCGTTCGTTCTCGAACCAGTGGGTCAACCGGACCAAGTGGTAGTGGAGCTGGAGAACCTAGCGCGGCAGTCGCTTTTTTTGCTTTGGGCATGTGATGTTTGACGATGGTTTGCATCAGGCGAAGGCTTTTGCCGTTGCTTCAGGCAGAGGCCTGTGAGCGCCAAGCATTCGCTCTTGGGTTACACCGGCCCTCTGGCTTCTCAGCGCCTCCCAGGCCTTTTTGATTTTGGGATGGGAACAGCGATCCAGCGTAGGGCCCCACTGCCCCATCTGGTCATCGAAGAGCATTCGACCAATGGTGTTCTTGGCGGCGATGGCCAGCCACTCAAAATCAGGTAACACCACCCGCTCAAGCCGCGTCTGGGGCAGGATGGTGGTGAACCCAAGACCTGCTGGGTCGAAGTCCATGAATGCCCAAATGGGCTCGGATCGGGCCTCTACAGCGCGCTTGGCGTTTTCGTTGGAATAGATGTTGTCTCCATGGAAGATAACCATGGCTGATTGGCCTTGCCAGTCGATCCACTCGTAATGGTGCAAATCAGTGAACGTTTCCCAGTTCTCCACCACGCAAACCACATCGCACTCAACGCACACCAGCAAGTCTTCGGCTTTCGAGACAAGGCTCAGCTGCGGAGGCAATGCGACTTGTTGGCCATCTAAACGGCAGTTCCCCAGCAGCTTGAAGGCCACCTCACCCTTGTGCACACCACGAGTTCCTAACTTTTCGGACATACCGCCGTGCATTGCAGCGGCTGAGCGCTTTGAGTCCTGCGGGAGTGACTGCAAAGGCAGATCGTGGTTTTGCAAGAGTTTGCGGGCTTGCTGCCAGTGCTCAGGTGTGTAGAAAACGTTGGTACCCATGACCTGGCCCAAGCCATATCCATGAGCCAGTGTCCTAGTGGCCACACCCACGGACAGGTGAGCTGGTCGTTCATTGGCGATTCGTTGCAGCGCCTTTTGCTCATTGAGTGTGAACGTCATCCCTGAACCTTCTCCGCGCTGAAAACCAAAACGTCATCGAACAGCTCATTGACACTGAATATCTGAGTGGGCTTTGAGTCCACCATCTGCGCATTGAGCCCCAAAGAGGCCAAACGCGGGTAGCAGTACATGAGCCAGGCGCTGTCATCCACCTCGCTGAGATCCATTCGCCCCCGCTTCCACTCAAGGAGTGAGACTTTTTCCTCGGAGCCCCGCAACTCACTGGCCAAGGCCATGATTGCACGAACGTGGCTGGGTATCTGCTCCTCTTCATCCTCGTCCTCGTCCTCATCCTCGATCAGTGCCTGTGGGATTGAAGGCTTTTTGGGCCGCTTGGGAAGCTTGGGGGGAGGTAAAAGCGGCAGAACCCGGCTCAGCAAGTCTGCGTTGATGAGATCGTCGGTGTCGGCTACATCCGGCTGTACACGGATAGCGATAGCAGCAGGCCTGAGCATGGATGCGGCCAGAGGATGAGCGGGATCAACTTCAATATCCCAGCCTGCAGTGGTTTTGTGGCGTCCAAGCCAAAGGGCCACGCCCGAAAGTAGCTTTTGACGCCTATCCATGAGCCGTGCATCAAAAAGCCGCGTGGAGATCACAGACTGAGCATCCTTGATGAGGCCTGACCATTTGAGCACCTGGCTGCCCAGCCTGCGCGAGACGAGCATGCGGGCTTCGGGCAGCCCGCGCGCAATGGCCTGCTCGTTCACGCTCTGGCTGAACTGCGTGATGGACGACATGCTGCTCAGAAACGTTTTGATTTGCCGCAGGTACCTGGCGTTCTGCCGCAGCTTGGACTGCAGGCTCTCCACGTTGCCGTATTTGTTGCCAATGAGCACATGCAGCATGTGAAGGTTTTGCTCAATGCTGTAGGCAATATCAACGGTCACCTCATCAAGCGCCCAGTAGAGCTGATCCATCGTGGAGCTGCTGGTGTTGTCTGCGAAGTGGCGCATCTCATCCCAAATGGCCATGGCCTGGCGCATGGATGCGCTGAGGTTGCGCAGATCCTTGAGCGCGTGGTAACTGGACAGGTGATCGGCCAGGAACTCCCGCAGACGAGGGTTAAGACGGTACGCGCCCTCATCGTAGGGCTTGATAGCGCCCACCTCAAACAAGGCTTCAACGCCCTTCTGGTGAGCCTTATCCCCCATCGAGACTTGCCCATCAAAGGCTTCAGCCACGATGTCGGCATGCCGGGACAGCACGCCCAGCAGTTTTTTTACGTTATCGCTGGGTTCGCTCACTGAGCCCCCTCGTCGCTTTGTGCTGCCTGGATGAGATCCACCTCAGCAGCCTCGTTACCCTCAATCTCTGGAAGGGCAACGTTGGTGGACAGGTATTCGAGCACCGCATATAGCTGGTCAACCTTGCCTGTGACACGGTACGTGTCCTGGTCTTTGACGGGACGCACCAAATAGCCATCTTTGCAAAGGTGCTCAACCAGCCTGCGCAGGTTTTCTCTGACGGTGTAGGTCTGGCTGGCACGGTCGATGACATCGAGGCGCGCTTTGAGTTGCATCTCCAGCGTAGTCGAGTTGGACACCGCCTGTTCCAGCGCATAAAGGTGGATGTACTCCCCCGGAACGAGGTCGATCTTCATCGCATCGGTCTGCCGGATCAAATCCAGCATCTCGATAGCAGGCCCGTAGACATCCCGGAAGTTCTGGAACTCGTTCTTGAGCTGGCGCACATCCTCTGTATGGATCAAGAGAGGGGCCATGAAAAACGCCCCATCCTCCCCCAGGCGCGCGAGGCGCTTGCCAATGCCCTCCAGCCAGGCATCCACCGAATCTCGCACCTCAGGCTGCCGCAAGATCTCAAACTCGTTGGGGTAACGGTACTGGCAGATGTACTCGCCCTGAAGCAACAGAGTGGCTACTGACTTGTTCATGCCGCGCTCCCCTCTTCGAGGGCCTGAGTGCTTTGATCAGGTGCAACATGCCGCTCACGGATACGCCCCCTGTCCTGGAAGAGATACCGCTGCGCGAACAAGGGGTGCAGCAGGGGATCCAGGTCGGGCGCTGCAGTGATCACATCGATTCTGTTTTCAGCCAGCATCTGCATCAGAGCCCGCAAGTTGGGCCCGTCGAATGTAGCGATTTCGTCAGTGACCCATGGCACATAGATGGGCGCAGAGCCACGCATCGTATTGATGATCGCAGCCACCAATGTGATGCGCAGAATGGCCGATAAGCCGTTGCTGGAAATACCGGCCAGCTGGGAGTCCCTCTTGAACTCCTTGAGGGTACCGTTGTCCCGAACAGAGCCGCTGAGGGTGATGTGCTTGGACAAATCCACATCGAGATTGCCATCGTTGCCCAGAACGCTCGCAAACTCAGCAACGGCTGCAGTGATGTCGGCAGGCGCGGGTAAGGTGTCATCCATGGCGGCCTGGTTCAGGGAGTAGTTACGGATGGCCTCAGACATGCGCTTGAGCATCTTGTAGAAGCCCAAATCCTCGAAGGTAGGCTGGATGTTCAGCGTCAGGTCTTGAATCCGCTCAAAACACCGTACCTGGCTGAGCCCAGCCTGCAGTCGTGCATTGACGCTGCGCACTTCGGACTCAAACTCAGAAATCGCTGACTGCAGGCTGCTGATGTTGGTGAGGAAGCTTCGCAGGGTCTGGTTGGCGGGTCGGATGAATTGAGGGCCAATGCTGCTGTAGCAGTGAATCAGCTCCATCGCCCTGGTATGAATGGATGCCTCTGGGCTCACTCGCTCCCCCATCCAATCGGTAATGAACTTGGCGAGCTGGGTATCAGCAGAGCACAACACGCGCTCCAGTGCGCCAAAGCTGTTTTGCAGCCCGCGCTCAGCCTCCAACAGCTGGCTTTGTATGGTCGATTGACGCCCTTTCATCTGCTCGTAGGTCGCGCTCGTATCCACCGTGGACAGAACAAAAGCGGGACGGGGGCCAATACTTTCCAGAAGCAGCTGAAGCTTGCTCGTCTCAGTGCTGAGCACATCAATGACTTCCTCCATGCTCTGAAGCGTCGATTTCATCTCTTTGGTGCGGGCATCCCAGTTCCTCTGGTGGCTGGACAAAGCGGTCTGGGCAGATTCATGCGCTGTCTTTGCAGAATTCACTTGCAAGCGAAACTGCTCATAGCGCGTTTCTCCAGCTGACTCTGTGTATTCGCGCCACGCTTTGATCACCGCATCCCTGTTCTCTATCGCGGAGATACGAGCTGCCAAATCATTGATCTTGGCGCGCACGGTGTTCAGCGTCCCAACATCGATCCCTTGCTCGCTCAGGTGCGTACGTTCCTGCTCGCTGATGGCTTTCAGGGTCTCACCCAATTCCTTTTCAGCGTTGGTGATGGACTGAGAGATCTGCGCTACAGCTTCATCCCTTCTCTGCAGGGCGATTCGTCGTTGCTGCGTCCTGCGGTCTTCAATGGCAGCCAGATCAACACTCAGCTTCTTCTTGGATGCTGCGATTTGCGCCTGAAGTTGATTGATATCCTTGAAAATTGCTTCTTTGGCGGCTTTGGCTAAGCTCACACCCTCATCGCGCTCAACACGCACAGCCTCATTGACACGATCCAAGACCTGGCGCTGTGCCTTGATCTGACCACCGAGGATCTGAATGGCTGCGGTGGCATTGGCCAAATCGTCATTGGCAATCTTGACTTCGTTGCCGATGCGAGCAAGATCTTGCTCGGAGCTATGCAACTGCTGCTGTGCTGCGGCACGCTCCTCATCTGCCCTGGCCAGCCCATCACGCAAGGCCGCATCCTCCGTCCATGCTGGCAAAGTGATCTTGCTGGTATCCAAAGCCCAGCCAAAAAGGCTCCCACCTTCCTCAACAAACAGAGGCTCAAGATCACTCCGGTGAAGGAGATTAGGATCCAAAACCGTTGCCAAGTCTCGTTTCCAGGCATCGGAAGGGTGGGCACGCAGAGCGTAAAGCAGGCTGTCCTTTTCAGGCGCCAGCATTGACTGTGCCTTGCTGAAATTCGCCTCGCAGTCGGCAAGCCTTTGCCGGTGCGCCGTGATAGTGCTTTCTTGGCGCGTAAATGCTTCTTGAGCTTGCTGGAAAGCTGCTAGGGCCTGCGCCTTAGTCTCTTGGGCATCGTTGAGCCGATTATGGAGTTCCTGCAGCGTGCTGTTAGCTTCCCCCAAAGCATTTAAAGCTTCTTGGCTCACCGCAGGATTTGAAACCCTCTCATCCAAGCGGCCAAACTCCTCTCTCTTTTGCGTGACGAGCTGCTGAATATCGTCCTGAATAACCTCTGCCTCAACGCGAAGAGAATTTGCCTGTTCGGCGGCTGAAGCATCAATGCCTTCACAGGTAGTTTGGTAAATGCTGTTGGGAGCACTCTTTGACGCCTCCAAGGTGCCAATGAGCTTGTTGTGCGCCAGTCTGGCATCGTTGCGTAGGGTCTCGTACTGCCGGATAGCCTCTTCCTGCCCTTGGGATGCAATGGCGACCTGATCGGCCAAAGTGGCTTTCTGCTGCTTCAGCGTGGGCAGTTCAGACTGCAGAGCTGCCCAGTGAGTGACGTTTTCTCTCTCGAACCATTCGCGCGTACGGCTCAACTCATTGAGGTTCCCCGCAACTTCTGTGAATCGTTCCCCTGCGGAAGCGACTGAGCCTTGCAATTGGTCGAGAACTTGTGCAGCGTATTGGCACTCAGTCTCCCATGCAGTGCGGGCGTCTCCAAGCTCTTGCCGCTTCAAATGGTTCAAAGACTCTTTTTTGCCCATCAGCGTAGAGACATCCCACCACAGCGCCCTCTTGTCATTTTCTGCCGCGTTGTAGCGACTCATCCAGTTGCGCAGTTCGTCTACCTTTGCCTTTTGTTCGATCACCATCTGGCAAGCACGGTTGGTTTTGAGCCAGGCCTGAAGGTCAGACTGCTTTTGTCGGAATGGCAGCCTGCCCGATTCCCCCGCCCGTCCCAGGTTTTGCTGAGCACGGCTAACTGCGACGGCAGTGATGTCGTCAAAGCTCACACTGTCTTTGACCATGGCGGCAATGAGCTTGTCGAGGTTGTCCAACGGCACAGGGGCAAAGGAATAGTCAGCCTGGAATGCCCTGATGCTGCGATCTTTGGTGTGAATCGCAGTACGCAAGATGACGCTTCGATACTCAGCAACGGTGAATTTCTTGCTGTACTTCACGGACGCCTGGCTCTTGCTCTCCTCATCGGTGATGAAGAGGCCATCTCGTACAAACAGCGACTGATCCCAGCCACAGTTGAAGATCCGGTAAAACGGAGATCTTGAATCAGACGGCTCACGGCGCATGACAGCCAAACGCAGCTCGCTCTCGTCTCCGCGCTGATATTCAAAGGCGATGGCGCTGCTTTCTTCGGGCAGGATGAAAGGCACCATTCCTCCCCGATTGGAGTCATCACCTACAAGACGGTTTGGCGAGAAGCCGAAGAACAGCGGCAGCAACCTGAGGGTCATGGTCTTGCCAACACCGTTGGGCCCCGTCACCAATGCGCCGCCGCGAGGATCTACCACCGTAATGCGATTACTGGGCAGGGCTTTGTTCGTTCCTGCGTTGATCAAGAACATTCGACGCAACTGGTACTTGCTTGTGGTGACGTTATCCATTCGGTAGTCCATAAAAAAAGCCCGCATGAACGGGCATTTTGATTATTGAAATGATCGCCCAGATCTACTGAGCCATTGTGACAACGGCTGGAAGAGCGAACACCCTCGAAAAACAATCGAAAGGTTGATTTTTCATCAAAGCCACAACAAATAAATCATCTTCACCACTTTTGCCATCAGAATTTCTGAGACTCTGAGGCACGCTGATCTCGTTTTGAATCCAGCTCGGCCTGGAGGTCTTCATTGTCTGTAATCAAGACATGAGACTCATCCAAGCGACCTAATCTCTCATACATATAAATGGAAGTGTTCTTACCCTTCCAAGCCACTTCTGTCGCATTAAATTCGCCACCATTTTTTGCCTTAAAGACATGGGTTTGGCTGGACGTTGGGGCTCCATAGCGATCTTTGAACACATTCAAGAGTGTCGAAAAATCAGACTGATCCAACTCCATGGTGAAGGATGTGACTAGCCCAGCTTTGAAATTGAGATAGACCTTGTAAGTAAAACCAAGGTTTGGCAAATTAAATAGCTTGAACTTTCCGCTATCCCCGCGTTGGTATTTATATGTTATATCCTGAGTATCGATACATACCCCGTCCATACTCTTGAGAGCCTCGAAGTCCATCATCACCATCTTGGAATTCTGACTGATGTACGTTGTGGGGCAATTTTGGACGGTCAGTGGCTTCTTGAATTCAATGCCTAAGAAGGAGCTTGGCTCCTTGACCCACCCCTTTTCTGCCGCTTGTGTTTGCGCAGGAGAGCGAGAAGGAGCCTTTTTCGGAAGTGCTTGCGCGAATACACCTGTCGAGACCAGTGCAGTGGCTACAAAGGCGAATTTGATAGATGAGTTGAAATGAAAATTCATCTTTCCCTACGAGAACGTTTATTTATTAGTTTAAATTAGTAAGTTTCAATAAATTGAACACCAGCTCTATCACTTAGCTCAATTTTCTGCAAGCGCGCAAGCAGCAAATTCATCCAGTTGTCATCGGACGCAGCCTTTTGTCCAACATATTCATTTCCCTGGCAGAATGTTTCGAAGCGCACTCGCACATCAGGCTGAGCTATTTGGAAACCCACGGGAGACAGATCATCGGTCAAGAGATCGAGGCGAACATCTCCCTTCGCATCAATCCAAAGCACATGGTGACCAGCTTCATCATCAGCCGCCTGGAAAACCTCTTTCAGGCCCTGCGAAGATAGATTGTTAAGATTCACAGATGAACTCCATTAGATTTGTTGAACCTGATTGAAAAATAGAATTATAAATACGACTTCAGCAGCCAATTTATAGATTAACAAACTGGAATATAACGCCGAAAACTTTGGCATCGAGAAGCCAAAGCTTCACCTACTGGATTGAATACTGGTCACCTTGCCATCAGTAAAGTTGACATACGAGCCTGAATCGCCCCGGGATTCGCGGAGGCCATTTGGTTTAACAGGCTGCTGAAATACTCCCCGCCGTCACTTCC
>ERZ650312.2243-NODE-2243-length-10693-cov-4.246569_pt1 | contig 10693 bp, 8 predicted proteins | sample MGYA00376248_ERZ650312 | MGnify/ENA primary metagenome ERZ650312 (study PRJEB26733, sample SAMN07839316) | wastewater metagenome | biome: urban; feature: wastewater treatment plant; material: waste water | place: USA: North Carolina | collected 2016-07-28 ... | reverse complement strand
CGACCTTCTTGCTGCCCGCCGGGGTGGAGTTCTCCTTCTCCATGAGCTTCAAGAAGTTCGAGAGACCTTAGACGGGGATTTGACAGGTCAGGTCAGCTTCCAGCATGTTCACTTCCAGTATGTGGACAACAAACCTCTGATTCGGGACTTTAATCTGGAGGTTGAACCAGGAGAAATGGTGGCCATTGTTGGCCCGACGGGTGCTGGTAAGACCACGCTGATTAACCTTCTCATGCGTTTCTATGATGTGACGCAAGGCGCCATTACTGTCGATGGCCATGATATTTGCAACCTTTCTCGGCAGGAATATCGCAGGCAGTTTGGGATGGTCTTGCAGGATGCCTGGCTCTATGAAGGCAGCATCAAGGAAAACCTACGTTTTGGCAACCTAGAGGCTACTGATGAGGAGATTGTTCAAGCAGCCAAAGCAGCCAATGTGGACCATTTTATCCGCACTCTACCAGGCGGCTACAATATGGAGATGAACCAGGAATCCAGCAATATTTCCTTGGGACAAAAGCAGCTCTTGACCATTGCCAGGGCCCTTCTGGCTGATCCCAAAATCCTCATTTTGGATGAGGCTACCTCCTCAGTCGATACCCGGCTGGAGCTCTTGATTCAAAAGGCCATGAAACGACTCATGCAAGGCAGGACCAGCTTTGTCATTGCCCATCGCCTATCTACCATCCAAGAAGCGGACAAGATTTTGGTCCTGAAAGATGGCCAAATTATTGAGCAGGGCAATCACGAAAGTCTCCTTGCAGACAAGGGATTCTATCATGATCTCTATATGAGTCAATTTAAACAAGAAGAAGTAGGATAAGAGAAAGATTTCTGTACTAAATGGTGCAGAATCTTTTTATCCGCCAAGAAAACGCTTTATTTTTTCTTTGCCAGTTTGACGCCAATGAGGTATAATGATATGGCAAGAAGAAAATTTGTCATTCTATTTATAGGAGGAACTTTATGTCCAAACATCTTGTTTCAAAGAGCATTCTAGCTTTGACATTGGCTTTATTTGCTCTAAATGGTCAAGCAGCACAGACAGAGGAAAAAACGACAGTCAGTCCTACCACAGAGAATAGCACGTTGGTTACAGAATTAGATCAACGTTCAACTACAACGACAGTCGATATTCCTACAACCTCGGTAGAAACGGGTCTATCAGCAGTCGAGGAAAGCAGTCTTCCAACGAATGGTCAGTCCGTTGCTGTCCGTATCTTGTCCACCACAGATTTGCATACTAATCTTGTTAACTATGATTATTACCAGGATAAGGAAACCCAAAATCTAGGTCTGGCAAAAACGGCGCTTTTAATTGCCAAAGCCAAGGCAGAAAATCCCAATGTTGTTTTGGTAGACAATGGAGATATTATCCAAGGAACCCCACTAGGGACTTATAAAGCTATTGTTAATCCTATCAAGGATGGGGAACAACACCCAATGTACAAGGCGCTGGACAGTTTAGGTTTTGATGCTGGTACCTTTGGGAACCATGAGTTTAACTATGGTTTGGATTTTTTAAATAAGGTAATTGCAACTGCAGGCATGCCTTTGGTCAATGCCAATGTATTGGATGCAAAGACCAATCAGCCATTGTTCAAAACCCATGAAATCATTGAAAAAACCTTTCTGGATGCTGACGGAAAAGAAGTGAGCCTGAAAATTGGTATTACGGGTATTGTTCCGCCACAAATTCTAAATTGGGATAAGGCCCTCTTAGAAGGCAAAGTCCTTGTCAATGATGCCGTAGAGAGCCTCAACACACTGGTTCCACAAATGCGGGCTGAAGGAGCGGATGTTGTCCTTGTTCTTTCCCATTCTGGTATTGGTGACAATATTTATGAAAAAGGGGAAGAAAATGTAGGCTATCAGATTGCAGGCATTCCAGGAGTAGACGCGGTGGTCACTGGTCACTCTCATGCAGAATTTCCTTCTGGTGATGGCAGCGGCTTTTATGAAAAATATCCTGGTGTGGATGGGGTAAACGGGACCATCAACGGTACTCCAGTAACCATGGCTGGTAAATATGGCGACCATCTCGGAGTGATTGACCTCAACCTTTCTTTTGCTGACGGTAAGTGGACAGTCAATAAGGGAACAGGTGCCATCCGTAAAATCGATACCAAGTCCACTGAGACAGATCAAAGCATTTGGGCTATTGCCAAGGAAGCTCATGAAGGAACTGTCAATTATGTCCGCCAAGAAGTTGGTCAGACAACCGCACCCATTAATTCTTTCTTTGCCCTTGTCAAGGATGACCCATCTGTACAAATTGTCAACAATGCCCAAATTTGGTATGCAAAAAGCCAGCTAGCAGGAACTCCAGAGGCAAATCTCCCAATCCTGTCTGCAGCCGCACCGTTTAAAGCAGGAACTCGTGGTGATGCAACAGCCTATACGGATATCCCAGCAGGTCCAATTGCCATCAAGAATGTGGCTGACCTTTATCTTTATGACAATGTGACTGCAATCTTGAAAGTCACTGGTGCAGATATCAGAGAATGGTTAGAAATGTCAGCTGGTCAATTCAACCAAGTTGACCCTAAGAGTACTGAACCGCAGCAACTCATTAATACAGACTATCGTACCTACAACTTTGATGTCATTGATGGTCTGACCTATCAATATGACATTACTCAGCCGAATAAGTATGACAGAAGTGGTGCGTTGGTGAATCCAGGTGCTTCCCGTGTTCGCAATCTCCAGTACCAAGGCAAACCGATTGTAGATAGCCAAGAGTTTATCGTTGTGACCAATAACTATCGAGCTAGCGGTAGCTTCCCAGGAGTAAAAAATGCTACTGTGAATCGCCTGCTTAACCTAGAAAATCGTCAGGCGATTATCAACTATATCTTAGCTGAAAAAACAATCAATCCTTCAGCAGATAGTAACTGGACTTTTGCAGATACTATCAGAGGGCTTGACCTACGCTTCTTGACTGCTGATCGAGCTAAAAATCTCCTTACTGAGGATACCAAGGACATTAGTTACCTCGGAGCTTCTAGCAATGAAGGTTTTGGCGATTTCCGCTTTACTTATGTAGAGCCAGATGCTGTGATTCCAATTCCAATCGAACAAACGACGACAACGAATACTTCTCCACAAACAACAGCAGAAACGCCATCCACTACCACAAAAACTCCAAAGAAAAAACTCCCTAAAACAGGTAGTGAAAATAACTATTTCTGGACCGTTGTTGGCTTTAGCATTCTCGGAGCAATTGTTCTTAGAAAAAGATCAGCTAGTCATGACTAGCGATGAAGCCCGACTCTTAAGTCGTTCATTTTAAAAGCATAAAGAAAAACAAATAAGTTTCCAGTTTCTAATCAGAAATGAGTCAACTTATTTGTTTTCATTTTGTTTGAAGGACCAGTTTTATTTAACATAGATTTTACGGAATGAGAAAGTTAGCTTTACAAAGCTGTGATAGAATGAGACCTGACCTTGAGTCTACCCATTTGAAAAAAGGAGATACAATGAAACGTCACACAAAACTCTTCAGAAAAGTCGGTATCAGTTTACTGGCATCAACATGTTTACTTGCTGCTTGTGGTCGTCAAAGCAACCTCAAATTGGATACAGAAGCAGTCCAAGATGTGAATAAGGCAAAGGAAACGGCTAGTGGTAAAGATGTTCAGATGTATGATACCAATCGTCCGATTAGCGAAGACTATTCCAAAATAAATGAAAACCAGGCCAAGTATGTCTTTCTCTTTATCGGGGATGGTATGGGTGTAACCCCTGTAACAGCTGCCGAAAACTATCTTGGTTTCACAAAAACCAACAAGGGAGAGATTTTCCCAGATCGGATGAACTTTACAGAAATGCCAATTGTAGGCCTTAAGACTCAGTTTGATTGTCATTCTTTCATTCCTGACTCTGCCTCAACAGCCACAGCTTTTGCTGGTGGAATTAAGACCCAGACAGACACTATCGGTCTTTCAGGGGATTTTGAAAAATCTGCTGATACAGTTGCCGAGAAAGCTAAGCGAGCAGGGAAATCGGTGGGGATTGTCAGTACCGTTACTTTAAATCATGCAACTCCTGCTGCCTTCTATGCCAATGTTGAATCTCGCAAATCCTACTATGATATCGGTCTGCAAATGGCCGAAACCAACTTTGATTATTTTGCGGGCGGGTCATTGAAGGACCGGACTGGTAAAGAAGAGGACCAAAAAGACCTCTATGAGATCATGGAGGAAAACGGCTATACCATTGCGGACACCAAAGCCGAAGCAGAAAAAATAACAGCAGATTCTGAAAAAGTTTATCTTGTTTCTGAGAAACTCCAAGATGATGGGGCAATGCCATATACCCTTGATCAGGAAAAGGGCGACCAAACCCTGAATGATATGGTCAAAAAAGGGATTGAGGTCATGGAAGACGATCCTGAAGGATTCTTTATGATGGCAGAAGCTGGTAAGATTGACTGGGCAGAACATGCCAATGATGGTGTAACAACCATGCATGAAGTCTATGGTCTTCAAGAATCGGTTCAAACAGCTATTGATTTCTACAATAAACATCCAGAGGATACCCTTATTGTGGTGACTGCAGACCATTCTACAGGTGGCTTTACCATTGGTAATGAATCAACAGGTTATGAAACCTACTTTGATTTGTTGAATAACCAGAAGGGGTCTCAGGTGGAATTTAACCAAATCGTAGAGACTGATTTAGCAAGTAAACCCGATATGACTTTTGAAGAATTTGTTCCAAAAATCGAAGACTTTTTTGGTCTGAAACTTGATGCCAATGCACCATCAGAAAATGTCAGCAACGCTCAGGAGGATGCCTATCGAGAAGCTCAGGAGAAAGATCGACTTCTTTGCTCTAAGGAAGAATATGAAGAGTTAAAAGCTGCCTTTGAAGAATCAAAGAAAGAAGCTGATGACCAAAACGTCAACTATGGAGGTTACATACCTGTATCCATTACAGCGACCCGTATCCTCAATAAAAAGGCTGGTCTAGCTTGGACTACGACAGACCATGCTGGTGAAAAGGTTCCTGTCTACGCTATGGGTGCAAAAGCCAAAATGTTCGATGGCGAGTATGACGATACTGATGTCGCCATTCGTATTGGAGAAGCAATGGGCTTTAATCCAGAACCTTCTGACAAGCATGACCATGCCGAAGAAAAACAAGAAAAACCAACAGGTGTTGGACTAAAACCCAACAAGTAATTCTATTTTCAAAATGAAGAGGCTAGAACCGAATGTTCTAGCCTCTTTTGAGTCTTAGTTTTTCTTTTTGGCTTCCCCTGCTGGGAAATAAGTCCCTTCTGGCATATCGTTGATAAAAACATGGATGGCTTCCTTGGGTGCTTTGGCAATTCTGGAAACAACCTCCGTTACTTCACGGGCTAATTCAGCTTTTTGCTCATCAGTCCGTCCTTCAAACAAATCAATTTTGACAAATGGCATAAACAGTCTCCTTTTTATTTTTCCTACAGTATAGCATAATTAGAGCTTTTTTGATAGGCAAAATGTAGACAAGGTGGCTCCATTTTTAATAGAATAATTATATATAAAGGGGGTCTTTATATGAAACGATTCTGCTTGTCATTTATTGTGGTTATCGGTGCCGTTGTTCTGGCTGCAACAGTTTTTTCTCAGTCTGTTTTCATAGGGCCCTTGCTGATTGCACTATCTCTCTTTGCAGGGGTCTATGGTCTGGTGGTTCTTTACCAAATTAGGCAAAAATCAGCAGAAATCCTCTTGGAGTTTATCCTTCATTTTCTCATGTGGCCATAAGTTGTTCAAGCTCTTTCGGGCTTGTTTTTCTTTTTCCCATAATCCGGATTTTATGATAAAATGGAAAGAGTGAAAACTTATGATTGGAAGAGGAAAAGTGGCTCAATTATATTATAAATATGGCACGATGAATTCGGGCAAGACCATCGAGATATTGAAGGTTGCCCACAACTATGAAGAGCAGGGCAAACCTGTTGTCATTATGACTAGCGCCTTGGATACTCGAGATGGCTTTGGCAAGGTTTCTAGTCGGATTGGCATGAAGCGGGAAGCTGTGGCCATTGATGATGAGATGGATATTTTGGGTTTTATTGAAAAAATGAATCCAAAGCCCTACTGTGTTTTGATTGACGAAGCCCAGTTTCTTAGACGACACCATGTTTATGATTTGGCCCGTGTCGTGGATGAATTAGGCGTGCCTGTCATGGCCTTTGGTCTCAAAAATGATTTTCGCAATGAACTCTTTGAAGGGTCCAAGCATTTGTTGCTTTTGGCTGATAAAATCGATGAAATCAAGACCATCTGCCAATATTGCTCCAAAAAGGCTACCATGGTCTTGCGGACCCAGGATGGCAAACCGACTTATGAAGGTGAGCAGATTCAAATCGGTGGCAACGAAACCTATATTCCAGTCTGCCGCAAGCATTACTTTAACCCTGAAATTTAAAACTCTAAAAAAAAATCTTATGACTGATTTGACTTGAGTCGCTTAACGGCATTTATATCTTAGAAAGGAACTGAACACGCCCTGAAAGCTACGGAAAAAAGATAGACGGACTTGTGTGTGAACACACCGCATCCGTCTCCTATTTTTCTCTTACTTTCTTTACGGGCTTTGTATCTTATTATTATGAACATTTATGATCAATTACAGGCGGTGGAGGACCGCTATGAGGAGCTTGGGGAGTTGCTTTCGGACCCAGATGTAGTCAGCGATACCAAGCGGTTTATGGAATTATCTAAGGAGGAGGCAGCGACACGAGATACAGTAACAGCCTACCGAGAATACAAACAAGTCATCCAAAACATCACAGATGCAGAAGAGATGATTAAGGATGCTGCTGGTGATGCAGATTTGGAAGAGATGGCCAAGGAAGAGTTGAAAGAGTCTAAGGCTGCCAAGGAAGAATACGAAGAAAAGCTGAAGATTCTCCTTTTGCCAAAGGATCCAAATGATGACAAAAATATCATCCTAGAAATCCGTGGTGCGGCTGGCGGTGACGAAGCAGCCCTCTTTGCAGGTGACCTCTTGACCATGTACCAGAAATTCGCCGAAGGCCAGGGCTGGCGTTTTGAAGTCATGGAGGCCTCCTACAATGGTGTCGGCGGTATCAAGGAAGTGGTGGCCATGGTTTCTGGCCAATCGGTCTATTCCAAGCTCAAATATGAGTCAGGTGCCCACCGGGTGCAGCGCGTGCCTGTGACAGAGAGTCAAGGTCGGGTCCACACCTCCACCGCAACTGTCTTAGTCATGCCAGAAGTGGAAGAAGTAGAGTACGACATTGATCCCAAAGACCTACGCGTGGACATCTACCACGCATCTGGCGCCGGCGGCCAGAACGTCAATAAGGTAGCGACAGCTGTTCGTATCGTCCATTTGCCAACCAATATCAAGGTTGAAATGCAGGAAGAACGGACCCAGCAAAAGAACCGCGACAAGGCCATGAAAATTATCCGGGCCCGTGTTGCTGACCACTTTGCCCAAATTGCTCAGGATGAGCAGGATGCGGAGCGCAAATCAACTATCGGGACAGGAGACCGCTCCGAGCGGATCCGCACCTACAATTTCCCGCAAAACCGTGTGACAGACCACCGTATCGGCCTGACCCTTCAAAAACTGGACACTATCCTGTCAGGGAAATTGGATGAAGTGGTTGATGCCCTGGTCCTGTATGACCAAACCCAAAAATTGGAAGATTTGAATAAGTAATGAACTATGCACAAATCTTTGCCCATTACGAAAAGCAGCTAGATGCCCTTGGGGAAGAAGCTGAAAGCCTGACCTTTACCTTTCGCGCCCTGAAAAAGATGACCGCCACTGATTTTCTCCTCTCCTTGCGGCAGGAGGTGACAGCAGATGATGAAGCCTTACTGGCAGATATTTTTGAAAAACTATCCCAGCATATTCCAGCCCAGTACATCATAGGCGAGGCTGACTTTCATGATTTAACCTTCAAGGTGGACCAAAGGGTCCTGATTCCCCGCCCTGAAACGGAGGAGCTGGTGGATTTGATATTAGAGGAAAATCCGCAGGACAACTTGTCCCTCCTAGATATTGGAACGGGAAGCGGCGCCATTGCCATCAGTCTCAAGCATGCCAGACCCGGTTGGCAGGTAGCAGCCAGCGACCTGTCTGATGACGCTTTGGCAGTGGCCACTGAAAATGCCCATCGGCATAATACGAACATTCAGTTTTTTCGGGCAGATGTTTTTAGACAAGTTTCAGGCAAGTATGATATTATTGTTTCGAATCCGCCTTACATCTCATTTGAGGATAAGGAGGAGGTTGGAAGCAATGTCCTAACGTCCGAGCCGCACATGGCCTTGTTTGCGCAAGAAGATGGCTATGCCATCTACCGCCAAATCATCCAAGGAGCAGCAGAATACCTGACTGAAAATGGCAAACTCTACTTTGAGATTGGCTATAAGCAGGGACCTATGCTTCAGGAAATGATTGGACACTATTTCCCTCAAAAGAGGGTTCGTGTCCTCAAGGACCTCTTTGGCTTAGACCGAAAGGTGGTGGTCGATAATGGATAAGCTCTTGCAGACCCTGAAAAAGGGAGGAGCGGTCATTTTGCCAACTGAAACGGTCTATGGTCTCTTTGCCAGGGCCTTTGACCAGGCAGCTGTTCAGCATGTCTATAACTTGAAAAAAAGGCCTCTTGACAAGGCCCTCAATCTCAATGTAGCCGATTTAGACAGTATCTATGCCTATTCAACGGACCAGCCAGCCTTTCTGGACAAGCTCTACCAAGCCTTTCTGCCCGGCCCTTTGACCATCATTCTAAAGGCCAATGACCAGGTCCCAGAATGGATCAATTCTGGCTTGTCAACCGTTGGATTTCGAGTTCCTGCCTACGGTCCTACACTAGACCTGATAAAAAAGGCTGGAATCTTAATCGGACCTTCTGCCAATCTTTCCGGCCAGGAAAGTGGTCAGGTTTTCAAAGAGATTCAGGCTCAGTTTGACCAAGACCTCCTAGGAATCGAAGACGATAGCGCCCTAACCGGGCAGGATTCAACCATTTTAGATTTATCAGGTTCGCAGGCACGCATCTTGAGACAGGGTGCCATTACCAAAGAAGAGCTTCTTCAAGCCGTTCCTGATTTACATTTTTAGCCCCTCACCTGGTCTTTTCGTGACCCATGCCAAACCACGACCTAAAAGGAGTATATACATGATTTTCGATTTGGAAAACTACCAAGCTTACGACCAAGATCTTTGGGATGCCATCAAGGCAGAAGAAGAGCGCCAGCAGCACAACATCGAGCTGATTGCTTCAGAAAACGTTGTTTCAAAAGCAGTAATGGCTGCACAAGGCTCTATTTTGACCAATAAGTACGCGGAAGGTTATCCTGGAAAACGCTACTATGGCGGTACAGAAGTGGTAGATGTGATTGAAAATCTTGCCATCGAACGGGCAAAAGAAATCTTTGGTGCTAAATTTGCCAATGTCCAAGCCCATTCAGGTAGCCAGGCCAATGCCGCTGCCTACATGGCCTTGATCCAGCCAGGTGATACTGTTCTTGGTATGGACTTGTCAGCTGGTGGACACTTGACCCACGGAGCTGCGGTTAACTTTTCAGGAAAAACCTACAATTTTGTGGCCTATGGAGTGGACAAGGACACGGAGCAGCTGGATTACGATGCCATCTTGGCTCGTGCCAAAGAAGTATCTCCTAAGCTGATTGTGGCTGGAGCATCTGCTTATTCCCGCATCATTGATTTTGAAAAATTCCGTGCCATTGCAGATGAAGTTGGTGCAAAACTGATGGTTGACATGGCTCATATCGCTGGTTTGGTGGCGGCCGGCCTCCATCCAAGCCCAATGCCACATGCCCATATTGTGACAACCACAACCCACAAAACCCTTCGCGGACCCCGCGGTGGCTTGGTCTTGACCAATGATGAAGACTTGGCCAAGAAGATTAATTCTGCTGTCTTCCCTGGTTTGCAGGGCGGACCGCTTGAGCATGTGATTGCTGCCAAGGCGGTTGCCTTCAAAGAAAACTTGGATCCAGCCTTTAAAGACTATGCAGCCCAAATTATCAAAAACTGTCAAGCGATGGCAGATGTCTTCAAGCAAGACGCGCAATTCCGTGTCATTTCTGGCGGAACCGACAACCATGTTTTCCTTGTAGATGTGACCAAGGTCGTTGAAAATGGCAAGGTTGCCCAAAACTTGTTGGATGAAGTCAACATCACCCTTAATAAAAACTCTATTCCATTTGAAACCCTGTCACCATTTAAGACATCTGGTATCCGTATCGGAACAGCTGCAGTGACAGCCCGTGGTTTCAAGGAAGAGGAGTGCCGTCAGGTTGCTAGCTTGATTATTAAAACCCTCAAAAATGCTGAAAACGAAGCTGTGTTGGATCAAGTACGACAAGAAGTCCGTGCCGTGACAGACCGCTTCCCACTCTACGAAAACTAATATGGATATTTATATTAAACAAACCGTTTTACATCAATTTACCCCAGATGACACAGAGCTGGTTCTTTCGGACCAGCTCTTGGCCATCTCTCCCAAGATTGAAGAATACCTCCGCAAGAAAATCCAGCGAGTCTACTCAGATGATGCCAAGACTGGAATCTTGGGAGAGGATCACCCCTTTTTGGAAAAAGCCAAGTCTGATTTGCTAGAAGCCTCCCTGTCCATTGCCCAGCTCTGGAAGGAAGAGTTTGTTCTTTCTGAAAATCAAAAGACCAATGA